>WNFI01006727.1_pt2 | contig 11834 bp, 8 predicted proteins | sample 5400471 | NCBI WGS metagenome assembly WNFI01 (sample SAMN13153348, study PRJNA577476) | soil metagenome | isolation source: 100 cm saprolite on Douglas fir-dominated hillslope | place: USA:California | collected 2013-09-17
GGGTTCGGGAACGCGGCCGGCTGACCGCCCGTCGCAGGACACCACGCAGCCGTGCCTCGCATCGCCCAGCCGGAGGTCGCCTCCCATTTTGTCGGTGCCTCCGTTTAGTCTCGTGAGACAGTTGCCAGGTCATGAGACGCTGGCGCCCGGCCGGGCGCTCCCACGTGGGGTAGGCGCAGCACGTGATCCAACTGCGCGGTTCTTGCTGCGTGGCCATGAGTGCTCAGACGCGCAGGTTGCTGGCCAGCGCGGGAAGTCGAGGAGGACACGTGCGGAAATATGCCGGGAACCCGTGGATGGTCTTGCTGGTGGTCTCGCTCGGGTTCTTCATGACCCTGCTGGACCTGACGATCGTGAACATCGCGATCCCCAACATGATCACGAAGCTGCACGCCTCGCTCGATGACGTCCTGTGGGTGATCAACGCCTACGCGCTCGTCCTCGCCGTGCTGGTCATCACGGCCGGCAGGCTCGGCGATCTGATCGGGCCGCGCATCATGTTCATGGGGGGCGTGGCCGTGTTCACGGCCGCGTCGGCCGCCTGCGGCCTGGCCCCGGGCCCGGGCTGGCTGATCGGGTTCCGCGCCGTCCAGGGACTCGGCGCGGCCATGCTCATGCCGCAGACCCTGACGATCATCACGAATACCTTCCCGCCGGAGCGGCGGGGCGCGGCGTTCGGCGTCTGGGGCGCGGTGGCCGGCGTGGCGACGATCGCCGGGCCGACCCTCGGCGGGCTGCTCGTGACCGCGTTCGACTGGCGGTGGATCTTCTTCGTGAACCTTCCGATCGGCGTGGCCGTCCTGCTGATCACCCCGGTCATCATCCCGGACCTGCGGCTCGGGCGCAGGCACCGGATCGACGTCCCCGGCGTGCTGCTGGCCAGCGCGGCGCTGCTGGCCATCTGCTATGGCCTAGTCGAGGGGCAGAAGTACAGCTGGGGAACGATCACCTCGTTCATCAGCATCCCGCTGATCCTTGGCCTTGGGGTGGTGCTGCTCATTTCCTTCCTGGTGGTCCAGAAGCTGACCCAGGAGCGGGAGCCCCTCGTGCCGTTCGCGGTGTTCCGCGACCGGAACTTCTCGGTGATCAGCTGGGTGTCCGGGGTGCTCGCGGTCGGCATGATGGGGATCTTCCTGCCGGTCACCATCTTCCTGCAGTCCGTCCTCGGCTTCTCGGCGCTGAAGGCCGGGCTCACGCTGGCCCCCGCCTCCCTGCTGTCGATGTTCGTCGCCCCGGCCGCCGGGCGGCTGACCGATAAGATCGGCGGCAAGTACATCCTGATGTCCGGCCTCACCTTGTTCGCCGCGGGGATGGGCTGGCTGGCGCTGATCGCGCACCCGAGTTCCTCGTGGCAGAGCTTCCTGGCCCCGCTGATCGTGGCCGGGATCGGCATGGGCGGCACGTTCGCGCCGATGGTCACCACGGCCATGCGCGATATCAAGCCGCAGATGGCCGGGGCGGCGTCCGGCGTGCTGAACACCGTCCGCCAGGTGGGCCTGGTGATCGGCACCGCCGCGGTGGGCGCCCTGCTGCAGAACCAGCTCGTATCGTCGATGACCAGCCAGGCCGCGACCCGTTCGACGGTGCTGCCGCCGCGGGTGCGCAGCCACTTCATCGCTGGGATCCGCGAGTCGGCCGGCAACGGCATCCAGGTCGGGGCCGGCCAGAACGGCGGCGTCGCCAGCCAGGCGGGGCTTCCCGCGCACCAGGCCGCCGAGGTGGCCAGGATCGGCCACGACGTGTTCACGTTCGGGTTCGTGGACGCCATGCGCACGACGATGATCATGCCGGTCGTGCTGCTGGCCGTGGGCGCCGTGAGCTGCCTGGCGATCAGCCGACACCAGCGGGCAGCGGAGCCGGGCCGGGCGGCCGAGGTTCCGGCGGCGGGGATCCCGGCAGCGCAGTAGCCGACGAACCGGTGCGACGCCAGTAAGCGATAGATGACGGCTGCGGTCAACTTCAGCTGAGCCGAGACAGCGTGCCAGCGGATGGCACGGGGGCTCCGAGGGGCGAAGCCCCCGGTCTGGGGGTCCGGGGGTAACCCCCCGGGCTACAACGGAAACGGCCCGCCAGGTAAAACCTGGCGGGCCGCGCCCGTAGCGGGAGAATGCTTTGGGACCTCAGCTCAGTGCCGCGAGCACCTCGGGTCCCCACAGGCCGGGAAGCTCCTCGGGATCGGAGTCGAACGGGAATCGCGGCGCGAACGCGGGCTCCAGGTCGGACAGCCAGATCGCGGTCGGGTCGAAGCGCGCGAAGAACGGCTTGCCAACCAGGTCCGGATTGCGAGCCTGGATCATGTGCAGGGCGAATACCTTCTCGCCCGCTACCTCGACGACTCCGTCGATGCACACCTTGCCCGGAGTCGCCGACATGGACGGTCCGCGCACGGTCCGGCACAGGCCGGAGACGCTCGCGAAGGCATCACGAAAGATCTGATGCCCCCGCGCCAGCGGGACGGCGAAGTACCCCTGCGGGCCGGTGTCGCGCTCGACGAACATGTAGTACGGGACCATGCCCATCCGTACCTGAGCGCGCCACATGCCGGCCCAGATGCCGGGATCGTCGTTAATGGACCTGATCAGCGGTGCCTGGGTCCGGATTACCGCGCCGGTCGACTTGATCCTGCGCACCGCCTCGGCCACCGGAGACGGCTCGAGCTCCCGGGGGTGGGAGAAGTGAGCCATGACGGCCAGGTTCTTGTCCGCGGCCACGACCTCCTCGAACAGCCGCAACGTCTCGTCGGCGTCCGGGTCGGTGACGAAGCGCAGTGGCCAGTAGCCCAGCGACTTGGTCCCGATCCGGATCGACTCGATGTGCCGGAGCCGCGGGTCGAGCAGCGGCTCGATGTACCGCCGCAGGACGGACGCGCCCATGATCATCGGATCGCCGCCGGTGATCAGGACGCTGGTGATCTCGGGATGCTGCCGAAGGTAGGCGGTGATCCTGGCCATGTCGCTGGTCGCCATCTTGAGATCCGGCTCGTCCACGAACTGAGCCCACCGGAAGCAGTAGGTGCAGTACGCGTGGCAGGTCTGGCCCTGGCGGGGGAACACCAGCACGGTCTCCGCGTACTTGTGCTGGACGCCGGGCAGCGGCTCGTCGGCGAGATCGGGGATGTTGAAGGCCAGCTGGCCGGCCGGATGAGGGTTAAGCCGGGTCCGCACCGCGTGCGCGGCCTGGCGCACCTCCGCCTCGGGTGCCTGGCGGGCCAGCAGGCTGGCGATCCGGCTGACATCGGTGCCGGGGAGCATGTCCGCCTGCGGGAAAATGAGGCGGTAGATCGGGTCGTCCGGGGCCGCGTCCCAGTCGATGAGCCACTCGACCACGTACTCGTTGGTACGGAACGGCAGCACCGTGGCCACGGCCTGGACCGCCAGCCGCTCGCTGGCGTTCAGCCCCGCGCGCGCGGTCAGCTCGTCCAGGTGCCTGGCCGTGTACGCACGATACCTCCCGCCCGACAACGAGAACTCGGGCGCTATCTGATGAAGTCCAGCCACGCAGCTCCCTCCGGTAGCTCGCCGCTCGTGGCGCCAGTTGCCAGAGCAGCGAGTCGCACAGCCTGGCGGCGGATCGCCGCGCTTCAACCGGCTAACCCTAAGACGCAGGCCGCGGGGTATTTTGCCAGTCAGTGACTATCCAAAGAGGTCACACTTCAGAAACATTCAAGAAACCCAGAGGGTTCCCTGCGATCGATGCCCCCTCTCGGCGACAACTGGGCCGGCCACGCGCGTCCGCGCCGGTGACCGAGGGACCCCCTGCCGACGATCTGGCTCTCGTCATAATCCCCCGCGACTAGCTTGCCCTAGTGAGCGTGCTCACGGCGCCACCCGTCGCGGGTGATTTGCGCGGTCACTAGCCGTACCAGCCACGCTGGGGCGCGCTACTGGCCGTGCCGGCCATGCATGGCACACGCGGCAGTGAGAGGCTGTGCGCATGCGGGACGCCGTCATGTGGTCGCTGCGCTCGGCGGGAACTCCACCCCCGCGACCATCGGTGCCACCATCATCGCCGCCGGCGGCACGCTGAGCCGCGGCGGAGGGCACGGCGCCGGGATGGCCAGCGACGGGATGCACAGCGCCGGGGAGGACGGGGCCAGAGACCACGGGGCCGGGGAGCGCTCTGTTCCTGCCGGCGCGTCGCGCGGCGAGCCGCGGCCAATCGGCGGTTCGGCGCGGGTGCTGATCGCCGTGGATGCGATGGGCGGTGATCATGCACCGGCCGAGATCGTCGCGGGTGCGGTGTCGGCCGCCCGGGACCGGGGCATACGCGTGCTGCTCACCGGCCGGCCGGGGCAGCTGCGCCCGCTGCTGGCCCGGTACGGGGCGCTGGCCGACGTCCGGATCGTGCCCGCTGAGGATTCGGTCGCGATGAACGAGGGCGCGCTGGCCAGCTGGCGCCGCCCCCGGTCGAGCATCGCGGTGGCCTGCCAGCTCGTCAGGCGGGGCCAGGCCGATGCCGTCGTCTCGGCCGGCTCCACCGGCGGCGTCGTCTCCACGGCCAGGCTCCGGCTGCGGCCGCTTGCAGGGGTCCTGCGGCCGGCTCTGGCCGTTGTGATGCCCACCCGTCCCGGCCCCACGCTGCTGCTGGACGCGGGAGCGGTCGCCGACCCCAAGCCGGAGATGCTGGTTCAGTTCGCGCAGCTCGGGGTGGCCTACGCCCAAACCGCCTTTGGCATCCCCGAACCCCGGGTCGGCCTGCTCACGATCGGCGCCGAGCCGGGTAAGGGCAACAAGCTGGCCCGGCGCGCTTACGAACTGCTCGACGCCGACCCCCCGCACGGCGGGCTGCCGATCAGCTTCGTCGGCAACATCGAGGGCGGCGACCTGCTGACGGGCAAGGTTGACGTGGTCGTGACCGATGGTTTCACGGGGAACGTGGCGCTGAAGACACTCGAGGGCACCGCGGCCTTTGCCGCCAGGCAGCTACGCGAGGCCCTCGCCGGATCCTGGGCCGCCCGGCTCGGGGCGTTGTTGCAGCGGCGCGGGCTGCGGGAGCTCGCCGAGCGCATGGACGCTGAGACCTACGGCGGGGGTGCCCTGCTGGGGATGGAGGGGACCGTGGTGATCGCGCACGGCGCGGCGACCGCCCGCGGTGCCTCGGCCGCCTGCGTGCTGGCCGCGGATCTGGCCCATGGCCAGATCGCGGAGAAGATCAAGGAACGTCTCGGTCCGACGCGTGGCGGGCATTTCCTGCGCCGGCCCTGACGGCGCGGGCGCGGCGGGCGCGAGGGCGGATAGGTTAGAGCACATGACCGATCCGCAGGAGGCGCTGACCACGCTGATGAGCGGCGCGCTCGCTGCCGCGTTCGGACCGGACTATGCGCAAGCTGATCCCGTGATCCGGCCGTCACAGTTCGCCGACTACCAGGCGAACGTCGCGCTGCCGCTGGCCAGGCGGTTGAACCGGGCCCCGCGCGACGTCGCCGCCGAGCTAGCCGGCTACCTCGGCGGCAGCGACGTGATCGAGGAGGCCGAGGTCAGCGGGCCGGGCTTCATCAACCTCACGCTGCGCGACAACTGGATCGCCGCCCAGGCGACCGGCGAGCTCGCAGACTCGCGTCTGGGCGTCCCAGCCGCGAGTCCCGCGCAGAGGGTCGTGGTCGACTACTCGTCGCCGAACGTGGCCAGGGAAATGCACGTCGGCCATCTGCGCACCACGATCGTCGGCGACTCGGTGGTGCGCGTCCTCGAGTATCTCGGCCACGTGGTGATCCGGGCCAACCACATCGGTGACTGGGGCACTCAGTTCGGCATGCTGCTCGAGCATCTGCTCGATGTCGGCGAGGACTCAGCAAACGAGCAGCTTGCCGCGGGCGAGATCAACGCCTTCTACCAGGCGGCCAACGCCAAGTTCAAGGCCGATCCGTCGTTCGCTGAGCGGTCGCGTCTCCGGGTCGTCGCGCTGCAGGCGGGCGACCCCGAGACCCTGCGTCTGTGGACGATGCTGATCAATGACACCAAGAAGTACTACAACACCATCTATGCACGGCTCGGTGTGACGCTTAAGGATGCCGACCTGGCGCCGGAAAGCTTCTACAACGCGATGCTCGCGGACGTCGGCGATGAGCTACGGGCCAAGGGCGTCGCGGTCATCAGCGATGGAGCGCTCTGCGCTTTCCCGCCTGGGTTTGCCGGCCGGGATGGCTCGCCGCTGCCGCTGATCCTGCGCAAGTCCGACGGTGGCTACGGGTACGCCACCACAGACATGGCCGCAATCCGGTACCGGATCTGTGACCTGCACGCGAACCGCCTCATCTACGTGGTCGGGGCCGAGCAAGCCCAGCACTTCGAGATGGTCTTTGCCGTCGCCCGCCAGGCGGGCTGGCTGACCGACACGGTCAGCGCCGAGCATGCCACCATCGGCCTGGTCACCGGAGCCGACCGGAAGCGGTTCCGGAGCAGGTCGGGCGGCGCGGTCAGGCTGATCGACCTGATCGACGAGGCGGTCAGCCGCGCCGAGGAAGTCATCAAGGACCGGTACGACGACCCGGAGCTGCGCGGCCAGATCGCCGAGGCGGTCGGCATCGGCGCGCTGAAGTACGCCGACCTGTCGGTGGCGCGCGACTCCGGCTACGTCCTCGATTTCGACCGCATGCTCGCGCTGACCGGCAACACCGGCCCGTACCTGCAGTACGCCACCGCGCGGATCCGCTCGATCTTCCGCCGGGCTGGGATCGATCCGGCGGCAAACGTCGGCCCGATCGGGCTGACTGAGGAGGCCGAGCGGGCGCTCGCGCTGCGGCTGCTGGGCTTCGGCTCGGCGGTCGGCCAGGTGTCCGAGGCGGCCGAGCCGCACAAGCTCGCCGCGTTCCTGTTCGAGACGGCGAGCGCGTTCACCACGTTCTATGAGCAGTGCCCGGTCCTGCAGGCGGCCGACGAGCCCACCCGCCAGAGCAGGCTCGCCCTCTCCGCGCTGACCCTGCGTGTCCTGCTGGCCGGCCTCGACCTGCTCGGCATCCCGGTGCCCGAGCGCATGTAGCGGACTTCCTGGAGCGCTCGCGGAGCTCGCGCCGGTGGGTTGAAGCGGGTTCGGCGGGTCAGGCATCCGGCTGCTCGTTGTTGCTGGGGCCTGGCGGGGATATCGGGGCCAGCGGGACTGCAGAACGGCCGGAGCGGGTCAGCCAGCCGACTACGTGACCATCGCTGGAGTGCCGGTCATGTAATAGCCGGGGCCGGGCTGGGTTCAAGATCATCGGTCAGAACGCGCTATTCCCACAGCGCGTTCTGACCGAAGTTCCGAGTTCCGGACAGCCCGGCGACCGAAACCCGGCCGACACCCGTGGCCCGGCGACCAACCGTTCGATATGACCGGCCCGCTGGCTACGGCCCAGTACTGGCATATTTTCCGGGCGTTCACAGGCAGCTCTCAGGATCTGCTGGCTGCGATCCCAGACCGGCGCGACAGTCTGCTGTCATGGACAACATGCATCAGCCGCCAGGCGGCGATCCGCAGGACAACTGGCCGACCCAGGAGCTTGGCCCCACGGCCCGGCCGGCCAGCGAGGCGGCTCAATCCGGGCAGCAGCCCCGGGCCCAGCCATCCGGACAGCCTCAGGCCCAGCCATCCGGACAGCCCTGGAGTCAGCCATCCGGACAGCCCTGGAGTCAGCCGGCCGGACAGCCGTGGAGTCAGCCGGCCGGGCCGGCCTGGGGCCAGCCACAGCGGGCCGGCGGGGCGTCTGGCCCGCAGGCACAGCGTGACGGAGGGCTGCCGCGCGGGATGCTGCGCGGCCGGCCGTGGCGCGGCCGGGGGCTGTGGTGGACCGCCGGGCTCGGGCTCGTCGCGCTGCTGGCCGGCGGGGGCGCGCTGGCGGCGACCAGCAGCACGTCCCCGTCCCCGGCCGGGCCCACGGGCCAGGCCGCGGTGCTGAACACCATGCTCAACTCGGCCACGTCGCCCGGGGCGGGTCGCGTCCTCGGCGACGCCGTGACGGCATCGGCCAAGTCGGCCGCCCCCTGCCAGAGCCGGGCAGCGAAGCTCAGGGCGGCCGGCCGCCCGCTCACCGCCAGAGTCGCCCTGTGGCGCTGCGGCCACCGGCTGCGGCGGATACGTGCGCTCGGCGGGCTGCACGGTCAGTTCACGTTCGAGACCAAGACCGGGCCTCATACCATCGCCTACGAGCGCGGCGTGATCAAGTCGGTCAGCGGCGTCGACGTGGTCGTCCAGGCCAAGGACGGGACGACCTGGACCTGGGTCCTCGGCAGCAGCACGGTGATCCGGGAGAGCGGCAAGAAAGTGGCCGCGAGCACGCTGTCCGACGGCGAGAACGTCTTCGTGGGAGGGCCCGTGGTGAGCGGCGCCTACGACGGCAGGCTGATCGTCATCCGGGCGAGTTCCGGTGGCGCGTCACCCGGCCCGGCATCGGGATCATAGCCACCGGCACCGCCGCAATCTGGTAGGCACAGCGTCATCCGCGGCCTTCGGGCCCCAGATGACGCTGTGCCTGTCGCTGGCCGCGGCAGCGCCGCCACAAGGCACGAAATGCCCGGCTGCTGGCCGCGGCGACCTCAGGGAGCGCGAGAATGAGGCCGATACCTGATGACAGACAACGACCAGATCCCCCAGGTACTCGTCGTGGACGACGAGCTGAACATCCGCGAGCTCGTCCAGGTCGCGCTGAAGTTCTACGGCTGCTCCGTGACCACCGCGGCGACCGGGAAGGATGCGCTGCGGCAGGCGAACGCCGACCGGCCCGACCTGATCGTCCTCGACGTAATGCTGCCGGACATAGACGGCTTCGAGGTGTGCCGCAGGCTGCGCGCGATGGGCAAGGCCCTGGTGGCCAGGGTCCGCGCCGTCCTGCGCCGCGCGTCCCGCGGCCCCGACGGCGGCCAGGCCGGCGGCGACGGGGCGACCCTGCGCGCTGGGGACGTCGAGCTCGACGAGGCGCGGTGGACCGTCCGCCGCGCGGGCGTGCCGATCGAGCTGTCGCCTACTGAGTTCCGGCTGCTCGCCTTCCTGATCCGGCACCAGGGCCAGGTCCTGACCCGTGCGCAGCTGCTCGAGAACGTCTGGGGGTGGGACTACGCTGGCGAGTCCCAGATCGTCGAGACCTACGTCAGCTACCTGCGGCGCAAGCTTGATCCGCTCGGCCCGCCCATGATCCACACCCAGCGCGGGGTGGGCTACAGCCTCCGGCCGCCGGATCGGGGGCAGGCCGCGCCGGGGTGAGGGCGGGGAGAGGTCGGGGGGCGGGTGAGGGTGGGTGGGGGCGGATGAGGGTGGGCGATGACTAGTCCCCGCAGGCTGTCGCTGCGTGCGCGCATGCTCATCCTGCTGGTCGGCGTGACCGCGATCTTCCTGCTCATCATGGGGGCGGTCACCACCGTCGTGCTGACCAAGCGCGTGAGCAGCGCTTTCAACGCCGATCTCATCGCCGAGGCGACGCACCGCCCCACCCAGCTGGCGAGCAACACGGGCGGGTATCTCGCCGCGGCGGTCTCGGTCCGCAGGCGTCAGGTCGTGCCGCTCACTTCCGGCCAGCAGACGAGCGAGCTCAAAGCGGTCCTGGGCCGGATGACCGTGACCGAGTTCAAGGCCCAGTTCCGCAGCGGGCCGACCACCATCACCATTGCGGATGGCACGAGGCTCCGTGCCGTGGCGAGGTACGTCTCAGCGACAGCGCTGCGCAACTCCGGGGTCATAGTGCCCGCTGGCGCCTACGTCCTGGTCGTCGCGCACTCGCCCGGGTCCGTGAACACGCAGGTGAGCGGCGTCGTGGTCGCCGAGCTGATCACCGGCGGAGCGCTGCTCGCGCTGCTCGGGATCGGGGGCAGCTGGCTGATCGGCCGCGGTCTGGAGCCACTGGATGAGATGGCCAGCACGGCCAACGAGATCACCTCCCGGGGCGACCTCACCGCGCGCGTGGCGGATTCGGACGACCGCACCGAGGTGGGCCGGCTCGGCTCGGCCATCAACACCATGCTCGACCGGATCCAGCAGGCGTTCAGCGCCCGGCTTCGCTCCGAGCAGAAGGTGCGCGAGTTCGCCGCGGACGCCTCGCACGAGCTGCGCACTCCGCTGACCACGATCCGCGGCTACGCCGAGCTCTACCGGCAGGGCGCGCTCGGCCCCGATCAGCTGCCCAACGCCATGCGCCGGATCGAGCAGGAGGCACAGCGCATGAGCACGCTGGTCGCCGAGCTGCTCGAGCTGGCCCGGCTGGACCGTACCTCCTCGCTCGACCTGACCGAGACCGACCTGGCCGGCGTCGTACGCGACGCGGTCGCCGACGCCGCCGCGGTCGAGCCGGAACGGCCGGTGCGCGCCGAGGCCCCGCCGCGGGTGGTCGCCGTGGTGGACGAGCCCCGGATCCGCCAGGTCCTGGCCAACCTGCTCGGCAACGTCCGCGCGCACACTCCGGTGAGCACCCCGGTCGCGGTCCGGCTCGCACCGGTGACCGGCGGGCTGCTGCTCGAGGTGGCCGACGCCGGGCCCGGCATGTCCGCCGAGGACGCGGCCCGGGCCTTCGACCGGTTCCACCGCGCGACGGAGCGTGCCTACGGCGACGCAGATCTAGATAGCGGCGCGCACCACGGCCGTTCGCAAGGCGGCGGGTCAGCCCTCGGTCAGGCTGCCGCGCGGCGGGAGAGCAACGGCGGCGGCGGCAGCGGGCTCGGCCTGTCGATCGTGCAGGCGATCGCCCGAGCCCACGGCGGCCAGGCCACGCTGGAGTCCTGGCCCGGCCGCGGCACCCGGGTCCGGATCTGGCTCCCCGCACGGGCGGCCCCTGAGCCCGGCTGATGCCTTCCCGTTTGCGGCGGAAGGGAGCGAGAGCGACGGGAGCGGCTGCGGAGCGGGGCCGCGGCTGCGGAGCGGGGCCGCGCCCGGGGAACCGCACGGGCTTACGGCGCGTCCTCCAGGTCGCGGGGTGCCGACTCGCCCACGGCGACCGGGTCCGGCAGGTGGTTGAACAGGTAGAAGACCGCGAGCGCGCCGTACACCGCAAGCGCGACGCCCGCCGACACGAACGCGGCGATCAGCGCGCCCGCCAGGTAGCCGACCAGCCCGATGCTCCACCGCGGAATCCTCGCGGCCAGGCCGGGGCCCGCGCCGAACCCGGGGATCGCATCCCGCAGCCGCTGCGGGGTGCTCGGGGACCCCAGCGCCTCGGCGTGCCGGACCAGGTACTCCCAGATGGCGTTATAGAAAAGCGAGATCACGATCATAACGAGCCCGTAGATCACCGCCGCAGCCGAGCCGCCCGACTTGTCCGGGCTGGTCAGGTGCTCGGCCACGAGCGCGGTGGGAAACGGGATCGCGACCACGCCCATGAGCAGGAGCAGGTTGAGCACGAGCAGCGGCCGGTCGATGAGACGGACGTGCCCGAACAGTGTGTGGTGGTTCATCCACATGATGCCGATGGTCAGGAAGCTCACCACGTAAGCGGCGTACTGCGGCCACGCGCTGCCCAGCACCGGGTAGGTGAGGTGGTGCCCTTGGCCTATGGGCAGCAGGTTGAAGATCAGCACCGTGATGGCGACGGCGAAGACGCCGTCGCTGAATGACTCGGCACGCCCGGAGCTCATCCGGGATCGGGGCCCGTCCGGCCTGGCCTGGCCGTCCCGGGGTCAGCCAGCTTCCCGTTAGCCGACGCGCCGCCCGCCCCGTCAGCCCCGGCCGGCCCGGCCGCCGCGGGATCGGCCGCCGCGGCCGCGGGCGACCGCACCGAACGGGCGAGAAGCTGCGCCACGTCCACCACCTCGAGTGACTCCTTGGCCTCGCCGGAGCTCTTCTTGGCGCTGACCGCGTCACCGAGCATGACCAGGCAGTACGGGCATCCCGTTGAGATCGTGTCCGGGTTGGTCCCCAGCGCCTCGTCGATCCGCTCGGTG
>WNFI01258015.1_pt1 | contig 11833 bp, 11 predicted proteins | sample 5400471 | NCBI WGS metagenome assembly WNFI01 (sample SAMN13153348, study PRJNA577476) | soil metagenome | isolation source: 100 cm saprolite on Douglas fir-dominated hillslope | place: USA:California | collected 2013-09-17
TCCTTCCAGATCGGCCGCGGTATCGATATCGCGAAGAATTCCGCGATCGTCGCAATCCACGATATCCATGTCGAAGGGGTGGCGGCCGATCACCGAGCGCGCCCCCTCGTCGCCCTCGAGTCGCATCAATTCCCCGAGATAGCGGCGGCCGAACCCGACCGGGTGGCCGCGCGCCCCACGGTACGCCGCAATGGCGATGCGTCCCGTCCGTGCGATGCGATCAGCAATGGTCCTGGTCGTGTCCGGTAGCAGGAAGGGCATATCTCCCAGCGCAATCACCCAGCCGTCGGCCTCCTGGCTTGCGCCGATCCCGCACACGAGGCTGCGAGCCATCCCGAGGTGCGCATCGTTACAACCGTGCACCGCCACGCCCTCTGCTTCGAGCAGACCGCGCAGCGCATCGTCGCCGTTACGTACGACGGCCAGGACGTCCGGCAGGGCAGCGCGCAGACTGCGCACGGATGCCATGCCTATGGGCGTGCCATCTGCGAGGGGGTGCAGCAGTTTGCCGCCACCGAAGCGGCTGCCGCTGCCAGCGGCGAGCAGAATGCCAACGATTTTCAAGACACGGGCGAGAGGCGCGAGACGCCTACGGTATGCCGAGAATCCCGGTCTAAAAGGGTACTCCGGGATTCGCCAGCGTATTCGACCATGACCGGCAGTCGGCCATAAGGGGCGAGGCGCAAGGGAGAAACGCTCAAGCCGCCACCCTCTCTAGTTTTGCGCGAGCTTGCTGCGAGCCAGCGGCGGATTCGCGGAGAAGTACTTTCTGATTCCCACCAGGATCGCCTGGGCCATCTTGTCCTGGTATCTATCGTCCTTGAGCTTTTTCTCCTCTTCCGGATTGGTGAGGAACGCCGTTTCGACCAGGATGGAAGGAATATCCGGCGCCTTCAGAACGGCAAAACCGGCCTGCTCGACGTGGGCCTTGTGCAGGTCGTTGACACCGCCGATCTCGCCGAGGACCGCTTTGGCCAGTTTCAGGCTGTCGTTGATGGTCGCGGTCTGCGACAAATCGATCAGCACCTGTTTCAGGGTCGGATCGGCCACGTCGATATTCACCCCACCGATCAGGTCCGCCTCGTTTTCCTTTCTTGCGAGCCAGCCTGCGGCAGCCGAAGTGGCGCCGCGCTCCGAAAGTGCGAACACCGATGAGCCGCGCGCGTGCGGTTTGACGTAGGCGTCCGCATGGATCGAGACGAACAGGTCGGCCTGGACCTTGCGCGCCTTGATTACGCGATTGACGAGGGGGATGAAGTAGTCGCCGTCGCGGATGAGGACACCGCGCATGTTCGGCTCGTCGTCCACCAGTGCCTTCAGTTTCCGGGCGATGGCCAGGGTCACGTGTTTTTCGTGCGTGCCGGCGCGGCCTTTGGCGCCGGGATCCTCCCCGCCGTGGCCCGCGTCGATCGCGACCGTGATCAGGCGCGCGACATCGGCGGCTGGAACCGCCGGCTTCGGAGTGGCCGGCAACGTGGCGGGCGCAGGCATGCCGTTGAAGCCCGCTGCCGGCTTTTCCGATTTTTCCGGATTTTCCGCAGGGTGGGTGCCGGGCGGAACATTCTTCCGGTCGAGCAATGCCATCACCGGATCTACGGGTTCCACCAGCGGATAGACGTCGAGCACCAGACGGTGACCATAATCGCCGACCGGCTTGAGCACGAATACCTGCGGCTTGACCTGCGTTTTCAGGTCCAGCACCAGGCGCACGACACCCGGCTTGAAACGGCCGATGCGTACGCCGCTCACATAAGGATCGGACGGAGAAATCTTGGCTGGAAGCTGCTCGAGAACGGCGTTGAATTCCACATCCTCGAGATCGAGGACGAGACGCGCAGGCGTGCCGACGGTAAACACGTTGTACCCGATCGGCGAAACGGATTCGAGGGTAAGGCGCGTATATTCCAGGGCGGGCCACACCCGCGCCGATGCAATCTGGGTCGCAGCAATTGCGGGCGCCGCTAGAATCACCAGCAGGCATGCTGCGATCGCGGCGCACCGCGACAGTTTCCCGGCCCCGTTAGCATCCGCGGGGCGGTCAAATCGAAACCTCAATCTGGCAGGCGTTCCAAACAACGTTTTCCGTACTCCGTTTCCGCGACAATCTGTATTCGCCGGCCCTCGCCTTCGACGCTCAACGATATTTTCAGGTCGGGTGCGGGAAGCAGATCGCTCGCCCGCTCCGGCCATTCCACAAGGCAGACGTTATGAGGCTCGAAGTGGTCCCGAAAGCCCGCATCCAGCCACTCTTGTGGATCGTTGAACCGATAAAAATCAAAGTGATATAAGTCTAACCTAGAAAGATTATAAAGTTCAACCAGCGTGTAGGTGGGACTTTTCACCTTTCCCTGATAACCGAGGCCACGGAGGATACCTCGGGTCAGCGTGGTTTTGCCGCTGCCGAGGTTGCCGGAAAGCGCCACATACAATCCGGGCTCGATTACGTGCGCGAGGCGGTGGCCCAGCGCCAGCGTTGCTGCCTCATCCGGCAAAAACAGCGAATACTGGTCAACGGCAGCAGCGTTCATGCCGTTGAGTTCGCCTTTCGCGGCCTGCTCGCGGCCTTCGCCATTCGCGAGGCGACTTCGACGAACACCCGCAAAGCCGGCAACTCATCGCCCCGGCGCCAGACCAGATGAACTTCCGTAAGCGGGCTGCCGCCCTTCAGCAACTTGTAAGTCACGCCGGTGCGTTGCAGATTGGTCAGTGACGCCGGGATCAGCGCTACGCCGAGTTCCGCCGATACCAGGCTGACGATGGTCTGCATCTGGATCGCTTCCTGTTCCACCTGAGGGCTGAATCCGGCTGCCTTGCAGCAACTGACGATGTCGTCGTAAAGGCCGGGGGCATAGGGCCGCGGGAACAGGATGAACGGTGCGTCCTTTAGCTTTTCGAGCCCGAGCTTTCCGGGCCTGCCTGCCAGCGGATGTTTTGCGGGCAATGCCGCAATCAGCGGCTCACGCAGGATCGGCACCGACTGGAGCGACGCCTCGTTGATCGGCGGCAGCATGAAACCGACGTCGATCCGTCCGGCAAGCAAGTCGCGAATCTGCGCATCGGTGGTCGATTCGCGCAAGGTCAGTTTGACCAGCGGAAAGCGGCGGCGGAACTCGCGCAGCACCACCGGAAGCACGTTGTAGTCAGCTACGCTGATGAAGCCGATCGCGAGCTCGCCGATTTCGCCCCGGCCCGCGCGTTTGGTCATCAGCACCGCCTGCTCCACCCGTGCAAGAATATGTCGCGCTTCCCCGAGAAGCGCAGCGCCGGCCTGGGTCAGCGAAACACGGCGCTGGGTGCGGTTGAACAGCGTCACGCCGAGTTCGTTTTCGAGCGCGCGGATCTGCATCGACAGCGGCGGCTGGGAAATGTGCAATTTCCCGGCCGCGCGGCCAAAATGCAGTTCTTCCGCGACGGTGACGAAGTAACGCAGGTGGCGAAGTTCCATCCGATTCGGCAAAAATATCAAAAACACGCAAATAATATATTAGACGCCGCGCCCGGGCGCGGCCAAACTCCGCTGCCTTGGGCAAGCCCTGGTCTGCACAGGGTAGTGCGGCCACCATCATCGAGGAGCAAACATGGCAGACAACTGGCGCAGCAAACTGATCACCGCGGGCATTGCCCGCTCGCCCAACCGCGCAATGTTGCGCGCGGTGGATTTCAAGGATGGCGATTTCGACAAACCGATTGTCGGCGTGGCCAATGGACACTCCAACATGAATCCCTGCAACGCCGGCATCCAGCCGCTGGTCGATCGCGCGATGGACGCCTTGCGCAAGGCCGGTGCGATGCCGCAGGTCTTCGGCACGCCGACCGTCACCGACGGCATTGGCATGGGCACCGACGGCATGAAGTATTCGCTGGTGTCGCGGGAAGTGATCGCAGACGCCATTGAAACCTCGGTCAACGGCCAGATGATGGACGGCGTGCTGGTCGTCGGCGGCTGCGACAAGAACATGCCGGGCGGCATGATGGCGATCGCGCGCATCAACGTGCCGGCGATCTACGTCTACGCCGGCAGCATCAAGCCCGGCCACTGGAAAGGGCAGGATCTGACTATCGCCAGCGCGTTCGAAGCCGTGGGGGCATTCAGCGCCGGCAAGATCAGCAAGGAAGACTACGACGGCATCGAGAAGAACGCCTGTCCGACCGTGGGTGCCTGTGGCGGCATGTTTACCGCCAATACCATGTCCACTTCGTTCGAGGCCCTCGGTATGAGCCTGATGCACTCTTCGACGATGGCTTCGCCGGACGCCGAAAAAGCCGATTCCGCAGGGGAGTCGGCGAAGGCGCTGGTCAACGCGATCAAGAAGAACATTCGCCCGCGCGACATCATCACGCGCAAGTCGATCGAAAACGTGGTGAGCCTGGTGATGGCCACCGGCGGCTCGACCAATGCCGTGCTGCACTACCTGGCGATTGCTGCGGCCGCGGAAGTCGAGTGGACCATCGACGACTTCGAGCGGGTGCGCCGCAAGGTGCCGGTGCTGTGCGACCTGAAGCCCTCCGGACGTTATGTCGCCACTGATTTTCACAGGGCGGGCGGTGCGCCGCAGGTGCTCAAGATGCTGCTCGCCAACGGCCTGCTGCATGGCGACTGCATGACCATCACCGGCCGCACCATCGCCGAAGAACTGCAGAACATCCCTGCAGAGCCGCGCAAGGACCAGGACGTCATCCGTGCGTTCAACAACCCGATGTACCAACAGGGGCATCTGGCGATTCTCAAGGGCAACCTGGCGACCGAAGGTTGCGTCGCCAAGATCACGGGGCTCAAGAATCCGTCGATCACCGGGCCAGCGCGGGTGTTCGATTCCGAGCCGCTGGTCATGGCGGCGATCATGGAACGCAAGATCAAACCCGGTGATGTCGTGGTGATCCGTTACGAGGGGCCGAAGGGCGGGCCCGGCATGCAGGAGATGCTGGCGCCGACTTCCGCGCTTACCGGCCAGGGTCTGGGCGATTCCGTCGGATTGATCACCGATGGACGTTTTTCCGGGGCGACCTGGGGGATGGTCGTCGGCCACGTCGCGCCGGAAGCCTTCGTCGGCGGCACCATCGCGCTGGTGAAAGAGGGTGACTCGATCACCATCGATGCGCACAAGCAACTGATCCAGCTCAATGTGCCGGACGAAGAGTTGATCAAGCGGCGTGCCCAGTGGAAGCAGCCAAAACCGCGCTTCACGCGTGGTCTGCTGGCAAAGTACGCGCATCTCGTATCCACCGCGACAAAGGGCGCGGTGACGGATTCGTTCGACGACGCGAAAAAGTAACTTGCCCGAATCCAATCCCGCGGCGGCAATCCCGCGATGAGGGGATTGCCGCTTTGTTTTCTGGCCGGATGGCGGCGGACCGGCTTGATTTAGCGCATCGAGTCGGAGCCCTTGCCCCAGCTTTGATAGCGGATGCGTGCGAATTCGATGGTCTCGGCAAGGAATTTCTGCTGCAAGGCATCCACGACTTCGTCGCTCGCATTGTCCTTGTGCAATTGCGCAAGCTCCGAGCCGGTCAGGCCGGCGGTGTAGTGCGTACTGATTTTGCTGATGCCTTGCGTGCCGATGATGTCGTACAGGCGCGAGGCGCGGATGCGCGCGGCGATATCGGCGCCGGGTGCGCCGTCCTTGACCATCTTTTCAACATCCCCGATGGTCAGACTTGGCGCATTGACGCCGCCGGGCATCGCGGTCACCCAGTCGGGCAGTCCTTCGGGCTTGGCGAAGGTCGTGTAGCGACCGACATTGCTTGCATCGGCCATGCCGTTGCCGCCACTGGCGAGGGTTGTCAGGTCCAGCGGTTGCGGATAACAGGAGGCGCAGCCGCCCAGCGACTCCCCGAGCACCCAATAGCGGGTGAGCAGATCCACGTCGTTGACGAAGGCCTGCTGCAGATAGTCGAGCACCTTCGGCGGCACACCCGCGTCGGCGAGCCTGCCGAAATCCGAGCCGCGCAGCGCGTAAGTGGTATGAGAACTACCGATGCGGTTGATCACCTGCTCCGGCTGGCCGCCCTTGCTCAGGGTCACGACTTCGGAAATCGGCATCACCGGTCGCAGCGTCAGTATCGAGCAGGCGCCGAGCAGCAAGGCAAGGACCGCGACGAAGGAAAGGGTGCGGAATTGGCTGATCAACATAGTTGTCTCCGGATTGGCTGGGTGCGCGGTGCGGATGTCATCTCACGGGCCTATAACGATCATCGCGGAACGACGATGACAGGCCGGTAATAGCAGGAAAAGCAGTCGTACCCCCAGTACATGCCTCCATACTGCATGCGAGCGTTCCAGCGGATGCTTTCGGCGTAGGCATTCTGCATGTAGTCGAGCACCGCCTCAGGCACGCCTTGTTCGTGAAGACGTACGATTTGCGAAGCGGTCAGCGGATAGACGGCGCGGGTCTCCTGCAGCTCGCGAATGATTTCATCCGCCGGCTTGCCGTCCTTTGCCATTTCCACAATCTGGTCGATCGACGGCGGGGGCCGGTGCTGCAAGGCGGCGCAACCGCTCAACAGGACCAAACCGAGGAAAACGACAGCGACACTTGGGAATAAATGGGCGCGCATGCAACGAGTGCGGACGGATATCTGCTGTTTAAGACCAGTGGAAGTCTGCCGCGGTTCAATGCAGGCGGGAACGCGGCCATCCGTTTAGGCTGAAATATCAGGCACCAGCTGCCGCTCAAGTTGGGAAATCTGGTCCTTCAACAGCAATTTGCGCTTCTTCAGCCGCTGCATCTGCAATTCGTCGAGCTTCTGATCGCGTGACAGGTGCTCGATAACGTCATCAAGATCGCGATGCTCGATCTTCAGGACCTCGAGCCTGCTGCGGACCAGCTCGATCTCCTCCTCCGTCAGTTCCATTGGGGTCTCCGGCCCGGTCGATCATTCATGTTTCCACTATAAGCCAAGACGGGACTGCCGGCGGGCTTCCGGGATCGCGCGGCGCTGAAATCGGCCGTTTTCCGGCGTGCCCCTTACACACGTCAGCATGGTAAAAAATGGTACATCGAATGCCCAGAGGGATCGGGGAAATTGAGGCGGCGCCATGGAGTGTATAGGATGCAGCCCCGGGGGAAATTACAATGAACCATGATGATAATCCGCACGGAATCTACCCGATGTTATATGCCTTTTTCGACGCGCAGGGTGGCCTGGACAGGCACGCCACTCGCCGGCAGGTAAAAGCATTTGTCGACAACGGGGCCCACGGTGTGGCCGTTCTGGGGCTCGGCACCGAGGTCAACAAGCTCTCGAACAGTGAACGACGCCAACTGGTGGACTGGGTTGCCGAGGAGCTCGATGGCAGGTTGCCGCTGGCAATTACGGTGAACGACCCTACGGTCGGTGAGCAGGTCGAGTTCGCGAAGTTTGCGCAGTCGCATGGTGCATCCTGGGTAATCCTGCAGCCGCCGCCGGATCGCGGCGTGCCCGAGGAATTCTTCATCCGCTTCTTTGGCGCGGTGGCCGATCGCGTCGATGTGCCGGTTGCCGTCCAGAACGCGCCGGAATACCTCGGCGTGGGTCTGACGCCGGCGGGCGTGAATTCGCTGGCGAGGCGTCATCCGAACTTTCGCATTCTCAAAGGTGAGGAGCCGGCACTCTCGATCCGGCAGGTCATCGAAGAGACAGGGCATCGCGTTACGGTATTCAATGGGCGCGGCGGCCTTGAACTCGTCGATAACCTGCGCGCCGGTTGTGCGGGTATGATCCCGGCCGCCGATACCTTCGACCGCCAGGCACGCATATTCGACCTGCTGCGTGAGGGCGCCGAAACCGATGCCGAAGCGCTCTATCGCGACGTGCTGCCCGCCATCGTATTCGTCATGCAATCGCTGGATACTTTGCACACTTACGGCAAGCGCATTGCAGCGATGCGCCTGGGTCTGGGAGAAGTATTCGATCGCGCCCCGGCCCTGCAGCCGAACGGCTTCGGGATGCGATGCGCGCAACGTTACGCTGCTGCACTGGGACCACTGGAATGATCAAGAAATGTGTTTTGGGATCGATCGTCGCAGTTGCGATGGCATCGCTGTGCGCCGGTTCGTGGGCGCAATCTCCGGAAGAATGGTTTCGCGGCGGTCGCGCCGCAGTGGAAAAAGCCAAACAGGAAAAACCTGTAATGGGGCACGCCCGAAACGTGATCCTGTTCCTCGGCGACGGCATGGGAATTTCCACGGTCACCGCGGCACGCATCCTCGAAGGACAGCAGCGCGGCATGTCCGGCGAAGAGAACCAGCTATCCTTCGAGAAGCTGCCTTACGTGGCGCTGTCGAAAACCTATAGCGCGAACCAACAGACTTCGGACTCGGCGCCGACCATGAGCGCGATCGTGGCCGGAATGAAAACCAACGACGGCCTGATTTCAGTGAATGAGCACGTTGCGCGCGGCGATTTTCGCGCGGTCGCGGCCAACAGGATGAAAACCGTCCTGGAGCGGGCGGAGGATCGCGGCATGGCCACCGGCGTGGTAACGACTACGCGGATTACGCACGCGACGCCCGCTGCGTGTTACGCACACTCGCCCGATCGCGACTGGGAAAGCGACGCGGACCAGCCGGATGCGGCCAACGAGGCCGGCTTTCCCGATATCGCCAGGCAACTGATCGAGTTCCAGCACGGCGACGGACTCGAGGTGGCCTTGGGCGGGGGACGCGAAAAATTCCTGCCGCGCACCGTTCACGATCCGGAGTACCCGGAAAAGACCGGCGAGCGACATGATGGCCGCGACCTGACCAGGGAATGGCAGACCCGCTATCCGAAATCAGCTTACGTCTGGAACAAGGCGCAGCTCGACGCGATCGACACCAGACAAGTCAGGCACCTGCTAGGCCTGTTCCAGCCCTCGCACATGCAATACGAGCACGATCGCGGCAAGGACGGCGCGGGCGAGCCGTCACTTACGGAAATGACGGGCAAGGCACTGGATATTCTGTCGCAGAACCCGAAGGGCTATTTCCTGATGGTGGAAGGCGGCCGCATCGACCACGCGCATCATGCGGGAAACGCCTACCGCGCCTTGACCGATACCATCGAATTCGCGCGCGCCGTGAAGCTCGCGATGGAGCGCACCGATCCGCGCGATACTCTGATCATCGTCACAGCCGACCATAGCCACACCTTCACCATCGCCGGCTATCCCAGGCGCGGCAATCCGATTCTCGGCAAGGTGGTCGAGCCCGGGCATCCCCCCAAGGAATACGCGCGCGATGCGCTTGGTCAACCCTATACCACGCTTGGTTACGTCAACGGCCCCGGCTATACGGGCCAGTCGATCGCGCAACAGGAGGGGTCGAAAAAATATCCCCATCACGGCCCCGGATATCACGGCATAACAAACGGCAGGCCGGATCTGACCGACGTGGATACGACGGCGCCGGACTACATGCAGGAATCGGCGATGCCGATGGAAAGCGAAACCCACGGCGGCGAGGATGTCGCGATCTACGCGCGCGGCCCGCAGGCCCACCTCATTCGCGGCGTTCTGGAGCAGCATGTCATCTTCCACATCATGGCCGAAGCGCTGGGCATGAGCGACTGAACCCCTCTGCCCTTGCGGGAGACGGGGGTGTCTTATCTCGACGTGGTCTTGCGGATTTCCTTCTCGTCGGTCCATTCCAGCAATCCGTTCTGCACGTTCCAGAGTTGCAGGTTGAATTTATAGTACACGTCCTTCACGCCACTGGCTTCCTTGACGATCGAAGTGATGTTGCCCTCCAGACGAAACGCTGCGCCCACCATCTTGCCGATTTCGGTCGATTTCTTGGCGTCGTAATAATCGCTCTGCTGGCGTTTCAGTTCCTCGACCTGCTGGTCCATCGCCGCCGCGTCCACCGCGAAACGCACCCGACCGCTCTTCTGCAATTCGACACGGATGGAGTCGGTGATCGCGCGCGTGTCGATGTACTCGCTGGTCTTGTTCTTGACCTCTTGCACCGTCATGATCGGCCGTTCTCCGCCGGACGCGATCGGTGTATTGAGCATCGAGCGCGTCATGGATTCGGCGATCATCTGCAGGTCCGTGGAGCCGAACTGGTTGGTCACCGTTTCGACGCCGCGTGCATCGCCGTAACGTGTTTTCGCGGCGCAGCCGGACAGGCCGAGTGCCACGCACAGCGCGAATGCACTGATAAACCGGATTGAGGGGGATTGCGTCATGACGTTACTCCTTCGAAATGAGCGTTGTTATTTGTCCTGATCCATGATGACGACCCTGAAGTCCACCGCTTCCTGCGCAGGCGACATCGTCGTCACGGTGTAGAGCGTCTTGCCGTAGATCAGCAGCGGTTTCCATGATTCGTCGTCCCAGGCGCGCATGCCTTCCTTGTCGAGCCAGCGAAAACGATAGGCGATGCGACGCTCTTCGTTGCTGTCGTTCTTCAGGTCGACATCTATGCGCAGCCCGCTGGCGCGTTCCGAGCAGCGCAGATCCACCACGTCGATATTCGGCAGTGAGCCCGCAATTTCAAGTTTTGACTTGATCAGGTCTTCCTTGGAATTGACCTTCTTGTCGTCGCTGGCCGGGCAGCCATAGGCAACAGCGGGGCGTTCGATCTTGCTGCCGCCGCAGGCAGCAACGGCGATCGATGCGATCAGGATGGAGGCAAGTACGGGGAGATTCATGATTCGCTCCTAGAGTAACGCAACATGGTGATCAAAACGTTCCCGCCGTCATCACCGTTGACCGCGTGGGGACCCGCGTATGTTCAATTCCTTCGGAGCCCGGTTTTGCGGCGGACACCGCCGCAGGGAGGATGGCAAAGGTGGTTCCGCCCAGAAACCGCAATCCGACCACCGCATAACGTCCCGAAACGCTGAAGCGTATATCCTGCCCGCCGGGACTGGCGCCAAATCCAATCGTGTGTTCGCCGGACGGTATGCGCGCCCGCGCAATCGCAATCTGCGCCGGCAACGAACGCCAGTCGCGTTCATCCGCGGATTCCGTGACAATCGATCCGATGGCCATCGCCAGCCCGACGAGCCCGGTCTGGTCGTTCTTGCCTGCCTGATACTGCGCAATCGCCTTGGTGCTCGAACGAATGATACCTCTGAGCACGATGCCCGGCATTTCTTCCTGCAGGGCCTTGCGTGCCATCAGGTCGATGCTGGTGATGACGCTCGTGCCAATCGGCGCTTCGCCCCGTATCTGCAACTGTGCCGGCATGAAGGAGGGCGGGCTCGGCGCAAGGATGGGGAACGATACCGGCACGATCAGCAGCCGGCCCCGGTGCGGAAAGGGCAGGCTGAATTGCCGCGACTGCCGTGCCGGCGCCGTTCCGGATTCCAGGACAAACAGCACATCGGTGTAGCGATCGTCCCTGGTTGCGACGCGTGAATCCAATCCCGCCAGGGCCTCCTCGAGTTGCGGGTGGTTCGGTTGCAATTCGATCGCCTTCCGGTAACCGGCAGCGGCCAGGCTGGGTTCGCCGAGGGCTTCGTAGATGAAGCCGGCCAAGTAATGGCTGAAGGCGCTTTCGTAGCTGTTCCTGAGGGCATTGACTTCCGGGTTGTCGATGGTCTGCACCGGATAGCCGTTCAATTCCTTGAAGCCGGTCTTCATGCCGCGCTTGCTGGCCTCGTCCTCGGTCTTTTCAAGTTCCTTTCGCCTCAGTTCCGCGATCACGGCTTCACGCTCGTGTGTCCTTTTGATGTCCACGCGGGCGGTGTCGAAATCGCCGCGTGCGAGATGATCCAGCGCAAGGCGGGTAGTAAGCATGACTTTCTCGTAGTCGTGTCCTTCATACGGAATGCTCTTGTCGTTGACCACCGCACTGGCGACGTTGCCGAGCAGTTTCTCCGGATTGGCGAGCGCCGCGCTCTCCCACGCTTGCACATGGGCATCCGC
>WNFI01032741.1_pt2 | contig 11832 bp, 9 predicted proteins | sample 5400471 | NCBI WGS metagenome assembly WNFI01 (sample SAMN13153348, study PRJNA577476) | soil metagenome | isolation source: 100 cm saprolite on Douglas fir-dominated hillslope | place: USA:California | collected 2013-09-17
GCCTTGATGCCGGCGGCGCCCACCAGCTTCGACCAGCGGCCGAGCTCCGCGCGTATCACGGCCGCGAACTCCTCGGGCGAGTTGCCGACCGGCTCGGCGCCTTCCAGCGCCAGGATGGCTCTCATCTCCGGGGTGCGGGCGGCGCGCGCGGCCTCGGCGCCCAGCTTCTCGACGACTGCGCGCGGCGTCTTCGCCGGCGCGAGCAGCCCGATCCACGACGAGTATTCGTAGCCCGACACGCCGGATTCGTCCAGGGTCGGCACCTCGGGCAGCGCGCTCACGCGCTGGCGGCTGGTCACGGCGAGCGCGCGCAGCCGGCCGGTCCTGACGTGCGGCAGCGCGGTGGAGATCGTCGCCAGGCTGACCTGCACCTCGCCCGCGAGCAGCGCGCTCACCGACGGCGCGCCGCCCTTGTACGGCACGTGGATCAGGCTTGTCCCGGTGAGGTACTTGAGGAGCTCCATGGAGAGGTGCGTCCCGGTGCCGATGCCGCTCGAGGAGTAGTTGAGCTTTCCCGGATTTTCTTTTGCAAATTTAATCAATTCTGTTACTGAAGAAACCGTGACGCCCGGGTTGACTACGAGGATGTTGGGAAAGGCGGAGAGCAGCGTGACCGGCGCGAAATCGCGCGCCACGTCGTAGGGCAGCTGCCTGTACAGGCTCGGGCTGATGGTGAACGAGGCGGCGACCGCGAGCAGCGTGTAGCCGTCCGGCGCCGCCTTCGCGACGATGTCGGTGCCGATGACGCTGCCGGCGCCGGCGCGGTTGTCCACGACCACCGGCTGGCCGAGCGCCTCGCCGAGCAGCTTGGCGAGCGGCCGCGCCACCTGATCGGTCGAGCCGCCCGGGCTTTGCGGCACCACGAGGCGGATCGGCCGCGTCGGGTAGCTCTGCGCCGCCGCGGAAAGCGCGCAGCTGAGCGCCAGCGCGAGAACCAAACCGGACTTCATTCCGGGCGGTACTTGGTTTCCGGCTTGACGCCTTTGCGCCGCTTGCCCTCGCTCGCGCGGCCGTTCTCCAGGTAGCGGCCCTGCACCGCGCGCAGCGCCGCCTCGTCCCATTGCGGCAGCCAGTCGCCGAGCGAATAGCCGTGCCATGGCGACTGCGGGCGCAGCGCCGGCAGGCCGAGCTCCTCCCAGATCTTGCGCGCGCGCTCCATGTATTCCTTCTTCGGCAGGGCGAGCGGCGGCAGGTCGGCTTTCATCGTGGCATCGATGAGCATCGTCGAGTCTTCCGCCTGCTCGCGTCCGCGCATCGGGCCGTGGCCCTCGCCGCGGTGCCCGAGTATCTGGACATCGTTGACCGGGTTCGCGCGGTAGGCGATCGCCCACAGCAGGGCGTCGGCGTTGTCCGGGTCGATGTCCTCGTTCACGGCGACGCAGATCTTGCCGGTATCGCTCCTGAAGCAGGCCGCGCCGTACAGGCCGCGCCAGATTTCGCTGCGCGGCGCGTGCTTGTCGAACGTGACCAGGATGACCCGCCGCAGCGCCGTAAGGGGCTCGTGCAGGGAAACGCGCATCACGCCGCGGATGCCGAGCGCGTCGCGCAGGTGGGCGAGGAACATCGGCTCGTAGGCGACGCGCTTGATCACGCTCGACTCCGAGGGCGTCACCTGGCTGATGTACGAAGGAATCACAGGCTCGAGGCGCTGGGTGATGGCAGTGACGCGCATCGGCATGTTGAACTCCTCGAGCGCGACGTGGCCGTGCGATTCGCCGAAGGGCGCCTCGGGCTCGCAGTACTCCGTGTCGATCAGGCCCTCGATGACGAGCTCGGCCTCCGCGGGGACGAGGAGATCGACGCTCTTCGCCTTCACCACGTTGATCGGGCTGCCGGCGAGCCCGCCCGCCACGGTGAACTCGTCGACGCCGACTGGCAGCTTCTGCGGCCCCATGAAGGCGACGTACGGCGGGCAGCCGAGGACGATCGCGCAGGGCATGGTCTTGCGGCCGAGCTTCTGGTGCTTCACGTAGTGCAGGTAGCCGCCGGCGCCGCCGACGCGCGTCGCCATGCGCACCACCAGCCGGTCCGGCGCCTTCAGCGCCGCGCGGTATGTTCCCATGTTCTGCACGCCGGTTTCCGGGTCGCGGGTGATGACGTTGGTCGCCGTGAGCGTGGGCGCGGCGTCGAACCCGGGCGTCGAGATCGGGATCGGCAGGCGGTCGAGGCCGTTGCCCTCGCCCTGCAGCGCGGCGCCCTCGTGCACGATCTCCTGGCACACGGCGTGCTCCACCACGCGCGGCGCGATGGGATGGGCGAGCGCGCGGTCCCATCGCGCCTGGATCTGCTCGAGCGGCACGCCCATGCCCACGGCGTAGATCTCGCGGTTCGCCGCGATCGCGCCCACCACCACCGGCATCGAATACTTGCGGCCGCGGCCGTCGGTGACGTTGGTGAAGAGGAAGGCCTTGCGCGCCGCCTCGTCCACGCCGCCGACGAACTGCCAGCGCACCAGCGGATGCAGCTCGGAATCCTTGTCGATCGCGCGCTTGACCGTCAGGAGCAGGCCGCGCCGGCGCAGCTCGTCCAAATGCTCGTGCAGGTCGGGATAGCCGCGCCCCGTGTCCCGCTTCATTCCATCGGCTCGAGCTTCACGATCGAGGCGCCGTGGTTGCTGCCGACCCAGAAGGTCACCGGCGTGGTCGAGTTGTCGACGAAGACGCGCCGGATGTTGGTGGGGCGCGGCAGCAGGTAGTCGACCATGCGGCCGCTCTTCGTGTCGAGCCGCGTCACCTGGTCGGTGATCATCGAGCCGGTCCAGGCCTCCTCGTTCTTGTCGATCGTCACGTCGTAGGGCGCCGCCCAGCGCGTCGCCATCGGCCACTCCTTGAACTGGCCGCTCTTCGTGTCGAGCATGGCGATCTTGTCGCCGCGGTACTGGCCGAACCACAGCCGGTCCTGCGCGTCCATCATGCCGCGGCGGGGCGCCGTGACCTTGGTCGCGCCCGGCATCTCGAACAGCTTCACTTCGCCGGTCCTGGCGTCGATGCGGCCGATGTGGCGCTGGCGGAAGTCGGTGAACCAGACGTTGTTCTGCGAGTCGGGGATCACGTCGTAGATGTTGTGCGGCTCGCCTTTGGGCGCGCCCTTGAACGGCTCCCAGGTCTCGATCTTCCCGGTGGCGAGGTCGAGGCGGTGCACGCCCGCGAAGCCGTTGTTCTGCGTCCACACCTTGCCGTCGACGTGCGAGGACTGCGGGCTCACCATGTTGACCTGCGCGGCGTCGATGTCCTGGTCGGGCGGCAGCTTCCACATCGTGAACTTCTGCGTCCTGCGGTCGAACTTGACGATCCTCGCCTGGTACATGTTGCCGAGCCAGAGGTTGCCGTCCTTGTCCGTGCGCAGGCCGAGCAGGCCCGTGGGAAATCCCGGCTTGGTCGCTTCTACCGGGAATTCCTTGACGTTTCCGCTCTTCGGATCGAGGCGGCCGAGGTTCTGCTCGCCGAAGCTCGAGTACCAGGCGATGCCCTCGGCGTCGACGATGACGTCGTGCGGCGAGATCGTGTCGCGCGGCAGGTCGTACTCGGTATAGACGACGCGCGTCGCGCGGCCGCTGGGGCGGGCCAGGGTCTTGAGCTCGTAGCTCCACTTCTGCCCCTCGCCGCGGTTGATCGTGGCGAGGTACTCCGCGGTGGCGCGGTACACCTGGACGCGCTGGTCGCCGCGCTCCTCCATCAGGCGCTCGGCTTTGCGCAGCTGCGGGTGCTGCGGGATGCTCTGGTTCACGTAGCCCTGCATGCGCGGCAGGATCGTCTTGGTGAACGTGTCGGCGTCGTACGGCGAGCGCACGATGCGCTCGAGGCTGTGGCAGCCGACGCAGTTGAGCAGCTGCCCTTTCTGCTGGTCCGTGCCGGGCATGCTCGCCATCCACTCGCCGTTGGAGAGCTGCGCAGCCAGATCGGAAGTTCTCTTGAGTTTGAGGTCTGCCTGCGTCGTTTTTCTATTAAGGATATTTACAGAAGGGAAACCTTCGAGTTCGTACCCCGCTGCGCGCACCTTGAGCGAGTACTTGCCGGGCTCGAGCTTCGCCGCCGGGAAGCCGTAGCGGCCCTGCTTGTCGCTCACCACGGTGACGGTGATCGTCGAGCCGGCCTTCTTCGCGCTGACGAGCACGCCCTCCATGCCGCCTTCTTCGGTGGACGCGACAAGGCCGGTCAACGCAACGCTGGTTTGGGAAAAGGAAATCAACGGAAAAGAAGCCACCAGACTGAAGAGCGCGAGAAGAACAATCCTGGTACCCATCATGCCCCCTGCTTGAGGATCAGTTTCTGCACGCGCCAGTTGAGCAGCTCGGCGACATACAGCAGGTTCTCCGACGAGCAGGCGATCTCGTGGATCCAGCCGAACTGCTTGAGCTGCTTGCCGGACTCGCCGAGCCAGCCGAGCACCTTGCCGTCGAGGCTCAGCTTGTAAACCCGCCCCGGGTAGGCGTCCGAGACGTAGAGCACCTGGTTCGGCCCGCGCGTGATGCACAGCGCCCAGGGCGAGCCGGGCGCCATCGTCAGCGGCAGCCCCGCGGCCTGGATCTTCTCGACGTTCGGCGTGGCGCCGATCGCCGGCTTCGCGTCCGGCGGGAACGGCACGTCGATGCGGATCTCGCGCAGCACCTGGCCCTCGCCGTCGAACACCTGGATGCGCCGGTTGCCGCGGTCGGCGACGTAGATGTTGCCTTTCGCGTCCGCCGCGATGCTGTGCGGCGTGTTGAGCTGGCCGGGCTGCGAGCCCGGCTCGCCGAAGGACTTCAGCCAGTTGCCGTTCTTGTCGACCTTCGCCACGCGCGAGTTGATGTAGCCGTCGCTGATGTAGGCGTTGCCGGCCGGGTCCCATGTGACATCGGTGACCTGCCGGAAGCGGCCGATGTCGGGCGGCAGCGGCGGCTTGTGGCGCTCGAGCGGCCCGGTCTCGCGGTCGGAGGCTTCCTGCTTGCGGCCGAACACCATCACGACGCGCCCCGCGGGGTTGAACTTCACCACCATGTCGGAGCCCTTGTCGGTGACCCAGATGTTGTCCTGCGGATCGACGCGCACCGTGTGGCCGTAGGACCAGGCATACAGGTTCTTGCCGATCTCGCGGATGAACTTCCCGTCGCGGTCGAATTCCAGCAGCTGCGTGGCCGCCGCCGCGTACGCCGGCCCGCTGGTATTGCCGCGCGACAGCGCGAAGACATGCCCTTTGGAGTTGACCGCCACCCCCGTCAGCTCGCCGAAATGCATGCCGGCCGGCAGCTTGAGCGGCTCGGGCGGCGAGTCGAAGGCGATGGCGGGCACCGCCTGCTGGGCGAGCGCGGCAGGCGCGGCGAGCGCGAGCAGCACGGCAAATCGACGTTTCATGGAATGCCTCCTCTTCCTCTACGACGCTATCGTAACGGTCATTGCGGCTGGAAGCCGATGTCTTTTACCAGCTTGCCGTATTTCGCGTAATCGCTCCTGATCAAGGCGGCGAAGAACTCTGGCGGCTCGGTGACGAGCGTGAGGCCGGCGCTCACGAGCTTGTCGCCGACCTCGGGCAGCCGCACCGCGCGGTTGATCTCCTCGTTCAGCCTGGCCACGATCTCGCGCGGCGTGCCGGCCGGGGCGACGAAGCCGAACCAGCCGCCCGAGTCGTAGCCCGGCACGGCTTCGGCCGCGGCCGGCACGTCCGGCCAGAGCGGGTCGCGCGCCTTGCTCGTGATCGCGATCATGCGCACGCGGCCCGACTTCACGTGCGGGGCCGCGGTGGCGATGCTCGTGATGCCGGCCATCACCTGGCCGCCGATGATGTCGCCGACGAGCGCCGATGCGCCCTTGTACGGGACGTGCGTGAAGCTGAAGCCGCCCATCACGCGCAGCTGCTCGAACGACATGTGCGGAAAGCCGCCTTCGCCGTTGGTCGCCACGGTCAGCCTGCCGGGGTTCGCCTTGGCGTAGCTCACCATCTCTCCGATGGTCTTGAACGGCGCGCTCAGGCCGCCGACAATCCCGAGGTAGTTGGTCGTCGAGACCGCGATCGGGACGAAATCCTTGAGCGCGTCGTACTGGATGTTCCTGCTCGTGTGGGGCAGCATCACGAGATTGCCGCCCTGGCCGGCGCCGAGCGTGTAGCCGTCGGGCGGCGCCTTCGCGACGAGATCGAGGCCGAGCATGCCGCTCGCGCCGGGCCGGTTCTCGACCACCACCGGCTGCCCGAGCCGCTCCGCGACGCGCGGGCAGATGAGGCGCGCCATGATGTCCATCGTCTCGCCCGGCGGGAACGGCACGATGAGGCGGATGGGTTTAGCGGGATAGCTCTGCGCTCCTGCAGCCAATACATAAAGACTTACCATCAAGGAAAAAAGAGCTTTCATCCTCATTTCTCCGGAATGATCGGCAGCAGAAGGAACGGCTTCCTGTCAAAGTGCAGCGTGACCTTGCCGCCGAATATCGCCGGCGGCCGGTCGGCCGGGTCCTCGTGGGTGAAGGGGCCGCAGCCTTTCATCGGGTTCTTCATGTTCGACAGCGTCGCCGCCTCGCCTTCGTGCTCGTAGTCGCGGCCGCGGATGCTGAGCGCGACGCGGTAGCCGGCCGGCACGACGATGCAGGTCGGCCAGATCTCGATGTCCAGCTCCTCTTTTTTCCCGGGAACCAATTTTTGAATTTCATCGTGGGCATGCCAAGGCCTGTACGGCAGGCTCAGCTCCGGGTCGAGCTTGCGGTGCGAGGCGCGCAGCCAGCCCTGCCCGACCGGCGTCTTCGGATCGAGCGCGCCCTGGAACAGCACCTCGGCGCCCTTCGGGTCGAACACAACACCCGCAGCACCGCAAAGATGTCCGCGTCGTTCGTCGCCGAAGACACGAACAGCTTCAGCGCCGATGGGCCGGTGATTTCCGTTCGCTCTTTCATCGTCATGGAAAACGTAACGCCGTTTTCCATGGGGTCGTAAGAAATGGTTTTCCCGGAAGAAATTTCCGCGGGAGAAAGAGCGAGACCTTCAGGATTCAAAAAGAACCTTGTCCACTTGGTGCGCGCGAGCGGCCATTCGTTCTCGTGGCGCTGCACGAACTTTTCGCCCGGATGGCGGACGTTCAGCAAGACACGCGGCTGCTTATCCCAGCCATTGGGTTTGCCCTTTAGAAAAAAATCAAAAAATCGTTTCTGAAGAGAAACACCGTAGTCGGTATAGAACGGCGCCCAGTGCGAGCCGCCGTGGACCTCGAGCCATTTCTTTTCCGATTTGCTTCTTATAAAGCCCTCGAAATTTCCACGGGTATGCAAGCCTTGTCCGCCCCAGTTGGCGGCGCTGAGCAGCGGCACCTCGATCTTCGAGAAGTCCGCGCTGCGCTCGCGGTAGTAGGGGCCGTCGAGCTCGCGCGACAGCAGCTCGCCCCACATGTTTTCCCGGTTCCTGATCAGCTCGTCGTCGCTCAACGTCTCCGGCCCGCATACCGGCTCGCCGGTGACGCGGCTCGTCGCGCCCTTCGCGTAACCGTGCTGCACCGTCTTCACCTGCATATCCTGCCAGTTCTTGCGGAACGAGCAGATGATGCCGCCGTGCCGGGCGCCGTCGCGGTAGGCGTCGTTCCAGCCTTCCCAGGCGCAGATCGCCGCAAGATGCGGCGGCTGCGTCGCCGCGGCGCGCCACTGGTTGCTCGCGTAGTACGAGATGCCGTTCATTCCCACCTTGCCGCTGCACCAGGGCTGCGCCGCCGCCCACTCGATGCACTGGTGAATGTCGCGGGTCTCGCGGGCGGCGTTGTGGCACAGGTAGCCGGGCGAGCGCCCGGCGCCGCGCGAATCGATGCGCACCACCGCGTAGCCGTCGGGAACCCATTTTTCCGGATCGACGACTTCCCAGTTCTGGTATTTGTTCGAGGAGCCGGCGAGCACGTCGGGGTTCTCGCGCGCCATGATCTCCCAGGCCGTCTTGTAGCCATCCTGGAAGGCGAGGCCCTTGCCGTAGGGCCCATAGGTCAGGATCGCCGGGTAGCGGCCTGCCTGGGGCGGGAGAAAGATGTCCGCGCGCAGGATCAGGCCGTCGTCCATCGCGATCGGCACATCCCATTCGATCTTCATGAGATTGACCCTCGAACGTCCGGAAGCCTACACTCGTTCCCTTGCGGAGGAGACTCTCATGTCTGCAGTTTTGCGAAACGTTTTATTCATCCTGTTTGTATCCGCAGCAATCCCGGCCGCTGCGCAAAGCTCCCTCATCTACGTCACGAACAGCGCCGGCGACAGCATCCATGTCATCGATCCGGCGACCCAGAAGGTGATGCAGGAGATCAAGGGGATCGAGGGGGCGCACGGCATCGATTTCTCGCCCGACGGCAGCCGCGTGTACGTCAGCAACGAGGTCGACGGCACCCTCGACGTGATCGACCGCAAGAGCCGCCGGACGCTGGCCAAGGTGAAGCTCAGCGGCCATCCGAACAACATCGCGACCACGAAGGACGGCGGCCGCGTCATCGTCGGCATCCGCCAGGACCCCGGCGCGCTCGACATCGTCGACACCGCCTCGCTGAAGCTCGCCAAGAGCATCCCGGTGAAGGGCGGCCTGCACAACGTCTACGTCACGCCCGACAACAAGTTCGCGGTCACCGGCTCGATCGGCGGCAAGATGCTGACCGTCATCGACCTCGCCACCGACCAGATCGCGTGGGAGCTCAAGCTCGACGAAGGGGTCCGCCCGATGACGATCGAGGCCGGGCCCGACGGCTCGACACGCCGCATCTACGCGCAGCTCTCCAACCTGAACGGCTTCGCGGTGATCGATTTCGCCGGGCGCAAGGAAGTCGCCCGTATCAGGCTGCCGGACAACGGCTTTGGCGTCGCCGAGCGGCGCATGGACTCGCCCTCGCACGGCATCGGCGTCGCGCCCGACCGCAAGACGCTCTGGGTCACGAGCATCTCCGCCAACGCGGTCTACGGTTACTCGCTGCCCGAGCTGAAGCTGCTCGGCGGCGTCGCGCTGCCCGAGCTCAAGCTGCCGGGACGAGCGCCGATCAGCGCCGTGCCCAACTGGGTCACGTTCACGCCCGACGGCAAGCTGCTCTACATCACCAACGCGGCGGCGCGCTCGGTGTCAGTCATCGACACCGGCGGCCTCAAGCTGATCGCGACGGTTCCCGTCGGGGAAGTGCCGAAGCGCTTGAACACGCTGGTATTGCGCTAGTTCGGCTTGCCCTGCGCCCAGCGGGAGAGGAGCTTCCACCGGGGGTCGTTCCTGGAAGCGAACTGCCTGCCTCCCGAGTGGTAGGCGCTGCCGCCCGCCTCGGGCGCGAGCGGGTGCGTCAGCAGCAGGCCCGCCTGCGGGTCGCCGGGGACCACGAGGCGCGAGGCCGTCTCGAAGTTGCGGCGCGACTGCTCTTCGTTCCAGGACCTGGCGCCCGGCGCCAGCTTCTCGAGGCGGAAGGCGTTGTTGCCGGGCCCGGAATGGCAGGCCACGCAACGCGCGTGGCCGGGCCGCTTCTCCAGGAAAATCGGCTGAACCCTCGTCTTGAAGAACTCATAGTCGAGCGCTTGCGCGCGCACGCCTGTCGGAACAAGAAGAAAAAAGACGGCTAAAAAAGCGATTCGCATGGTCATGCCCCTATCCAATCGAGGTTCTTCTCGCTTTCCAGATTCTGCAGCCGGTCGAAGGCGCGCGCCATCCCGGCCTCGCCGAATTTCTGCGTCGTCAGCAGGAACTTCTCGCGCAATTCGTTGCGCCCGAGCGGCCGCTCGGGCGTGCCCATGAAATCCGTCGCCCGCCGCGTGAACGCGCGGCCGTCCCTGAGCGTGATCGTAACCGTGGTCGTGAGGTCGGCACGGTTGTCGGGCGGCGCGGCCACTGCCATCTTCACGCGTGAAGAGAGATCCAGGATCTTGGGATCGCGCGCCACCGCCTCGTCGAAGGAGCGCGGATCGATCGGGTTGCGGTAGAGCGAAAGCGCGACGCAGAACGGAATGCTGTACTGCGCCATCATCATGTCCTTGGGCGCCGCAATGTTGTTCACCCGGAGCATGCGCTCGGTGCCGGCGATGCCGATCGAGGCGACGTCTTCGGCGTTGAAGCCGTGCGCGGCGCGCAGCGCGAGCGTCGAATCGACCGGCGTGTGCGCGGTGATGTGCGCGGCATAGCGCTTCAGCATGATGCTGCGGGTCGCCCAGGTCTCGCCCAGCCCCTGCGTGAGCGCGTCCATGTCGAAGTCGCGGCAGAACACGCGCAGGAAGCCGAAGTCGCCTTCGAGCGCGCTGACCGGCCCGGTGAAGCCTTCGGCCGCGAGCGACGCCGCCAGCACCCCGCTCTCCGCCGCGCGGCCGAGGTGCAGCCGCTTCACCATCGCGCCGGTGCCCGACTTGGCGAATTCGAGGATGCCGCCGGCGAGGGACGCGGCGATGCCGATCGCGTTGCCCGTTTTTTCCGCGTCCAGGCCGAGCATTCTCGACGATGCGACCGCGGCCCCGAAGGGCCCGGTGGTGCCGGGCGCGTGAAAGCCGTGCTCCTCGTTGCTGTGCTTCGTGGCGCGGCCGATGCGGATCATCACCTCGGCGCCGGCGACGAAGGCGGTGACCAGCTCGCGCCCGCCGCCGCCGCGCTCCTGCGCCACCGCGAGCGCCGAGGACAGCATCGTCGCCCCGGGGTGCGAGCCGGAATTCGGCTTGGTAAGATTGTCCATCTCGAATGCGTGGGCGAACGCGCCGTTCGCGAGCGCCGCCGAGGGCGCGTGCACCAGGGGAGCCCCGGCGCCCAGGATGCGGCTCCTGCCGCCGCCGCCATTGCTCCTGGCGTAGGCGGCGATCATCCTGCTCCAGGGAAGGTCGCCGCCGAACATGATGACCGCGACCGTGTCCGCGATGCTGTCCTTGGCGCGCTGGATCACGTCCGCCGGAATGTCTTCGTAGCGCAGCGACGAGGCGTATTCGGCCAACCGGCGCGTTTGGCCTTTGGCCTTGGTCGCCGCCGGATTGATGCCGCCCGCCGCCTGGGCAGGCACGCCGGTCGCGGAGCCCGCCGAAGCGAGCGCAATGCCTTGCATGAAGCGGCGGCGATCCATGTTCTTTACCCCTTGGCCATGAGGAGGTCCATCCGGTGCTATCTTAGCCTCCATGGATGAGGCGCTCATCCTCGCGCGCGCCCAGTTCGGGCTCAACATCGGGTTTCACATCCTGTTTCCCAGCATCACCATCGGCCTGGGCTGGATGCTGGTGGTGTTCCGGCTGCGCTACGAGCGCACCAAAGACCCGGCCTGGCTCGCCACCTACAAGCTGTGGGTCAAGGTGTTCGCGCTGTCGTTCGCGATGGGCGTGGTGTCGGGCGTGACGATGAGCTTCCAGTTCGGCACCAACTGGCCGGGCTACATGAACAAGGTCGGCAACATCGCCGGGCCGCTGCTCGGCTACGAGGTGCTCACCGCGTTCTTCCTCGAGGCGACCTTCCTGGGCGTGATGCTGTTCGGCATGAACCGGGTGCCGGGCTGGGCGCACGTCGCCTCGACCGTGATGGTGGCCTTCGGCACCACGGTGTCGGCGTTCTGGATCCTCGCGCTCAACTCCTGGATGCAGACGCCGGCGGGCCACGTCATGGAGGGCGGGGTGCTGCTCGCCGGCAGCTGGCTCGCGGTGATGTTCAACCCGTCGTTCCCTTACCGCTTCACGCACATGCTGCTCGCCTCCGGGATCACGGCCGCGTTCCTGGTGGCGGGCCTCTCGGCGTGGCGGCTGCTCCAGGCGGCCGGCGATGCCGGCGCGCGCGCCACGCTGCGCTTGGGCGTGCGGGTCGCGGCGGTGCTGGTGCCGCTGCAGATCCTGGTCGGCGATCTCCACGGCCTGAACACCCTCGAGCACCAGCCGGCGAAGATCGCGGCGATGGAAGCGCTGTGGCAGACCGAGCGCGGCG
>WNFI01306856.1_pt1 | contig 11832 bp, 20 predicted proteins | sample 5400471 | NCBI WGS metagenome assembly WNFI01 (sample SAMN13153348, study PRJNA577476) | soil metagenome | isolation source: 100 cm saprolite on Douglas fir-dominated hillslope | place: USA:California | collected 2013-09-17
ACTATTCCGGCCTTGAGTACCTAAAGAGAAAAGGGTACACAATCGGTTGTCTCATCTACAGTCCTTACAACCGGCGATACGGCGATAACAGTGTTACGAAAGAAGAGTGGGATGAGTTCGCTTCTCACCGCGACTATTTCCAGTCAAAAGGCACAGCTCTCCGCTGGCCCTATCGGCAGGATTCGTTTGCAGAGCCTTACTGGCCCATCGATGGGCTCAAGTTTTGGATGTTGGGACCCGATAAGAGCATAGCTTCATCGGACACGCGCGAACTCCATGATGCGTGTCTTGTTTTTCGTGCCGACCTTGGGCAACGCAAGTGTACGTTCACTGGCGACGCCTCGGACGCTAATCTGAATTGGATAGCGCACAACACTACTCACGCCTGCGCCGACATTCTGCATGCGAGCCATCATGGGAGCATAAATGGTGCAGACCTGGACTTCATTAAGGCTTGCAGCATCGAGTATACCGTCATCTCGACGGAATCCGGAGTTTACGAGAACGTTCCTGACGCGACGGCACTTAAACGGTACGCCGACAACACAAAGCAAAAGGTCTATCGCACTGACGTGAGTGGCACACTCGAGTGGACTTTTTGAAATGCGTCTCTTTCGCTATTGCGGTTATGTTTCCAATGTATACTCTCTGCTCTTGAGTCCGAAATGGCGCCCGTCCAACTGATAAAAGCGTTCCTTGAGCAAGCCACAGCTCAGGGGTCGCGGTCAACCGTACTGCGCCCCGTCGCGTGGCTAATTGCAATCTGCACGGGCGGTGCATTGGCAGCCGTGGAGTTGAAAGCGCCCGGTTGGGTACTTCTACTTTTCGGCATTTCTATCGGTCTCGGAGTGCTTCTCTATCTGGGAGCGTATGTCTATTGTTTGTTGACCGGCAACGCGGACATGCTTCGCAGCGAAACTTACTCCATTCAAAAACTCGCAATCGAAAAGGGATTCGTGGGCGACAGCATTGCTGGAGTGTTCAGACTCGAAACCGGCCAGCGCGAGCGATTGTTAGGCCCGAACCAAACCGAACCGGCAGGTGAGAAATGAAAAAGCGGTTTGTGCTCGCGCTCGACCAGGCAAGCTTGGAGCAGCAGGAGGCCTTCCGGAATTTCGTTATCGGAGCAGGACTAAACTGGTGGCACTGGATACCTGGCCTTTGGCTACTAGTGGACTACCGGGGCCAATGGACAGCGGAGCTCCTTCGCAATAAAGCCGCACAGTTCTATCCTGGAGCAACCATCTTCATTGTAGAGTTAGGAGAAAGCGGCGACACATGGGCAGGGTTTGGCCCCAGCACGGGAGACCAAAACATGTTTCCATGGCTTTTCGACAACTGGAAGAAATAGCGTCTGTCCGACCTAGAACGGCATCAACTCCGCCATGTCCGCTTCAATCCTCGCCTCCATCGCAGAATAGTCCTCAACTGGCGGCGGCTCCGCGTGCTTCCAAATGATGCACCCTCTGTTCGCGACCTGCACTTTTCTGTCCGCCCACCGGCAGTTTGTTGGTTCGTAGTGTCCCTGCGGATTGATTCGGTCAAGCGTCTTGTCAAAGGGACGCGGTCCCATGTCGGCGAGAAAGTTGCGAAAGCCTTCTCCATTCGGAAGCAGCCAGCGTTCGCAGACGCGGATGCCGCGACCGCCATAGTGAGGGTACTCCGGCTTCGTTGTTCCGTAGCAACGCTCCTTCATGTTCTTCCAAGAGTTGAATTCGGCTGATGTTCTGTTCCTAGGCCTGCCATCACGAGTCCTGTAAGAGCGGCAATGTCCAGCTAAACCGCCGCCGTTGGCCCTAAGCCTTGCACGAACGTTCTCGGCCGTTCGGCAGCCACAGTGCCGCTTCACATTGTTGGCGAGCATGCTTCGGAACACTTCAACCTTGTTCCCGCAATCGCACTCGCAGAGAAAAATGTCGGGCGAGACTTCTTTGAGGATCGTCAGTTTGCCAAAGCGTTTGTCGTAGAAAGACATAACTAACCCCACGCCACAGTTTTCAGGAATTGCCGTTCACGCCATGCGCGCCTGCCTCTGCGAGCGCGAGCGCGACGGCGTTCCAAGTCGCTAAGAGGACTTGGCCTCTTGCGCCGAACGTACAGTCCTTGCACTCGCAGCGAATGACGGACGAACGGGCAAGATCGGCCAATAATCGCCGCGATGAGATCCACCGTGGCGCGTTGGCTCCACATCGCACCGATCAGTTCGTGTACCGCAGCCGTGGTCACGTCCTTGCGGCGCTCGTAGGTTGGAAAGCCTAGCCTCTCCGCGTATTTGAGGAGCCGGAGCCGAATTGCGCGGACGGACTCTGTCGTCATTGCTAGACTCCCGGCGATGTCCTTGTCGTGCCAACGCAAGCGATAGGCCCGGTAAGCAACTGCGCCAATAAGCTGCATGAAGCCGCCGCATCCGCGGATCGCCGCGATGTACTGCTCCATCTGTTGCCAGTGTTCATCCAGACGACCGTCAGCAATGGCTTCGACCCAGGCTTGTCGGTCGGACGCCAATTCCTTGAGGTAAGCCAAGTCAGTAGTAACGTCGGGTGGAACCTTTTCAGCGCGGAAGATGTATCCGAGTGTGGCGTGAATTATGACGGAGCGGAATTGACCGTCGTCGGTAGCGAATTCAGGAATCCAGCGTCGAGTCCTGCCAGCGCGGCGAAAGGTGCGCATGCTGTTAAACAGTTCGTCGCCTGCAAAGCCCGCCTTCGCAGCCATCCGCATGAAACTACCTGGGCGTCGCTGGTTTTCGAACTGGTGTTTATCAAATCGTGGTTCCACAGAAAAGCGTTGACGTGTGACAAGAAAGAAAAAGGCCGCAAGCGAAAGCCTGCGGCCTTGTTGAAGGTTAGGTTGTCAGCCGGATTAGCTGTGCTGTTGAAGCACGTTCACCGGATGCGTGCCAGCGTCAAGCAACTGGCCGTCAATACGGTCCAGAGCGAGGAAGGCAACTTCGCCAAGTTCCGCGTACCGTTCCGTGATTTTCTGAACAGTCATGCTGCTTTTGACCTTGCGCACCAAGTACTTGTTGAAGTCGCCGAACACGACAGTATTTGCCGCTGCGGCGATTTGGGGCATGGACTGGTTGATGACGTACTCGTAGCCGTTGATGCGGTCCGGGTCGCCAGCGGTGATTCCGGGTGCCCACAACGGACGACCGTACTTGTCGATGATGCGCTTGATGGAGCTCAGCGTCAGGTCGTGGAACATATACTTGGCGCGACGCCGGTAACTCGGGTCGACGCTGTGCTCGAGGTTGACGAGGTCGGAGTAGCCGATGGAGTTCGTGCCGGTTTGTAAGCCGCCAGTGGACTCAGCAGAACCCGCCGCGATGACAGGAGCAACGCCTGACGTTGCAATCGCCGTCAAGATGCCCGTCGGCTGGTTCGAAGCCGAGCCGAGTCCGTTGGTCAAGTCGGCTTCGTATCGGCGGCCAAAGCGTTCGCCGAATCTCTCCGCAAGCCAAGCTTCGAGGTCGAAGGCGCTGTCCTGCAAAAGTTCGAGCGACATCTTGACAAGCCCAGAGCTGTATTTCCAGGCTCCGAACTGGATATGGCTGGTACCGAAATTGCCACCAGCTCCGTCGGCTTCGGGATTGTTGGCCGCTTCGCTGACGAGCACCGCTGTCGTGCCAGTGTCGTTTGAAACCGGATAGGGGAGTGGATTGCCGGTCGCCGTGTCCATGCGCCCGAACACGCTGAGCAGCGGCGCGAAATACTTCGTGGCCTGCTCAATCTGGTTTGAAAAGCCCGTGGGAACGAAAAACCCAAGGCCAGTGTAAGTGCCGATGTGGGTGGTTAGAGGAACGCCTTCTGCAACGTCGCGACGTTCAACAGCGCGCTTTTCAACGTCGGTCAGTTGCATACCGCGCAACCATTTGCCGAACGCGAAAGCGCGGTCCTTGTCTTTGCTGGTGTAGTTGGCGGAACTCAAATCGATGGAACGCGATTCCTCGCGCTTGATTTGCTCGGTCAGCACGTCCACATCTTGAATCGCTTTGTCGAAGGCCGATTTGTTGTTCTCGGCCAGAAATCGCACAGCCGCAGCATGGGCGGTCGCGCGTGCTTCACGCAGATTCGTACTCATTGCTTGTTCCTTTTGGGTTGGAGCTGCATCCTCGCTTGAGGAGGCAGTTGTTTGAGGAACGACGAAGCCGCACGATGCACTGCGCGCCTTGCGCAGCTATGCGACGAGTTGTCTCGGTCCTACAAAAATCGTTACTGTGCCGCGAGTTCAGAAGGGATAGGCTTCCATTTCGCGGGCTTGCTGTTCACAGCGTTCGCGGCGCATTTCGTCACGCGCCTGGTCGAGCAATTTATCAGCAGCGGCTTTCCACGGTTCGGTCATCGATGCGGGCAGCACGCCGTTATTCAGCGAACGAATCTCAGCTTCAAACTTGCCGGCATCAACCGGCTCATACACGACGTTGCCAGCCTCGTCCTTAACCCAAATAAGATTCGGGTAGCCGGGCATGAGGGACACGTTGCCGCCGCGCCATTCGGCGATACCGGCGCGTTCCATCGCTTCCGCCTCTGTGCAGGGCGCATTCGATGCGGCACTGCGCTTTTCAAAAGGGTCTGTGTAAATGCCCCACTGCTCTTCTGTTCTGCTCATAGTAGGACTCCGACGTGTTCCAGCCGTGCTACGGCTTTGGAATCAATTCCAATTTCTGCACGGCGTCTAGAACCTGCTTCTTGAGTTCCGGCGAGCGCGGCGTGTTGTCCCCCCATTGCTGAGCCGGAATCATGTCCGCCTTGCCAGCGGCTGACTTATGCAAAACGGCCATCGACGGCGTAAAAATGTTTTTGTTAGCCATGTCTCACCTCAAACTTTTGGGCCTCGGCGGCGTGTGGCGTGGCGGTGTCTCTCCGCCAAGTCAAACCGAGGCCCTTCCCACGTCTCGAGTGGAAATCTAAAACCAGTGGCGCTCAAGCGTGTAGCTGCGCAGTCCGAGCTTTCGGAGCCATCCAAACAACCCGGCTGGCAACCGCGTCTCTTTGCCACAATGGCGGACGACGCTGTTTTCAGTCAGGTCGCAAGCGTTTATCTTGCAGCGCGGGCAATAGAAACCAAATCCGCGTGATTCACCACCCGCGGTCACTACTTTGAAGAATCCTGCGGGATAGCCCTTCGGGTTGTCGTAGTTCGGCTCACCCGCTGCTTGGATGCTAAGAATCTCCGCGAGCTGCTTGTGCAAGGGCTGCCGCGATTCGTGAATTGTTGGCCCGTCCTTCATTTGTTTGGCTCCCGAAATCTCAAGACGCCAGACACGCGCTCCCGGAGACTTTGCAGCTCTGCCGGCGTCAGCGATTCAATCGCTGCAATCATGCCTAACTCAAACCGCTTGGGGCGCAGCGCCTCGTCTCTGATGAGGAATCCTTGCAACTGGTAGGCGTCCATCACGTCCGCGCTGGCGCTGAGCAAACCGTGCTTAACGACACACTTGAGAAATTCTGGCGAGTGGAAAGCGGCCTCTCGCCGTGCGGCCATGCGGTCTATCAACTTCTGAGAAAATTTAATCGCTGTCGGCATTGTTTTCCTCTTGGTCGGCAGCCGCCAACTCTGACGCTGAAATTGCAACGGGCGCGTTTGACTTCTCACCACCATGCAGGATTGTCCAACCCACTGACCCTGGGAGCGGCTGCGCGCTGCCGTCAGTCGTAGTCGGTCTGGACCTCTCGCGGTCGACTGGCGTCAAGCCGAGTGCCTTGACGAGCGCCAGCATCCTGCCCTCGCACTGCTCTGCGACCTTGAGTAGCGGATTCAATCTCCGAACCGTGCGGAGGTTGCCGTTATTATCAGTCACCTGCGTCTCAATCATCAGCTCATCGCCGATTTCGTTCTTCGCCTGAATCCATCGCGCGAAAACTTCCGCGTAGACGGCCAGCGTCGTGTAGTCTCCCGGCGTGATGGTTTTACGCTGTTCGAGCAACTGGACGGCGCGCTTGAATTCGGCGCGTGCTACCGGACTCAAGTGCTTCGGATATTTCGGACGCCCGCCAGAGAACTGCGAAGGCTTATCCGGCGTGCCTTGCGGAACGGTTCCGTGTAGCAAATGCTGGCGGATTGTCTTCGCTGGCCGAGGCATTGGGTCCTTTCGAAAAGGCAGCGCCCGGCTTTACCTCGCGAGTAAAGCCGGACGCAGTTTTCCGGTGGCCGGCAAGGAGGGGAGCCGCCACCGAAAAGTTATTTGCTGCGCGAAGTCTTGGTGCGAACAAGACCGAGTCTGCCGAGCAGGCGAGCGCAGCCCACATACGAATATCCGAGGCGCTTCGCAGTCTTGTAAATGGTTCCGACCTCCGCGAACACGCGTGTTGCATATTCCGGTGAGGCTCTACGTTTTCTTGCGGCCATGATGTGCTCCTGAAAAGAAATGCTTTCCTTCCCCACTGCCTATTGCTGTTACGAGTCGCCCTTCGCGCCAAAGACCACCAAAACTTACTAAGGAATCGACGCGCGCCAATCACGCGCACGCGAATAATCCTGCGCGCGCGGTGTTGGCCGAATCGGTTCTCCAAAAAAAGTCGGGCATACGGGTCTTGCGAAAACCTACAGGAACCAAAGGACTTACTCTGATTCGCCGGTTTGACTGCCAATGTTTCAACCTCGTCTGTGCGCTTCCGGCTTAGCTGTCTAGCTTTGTGTGCTGTGCTTGCGTCGCGTGTAGGCGGGAGAGCGTGCGTTTGTCGTGGGGATAATGCGTGTTTGTGGCTGCTCTTCGGAGCTCGTCAGCGATGCTGGCGGTCTTTATATGCCGCACGGTTCGCAGCATCTTGGAGCTTGCCATGCGGGACCTGAGGAATGACCTCGCGTCCGTTCAAAGTTTTGGTCTGCCCGTTCTCGTCTAGCAAGGCGCGGTGAACCAGGTTGCATACGTCTTCGCGCGAAAGTGAAATGATGGCGCCTGCACTGCGGCCAGATTGGCCTACGCCAATTGAGATGTGCTCGACCGGCACGTTCAATCCGCAGTCGGAGAGGAATGTCTGGAACTCTTCTTCAGTCGTTTGAAGAGTCAAGCCGACGAACGTTATCCAATCTCCGGGAGGAAGTGGCTTTTTCATTCCGTGGCAACGCCGTCGATGAGTTTCAGCTCTTCCTTAATTTTGTTGAGCTGTGCCTGAACCAGTGTGGAGAACATCGGTCCATTATCCGGGCGAGCCAGCATCTGCTCGAGTCTCGCCTTCTCGGAAAGCAACGGTGCTATCCTTCCGGCAAGCTCTTTGGCTGACTCGTCGGCCTTCTTCTTACGGCGTTCTTCCGCTGTCGTGAATACAAGCTCTCTCACAGGTTCACCTCAAAATGTTCTGTGCATCCGCCGCATCGGCAGCCAGCCAAGCATTGGCTCCCTGTCCAGCGGTCGAGCACGGTTTGTCGGTCCTCAACGTTGTCGAATAGGAGCACTGTAAACGGCGTCGTGCATTTCGTAATCAGCGCGTGCCGTCCGTTGCCCCTTACGCGCTGCGGGGACGTGCGGAATCGGCGGCGTGCCTCTTCGGCGTAGCCCATGAATTGAATGGCTGCCATAACGTATCTAGCGCCGCGTGTGACGCAGCGGAAAACGGCTGTCAAGGCGGGAGAAAGCCTATTTCTTGTCGTCCTCCAAAAAGTCTTCGGCGGTTGGCTCTTCCTTCTCCGGCACGGCCCAAAGCGCCTCATGCGCAGCGTTCGCGATTTCGTTCGACCGGTCAATTATTTCCTGAGTGAGAGCCGGCTTGCGTTTGGTTGCTTTGTCGAGGTAGTGGCGGAAATTGTCCGCAAAGGTTGTCCAAGGGCTGTACGTTTTCTTATTGAAGTTGTGGTCGTCCTTGATGAACGCGTCGCCAGCAGCAAGAAATTTCTCTCTGCCATTCTGCTTGGCGTGATTCTTTATCTTCTCTCTCGTACTTCCTACTGGCTTATTCCATGCCCAACTATCGTCGGCTCTTTGAAGTAACACACACACACTCTCTTCCGCCTCATTTTCAGTTGTGTGTGTGTCGTTTTGTGTGCCGGTTTGCGTGACGGTCTTAGTGACGGTTGTGTAGGGGGCTATTTCGGGCTCTTGCTCGCCAATTCCGGACTCTGGCTTTTCAACCTCGGACTGTGGCTTTTCAATTTCGGACTCTGGCGCGTGAACCTCGGACTCTTGCTCAGCCAATCTCGTACTCTTGGTTTCACCAACCTCGGACTCTAGCTTGCGCTGGATTGCGTCCAGATTTAGGAATCTCTGCCTTGTGCCTCGCATTTTGGTTCGCCCTTCTTTGCCGAGGAATCCGAGGCGACCCAAATCGTCGAGGTATCTGAACAGCGTGTCGCGCTGCCAGCCTAGAGCTTCCATGAGGCGCGTCGCTCCGGGATGAATCCGCGTGCCGTCGCCGTCAGCGAACGTGGCAAGCTGCATCGCAAGAGCGCGGCGCTTCTGTTGCTGCTCCTTGTACTTGCGTCCATCGGTCGGCAGCGCGTAGAGCGATGGCGGCGTGTCGCGGATTAAGCGAACGCACGTCACCGATTTGGCTGTTGGCTTTTTGCTCACGATGTGCCGGCCTCAGTCTCTTCTGGCAGGCACACAACGATGTCGAGTTCATCGGCTGTGGCTAGGGCCTCAGCAGCGTCAATCGTTCCTTGCGCGGTCCAGTAGCAAACGAGCGCACGGTACACGACCTCAGCGGGAGGGAGCTTTGTGGCCCTCTTGTACTTACGAAGGGCGAGGCCTAGATTGCCGTCGAGCTTGACGGTGATGGGTCTATCGGTAAGCGGGTTTGGCATGGGGGTTCCCTTGCGCTCCTAACTTTTCAGTTGTCTCTTTGCGGATGTAATCTGGCTCGCCGTCGCGGAAGGCGATAGCGATTTGACCGTACGAGCGATCCCGCCGCATCTGGTCGAACATCACGTCCAGACGCTTCATCAATTCCGGTTTGGTCATGCGGCCCTCTTTTTCTGCGGCTTTGGCACGGTCGTACTTTCAAGCCAGTTCAGGACAGCAACGCGGTCAAAACGGATGTACTTGCCTATTCGCATGTGCGGCAGAGGATTCACGCAACTGCGCCGCGTCTTGCTCGTGACCCACCCGCGCGAAACACTTAGCATCTGGGCGAGCTGCTCCGGAGTCAGGATATCGTTTGGCTGTAGCACAGCCGCCGCTCCATTTGTGTTTGGGAATTTCGACGCTACCCGCTAGGCGCGTCGCGAGCTTTGGAAGCCCGCGCTGAACTACTGACACATTGCTACAACAAATGTTCACGGCGAACCGCACGCTTGGCAACCGAAAACCGTGAAGGGCAGCAAAATAATTTAGGCGCTAATGGGAGAAGGGCTTTCCTGCGCTGCAACTTCTTTCTTAGGTTCCTTTGGCAGTATGGGCATGACGAGGTAAATGTAGTTCGCGCCGTTGCTGAACTTGACGAGGTTCTTCGCATCGATAAGCTGGACCATGATTTCGCCTTCCGCCAGCGCGAGAAAATCTTGAATAAAGTTATGGTTGATTTTGACTTCGTTGCCGATTCCGGAAACAGTCGCAGCCACTTCGGTTTCGGATGCTCCATACTCACTTGCGCTGCTAAGGCGCAGTCCTGATTCTCCGACCGTAAGCGTGATGGCTGGTATCTTACCGTCAATCGTTGTTTCAACCTGTTTGACGCCTTCCTTCAATGCGGATGCTTGCATCTTGAGTTCGGTCTTGAAATCGGTCAGCGCCAGCGCCCTTTGATACGGCGGAAATTTCCACATCGGCTTTCTGACTTGGGTGATGACGCCATGCTCGGTCCGGAAAAAGAAACTTATCTCAGACTCTGCTAATTGGAACGTTGCTCCTACTCGCCTTTTGAGCACCGGCAAGCAGCCTTTCGGTATTTGGAACGTGAACTCTCCACAGTCGCAGGGCGCGTCTGCGATTGCGATTCTGAATCCGTCCGAAGCAACGGCACGAAGTCCTTTGCCATTGCCTTCAAACCGGACTAACGGAACCGAGTATTTGTCCACTTTGTTAGGGCAAGCCTTCTCCACTCGCTCAAGCAGCCTCTTGACAAATTTCAAGCTGATTGTGTATTTGATTTCGGGCATCGATTCGACGGAAGGGAATTTGTTGACAGGGAAGGTTGAAATCTTCGCCGTGGCCTTTCCCACTTGGATGATGCTGATGCTGTCGTCTGCCTCGATTGTAGCCGTTCCGCCTTTGTAGCCTTTTAGGAAGTCGTATGCCTTCTTTGGGTGCAGAAGAAAAGAGCCAGTGTCGCCGTCAACGACTTCGAAGGGTTGAATCAGGCTTATCGGAAGGTCACCGCTTGCAATCGTCGCTCTCTTGTCACTAAACACGTCCACTTTGACGTACCCCCATGAAGGAACTGTCGGCTTTGGCGGGATTACGCAGCGCGCCTCCTCCAGCACGCGCTTGAACTCGTTGATCCTAACAGTGATTTTCATTTGGCCTCGCTAGTAAGGAAATTGCGCACTAGCTCTTGCACGAAATCCGCAATCGAATCGTGAATTGGATGTGCTTCGACAACAGATTTCAGAGTAGCAAACTCGTCGTTCGTCAGTTTGAAAGAGACGGTCTGCATTTCTTGTGTGGCAACACTGCTTTTGTTCATTTTGGCGCGAACAGCCGAACGTATATCGACAACTGTGGCATTCGGGTCAGCGGCAAACTTTTCTATAAACTCAGATCGCAGAGCGAGGGACTTCTCTTCACTGTCTCTGCCGCCGTCACTGACACTGAGCTTAGAAATTTCTTTGTACTGGCAGAAGGAGAGTCCGCGGTTTCGCAATGCGGGCGGGATGCGTTCGGCAACGGTCCGCAAGTCGCGGATCGTATTAACGTCGTAGCCACTTCGCGCTGCGGCTTCTTCGAGTAGCTCTCTAATTTCGTCTCGGCTCGCTTCGGCAGGCGTGCGCAGCGCGCAGTCGCCGATTTTCCACTGACATCCTGTCGCGGAAAGTAGTAGTTCACTCATTTCTTCAAGCCAAGCGGCGCGGCTGAAAGCATCGTTACGTAACGATGGTTTGATTTCTTCGGTCTGTTCACACACTTGTACGTCGTTCATGGCGGCATTTGCTCCGTCGTCGCTGAGCACAAAAATTCCGAAAGCTGTTGAGTGCTCAGTTCTAAGTTTGGAGAAACGCTAGTGGTAGCAACGCGGAAAAGCGTGCAGTATACGTGGCGGAAGAGAAGAACATCTTCTCTTATGTTGGTAAGTTTAGCGACGGGATGACCCACTGTCAAATGTTTTCGTAGCGTTGGCCCACGCTGCACATCAAATCATCGCATAAACACTGGGGAAGTTTGGGGTGGGAGACGGGGATTGAACCCGCGACATTCGGTGCCACAGACCGACGCTCTACCAGCTGAGCTACTCCCACCACCGTGTAACTAGTTTAGTTTACGCTAATTCGCGCACATCGAAAAGTGGGTGGGGACGTTTCATCTAGGGCACGGCCCGCCGCTTTTCCGGGCAACGCGCGACTCCGCTGTTGTTATTCCTAAATTCACAAAAAAATGGCTACTATGACCGTACCTTCGCCGGCTGTGTCGGAGGCTGCTGCTAGCTCAACCGGTCCAGCAACACAGCGTGGGTATTTGGCGCGGGAACGGCGGCCGCCGTCGCGCTTCTGCTCAAACTCGAAATTGGCGCGGCCTGCTACGCCGCCCTCGCACTGCTGATCGTGGGGCGCGCACGTTGAAAAACCATTGACGGCGACCGTGGTTATGCTTGAATTTATGAATGAGGAAGCTAATGATTCGCGCCCACCCGAAGACGCATCCGACTGTTGCGACGTCAAATTGCGTCACTCGATACAAGAAGGACTGAACGCATGAAACGCGCACTCATCACCGGAATAACGGGCCAAGACGGATCGTAC
>WNFI01318183.1_pt1 | contig 11832 bp, 10 predicted proteins | sample 5400471 | NCBI WGS metagenome assembly WNFI01 (sample SAMN13153348, study PRJNA577476) | soil metagenome | isolation source: 100 cm saprolite on Douglas fir-dominated hillslope | place: USA:California | collected 2013-09-17
GCGACTGGCGTATTGCTGGAAAGCCAGCTGCGGCTATGCAGTATGGCGCGGCGATGCATCGCGTGCTCAAGACTTATTTCGATTCGGTCCGGATAGGCCGACCCAAAGGCGATGAGGAACTGATCGACCTCTTTCGGCAGGATCTACTAGATGCAAAGATCCAGGAGAAGTATCAGCACGAGCTTTACGAAACTCAAGGCGTCGAACAGTTGCGCGACTTTCTCCTGGCTGCGCGGTCCATTTCTGCCGAACAAGTCTTACACACCGAGGAATCGTTCGAGATTCAAGTCGGTCCCACAAAAGTAGTCGGCCGGATCGACCGGATCGACCGCCGTCCCGGCGGCGTCGTCGCTATCGTGGACTACAAGACAGGCAAAGCCCGTGATCAGGAGTCCGCCGATGAAAGCCTGCAACTATCGCTCTATGCCATCGCCGCCCGCGAAAAATGGGGATACAACGTGGATGCGCTGATCTTTCACAATCTTGAAGAGAATGTGCCGGTGATCAGTACGCGGACCGAAGCGCAACTGCTATCTGCCCGCCAGATTGTGGAGGAGACTGCGGCAGGAATTGCCGATGGAGTGTTTGAGCCGAAGCTCGGAATGCACTGCGCGTTCTGCGCCTACCGCAGTCTCTGTCCCGCGAAGGAGAAACGCATTCCGAATCGTACTGTGAGTGCCGCCAAACTCAACTAACTGCCGTCGCCAGAAATTCGCATCACAAAAACTTAGGGGACGCTCTCGCGTCCCCTGGTCACTTCTTACTGATCTTTCTTGGTGCTCTTGCTTAGTGCTTTTTCTTCTTTGCCTTTTTCTTGGTTGCCATTGTTTCTATTCTCCCTTCCATTCTTCATGGAAATTTTGCAACGCTGTTTTGTTGCAACTAGTTGATGTATAGAGTTATTGAAAAATGAAGTCAAGAAAAAAATGACGATGAAACGCTGTGAAGTCGTGGTACCAAAGTCATCCGCCAGAGACCGAAGTTCCTATGTCGCGTTCTTCGATCCTCTCCATCGCGCGCATTGCGACGCATTCTCCCGCCGCGGCATCTATAATGAGTCTGCAAATCTGCTCGTGGGAGCTTGATTCATGGCCTCTTTTGACGATGTTGTCGTTATTTCCGCATGCCGCACACCTGTCGGAAAATTCCAGGGTAGCCTGTCCGAACTGAGCGCCCCGCAATTAGGTGCGATCGCCGTTCGTGAAGCGGTGAAGCGCTCCGGCGTCGATGTTGCACACATCGACGAGTGCATCATGGGCAACGTCATCTCCGCCGGACTCGGACAAAATCCTGCGCGGCAGGCCGCAATCTTTGGTGGACTGTCTCCTGCGACAGGTGCCATGACAATCAACAAAGTTTGTGGTTCGGGACTGAAATCCGTGGCACTCGCGGCGCAAGCGGTTCAGACCGGAAACAGTTCCGTCGTCGTCGCCGGTGGCATGGAGTCGATGAGCAACGCTCCTTATCTGCTGCCGCAAGCCCGCAAGGGATATCGTCTGGGCAACGCGCAAGTTGTCGACTCCATGGTCCACGACGGCCTGTGGGATATCTACAACGACTATCACATGGGCATCACGGGAGAGAACGTCGCCGAGAAATACGGCATCACGCGCGAGGAGCAGGACGAGTTTGCCGTTAGCTCTCACCGCAAAGCCGTTGCCGCGATCAAGGAGTGCCGCTTCAAGTCGCAGATTGTTCCGGTGGAGATTCCCGCCAAGAAAAAAGGCGTCGCTCCGACCATTTTCGACAAAGACGAGGGCCCTCGCGAAGACACGACGATTGAGGTGCTTCGATCGCTGAAGCCAGCATTCAAGAAAGATGGAACTGTTACTGCGGGCAACGCGCCCGGCGTGAATGATGGTGCGGCTGCGGTTGTGGTAACCAGCGCGCAGCGGGCGAAGGAACTCGGGGCGGCACCGGTGGTTCGCATCGTCGCGCAGGCCACCAGCGGGGTCGAGCCCAAGTGGGTAATGATGGCTCCCGTCGGCGCAGTACGCACCATATGGGAAAAGACCGGCTGGAAGAATGAAGACGTCGATCTCTACGAACTGAACGAAGCTTTTTCCGTGCAGGCGCTTGGGGTGATGCGTGAGCTCGGCCTCGACCCCACAAAAGTAAACGTAAACGGAGGAGCGGTCGCCATCGGCCATCCCATCGGAGCCAGCGGAGCTCGCGTGCTGGTGACGCTAATCTACGAGATGATCCGCCGCGATGTGAAGCGTGGAATCGCGGCGCTATGCCTGGGCGGGGGGAATGCCGTCGCTATGGCGGTGGAGCGCTAGACTGCATGTATGCTGTTGAATGTGGGGCAGCTTTAGGGCAGCTTGCGGTTATTCTCCCGGTCAAGCTGACTGTTTCAGATAACAAATCCGCCGCTGACGTTAATCGATTGTCCCGTGATCCAGCGTGCCGCAGGCGAACACAAGAATAAAACCGTGTCGGCCACGTCCTCTGTATTTCCCAACCGCCCAAACGGATGGCGATCAATCGCCCTGCGCCGAATCTCTGGATCGGAAAAGTGTTCGGCGGTCATGTCGGTCTCTACGTATCCCGGTGCGATAGCATTCACCCGAATCTGTCTTGCGCCCAATTCCATTGCCCAACTCTTTGTGAATGAATCGACGGCAGCTTTGGTGGCGCCGTACAGGCTGCGCCCGCCGGGGATTCCAATTCTGCCAGCTACTGACGACAGATTGACGATGCTTCCGCCGTCTTGAAACAGCGGCAACGCCGCCTGTGTCACCAGGAATAATCCCTTCAAATTGAGGTCGAGCATATCGTCCACTTGTTGCACCGATGTCGAACCGAGGGGACTTGGTCCCCAGACTCCCGCGTTGTTGACCAGAATATCCAGCCTCGTCCCAGCCAGCGAGGCGAACATCCGATCAATTTCCTGAGGAGACCTCAAGTCGGCTTGCACGATGCGGGAAGATCCGGAAATTTCGCGAGCCGCGGATTGCGCACCTGCCTCATTTATCCGGCAATGGAGCACAACAGTCGCGCCCTCGGCCGCAAGCTTCAAAGCAATGGCGCGCCCAATGCCGCGAGAGCTTCCCGTGACCAGAGCGGTTTGTCCGGTAAGAGTTGCCATCAGGGGTGGAACTGCTTATTGCTCATCAAGATCTTGTCATTCCGACCGACCTCGAGCGAAGTGGAGGAACCTGCTCGACCAGCAGCCTAGCGTCATCGCATTATATCCGCACACGCGCGCAGGCTAACTCGTACCCGCCATAGGCAGTGCTACGGTGAAAGTCGCTCCCCCGTCCGGGGCATTTGCCGCTTCCACGCTACCGTTGTGTTCCTTCATCACCGACTTGCAGATACTGAGTCCCAGCCCGGTGCCGCGCCCCGGACGCTTTGTCGTGTAGAACGGATCGAAAATGCTTGCCAAATGTTCCCGCGGAATGCCGGGGCCATCGTCCTGAAAACTGACCCACACCGAATTCTCCGATTTTCCGATACGAATTCGAAGTGTCCCGCGATCCCGCGCCTCGCGGATCGCCTGCTCCGCATTCAAAATAAGGTTCAGAAACACCTGCATCAACTGGTGCGGATCGCCCAATGCGTAGGGCAGCCCTGCTTCCCGCAGAAAATCCACGGTGATATTGTTCTTGCGCAGCGAATAAGCGTGCAGGTTCAGAGTGCGCTCCAGCACTTCGGCCAAATTAATTCGGCTCTTTCCTGGCGCCGGCGGGCGCGCAAAATATGTCAGATTCTGAACGATCTCGGCCGCCCGGCGCGCCTGCTGCTGCAACATCGCCAGTTGTTTTCGGGATGTTTCATTGGTCTCTGTGTCCTGTAGCAGTTCACTTACACCTAGAATGCTGGTCAAAGGATTATTCAGCTCATGGGCCACGCCGCCTATCATCGCACCCATCGCCGCCAGGCGTTCACTCTGCACCACCTGTTGCTCCAGCCTTCTCTGGAGCGTGATTTCTCGGACGGAAACGATGACCCCTGTAATCTGGCCTTCCGCATCGACGAGCTGGCTGGCTGAGGCCCGCATCGTGCGCCAGCTTCCATCGCGATGACGCGCCGCGTACTCCGCTTCCCCAAAGATCTGTTGCCCGGAAACTACGCTGCGATAAAGCGCCGCCAGTTCCGACGAATGGTCTTCCAAGTCTGAGATTTTTTTGCGCAGCATATCCTCGGGTTGCCGGTCGAGCAGATCGTGGACGCGCGAGCTGACAAATGTGTAGCGCTCTTCCAAGTCGACCACCAGAATCAGATCGGGGAAGCTTTCCAGAAGGCGGCGACGGAACTCTTCCTGCTGTAGCAGTTGCCGCTCCATCTTCCGTTTTTCCGTGATGTCGATCAGCGTGCCCTGGTAGCGGATAATGTTGCCCGCCGTGTCCCATACGGCGCGGGAAGAATCCACAAACACCGCGGCGCTTCCATCCCTGCGCTTCAACTTTATTTCCCGTGTTCTCACGCCTAGCCGGTCGGCGATAGCGCGGCCCAGGACAGGCTCGCCCCCGTCAACGTTCAGTGCCGACGGCTCTGTCGACAACAGTTCGCGCTTTTCGGCGTATCCCAGCATGCCTACCAGCGCGGGATTGGCATCCAGCAGCTGGCCTTCTGGTGTGCTGAAGTAGACGCCCTCCTGCAACGTCTCGAACAGTTCGGTGAAACGTAATTCTTTCTCGCGCTGCTCGGTGACGTCGCGGCCCAGCATACTGGCGCCCACGACTTCATCGCCTTTCACAATCCCGTTGAGTACGCCTTCGAAATACAAAGGCCGTGTGGTGTTCTTCAGCCGCAGGCGAATCGTTCCTGCCCAGTGCCTTTTTTCCAGAAACCGCCCCAGCCCACGTTCCATTTCTTCGCGTCCGGGTTCCTCGATGAAGTCGTAAATCTTGTGGCCAACCAGGTCGGCATAAGGCACTCCCGTTAGCTCAGTGACGCGCCGGTTGACCGTCCGCAGCGTTCCATCGAGCGACAGCGCGCAGGCGGGATCGTCAAACGAGTCGATCAGCTCCTTAAAGTTGCGCTGCGAGCGCTGGATCACCTGGCTCAGCTGGTCGAGTTGCTCCTCCGACGGCGCCGCGCCCACGTGCTCCTGCAAGCCCTGAAGCAATCCCTTCAGCTCGGAAACTTCGCGCCGTCTCCCATAGGCGTAAACCGCAAACAGGATCGACAACACCAGCACGCCAATAGGAATCGCACGCAGAGAATAAGGAATGTTATCCAGCCGCTCCCACAGCAATCCCGTCAGAGCGACCGCCAGAAGGATCAAAAGGCTCAGAGCCCAGCGCCACAATTGGGACTCTTCGCGATCCAGATTCCCGGAAGGGCGAGGAGGACGCGGGACGTTCACAGGGTCCGGGGCCATGAGAAAACCTTAGTAGATAGACTGCCAGCCATCCTAATTGCAGACTACACGCCCAAACAACACCAGTTTGTTGGAGAACTTGGTACGGGGCAGGATGGGGTGGCTGTTTTGTGGAAAACTTTGTCTCGCAATAGAGACTTTATGGTTTGCCTAATAGGGCTTAGGTTTCGTATGAGGCCAGGGGTTCAGCATCTTGGAACCAACATACGATCAAGTCGCCTTCAAACGCAATACTGACGCGAAGCATAGCACCACGATCCTCGTTTTCCGCGTCACTTTCTCCCCGCTCTACGCGTCTGGGGTCGAGTGGATGTAGGCGCGCATCATCCGCACCTCATCATCTTTTTCATCCAAGTCGTGGAGCAGAATGTCGCGCAGCGACACCATGCCAACCAAATGTCCGTCGTGGCAGACGGGCAGATGCCGGAAGCCGTGCCGCCGCATCAGCGTCATACACTTGTCGATGTCTTCGTTCATGCTGATGGTCAGCGGGTCGTCCGTCATGACCTCTGCCATGCATGTGCTGCACGGATCGCGGCCCTCGGCGACCACGCGTCTCATCAGATCACGTTCCGAGAAAATGCCGACGAGTTTTCCGTTGTGTAGAACCGGCACTGCGCCGATGTTACGGTCGACCATCGCCTGGACGGTTTCGAGTACGGTGTGCCCCAACTCCGCCTGATATGTTTCCTGATTCTTGATCAGATCGCAGATACGCATTGTGATGCCTCCCGGGCTACAGACGTGCCGAGCTGTTCAAAGCATCTTTTCCCAAAAGCGTCTATCGGGGCGCGAGTATATGCCCAAAGCCAGATGTAAAGAAAGAAGAAAAGGTTGTGAAAAGACGAAAGCTTGGGTAAGGGTGTACCTGTGCGGGAACAGCTATCTCGGAGCGGTTTGGGGATCGAGCTCCCCCAAGAGCAGAAAGTATGAACAGTCCGCCAGCGCCGTCGGCAAAGCTGCGCGCGGCCGAGCAGTAATAACGATATTGTAGCAGCCGGTTTCGGACAAATTCATCGTGGCCAGATCGCCTTGATGGGCTCCGGGACTGAGCCGCCTTTTCGTTCCACCCCAGGGCTCGATCACCGCCAACTGCCCGAGAAACTGATGCAGGTCGCGAGTCCGTTCCTCGCCCGTCACGATGAATGAAACCTGGGCCGCCTGCTCGGAAAAATGCCAGGCCAGCGATGCCGCGAGATCGACCGCTCGTTCGTAAGCGCGCTCTGAGATCAGTCCGGCTTCCGGATTATCGAAGACGATGCACAATTTGCGTTCGTCCTCGCGCGCAAACTCGCGCACTTTCAACGACCCGGATTTCGCTGTAGCCTTCCAGTCCACATGGCGCGCAGAATCTTCCGGTTCATATTCACGAATCCGGTAAAGTTCCGCGCCGCGCCCACGTACAAAGCTTTCCCACTCCCCGCGCACTCGGGGAAGAATCTCCAGAAACTCGTTCGCCGGTTCGATTCGCGGATAAACCAGCACCTCACGCTGCAAAGCGATATGCCGCGTCTTGGTTAAAAACGCAAAGGGAAATCCAGTCGCCAATCCCAAGCTGTCTTCGCGATACAGTCCGCGTTGCTCGAAGTTCAAATCCAATTCGGCCGACAACTCAGATTTCGGCGGCAGATAAGGGAAGTATGCCATGCCATGAAAAATCCCTGGCGGCTCCGGGATCACTGTTACCCGCCGCAACCGCCGATCAGGCAGCCGCAGCCACTGCTGCTCACGCGGACGATTGAATGGAAAAGCAAATGTCGCCGATTCCCATTGCCACTGCTTCAACGCTTTCTTTCTCTTTTTGCGAGTCGAAACCACGCGGATGGAAAACGACGGCAGCAACCGCCGCGGATTCTGTAGCACAATTCTTCCGCGCACGGGCCGCCCGGCGAACACATGTTCGGGAAGGCGTATATCGAGCCGGAGCCAGCGCAATACCCATGCCGATACCACGCCAGAAACCAGAATTGCCGCCAGCATGGCCGCGACCACAATGTAGAGCAGATTATTTCCGGTATTGAGTGCTGCGATCCCGATCACCAGTGTGACCAGCACATACACCACTCCGACTCGCGTTACGTCGTAGTCGAAGGATTCGCGCAGCCGCTCGACGGCAACACGGCGAGCCAGGTAAGGTACGGTTACCAGTCCTACCAACGTTGCGAGTACCAGCGACGTTGAAGCCAGAATTACCGTCGCCCATACATTGCCTGCATCGCGCGAGACAGTGGAGAATAATGCGGACGCGAATGCCAGCCCAAGGCCCACCAGCGCGAGCAAAAACTTTACCCACACTTCCGCCGACGCCGACTGTAACCAATGCGTCCAACGCAATGGAGACCGGTAAATCGCGGAATTTGCTTCTGCGGAGGGCACTTCTTCGGAGCCTAGCATTCCATGGGAGAACGGGCAACCAAGACCCACTTGCGGAAAAAGCCTTCGTAACTTGAAGAACGGCTTCCAAACTTGGTTTTCAGATTGCTTTTCTTGTGCTACCCTTCGCTGGCAGATTGGGCCCGTAACGTCAGAACTATTCCACATCACCGCAAGGAGACTCTCCCATGCCGATCGGCAAACGTGCAGCAGCGGAATTTTTCGGAACTTTCTGGCTGGTTTTCGGCGGATGCGGCGCAGCCGTGCTGGCTGCCGGCTTTCCGGCCGTTGGTATCGGATTCACTGGTGTCGCCTTAGCTTTCGGCCTCACGGTTTTGACCATGGCCTTCGCTATCGGACACATCTCGGGCTGCCACCTGAATCCTGCGGTAAGTTTGGGGCTCGTTATCGGCAAGCGCTTTCCGGCCTCTGAACTGCTCCCTTACGTGATCGCGCAAGTAGTAGGTGCGATCGCGGCTGCCGGTGTTCTCTACGTAATTGCCAGCGGATCGGCCAGCTTCGACGTTCATGCCGGCTTCGCTTCCAACGGATATGGGGCGAACTCTCCGGGTGGATATTCGTTGCTCGCCGGCTTCGTTGCCGAAGTAGTTCTGACGATGTTCTTCCTTTTCATCATCATGGGCGCCACAGATGGACGCGCACCGAAAGGCTTTGCCCCCATCGCCATCGGGCTCGGCCTCACCTTGGTACATCTGGTCGGCATTCCGGTTACGAACCTGTCGGTCAACCCCGCGCGTAGTACAGGTCCCGCTATTTTTGCAGGAGGATGGGCGCTCCAGGAGTTATGGATGTTCTGGGTCGCGCCGTTGATTGGCGGTGCGCTAGGGGGAGGAATTTACAAGGCTTTGTTTGGGGAATAGTGTTCTAAACAGCGATGCCGTCGAGTCAGGAAGTCCCAAATATGGCACGCAAAAACACGAAACTAAAACTGGGTGAAGGGCCTGCGCTGGTCGTCGGAAGCCAGGATTTCAACGCCAATTTAGTCGAACACTGCAATGATTTGCTGTGCTCGCACACGCTCGACGGTCGTTTGCTCTCTGCCAATACCACTCCTGCACGGCTACTGGGCTACACCGTGGAAGAACTTCTCCGTATTCCAATGCGCGAGATTCTGGCTCCCGAAGCCCTTGAAGAGTTCGAGAAGTACCTGGTGCGCATTCGCCAGGAAGGTACCGCATCCGGATACATGATTCTGCTTACGCGGACTGGGGAGCGGAGAACCTGGGAGTTTCGCAACACATTGCTGACGACGGAATCGGGTCCGCCTATCGTATTGGGAACGGCTCGCGATGTGACCGATCAAAGGCGCGCCGAACACGAGTTGCGTGAAGCCGAACTCCAATTTCGCGCCAGTGCCGAATGCTTACGCAGAAAGCTCGAGGTCTTTATTGAAGCGTCGCTGCGGGCTGCACCTCTGCCGCAATTTCCTAATGCCCCTCAGCATGTTGGGGAGACGCTTCGGGCCCGCGAACGCGAGTATATTGTGCGCGTCTTGCGCGAGACTCGGGGAATCATTTCGGGACCTGGTGGCGCAGCCTTCCGGCTCGGGGTCAAACGAACTACGCTGCAATCTAAGATCAAACAGCTGGGCATCTCACGCGCTGAACTCATGGCCTAAGCCTACGCTATGAGCTGTTTCGCGACGTTACAGTAGAGGTCAATCGCCTCGTGGAGTTGTCGCTTCTCGATGTACTCTCCATCCGTGTGTGCAACATGAATCGAACCCGGGCCTATGAGGAGGGGTTCGCCCCAGTGAGTGAGCTTAGGAATGTCGGTCGTGAAAGCCGCGATCATCGTGGGCAGACCGTCGACGGTGCGCAAGCGGAGAAAAGGAAGTTCCAGGGGAAACGTGACCTCGACCTGATCGCCCGCGGACGCCAGAATCTGTTGGCGCAAATCATCCGACGCGCCCACCAGCCGATAGAGCAGGTCGGCATGAGCATAGTCTGGGATCACATTGGGGGCGCGCCCGCCTTCGATCAGTCCAATGTTCAGTGTGCACGGCCCAATTTCAGGATCGAAGGGGAGTGGCATCGATCGCAATCGTATGAGAGCGGGAATCAGCTTGTCGATCGCCGATTCTCCCAACTCAGGATAGGCGGAATGCGCCATGCGGCCGCGCGCCGTGACCTCGACACGTAGCGTGCCCTTCGATGCCAGTGCCAGGCGGTTTTCGGTAGGCTCTCCATTAATCAGATAGCGGGTCCGTGATGGTCGCTGATTCGCCCGCCCGTTAGCGGCATCATCGTTGGCCACTTGCGCTCCCAGGCTGTCGCGCTCCTCGCCGACCACAAAGAGCAATCCTACGTATACCTTCTCTTGCCGCAGCCGCTCCGCAGCCGCAATCTGCGCCGCGATGATTCCCTTGGCGTCGCAAGATCCACGGCCATAGATGCACGTGGCATCCTCGGACGAAGTAATGAACGGAGGAACCGTGTCCATGTGCGTGGAAAAAACTACGGCAGGGTCCGTCTCTTCCTGGGGAGTGGCATACACATTGAAGCGATCCGCTTCCACTGGCATTTTCTCAGTCTGATAGCCCAGCGATTGCAGTTCGCGGTAGAGCACCTCTCCCACCGCCGCCTCGTTCCCGGAGATTGATTCAATGTCGACAAGCTGGCGCGTGAGCGCGACGGCGTCCATGATGGAAGAATAACCCACGGCCTCCTGGAACGTGCAATGCCGAGCGGATCATTTCTGCTCATGTGGGACAGCCGCCTCGGCTGTCCAGTCGGGCATAGCCCGACGGCGGATGCCCGTGTTAATCGTGTACTCTGAACCCAGTGATTGCGCCAGCCTCAACCATCAGATCTCTCTTTGTCGAAGGCCCAGTCGGCCGGCTTGAAGCTTTGCTCAACGCAGGCGCCGAGAATGCGACGCATGCGGCCGTAGTTTGCCATCCTCATCCATTATTTGGAGGGACGCTGCACAACAAAGTTGTCTTTCATACCATGAAGGCGCTGCACAGTTTTGGATTTCCCGTGCTGCGCTTTAACTTTCGCGGGACGGGTTTGAGCCAAGGCGAGCATGACCAAGGCAATGGCGAAGTTGACGATGTGCGCGCCGCCCTCGACTGGCTCGACCGCGAATATCATTTGCCGCTGGTGTTCGCCGGATTTTCCTTCGGCGCTGCGGTCGGATTGCGCGCCGCCTACGACGATGCCCGAGTCGATGCCATGATCGGCTTGGGAACTCCAGTCGAACCAGTTTCCTCAGGTCCGGAAGAGCCGCGGGTCTACGGCTTCGACTTTCTTCAGAACTGCGCGAAGCCCAAACTGTTCATGAGCGGCGCGCGCGACCAATTCGGCCCGCGAGACAAGTTGGAAGAGTTGGTCGCATCGGTACCCGAGCCGAAAAAGCTGGTCCTGATCGAAGGCGGCGACCACTTCTTCGAAGGCCGCCTGCGCGAGATGCGCGAGGCGATTGAGTCATGGGTGCCGTCGGTCATCACCATAAGCGCAGGCAATAGCCGATAGGTGACGGCTGAAGGCAGTCTTTATAATCCTCTGCATGCATTCGGCCACTGATCGCGCACAATTCCGCCAAATGCGTGAGACTGCGCGCGAAATTTTCAGCAATGCGCTCTCCGAAGCTTCGATCTCCAAAGCGTTCGCCCGGCATGTCCGTTGTGAGCGCGGCGTGCTACGCATTCGCGAAGATCTTTACGATCTGCAATCCTACTCGCGAGTATTTGTCGTCTCGCTGGGCAAAGCCGGGCACACGATGGTTGAGGCGCTGGCGGCTCAGGTCGGTGATTCGCTGGAGGGCATCGTGGCCAGTTCGGTCCAGCCATCCGCGCAAGTGCGCGGCTTTCGTTACTTTCGCGGCGGCCATCCTACGCCCAATGCGGAGTCGGTCCGGGCAGCCAGCGCGATCCTGAAGGCACTTGAGGCGCAAACGGCTTCGTCTCTGATTATTTTTCTGCTCAGCGGCGGCGGATCATCGATCGTGGAAAAATTGTTCGACGACGAGATTCCGCTCGACGATCTCATCGCGACCTATCGGGTGCTCGTTTTCTCCGGCGCACCTATCGCCGAGATCAACGCGATTCGCAAGCACCTCTCTGCCGTTAAAGGCGGACGTATGGCTCAAGCGGCATTCCCGGC
>WNFI01425196.1_pt1 | contig 11830 bp, 8 predicted proteins | sample 5400471 | NCBI WGS metagenome assembly WNFI01 (sample SAMN13153348, study PRJNA577476) | soil metagenome | isolation source: 100 cm saprolite on Douglas fir-dominated hillslope | place: USA:California | collected 2013-09-17
GCCCAGTTAAAAGTATACCGGGCCGTGCCAGCGGCTTTTGCGAAGTAATGGGCTTGTTCAGGCGTGGGGTTGAGCCTGATCTTGTGCGCTTTGATCATCCTGAATCGCTTTCTTCAAGGCTTTTCGGTAATGGCGTAATCCGTACAATCTTGAACTAAAGCAATGAGTAATGGTGATTAAATCCTGCACCAACTCTTGTTCTGGACTGAGTTCTTCCGTGTTCATGACCAGCAACTCGCACTGGTGGGTGTGACAGAGATGAACCAACAGGTGGTAGCCAAAGCGGGCCAGTCGGTCCTGATGCGCCAGCACCACTCGCTCAATCTGTCCATCGAGAATGGCATCGACCAGTGATAAGAACTGCTTCCGCTTGAAATTGAGGCCACCGCCTACTTCCATGATCCACTCGTCCACCTCGATCTTTCGTTGTTTACAGAACTCATCCAGCACTTTCTGCTGGTTGACGAGATCCGGTTCTTGCGCCTGGCTTGACACGCGACAATAGGCGACAGTCCGTCGTTCTTTCTGCACACGTGGAAGCCGCAGGGCTGCTGCCAGATCCTCATCGGTGTAGTAGCGCCGATTGGTAATCGTTCGTTTTGCGGGCAAGACCCCAATCCGATCCCATTTTTGCAGGGTCTTCACCGAAACACCGACGCGCTTTGCAAAAACTGCTGGTGTATACATGCTTCCATGTTAACACACATTCGCGTAGAAAATCAAGAGCTAGCTAGAACCCCTCTTCTCGTTCTGTTCCCCTTAGCCCATAGCTTTAGGGTATTCTTGTCGCAGCCGCGTTAATAAGCCTGTCCCAGGTAGCCGAGAATAGTACGAGCATAAATTTCGGTCACCCTCTGTAAGCTTGCCAGCCCGACCCACTCGTCGGCACCATGCACGCCACCGCACTCGACGCCGTATCCGCAAATGGTCTCGATGCCGCGTCTACTTAACATCCATCCATCGCAGGCTGGCCCTGCGCCCTCTACCCTCGGCCTCGTTCCTGTCACTTCCTCAATGGACTGAACCAGGACCTCCACAATTGGAGCGCTGCGAGGGGTTTCCATCGCGGGGACAAAAGCTATCTCCTGCAATTCATAGGCAAGACCCAGCGGGGCGAGGCAACCCTCGATCGTGTGGCGAACATCATCTGCCGAGATGCCGGGCAACAGTCGCATATCGCCGTAAGCTTCACACGACTCGGGTACCATATTGATGCTGTTCCCTCCCTGAATGAGCGTCGGGAACGTTAGGACATTCTTTCTCTGTGGAAAAGCATCCGACCGGGTGTGCGGAAATGTGTATGATGAGAGCGCCTGGATGATGCGAGCCATGTCCACGGCCGCGTTATGTCCCCGGGTTTTGAACTCCCACTCTTTCAGCCCGGTATGCACGGATTCGCCCTGCGTCCGAATCTTGAACCGGTATACTCCCCGATGTCCTATCGCCACCTTGCGATCTCCCGGTTCGCCGACAATGGCAGCGTTGCCGCTTAGCAGGTCCTGCTCGAGGAGATACCGCGTGCCATAGGGGGAGCAGGCCCCGGTTTCCTCGTCGACGACAAAGGCGAGCTTGAGGTCGCCCGCCAGTCGAATGCCGGCCAGTTCCAGCGCGTGGGCGGCGTAGATAAATGCGGCGATCTGCGCTTTCGCATCGGCTGCGCCGAGGCCGTAGAGCCGTCCATTCTCGATCTGTGCGCCCCAGGGATCGCGTGTATAGGCCTGGCTTGCCGGCACCGTATCCATATGGATCGTCAGAATAAGCGTTCGCCCTGCCCCTTCGGCACCCGGCACTGTGCAGAGAACATTTGACCGCTCAGACGAGATGCCATGCAATGCAGGTTTCCACGCCAGCTGACGCAACTTCTCAAGAATGATAGCGGCTACCTCCGCCTCGACAGGAGCGTCCGGTGGAGAGGTGTCAGCAGTATAGGTATTCGCGCTGTTGGTGCGAACAAGCCGTTGGAGAAATTCGACTTCGCTCTCAAACAGTTCCTGAATGACACGTGGGAGGACTTGCTGTTGTTCCAAGGTGATGTGCCTCGTTTGTAATGGAATGTTGTGACACTCTGCTTGGACTAGAAGTCCAGCGGCTTCCGCACAGTTACCCATGCAGACGTTTTCTCGCCCTCATGAACGAGCTACGCAGGTATGCGGCATATACCGTATGCCTGTGGCGGGTGCCATCTCCGCAACTACGTGGGGGACCCCAAATTCCCCACGATACTTCTGCCGGATGTTGTACGCTCCCACCCCATCGCGATGCCAGGTGAAGCGGCATGCCTTGTTCGTGCAGTGGAACACCCTGCCCTTCGGCTTGCTCTTGCGCCGATGTCCACACTTCGGACATGTGCGACTCGTGTCGCGTTCCTCTTGCAGTTCGACGGCCATGCCAAGTCGCTCAGCTTTGTAGGTGAGTAGGTGGCGGACTGCGCCATGCGACCACTGGTGAATCTTCTGATTGGTGGTGGAGCCTCTATCGTTGTCGTGCCGGATATCGCGCACATCGCCAATGACCACAGTTTGCACGCCCTCTTGATACAGCATGGAAACGAGCCGTGAAGTCTGCTGGTGTTCGATCTCCTTGATCTGATTCCTGAGTTTGCTTAACTGTTTTTGCTTCGAGCGCATGAGTTGCTTGCGCCGCTTGGAGCCTTTCTTCTTTCTATCGATCTTCTTGGAAAGATGTTCCTTCAATTTGTTCTGGTACTGCCGAGTGGCCCGGAGCAAGCGTCCATTGAGAATGTGCGTGGACGTTCCATCATGGGAAACAGCCATGTGGACTTCACCCAGATCGATGCCCGCGATTTCTCCACCCATCGGGCGTGCTTCTGTCTCTTCCATACGGTAGGTTGCTATCGCCTCATACTGAGTGCCTGTCCAATGGATCACCACGGTTTGGGGCAACTCCCATGGCCACTCCAAGACAAGCGGATCGTTGCCTTTGCCGTTGGACAGTCGCAACTGCCCATTCTTGAGACTCATGGCAGAGCGTTTGTATTCGACGCGGAAGTACCACTTGCGGCGGCGTGGCGGATGCGCATCGGGATCACCCGATTTTTTGCGCTCCCGCCAACTCGTGAGGCTGGCAAAGAAGGCCTGCACGCACGCATCCGCCGTGTGAGCATGGAGTTTGGGGCTAGTGAACAGGCGCATCAGGTGCTTTGATTTGAGCCATATTCCTTTGTGTCGTACCGTGCGCCAGAAAAACACCAACGTCTGGCTATAGAGCAAGCCGCATTCATGGGCTAACTCGTCCAGTTGGGTCGTCTTGCCGATGTTCACCCGGCGTACCTGATAGCTACTCATAGGTCTCTTTTCTTTTTCTCTGCCGCAGAAGGGGTAGTCTGCCACAATGATGGGCAAGGGCTAAAGCCGAGTACGCCTAACCGCCTGGGTTGAAACCACAGCGGCTTGCGGCGGGCTAAAGCTCCTCTCTGTCATGATCTCCTCCCATTGTATACTTTTTGCTACCTGGTCTGCTGGCGGAATGCAGCGATAGCACGAGCGATCTCCTCCTGCGCTTCCCAATCCCCCCATTCCTGACCGCGCCGTGACAGTTCTTCAAATGTTGCGCGTGTCGTCTTGCCCACCGAGCCTGGGGGCATGAACTGCATCGGGGTGCCGGGTAAAGGCATAAAGGTGTGGCTGTGAATGCAAACCTTTGGGCTGATGCGGGTCAGGCGCTCCATGAGCTGCTGGCTCATAGCTTCATCCTGCGCAGATTCCCCGGGCAAGCCCGCAATGAAATCGATGTACACTTTCTTGAGCTTGCGGCAGTGACGTATCAGATATGTTACTGCGCGCTCCACAGCGGCAACATTGTGTTCGCGATGCATGGCTTCGAGCATCCGCTCACTACCCGATTGCGCACCGATCGCCACATAGGCGGCGTCCGAGTACTGGTCAATGAGTTGCGCCAGTTCCGGCGTAATGTACTCTGGGCGCATTTCGCTCGGAAATTCACCGAACTTGATTTTCGCGCCGCCCGCTGCCCGGTGCATAGCGATCAAGGCGTGCTCCAGCTTCGCATAATCAGGATGCACGCCATCGTCAGAGAGGTAGGCCAGCGCATCCGGCGTCACGAAGCGGATATCTTTGAAACCGGCTTTGACCAGTTGCTCGATATGCCACAGGGCATTTTCCAGCGGACGATACCTCATGCGAGCCCCATGCAAAAATGGGGTTTGACAGAAGCCGCAAGCATGGGGACAGCCGCGCCCAATCTCGATGGCCCCTAAACGCCGATGGTGCATGCCGATACTTGGATAGCGCGCATCGAGTTCAATGGGTGCTGCGCGCCCAGTACGTATCACGCGCAACTTTCCACTCTGCCTGTCGGGTAAGGCCAATCCTCGAATATCCGAGAAATCGCGACCGGGCTCCGCTAATCGGTGCAAGAATTCCGTAAACGAGCGCTCGCCCTCTCCGATAAAGACCACGTCAAAGCCCATGGCCAGCGTTCCGGCGGCGTCGCCGGAGGCGTGCGGGCCTCCCGCCACAAAGAGGACACGATCCCGATCGCGCGCAAGGGACGCCTGCAGGCGCTCCAGTGCTTGCCGGGTGGAGAGCAGAGCGGAGCTCATGAAGGAGAACGCCACAACCACCGTCTCGGCTCTTGTCAGGAGCCGCTCTATCTCAGGCTGAGCATCACGCGGATGTGGGAATGCCAGCGTGATCGGCAGTGTTTCGTCTTGTTCGATGGCACCCGTGAGCGCATTGATGCTGAAGCGGTTGACGTCACTTGCCAGAAAGGCGACCGCGACCTGCCTGCGATTCTGTTCTTGCATGGTCCTATTCTCCGAATGGCTGTTGCATGACCTGGGTCTGGCCGCGCCTGGTCATATCGACGAGTCCCGCAGTTTCGGCATACCAGATCAGCCAGACCTCGGCCAGTTGGAGCGCCACCGGGCGCAGACGGTAACGAATGGCTTGATCCGTCTCTTTGTGCATGCGCTTGAGGAGCACGAGCAAAAATTCGCGGTCGATGGCGAAGATATGCATGGCGTGATCAGCGACGGCGCGGCGAATGGGGATATCGGGATCACCGGCCAGGGCAAGGATGATGGACCGCGCGAGGGCGCGTACCGGGAGAGATGTTTCCTTGAGGCACTGCAACAAAGCTGGCAGCGCCTTCGCCACCGATCTGCGCACATTCTTTTGCGTTTGGGTACGCAGGAGCAACTCATACACTTGTAATGCCTCTGCTGGTCTTGCCAGCAAGATGCGCTCCACATAGCGAACGGCTACCAGTTGGATCAGCGTCTCATGTGACTGTATCCCCTCATGCAGGGAAATGAGCAGGGTATCTGGAGCAGGCAACAGATTGTGAAGAGCCATGGAGAACTGCAGGCTCTCCTGCTCGGCGCTCTCCCTGCCAACGAGGATCTCTCGCTGTATGCGGGCAATCTCTGGGAGCAGACACACGATCCGCTCTTCCAGGTCGAGCGTGATCCTCCTCTCTCCGCGCTCCAGCAGATATCTGGCACCGACCTGGATGTCTCCACAGACTTCTACCGTGGCCAGGGCCACGTAAATGTCGTCGTCCGGGCGTGGTTGCAGTAAGCGTAAGACGGTCGGAAGCGACTGCGGCGCTGCAGCAAAGAGGGCAGGTAGCGCTTCAATCACGCGACGCCGGATATCCGGCCCGCGCCTCTCGTCCAGATCTGTACGCAGCGCCTCCATCAAACGTTGCGTGCCGGCGATATCCAGAGAGCACAGTGCAGGCAGCGCTTCTGCGATGCGCCGCCTGATCTCCCAGGGCGTTCCTTCGCGCAACATATCCAGTGTTTGGATCACCAATTGGGGATGATAAGTGGCGGCTGATACTTCGCCAGACAAGAGATTGCCGATCAGGTGGTCGATCGTGGACAACGTGTCCTCTGCTACATGCTGAGTTTTTTCATCTGTCTCACTCCATCCGGCGCGGAGTTCCCCAACAATTTGTGCGATGGTATCGAGGTGAGCCTGGTCAGCAGGGACAACGTGTGGCGCCTCCGAAAGCAGCGACCGGGGGGTTCTCTCAAGATCAAGCAGCGACCTGCCGCCGCTCAAGACGTATTTGTACCGAGCATAGCCCAACAGACACCGCATCTCTTCCAGAAATGGAGGGAGCAGCTGCTCAGGCACTTCCTGCACCAGGCGATACCATTGCTGCGTCAACCTGTTGATCTGCCCAGGCGACTCCAGAGAAGGAGTCGGGACGAGCTCGTTGGCCTGGCTGCTCTGGCTCTCGGTGAGGAGAGCGGCTGGCGGAGGGAAGCCCGCGGCTGCGAAAAGTTCAGCCGTTTGTTCCCCGGACAGATGCAGAGCCTGTGCCAGGACGGAGACGACTTGATCGCTCGGACGCCGTGTTCCTGCCAGCAGACGCGTCAGGTAGTTATAGCTAATGCCAGACACCGACGCCACATGCGTGCGCTTGATGCCTGAGCCGTCTATGTAGCTTTGTAGGAGCTGCGCGAATTGCTTTCCCATGGCCTCTCTCCAGAGACAAACTATTCCCGAAAGTTTGAGAGTCCTTTGCCAAGGATCCACATGAGTAGTCACAATTTTTAGTGACACATTCAAGATGTGTTTGATACACCTTATCAACTTAGAGCATACCATACTCTTCACAAATTTGTCAATATAAAATGAGACAAACTTGTCTCATTTTATATTGACTCATGTCGTAAATGTCATGTAAGCTTGAAGTATGCTTCCAGAGAGGAGCAACAAAACGAACGGGCAAGCTCATTCGTTGCGTACCATTTCGCCCATTGGGAGTTTACCTGCTAGCAAAACAGCTTTTGATGCTGTATGAAAGGAGGGCTGAACTAATAAAACACAAAACGCTTGGTTTAGGTAGTCCAAGCGTTTCATGCGGCCTTTTTTCGTACTGTTGGGTACCGCCAGCCTCGCAAGCAAAGAGCAGTACAAAACAGAAAACCCCATCCTTTTACTGTTGTTCACAGTGACAGAGCGGCTTTCTCCGCCGCCCTGTCAGAAAGGGTAAGACCTGTGGTCATAATGCCACAAATGGCTTGCCCAGTCAATCGAAAGGGGAGCAATGCAAGCCATACCAGGAAACTTCGTGCTTGACGACCAGCAAGCATATTTGCGTCAAGATACCGACACCGTACATCCGCGCACCCCTATACCCATTTACTACATCCATGACGGAGATACTCCTTTCTGTCACAACCCCCAGTGTTTCTGCCAGCGCGGAAAACGGGCGGGAGCCATGTTATACGGGGAGATTGCAAAGGGGAAGTTACTCCTCGCGCAACTGGCAGCAGCGATAGAGAGCGGAGAGGACGCCAAGAGCAACACCACTGAAACGAGCCAGCCGACCAGAATAGTTGTGTATGTTGAGCTTATCGACGGCATACCCGAAGAATGTCAGCTCTACGGGCATAGCTGGCAGTACAGCTGTGACCCGGGCGCGAAGGAATGTACCCTTTGTGGCATACGTGGGTATTGCCCCTCCTGTGTTTTCATGCCCCCGCCCAACGCGCAGCCGTTCACATGTGCCCGCCACTCACAAAGGCAGGTGCAGCAATGAACACCACCAAAAGAGCCACAACACTGTTTGAAGTACACCTCGATGATGGTTCAACCTGGACAGGAACCGAAGCAGAGTTACGGAGAGATCATCCAGATTGGGTGAAGTATGCACAGGTTGTACACCCATCACGCGCCACCCGCGCCGTCGTATTGACCGACATAGAGCATGACTTTGCCGACGATCCCCGCCCAGGACGCCTCCCGAACAGCAGCCGAATCTATGCGCCCGTGCCTAGGAGAAAAAAGGTAGAGTACGAGTATCAGGACGAAATCGTCCATACCACTATCCCTCCCAGGCGCAGCGCACAACGCCAGCCACATCCTAACCGTAACCGGGCGCAGCCGCCCGACGTGATAGAAGGCCTGCCAGCCCGATCACAGTACACAGAGGACCCCCCGGCAGTACGAACCAAGAAGCGCGGCATTTTCCGTTCCCATCCTCTTCTCTGGTTAGGGTTGGGTATGCTACTTGCGCTGCTTGCGTGGTACGGCCTTTCAAATCTTGCTGCCTGGTGGCAGGTTCACACCGATGATGTGACCTATGGACGCCCCCGAACGGCACAGTATGACGTGGTTGTGGGTCACAATGACGACCCAGACCACCCAACTCATATCATCGCCATCAATTTGCATAACCGCGTCGTTATTGTTGAAATCCCCGGCGGGGATACGTCAAAGTCTCGTATTTATAGCGGCCCGCATCTTTTCGGGCCAGGGTCAGACTTGGCTCCTGTGACATTGACGTTCCCGGATCCCGACCACACGGGCTACCCGGAGATGATTGTCCATGTGCAGGAAGCGGAGATAGTGTATCTCAATCAAAAAGTCAACAATGTGTGGCAGTTTGTCCCACAACAAAACCACTGATGAGGGGGGAGCGATCCCCCTATACCTTGAGAGGGAAGAGAGATGCAGACTAGCCGGTACGTGAGAGCAGTCCCCGCCATCGTTGCAGATATGCAGAGAGCGCGAGAGGAAGCCGACGACCAACCGCAGCAACCCGACCAGCAGGACGAGCCAGGGAGCGGAGCGGTTGAAAAGATGTTTGTCTACCGCACCGATACAGGAGGATGGTTGCTAAGTCCGACTAAAATACAAGAAAGGGAGCAAGACCTTCCTTTAGAAGAAGACGAACAGCCACAACCCCCCATCATTGACAGCCAGAAGCTGGAGACAGATCAGCGCCCTACGACCCGCCGACAGTCACCGTACTTTCTGCATTTTCTTCTCATACTCTTTATTTTTATTGGCCTGGATAACCTTGACACTGTGTTCGCGCAGTTTGCGCCCGCTGCGAGCGTAATCATCACGCCCGTCGTGAAAACCATCACCACAAATGCCACACTCCCCATAGGTACAGGCCCAGGCGATGTACATGGGCGTGTACTACCAGCCCTCACCCTTTCTCAAGCACAAACGGTTGCGGCAACGGGGAAAGGACACCAGGACGCGACCCATGCAGGAGGAAACCTTCTCTTTTTCAATGGCTCGTTTGCGCCGCAAACCATTGACGCGGGAACGGTGTACATCGGGCTAGATGGTGTACAGGTCGTAACAGATCAAACTATCAGCATCGCAGCCGCTAACCCGCCCTATGTCGGACAGGCAACGGTAAGCGCAACAGCCATTCGCTCAGGAGCAAATGGTAATATCCAGGCCGGAGACATCAGCATCACGACAGCAACCTTGCAGGTGAGAAATAGCCAGTTCTCAGGCGGCCAGGATGCGCGGGATTTTACGTTCGTCACTAAAGGCGACATTCAGCAAGAAACTCACGCACTGACACTCCTGCTTTTGCAGAGCGAGCAGGGAGCATTGAGCGGGCAGCTTCAACCCGGCGAAACCCTTACCACACCTACCTGTACACCTGGTGTAATATCCAGTAAACATTCAGGAGATGAAGCGGCCAGCGTTGAGGTAACAGTTTCAGAGACATGCAGGGCAATCGCGTACAGACAGCAATCACTCCGAGCAGCCGCAGCAAAGCTTGTTGGTGGCAAACTCACCCACCCCAATATGCGCTATCAGCTAGTCGGCACGATCCAGATAACGGTACGCTCAGTTTCCATACAAAACGGCAATCCAACCCTTACTGCAACACTTCATGGAGTCGGGGTGTACCAGATCAATGAGTCTCAGATGAAAACCCTTGCGGCTGGCAAGCCAAGACTTACCGCGATCCAGCTTCTTCAAAAACTCCCCGGCGTGCAAACGGTCAGTATCACCGGAATATCAGATAACCAGCAGCTTCCTACCGATGCGGCGCACATTCACCTGAGTATTTTTTATCTTGCTTCGTGAGAGTGAAAACCCATGACGAACCACATTGAACACGCAATGAAATACTTGTCAAAGAGGCAGTTTTCAGGGTATCATACGCACAGGTATCCTCAATACGCGGGTATACAACATCTTGCACCCGCGCACCTTTCACGCCTCTTTCCTCACTGTACACCATGCACGAACAGCACCCGCCCACAGGCAACGCGCAAGAGCCTGGACAACCCACCGAGAGAGAGCAGCTTCTTAATTGTGACAATCCAGCAGAGGCAACCAGTTTTTTACCGAAACGTCCAGCTTGACCGATCACGCAATACCGCAATTTTAATACGGCAGTCAAAGCGGGGAAGCGATGCGGAACACTATGAAGGCAGACTTTTGCAAGAAAGCCTTATTCCTTTTGTCATGACTGCCAGGGAAGAAGACGACCTTGAACACATTCACATTTTCGATGAAGGCGCAGGGGTAAGCGGCACAAAAGGCGTTGACAAGCGAAATAAGTTGAAAGATTTACATGTAGAGATTGCCGGCAATTTGATAGGGGATGTTGTGCTTGCCCGACCAGACCGCTTGTTTCGTGATAAGCACTTTGATAAAGTCTCTACCTTTACACAGCTTGCCGAACAAATGAAAATAAAGATCATTGTGCCAACGGATAAAGGGGTAATTGTCTATGACTTCACCAAGTACGAAGACCTGAAGGAATTTCAACGGGCAATGCAGGAAGCATATGCCTATATCGTGAACCAAATAGGCTACATGAACCGGGCGCGGGATAGTAAAATGGCACGCGGTTTGTACGGCGGTGGCTGTATGCCTTTGCCCTATGTGCTTGACCGCGATATAGCAAAGGAAATCCAGGTACCGGAACTCTATGATCCCTGGGTAGAGCCAGCCCTTGATTTGTTCAAAAAATTCAAAGGGTTTAACTTTGAGTCAGGACGCATAGCCCGCTACGTGGAAGACAAACCATATATTTTCCCCTTCATGCCGCCTGAGCACTTTATCGAATACTTTCCAGTAACGAACATGACCCGCACACCGAAAGGGTATACGTTCACCAGCATCAAAACCATTCAGTACTATCTCTCCAATCTTGTGCTAGGCGGATACGCGCCTGGAGGGAAAGACGAGAACGGCACGCGGCTCCTTATCGAGGGGGCATTTGACGCAGCGATCCCGATTGACCTGTTAGAGCCATGCTACGCGGCAATTAAAGGCCACTACCTTGACGGCACGCCGTTTATCAAGCCCCAGGCAGCGCGACAATATAGGCGACAAGGCATTGAAACCGACGCCATTTTACACGGCCTATTAACCTCAGACGACGGTACGATCAGCACGTTCGCCCAACTTGACGACGATTACCCAATCTATGCGTGCCTGAAAGGGGGATACTCAGGGCAAACAACCCGCGCTGGATTAAGCCGCGTGCTAAAAGCGTGGACACTTCCTGTTCGACCAATTGACCAAATTCTTTTAGACCGGCTCATTGCTCTTGCGGAACATGACCCAAAAATCGACGAGAAAGTAAAAGCGTACTTTGCGCAAGCCTCAATTGAGGGAGAAAGTACCTTAACCGTACTTGATACCGCCATTCATCAGACCAAAAAAGCGCTCAGACGAGTAAGCAAAACGATTGTTGCATTAACAAAGCAGCTGGCAGAAGGAGATGAGGACCTTGAAGAAGACGATCCAGAGAGCGCATTAGAACTCGACCCAAACGACCCGATCATGAAAGAACACCGGCAATTGCAAGCGGATTTACGCCGGTTACAACGGCAACGGGAAGAAGCGTCACGAACGCTGAATGAAGACCCCGCCAAATCGATAAGCGACTTTTACCATACCCTCTTGCATTTGCGTGCCGAGTTTCACAAACGTAAGCCGCAGGACAAAAAGGATATTATCAGAAAATTGGTCGATGAAGTGAAAATCACGTCCATATCGCCCCATCTGTACACGCTCCAAATCACCTGGATTAGACCTTTAACCGATGGACGAGACGA
>WNFI01569307.1_pt2 | contig 11830 bp, 10 predicted proteins | sample 5400471 | NCBI WGS metagenome assembly WNFI01 (sample SAMN13153348, study PRJNA577476) | soil metagenome | isolation source: 100 cm saprolite on Douglas fir-dominated hillslope | place: USA:California | collected 2013-09-17
GGAACCGCCGAAAATCGCGATGCCGCGAGGATGATGTTTTGCGCCGGTGCGGTGCGCTTGCGCGGTGGTCAATGACTCTCCCAAGAAAGTGGCGGCAGCCCGTATGGAATCCAGACCGCGGGCAATATAGGTAATTCTCTCACGAATCTTGTTCTTTGTTCGTGGCGACAGCGGAGCGGTCAACAGCCGCCGATGATGGGTGTTCACTCTCGTCCTCGGAAGCCAGCGTGTCCACAGAGGAATCGTGGGCAGGACGCGGAATTTTGTCCAGTGCATCGGCGATGGAACGAACCAGATCCTTCACGCCGTCACCGGCGACGGCCGAGATGGAGTGGAATTCAAGATGGCGACGCTTGCAGAAATCGCGAAGAGCTTCGAGCCGCGTGGTATCAGTTGTCGCGTCCAGCTTGGTGGCAACGACAATCATCGGTTTTTCGATGAGGGACGCGCTAAAGGCTTCGAGTTCGCCGTTGATGATTCCGAACGAGTGGACGGGATCGTCGGCGTTGGAGTCGCTCGTGTCGATCAGATGGACCAGGAGGCGCGTGCGCTCGACGTGGCGGAGGAAACGGATACCGAGGCCCGCGCCTTGGTGCGCGCCTTCGATGAGGCCAGGAAGATCGGCGACGACAAAAGTGCGGCCCAGCTCGGTACCGTGGCCGCCGGTGCCGCCGTCGGCGTTGACGACCCCTAGATTCGGCTGCAGCGTGGTGAAGGGATAGTTGGCGATTTTCGGACGCGCCGCGGAGATAACGGAAATCAAAGTGGATTTGCCGGCATTGGGGAAACCCACCAGGCCGACATCGGCCAGAAGTTTCAGCTCAAGGCGAAGATGACGCTCCTCGCCGGGAAATCCTTCCTCGTGCTCCCGCGGAGCCTGATGCCACGGTTTGGCAAAGTGTTGATTGCCGCGGCCACCGCGGCCACCGTGCGCAATCAGTACGCGCTGGCCAGGCGTGGCGAGATCGGCGATGGTCGCGCCGCTCTGATCGTCGAACACCAGTGTGCCGAGTGGAACTTGCAGGATCATGTCCTCACCGGAATGGCCGGTGCAGTTGGAGCCTTCGCCGTGGCGGCCGCGGTCGGCCTTGAATTCGCGATTGTAGCGGTAACGGAGCAGCGTGTTGTCATTCGGATTGGCTTGGAGATAGATGCTGCCGCCATGGCCGCCGTCACCGCCGGAGGGACCGCCGCGCGGCACGTATTTTTCGCGCCGAAAAGCCACGCAACCATTGCCGCCGCTGCCGGCTTTCACGAATATTTTTGCTTCATCAACGAACACAGGAATATAACTCCGTAAAAGTTGACTGCTTGGCGCTCACTAGTGGAAAAGATAACATACGCAAACTATTGATACGCGAAATCCCCGAATGGAGGCCGCGCGCTGATGCTTCGCGTACTCAAATGCATCGCCCTGCTACTGTTCGCATTCGCAGGTTTTCCTTCGGTTCCACTGCGGGGAGCGTCCTGGTAAAACATCCCGCGGGCGACCTGCTTATCGACACCGGCAGCTCCAGCCACTACGACCAGGAAATTTCCGGATTCCCGTTTGCGACGTGGCTCAAACTCAAATCACTCGCAGGGCAGCTGAAGCCGAAAGTTCCGCTTCCGGATTTGCTCCGCCGCATCGGTGAGGATCCGGCGACGGTGCGCTGGGCGATCTTGTCGCATGCGCACTTGGATCACGCCGGCGGCTTGATGGACCTGCCGGATGTTCCCGTCCTGCTTACGCGCGAAGAGTTGCAATTTGCAGCCGATCCAATTGTCCAGTCCAAGGGCTACGTCATTTCCGCGCACACCCAAAAGTTTGCGCCCATTGCCGCGCCCACTTTGCGATTCGAATCGGCGCCCTACGAAACGTTCGATGAGAGCGCCGATCTCTACGGAGACGGCTCGGTGGTCGCCGTTCCGTTGCGCGGTCATACGCCCGGGAGCGTGGGCATTTTCGTGAACCTCTCACCCGCGCGGCGTCTGTTTTACGTCGGCGACGCCGTCGATGACGAGCGCAGCTTCAAGGAGCGCGTTGGAAAGTCGCTGATCCTGCAGGACAGCGACAATGACGTGGCTCTTGCAAACCAGGTCGTCGGCAGGCTCAACGATCTTCACGAAAAAGTGCCGGGACTTGCCATCATTCCGGCGCATGGGCGGAGCGCGTACAAGAGATTCTTCCCCGGTGGGCCTTTGAGCTGCGTTTCCGGGCAATAGCCGGCTTAAAGGAAAAACGCGGTCCAGCGGGGCCGGACCGCGGGAGTGAAGAAGGGCGGACTAAAGTCCGCGCCTGCAAAATGCAGCTAGTTCGCGGCGGACGCAGCTTGCTCAGCGGGCTTAATGCTGATAAAGCGGCCGTGTCGGCCCTTGTCTTCGAACTTCACGAAGCCAGTCACAAGCGCGAAGAGCGTATCGTCTTTGCCCTGGCCGACGTTCTCGCCAGCCTGGTGCTTGGTGCCGCGCTGACGCACCAAGATGGTGCCGGCGTTGACGAGCTGTCCGCCGAAGCGCTTGACGCCCAGCCTTTGTCCGTGCGAATCGCGGCCGTTGGTAGAGGAGCCGCCGCCTTTCTTATGTGCCATGACGTAATCCTTTTCGAGAAAACTGCCGGGTTGAAGCCCGGCGGAATGTGAAGAGCTACAGCTTGATATCGCTGACCTGCACGGCGGTGTAATTCTGCCGGTGGCCGCGCTGAATCTTGTACTGATTGGTCTTCTTGAACTTGAGCACGGTAACCTTCTTCGCGCGCCCTTGCTGGACGATCTTGCCAGTTACGGAAGCTTTTCCGGCATCGGCGCCCAATACGATCTTCTTGTCGTCCGTATGGACGGCCAGGACGGCGCCAAAGTTCACTTTTTCCCCTACCTTGCCATCGACCCGCTCAATGCGGATGGTGTCGCCGGGCGCGACGCGATACTGCTTTCCCCCGGTCTGAATAACGGCGTACATCTGTCGGGAACTCGTAACTTTTTTTCCGGTTTGGGGTTCTAATAGACAGGTGCATCGGACAAATCCGAGGTACCGGGAAACGCGCAGATCCTGATGGGTTTGGACGAACGTCCCGGATCTGGCGGGGACAACAAAATGCGTTATCTAAAATATCTTGCTCTACTGGCCATTTTCGCGTTGGCGGCTGCAGCTCCGTCGCACGCGCAGCACGTCTCTATCGGCGTGGGAATCGGGGCGCCCGTGTATTACGGGCCTGCTCCTGTATGCGCTTACGGCTACTATGGGTATTATCCCTACGCGTGCGCGCCTTACGGCTACTACGGTCCTGATTACTTCGTGGGTGGCGTATTTATCGGTGCCGGCCCGTGGTATCACGGCTATTATGGATATCCCGGCTATGGATACTACCGGCATGGCTATTGGGGACACGGGTACGGTTACTATGGTCGCGGCGGATATTACGGCCGGGGCGGGTACTATGGCCACGGGTATGGGCGCGGATTTGATCACGGCTACCGCGGCGGCTACGGAGGCGGCGGTTTCCACGGAGGCGGTGGCTTCCATGGCGATGGATTTCATGGGGGCGGCGGTGGCCATGGTGGTGGAGGCCACGGAGGCGGCCATCGCTAGCAGGCAGATATTATAAACTCAAATCAGGAACGGCTGGCAGCCCCGCTGCCGGCCGTTTTCGTTTTCGCCCTCCCACAAAAGCGAATTCTTCATACGCAGACTCCTTCATCCGTGGGCTGTGGGAATTGCTGCGAAAACCAGAACGAAAACGGCGTTGCACCGTGCGTCTGGTAATGTTCCAGCCTCTCGCGGCCTTCGGCCACGGTAGGAATGTGGCCGGCCGGAATCCACCACAGGCAGTAGCCGGGCTTGACCGCTTTTTCAAACCACTTGGCCCGGTCGCGAAACACTTTCATGTGATTTGATTTGTAGGCGAACTCGCGCAACGATTCGACGGACTGCCAAACGGACATATTCACGATCACAAATGGGTCGTCATTGTACGCAATGTCCGTGGCGTTGCCCGAATCCGACTGCAGCCGCCAGACAAATCCCGGAGCTTTGTCCGCGAGCGCATTGATCGGCTCGAGTTGCGCGACGAATTCGGCAATTCTCGGATCGTCGAGCGGAGCCACAAGGCGCGCAATATTCATCTGCGCGAGATGGTAGTTCATGGCGGACCTCAAGAAACTTCTCTTCATAGACGCTTCAGAAATTGAAACGATAGCCGAGGATCATTTTGGCGATCAGGTGATCGGTGGAACGAGTCACGCCGACGCCCAGCCCGAAATTGACTTCCCACTTCGGGGAGAGGTTGAGGTCCACGGCGGGAAAGATCTGGTGCTGCTGCTGGAAGGTGGGAAGGAAATCCGTGGCCGGTCCGACGGAACCGTAATATTCTATGCCGCCTGTGATTTTCTTGGTGAAATCGAAGCTGAATTTCACATTTGGCGAGAAAACGAATCCCTGGCTGACATTCAGCCCATGCAGTGACTTGTCGAAAGTCGGATTGAGCGAAAAATACCAGCGGCCAATTTGCTTATCTACGATGGGGCGCATTTCCCAGGTCCATGTGTCCGTGGAGAACTTGCGGCGCTGGTAGCCGACTTCGTTTGAAAGACTGAGGCCCACTGGCCAGTTCCATTTCTTGGGCACTCGCACCCGCGGCCGGATGTGGTCGCCGACCCACTGAACTCCCTGACCGTTGCGTTCTGACGTAAAAATGTAGAAACCGGTTTCGAACCAGTCCGTGAAGCCGTGCGTAATCTCAATGGTTTCGTGTTGAGCATGATTCGTGGGCAGGACGCCATCCTGCATGGTCTTGCTGCCGTCGATGGTGAAATTGCTGTGCAGCTCGACCATGGTGTGGTGCGGCTCAACCGTATCGTAAGCGTAGACCTGGATTTCGTAATTGTCCTGAGCGGCGGCAGCAGGGCTCAGGGTAGTTGAGAGAATCAGGAGAGTAATGAAGCTGAAAGAGAGGCGAAGGGACACGATGGGTTTTTCCGTCTGAGAAGAAACAGGATAACCCAGGTGCAGCGCCTAACCAAATTGCCGGCTTTTATCGCGCTTGGCAGTGAAAACAAGCACAGGGCCGCTCCGGCTTGCCGGGGCGGCCTGGGAATTCCTCATTCAGTTTTCGAGTCCACGAAACCGCCTCACTGGCAAGACGGGAACTTAAACGAGGCGATGCGCGTGCTCCAGTTGAACGAGCCTGTCGTCTTCTCGTACTCGGTCGTGTAGAAGAACGTACAGTCGTCTCCCGGGTCGATGGTGGTACTGCTGTAATCGCCCCAGCGGTGCAGATTGCCGTTCTGCGAACCCGTGCCTGTCAGGATGGTGTTCTCGGCTTCCAGCGTTCCCAGCGCGTCGGTGGTTATGCGGCCGGTAAAGCGGATCGAGGGAAACAGGCTGCTGCTCGACACGCTATAGCCCACAGCGATGTTTCCCACCTTATCCATAGCGATGCTCCCCATCCACCGGGAATTGGAATCGGGCGAGAAGGTGCCCTGCTGGAACACGGTCGCGCCGCCTGCGGCGTTCGGGTTCTGCAGCTCGTACCAGCGCACGCCATCCACCTGACTGTGTTTATTGCCGCTCACCCTGATGGAGTGGTTGACCACCAGCGATTCGTGAGTTGTAAAGTTACGGTAGGCCAGCCGATACATCAGCCGGTCTGCGAGCGAGTCGAGTCTGTTCGAGGTGCCTGGCTGCGCAATGCAGGCCCCGCCGCCGCAGGCCTCGGTGAAGGGCGCGACGGGGATGTTGATGGGCCCGGTCAAGGTGGTGTTGGCCGAGTTTGCAAAGTCGACGTGGAACTTCCACTCGTTGAGCGAGTTGGAGCCGAAGTTGAGGAAGAACTCCGGCGAGCCGACGGGCGGGGCGGTGGCGCCGTCGAGGTCCGCAGGCAGCACGCCGCCGAAGCTGGTGCTGAGCTGGAAGCACTGCTGCGTCGCGGCCGCGCCTGCGAGCATGCTTGCGCGGTCGTAGGCGCAGAGCTTAGCGCCGGCGAAGGTCGTGCCATTGTTGAAGATGTTGAAAGTGATGTAGTACGCGTCAGGCCAGACGCCGAGCTTCGGATAATCCGGGAACTGGGTGCCGTAGCTGAAAGAGTACCGGTTGTAAGTCCCGGTGGCGTCCGAAGTCGTGGAGACGGCCACGCACTGGAGGTACGGGGTCGTCGAGACGGAGAACTGCGTCAGCACCCAGCGGTTGGCTGCCTTGTCATATTGGGCAATGGGGTCGCCGTCGTTGTTGGTTTCGCAACCGCCGCCGAAGCCTGACCAGAGGGTATTGCCGGCCTTGGGGAAGCCGGCGGCGATTGTGCCGGTGATCTTGTCGAAGACGGCGAACGATTCGTTGACCCACTGCACGTACTGCGTCGCGCCCACCGCGCCGTTGGTATCGGGCGGAGCGGCGTTAGGCGTGAACCCGTAATCGCCGTTGCCGACGCCGGCGAAATTCAGTCCCGCGGTTGTCCCCACGAGCGGCCCGACGGTGGTTTGCACCACAGGGTCTTCCACGGAGACGTGCTCCTCATGGGGAATGGGCCCGACCGGCTTGATGCGAAATCCCCTTTTTTCGATGCGCTGCTCGATTTCGCGCAAAGGCGGGGAAACATCATGGTGGGTAGCGGGCGTGACTTCGACTTGGGGCGCCGGCTCTTGCGCGTTTGCAGAAGACGAAAGGATCACCAAATTACAAATCAACAGCCCTGCGGTAGAGAGGACAGGAATGGGGTTTCGCATTTTCTCCTTCTCTTTCGAACCTAAATTTCCAGGCGGGGGGCAACCCTGGTTGGGCAACAATTCTACTCCTTTGGTACACGTCTTACAGCGAAAAATTTTTCGTAAGAATTTGCGGGACGCACGAGGGTGGTACTAAGTCTCCCAGTCCGAATTTCCCAGTACATCAAGGCGCGTCAGGCGTGCGGATGAGTCTTGTCGTAAATGTCCATCAGTTGGCGGATGGAGGCATGGGTGTATTTCTGCGTGGTCGAGAGTGATTGGTGGCCGAGAAGCTCCTGAATGGCGCGAAGATCAGCCCCATCGGCGAGCAGATGCGTCGCAAACGCGTGGCGCAGCGAGTGCGGATGCAGGTCCCAATTGACGTTGGCGATGCGAACATATTTTTTGACGATGCGCCCGACGGAGCGCTGCGTAAGCCGTCGCCCTGAATAATTGAGGAACACGGCTTCCGTGTGCGGCCCCTGTCTGCCACTCGTCCCATCCTTCTGCCTTAGGAGCTGTTCGCGCACCGGCCAGTATTTTTCCAGCGCTTCCTGAGCCTTGGCGCCATAAGGTACGATGCGTTCCTTGCTGCCCTTGCCGCGGACGCGGAGAATGCGTTCTTTTTGTTCCATGTCGGCAAGATTGAGCCCGGTAAGCTCGCTGACGCGCAGGCCCGCGGCGTAGAGAAGTTCCAGGAGCGCCCGGTCGCGGCGCAGGAGCAAGCCTTCCCCGGCCCGTTCGGTACCGCTATGTCCGCCTCGCAGGTTCACGGCGGATGCCGACGGAAGCAGTGGGCCCTTCTGGGAAGCCCGCCGGCTGGCAAGCATGGTTTGTTCCGTCCCGCCCAGCTGATTGAGGAAATCGTTCATCTCTTCCGCAGAAAGCACCGAGGGGATGCGCTTCGGCAACTTCGGCGTTGGAACAAGACGCGCGGGGTTTTCCTTCAAATGACCTTCGCGGACGCAATATTTGAAGAACGAGCGCAGGGCTGCAAGCTTCCGCGCGATGGAGCTCTTCTCGAGGCCGCGATCGTGGAGATGGGCAACGAATTCACGAATGATCGAGTGAGTGACGCCAGTGAGTCCAGGCGGCCGGACCCCGGGCGGCGACAAGAACGCGAGAAATTGTTCGAGGTCCCGGCGGTAGTTCAGAATCGTGTGCGGTGAGGAATTCTTCACCGATCGAAGGTATTCGAGGTACTTCGCAATCGCTTCATTCATCTGCCGCTACAACTCCCGGGAGCGAGCCACGAACACAGTATAGGCGCGGAACAATCCACGGAAAGCGAAATCGCCGCGCTGTTTCTCTAGATGAAGGCGAGTCAGGATTTGGCGGCCACGGGCACCGGAGCTTCCTCCGGCTGTGTTTGCGGCTGAGCTTCGGGGACAAGCTTCTCCCAATCACAACCCTCTTTGAGACAGGCGTGCACGTTGCCGATCTTGGTGCGCTTCTCGACGATGAACGGCGCGCCGCACTTCGGGCATGGCTCGGCGATGGGCATATAAGGCGTGGTGAAATCGCAATCCGGGTAACGGGAGCAGCCGTAGAAAATGCGCGCGCGTCCACGACCACCTTTGCCGGCGCTGCCGCGGCGCACGAATTCGCCCTCGTTGCATTTCGGGCATTTGATGCCCATGGTGATCGGGCGCGTGTACTTGCACTTCGGGTACCCGGTGCAGCCGATGAATTCGCCGAAGCGGCCGTGTTTTTTCACGAGGTTATTGCCGCATAGCTTGCACAGCTCAGCAAGAGGCTCATCGGGCTGGTGCGCGATGCGCGTCCCCTGCACGAGCCGGCGCGTGGTCTTGCAGTCCGGGTAACCAGTGCAGGCGAGAAAAGTGCCGAAACGGCCGCGCTTGATGGCCATCTCCTTGCCGCAGTTGTCGCAATACTCGGTCTTGGGCTCGCCGCTGGTCTCCTCGGGATGTTCAGGCGAGAGATCCTGGATGAAATCGCATTCGGGATAGCGGGAACAGCCGAGAAAGAAACCGTGGCGGCTGATGCGCTCGAGCAATTCGCCCTGGCCGCACTTCTCGCACTTCTTCCCAGTGGGGATACCAGCCTTGTAAGAAAGCATTTCGTCGTCGGCCTTGTCTAGGTCAATGACGAATTTTTCCCAGAATTCTTTGACGGCTTCGCGCCAGGGCAGCTTGCCTTCTTCGATTTCGTCGAGTTCTTCTTCCAGCCGGGCGGTAAATTTGAGGTCGAAGATATCTTCGAAGCTCCTTACCAGCAGCACGCTGACGCGTTCGCCAAGCATGGTCGGCGAGAAGCGTCCCTGATTCTTGGTGACGTATTCACGCTCGAGGATCGTGGAAATGATCGCAGCGTAAGTCGAGGGCCGCCCAATGCCGTCTTCTTCGAGTTCTTTCACCAGCGTGGCATCGTTGAACCGTGGCGGCGGCTCGGTAAAGTGTTGGTCGGGTCGAATCTTGTCCAGGCGGAGCATCTGCCCTTCCGCAACTTGGGGAAGCGCGCGGCCTTCGCCTTCATCATCCTTTTCATCGTCATCGCGGTCGGCGATCGACGCGGGCATCTGGTAGACGCGGAGGTAGCCGTCAAATTTCTGGACGGTGCCCGTGGCCCGAAAGGTGTAATCACCGGCAGAAATGTCAATCGTGGTCTGATCAAAGATCGCCGGGAGCATCTGCGACGCGACAAAGCGCTGCCAGATCAGCTGGTAAAGCTTGAAAAGGTCTTCGTCGAGATATTTGCGGACGTCTTCCGGCGCGCGCATGGCATCCGTGGGACGCACCGCTTCGTGGGCTTCCTGGGCATCCTTTTTCGATTTGTAGTAATTGGGTTTTTCGGGGAGATAGTTTGTGCCAAAGCGTTCGGGGATCAACTCACGAACCTGGTTCAGCGCGTCGCTCGAAACATGCACAGAGTCGGTCCGCATGTAGGTGATCAGGGCGACCGATCCTTCGTCACCGAGTTCCACGCCTTCGTAGAGCTTTTGCGCGAGCGACATGGTGCGCTTGGCGGTGTAGCGCAGCCGGTTGTATGCCGCCTGTTGTAGTTTGGAAGTCGTGTAAGGCGGCGGCGGATTGCGCTTCTTTTCTTTTTGCGTAACCGTCGCAACCTGCCATTTGGCCTTGCTCACGGCAGCGACAATCTTGGCCGCGGTCTCCTGGCTTGAGACCGCGATATCCTCGCCCTTGTGCTTGAAGAGCTTGGCTTCGAAGAGCGGCGGCTGCCCGGCATCCAGCATGGCGTGAATCGTCCAGTACTCCTGCGGGATGAACGCGCGTATTTGCATTTCGCGCTCGACGATCAGCCGCAGCGCCACGGTCTGAACGCGCCCGGCGGAAAGCCCGCGGCGAACCTTGTTCCAGAGAATGGGAGAAACTTTGTAGCCGACAATGCGATCGAGCACCCGGCGGGCCTGCTGCGCGTCAACGAGGTTGGCATCCACCTCCCGGGGATGATCGAAGGCCGCGCGAATCGCCTTCGGCGTAATTTCATTAAACGTAACCCGAAAAATCTTCTTCGGATCGATGGCAACGGCTTCTTTCTTGGAATCGACCTCGTTTTCTTTTTTGACAGTTTCTTCGGGTGTCGCCTCTTTCTTCTTAAATCTCGAAACGCTGGGTTCTTGCTCGATGAACTTGGCAGGCTTGGAGAGAACTAGCGCGAGGTGCGCCGAAATGGCTTCGCCCTCGCGATCGGGGTCGCCCGCTAGATACACGGCATCGGCAGAGTGCGCCGCCTTGCGAAGATCATTGATGATTTTGCCCTTGCCCGCGATGATTTGCAGTGTAGGCTCAAAAATCTTCTCGTCGTCGAGGCTAATCAGTTTCCCAGCCGGCTTTTCTTTCCCCTTCGCTTTCTTGCTTCCATTCTTGGCTTTGCGTCTTTTCTTCTTTTTGCCGCCCTCTTCTTCCCCAGGCAGACGAATGCCGATCGTTTTCTTGGGCAGGTCCATCACGTGGCCGATGGAGGCCTTGACGGTGAAGTTCCGCCCCAGATATTTGTTAATCGTCTTCGCCTTTGCGGGCGATTCGACAATAACCAGCGAACGGGCCATGTTGCCTTTGTATCTCCGTAAGGTATTGCAGAGCGCGCGGACCGCGCGGCGTGTGTCCTTCTCGCTAACTTAAGCGCTCGGCGCCGGGCCCCAACAGCGCCCTGCTTTGGATGCGGCGATTGCCCTTGTGGATGCGCTTGACGATGGGATGCCCGCCTGGGCAATCAATTCGAACCCCTATCTGCCTCTACAGCAAGACTTTGCTGAACTGCTTGCCCGGCAACTGCCGGATGATGCCTTTCATCTCCAGATCAAACAGCGTAGCCAGAACTTCGGAAGAGTTCAAGCCGGAGCGTTCCACGATGTCATCAATGGGTATTGGTATTTCGGCGCTAAGCATTTCGAAGAGCTTCTTCTCCGAGCCGTTCAGCGCCGCAGCAGCCAATAGATTCCTCTGCTCGGCTTCCGGTTGCTCGGCCTGCAGGAGAGCGGCACGAATGGGCGTGGGCAGCTCTTCGATCACGTCCCCGGCGCAAGTAACGAGCTTGGCGCCCTGCTTGATAAGTTGATTCGGTGCGAAACTCGCAGGCTGGGTAACGTTTCCGGGCACGCCGAAAACCTCTCTGCCGAACTCCATGGCCAGCCGCGCGGTGATCAGCGACCCGCTGTATTGTGCGCCCTCCACGACCACCACGCCGAGAGGCATGCCGGCGACGATTCGGTTTCGTACGGGGAAATTCTCCGGCGCGGGATGCGTGCGCAGCGGAAATTCACTGATGATCGCGCCACGCTCCAGCACTTTCTCGTACAGTTTCTTGTTCTCCTTCGGGTAACAAACGTCGATGCCCGTGCCGAGAACCCCAATGGCGCGGCCGTTGGCGTCCATGGCTCCCTGATGTCCGATCGCATCAATCCCGCGGGCCAGTCCGCTGACGATGACGAGGCCTCGCGCGGCAAGTTCCCGGCCGAGACGCTGCGCCATTTGCGTGCCGTAAAGGGTGGGGCGGCGCGTGCCAACGATGCTGATACTCGGGAGATTCAATACTTGCGGGTCACCGCGAACGTAGAGCAGCACCGGCGGGTCGTAAATTTGCAAGAGCGTCTGCGGATACTCCGGCTCGGCCCAGTTTACAAGCGAGCACCCTGGGATCTTCTGAATGCCCGCCAATTCCTTCTCCGCGCGCTT
>WNFI01112643.1_pt1 | contig 11828 bp, 10 predicted proteins | sample 5400471 | NCBI WGS metagenome assembly WNFI01 (sample SAMN13153348, study PRJNA577476) | soil metagenome | isolation source: 100 cm saprolite on Douglas fir-dominated hillslope | place: USA:California | collected 2013-09-17
TATTTTTATCAGCGGGACATGACGAAGGCGCTCGAGGAACAGAAACGGGCGATCGAGATCGTGCCGCAAAGCGTGCAGCAGCGGAGCAATCTTTCGCTGTACGCGCTTTACGCGGGAGACTTTGATGTCGCGGCGGCCGAGGCCCAACGAGTATTGAAGGAGAATCCAAAGTTTGAAGTTGGCGTGCGAACGCTGGCGCTTGCGAAACTGGCGGCCGGACACCTGGAAGAGGCGCAGAAGGAATACGACAGATTGAATGATATGAGTCCTCGGGGGGCTTCGATGGCCGCGACGGGGCTTGCGGACCTGGCGATTTATGAAGGACGGCTCGCGGATGCCGTTGCGATACTGCACAAGGTGATTATTGAAAATCAGGCGGACAAGGATACGGACTCGGCGGCATACAATCAGGCCACACTGGCGCAGACACAACTCGCGCTAGGCAAGCATGGTGAAGCGCTGGCAACGGCTGCAAGCGCGGCGGGAAGCAAGGATGAGGGGATTTTGTACCGCGCCGCACAGGTTTATATAGCCTTAGGACAGGAACCGCGCGCTTTGGCGCTTGCCGGTCCCCTTGGGCAACGGATAGAAACGGAACCGCAGATTTACGCAAAACTGATTGCTGGTGAAGCGCAGCTCAAGAAAGGAAATGCCCACGAAGCCGTGAACATTTTTCAACAAGCGCAAAAGATTGGCGATACCTGGCTTGGGCACTTCGATCTCGGGCGGGCGTATCTGGATGCGGGAGCGTTCACCGAAGCTTCTTCGGAATTCGACGTGTGCCTCAAGCGCCGCGGCGAGGCAACTTCTATTTTTCTGGACGACGTGCCGAGCTATCACTATTTGCCGGCAGTTTATTATTACCAGGGCCGCGCCCGTGAAGGCCTGAAGAGTCCAGGCGCGGCAGAGTCCTACAAGACGTTCCTCGTTATGAAAGAAAAAGGACCGGGCGATCCGCTGGCTGCGGAAGCCCGGAGACATCTCGCGATTCTTAAGTAGGATTCAAGCGATGAAACAAGGGGATGGATGCCCACCCTACCGGCCGTCCTCCTCAGGAGTTCAGAAACGCGGCAAGCTCAGTGTTGAATCTTTCTTGATCTTCGATATTGGAGAGATGCGCGGCGTCCAACTCGGCATATCGAGCGCCTTGGATGTGCTGTGCAAGAAAGCGTCCGTCCGCCGGGGGAGTTGCGGGGTCGTGCGCTCCCGCGATCACAAGAGTCGGTCTACGAATCTTGCCTAGTTGTTCGCGGAAATCGAAATCGCGAACGGCAGCGCAACAGGCGGCGTAGCCCTCCTGATTTGTCTCTTCGAGCATTTTCAGAGTGTTTACGATCGTTGCCGGAGACTTCTGGCGGAAAGCAGGGGTAAACCAGCGATCGACGACCGCCGAAGAGACCGATTTCATGCCGTTTTTCTGGACGGCATCGATGCGCGCATTCCAGGCTTCTGTAGTTCCGATTTTGGCGCCGGTGTTGCAAAGCACGAGCTGATGCAACCTTTCGGGCGCGTTCGCTCCCAGCCGCATGCCAATCATGCCGCCCATGGATAGCCCGCAGAAATGGACACGGTCCAAATCCAATCCATCCAGCAGCGCAATGACATCTTTCCCGAGCTGCTCGATCGAATAAGGGCCAGGTGTGGCTGAGGATTGCCCGTGACCCCGGGTGTCGTAACGCAGGATCCGGAACTTCCTACGAAACTCGCGGGCCTGTTGGTCCCACATTGAATAATTCGCGCCCAGGGAATTCGAGAACACCAGCACGGGTTTTCCGCCCTGACCTTCCAGTGCGTAATGGATATGGGCGTCGCCGGATTTAAGGACGGGCATCTCGACTATTCCTCTCCCGCAGGAATTTTACCGCGGGTCGCGGCGCGATCGGACAATGCTAGACGCGTTCCAGAATCAAGGCAATTCCCTGGCCCACGCCGATGCACATAGTGCAGAGAGCATATCTGCCATTGGTGCGCAAAAGTTGATAGAACGCCGTGGTCACCAACCGCGCGCCGCTGGCACCCAGAGGGTGACCGATGGCAATCGCTCCACCGTTCGGATTGACGTGCGTCGCCTCATCTGGAATTTTCAACTCGCGCAGTACCGCCAACGCCTGCGACGCGAAGGCTTCATTCAATTCAATGACGTCCATTTGGCCGAGTGACAATCCCGCTTTGGCCAGAACTTTGCGCGTTGCAGGAGTCGGACTCATCCCCATGATTCGAGGAGCAACGCCGGCAGCCGCTGCGGCAACGACACGGGCGCGCGGCGTCAATCCGTGCCGCTTCAACGCAGCTTCCGAGGCCAGCAGTAATGCGCAAGCTCCGTCGTTCACTCCCGAAGCATTTCCCGCAGTGATGGTGCCGTTCGGTGTTACGACTGGCTTCAACTTCGAGAGTGCTTCCAGCGTGGTGTCCGGCCGCGGATGCTCATCTTCGGAAAAAACAAGCAGGTCACCTTTCTTTTGCGGGATGGGCACGGCCACAATTTCCTGCTTGAATCTGCAGTTCCGAAGGGCCTCGGCGGCGCGCTGCTGGCTTCTGAGCGCGAAAAGGTCCTGGTCCGTACGGGAAATGTGAAATTCTTCGGCCACGTTTTCGCCGGTTTCCGGCATTGATTCAGCACCGTACTTTGCCTGCATCAATGGATTGACGAATCGCCAGCCGAGCGTGGTGTCTTCCATTTTGATGGAGCGTGAATAGGCGCTGCCGGCTTTGGCGACGACGAAAGGCGCGCGCGACATGCTCTCGACGCCGCCGGCAATCATCAGATCGGTCTCGCCCGACTTGATGGCCCGAGCGGCGCACGCGATGGCGTCCATACTCGAACCACAGAGGCGATTCACCGTGCTGCCTGGAACTTCTTTCGGCAAACCTGCGAGCAAGAGCGCCATCCGGGCCACGTTGCGATTGTCTTCGCCGGCCTGGTTAGCGCAGCCGTAGACAACATCGTCGAGAGCGTTCCAGTCGACACTCGCATTACGCTCGACAAGGGCCTTGAGGGGAATCGCCGCGAGATCATCGGTGCGAATCGAGGCAAGCGTTCCACCGTAGCGTCCGAAGGGCGTTCGGGTGGCGTCGCAAATGTAGGCATTCTCCATGGCTATCCTTTAAATTTCGGCGCACCTCTATTTTATACAAAACGGCGACGGCGCGCGCCATCGGCTTGATTAGCCGCGCGACCCGTCAGCGTTCCCCGGGGTTGAGTGTTGTTGGAGTTCACTCGTAGCGGAGAGCTTCGACAGGATTGAGGCGAGCCGCGCGGGCGGCGGGGTAGAGCCCGGCGACGAGGCTAACGGCAATCGCGAAACCGATGGCGAAGAGCGACAGCCACCAAGGCACGAAAGTTATTTTTACACCCGGCAAGTTCTGCGCGCGAAGGTAGATGGTTGTACCCCAATTAAGAGCCTGCCCGATGAACCAGCCGAGTGCGACACCGAAGAAGCCTCCGAAGAATCCCATGGCGCCAGCTTCCGCGAAGAAAAGACCGCGCACGTCGCGGTCGGTCGCGCCGAGCGCCTTTAAGATACCGATCTCTCGGTGGCGTTCGAGGACGGCCATCACCAGAGTATTGATGATACCCAGAGAAGCGACGGTGAGCGCGAGGCTGCTGAACAGGCCCAGGAACAGATCAAAGACCCTGAAGACCGTCACGAGAGTTTTGGAGGCGTCCAGCAGAGAAAAGGTAGCGAATCCCAATTGCTTGATCGCCGCTTCGACTTGCGGCACGTCCTTGGGCGAACGAACGCGCACCGTCAATGCCATGTAGGAAGGCTTCGCGGAATTGCCGGAGAGAAAGGCTTGCAGATCATCGGGCTGAGCAACGTGAAGTTGTTCGGCGGTCTTGAGCGGGAGATAAACGCGCGCGCCGCCGAATCCTCCGATGCCCGCGGAGGGGTCTGATTCGGTGATGCCAACGACGCGCAGTTTCTTTTCGCGCGGAACAATGGAAATGCCGCCGGGCGTGCCCGAAGCCATCATGCTATCGAGAATGTCCTCGTCGCTGGCGTTTTTCGCAAGGACGGAGCGTTCTGCGTAGCGCAGAGTCAATTCTTTGCCGACGAGCGAGGAAGGCTGATCCGAGAGCACTTTTGCGAACTCGAGTTGCAGGATGGCTTCCTCGGCGGTGGGCGACGAAAAATACGCACCGGTCATACCTTCAAAAGCGCCGCCGGAGCGCGAAGAATCAGGGAGGCCGAGAACGGTGGTCGATTCCGATTTGCCTGCGTAGCGCACGTCGGTGACGAATCGGATTTGCGGATAGACTTCCGTGACGTTGGAGAGCTTGCTGAGTTGCTGGCGCACGTCCTCGTCAAGGGCTCGGGAGTCTTTTTTTGAAACCGATTCTGCCGATGGAGGCCGCCCCGGGCCGCGAAAATTGCGTTGCGAGGTAACAAACACGGCGTCGAACAGGCCTGAGCGCGTCAGGCGCTGCGAGGCCAGGGCCTGGAGTCCGACTCCCAAGGAGAGCATGGCCACCAGGGAAGCAACTCGGAGAGGAGCACGATGCGATTCGCAAACCTTTCGGCCAATGAACGCTCGTGCGTGACCATGAGGATGGTCATTCCGAGGGAGTCCTGAATCTCTCGGAGGAGAAGGAGAATCTGTTCGCCGTTGATACTGTCGAGATTTCCCGTCGGCTCATCAGCAAACAAAATTGCCGGGCGATTCACGAGCGCGCGCGCCAGAGCGCCACGCTGTTGCTCACCACCGGACAACTCGCTCGGCCGGTGCCTTCTTCTTGCTCCAAGCCCCACTCGCTCCAGTACTTCGCCGACGCGGGACGCCCGCTCCTGGCGCTCCACTTCGGCTAACCGCAGCGGCAGCTCGACATTCTCCTCGAGGGTCATGCGAGGCAGCAGGTTAAACGATTGGAAGACCATGCCGACGGTATCGCGGCGATACCGAGCGAGATCGTCAGCTTCTAATTCGGCGAGATTGCGCTCCTGGACGCGGATCGCGCCGGAGGTGGGGCGGTCCAGCCCGGCCATCATGCTCAAGAGCGTCGATTTGCCTGAACCGGAACTCCCCAGGAGTGCGATGAATTCGCCTTTTTCAACAGTGAGGGAGACGGAGTCGACGGCGCGAATGATCGTTTCGCCCAGCCGATATTCCCGGGACACACTTTCAGCTTGAAGGAACGCGGTGGCAGTAGGCATGGTCGGGCCGTCCGATTGTATTACGCATAGGAAGAAGCAAATGTTACGCGGGATTCGCCGGCTTCTTCGAGTCGATTGCCACAGGCGCATCAAAGAGCAATCGGCGCGGACAGACCGCACCCATGGAATAAATGGTTCGCAAGGTCAGAAATGCCCGACGCTACTTTTGTCTGATAGTTACGGGTTGAAGCAGTTTGAAATCGAGCGCTGTTTCCGTCACCAGCGTGATGTCGCGATTGCCGGTCAATCCTGCACCACCGGTACCCGCCGCGGCGCCGATCAACGCACCAATGGCCGCGCCTTTGCCGCCACCAGCAGCTGCCCCGATGGCCGCACCGCCGGCGGCGCCACCGCCCACCATGACTGCGGTGCGCTTGCCCTTTCCTTTGCTGGACATAGTGGCGCCGGAGGTCTGAATCTCATGATTCTTTCCGTTGACCTCGACGCTGGTGAGCTCGAGTGCCAGCGTAGCGCCGCCCTTAAACCGGCCGGCAGCTTTCGCATCTCTCACGACTCCCTCGGCGCGGACGCCTTTGGGAATGGCGACCTTACCTTCGATTTCAACGGGTGATTCGACCGTGGCCGTGAACTTGTCGCCGGACTGGTTTGTCTTCGAACTTATGGTTTGATCCAGAACGACGGCGATCACGGTGTCAGCAGGGACGACCAGAGGTTTCGGCTCGATGACCTTTTTCACAGCGGTCTTTGCCGCGTCCGCCACGGACGGAGCAGCGCTGGCGTCCGGGGTGGAGGACTGCTGGTCAGCCGGTTTTTGACAACCTGGCGCCAGCAAACCAAAGGAAAAAGCGCAGAGCGAGATTAGAGCAACACGACGATTCATCAAATCCTCCCACGGGCTGGAAATCTCTATGCTTTAAACATACGCTCATCTGTTATGAAGTCAATTTAGCCTGTGCAATGTCAAACGAAGAATTTGTCCCGATCTGGTACTGGTTGCTAATTCTGAACCTTGGTAATTGTCCCCTGTCAGATCTGATTAGAAAGATCTAATCTTGCCGATTCGATTCCTTTCCTACCGGATTGTAACTATCAAAAGAATCAACGAATTGAGGCAGAGCAAGTGTCAGCTAGGCCCGGAAGCCAGCTGAATCTGACAGCGAACCGCTGATTTTGCCTTGGTATATGACTTGCACCTGTTTCTCGCAGGATGCGCTGGTTTATCCCGGTCTTGCTAGCTAGGGTTCAACTGCCGAGTTGGGGAATCTGGAGTCCACCCGGAATTCCTGCAGGTTTTGAGGATGGTGCGGGGAAGGTTGGGTGCGGGCGCGGTCCGATGCAGCTTATACCGGCAATTTATGAGAATGAGACACGGCAATACGCCCGGCGGCACTCAAGACGCGGGTGCTAGAGTTCTCCGAGCAAACTTTCGGAAGATCGAGCGCCGCGAGTGGTGGTTGTGGATGGCAGCGGCGGTCATAACGCTGTTGCTCACAGTCGCGCTGGCTTCATTTCTGCTGCCGAATTCGTCATCGCCCAATGATTTTCACGCTCTATATGTTCTTCCACAAGCCGTGCGTGGGCTCGTAGCCCTGGTTTTCCTGTTCGATCTCTACACCATCTATCAGCACCTGCAAATCCACCGGATTCGCCGGCAACTGATCGAGCGGGAAGAACTCTTTCATTTGATCAGCGAGAATGCCGCGGACATGATTGCCGTCGTGGATTTGGAAGGCCGCAGGATTTTCAACAGCCTCTCCTATCAAAAAATATTGGGATACGCACCTGATGAGCTTCAAGCGTCATCAGGTTTCGAGCAGATTCATCCGGAAGATCGCGAGCGGGTCAGGCAAGCGGCCACCCGTACTCGTCAATCGGGGATGGGAACAACGCTGGAATACCGTTTCCGTCACAAGAATGGTGGCTGGATGGTGCTCGAATCGGTAGCGAGCGTGATCCGCAACGAAAGAGGCGAGCCGGAGAAGCTGGTCATCGTCAACCGCGACATTACCGAACGTAAAAAAGCGCAGGAGGCCTTGTCGCGCTCGGAAGCAAGTTTCCGGTCTCTGGTCGAGGGGGCACCTTACGGAATATACCGTGCCACGATGACTGGTCAGTTCTTGGAAGTGAATCCCGCGTTCCAAAGAATGCTTGGCTATGAATCCGCTCAAGAACTGTTCAATGCCGATCTTGCGACGCAAGTTTTTCGTCACGCCGCGGACTACGAACGGATGAATGAACTTCTGGCTGAGTCCAAGGTCATGAAGGACATTGAAATGGAATGGAAGAGGCCGAGCGGCGAGCCTATCGTCGTACGGTGCTCAGGCCACCGCGTGGAAGGCAAGGACGGTGGTCCCGATTACTTTGAAGTTTTTGCGGAAGACGTGACTGAAAGGCGCACTCTGGAGCGCCAGTTGCGAATGGCTCAGAAGATGGAGGCGATCGGAAGGTTATCGGGAGGAATCGCCCATGACTTCAACAATCTTCTGGGAGTCATCATCGGCTACAGCGGCGTATTGAAGAAGTCCCTGGACAAGAGCCAACCCACCTACGAATTTGCCACCGAGATCGAAAAAGCTGGCCAACGCGCGGCCTCCTTGACTCGCCAATTGCTCGCTTTCAGCCGGCAGCAGGTATTGACACCCTCCGTCCTTAGCTTGAATTCGCTGGTGGCGGACATGGAAAAAATGTTGCCTCGCCTGCTGGGCGAGGACATCAATGTTTCCTTGACTCTCGATTCAGAGCTTGGAAATGTCAAAGCCGACCAGAGCCAGATCGAGCAAGTGATCATGAATTTGGCTGTGAATGCCCGGGATGCCATGCCTTCGGGCGGGAAACTCCACATCCAAACCGCCAACATAGAACTGGATCATGCGTTCACGCACGAGCACCCAGGTTCCAAGGCCGGAAGTTACGTGATGCTGGCGATTGCGGACTCCGGGACCGGCATGAGTGCAGAAACCATTGCGCATATCTTCGAGCCGTTCTTTACCACCAAGGCCGTGGGGCAAGGCACGGGCCTCGGACTTGCGACCGTGTACGGCATCGTGAAGCAAAGCAACGGATATATTTGGGTAGACAGTACCCTGGGCAAGGGAACGGTTTTTCAAATCTACCTTCTAAGGCATCTGGACGCCGAAGAGACTTCCGTTGCTAAGGTTGAGATTGCATCAACTGAGAGACGGCACGGTTCGGAAATGATTCTTCTCGTGGAAGATGCCGACCCTTTGCGGAAACTGGCGCAAGCATTTCTCGAGTCCAACGGATTCCGCGTGTCGTCGGCCCCGTGCGGAGAAGCAGCTCTGGAAATCGCCGCACGTCATTCCGGCATGTTCGACCTATTGCTCACGGACGTGGTCATGCCCGGTATGAATGGGCGTGTTTTGGCGGAGGAATTGTCGAGGCGTCAGCCCGGTCTGAAAGTGCTCTTCATGTCCGGCTACACAGACAGCTTCATCGCCGGCCATGGAGTTCTGCAGGAGGGAACCAACCTTTTGCATAAACCGTTCACGGAAGAAATTCTGATAAGCAAGGTACGGGAAGTCCTGGACGGCGCCAGGAAGAGCTTGCCCGGTTTGAAAACCGAGTTAGACTCGGTCCCGAGCGGCAGCCGTTCTCGCTGATAGAGGAGTCAACCAATGGGAAAGTTGCTGGTTGTGGATGACGACGAGGCGCTTCGGCGGCTGATGCACCTGGAACTCAGCGACAGCTACGAAGTCATTGACACAGGGGAACCTGAAGCGGGATTGGCTCTTGCGCTGGAGCACAGGCCCGACGCCATCCTGCTCGATTTGCGCATGCCGAAGTATTCCGGCTACGAACTTTGCCAGACGTTCACCTCGTTCAGCCGGACACAGACGATTCCCGTTGTTATCGTGAGCGGGGAGGCAGGCGCGCAAACCAAGGAACACTGCAAGCAGTTGGGCGCGGCAGCGTACTTTGAGAAGCCGCTGGACTTTGAAGCACTCAAGGCGTGTCTCAGGGGAATCGTCAAACCCCTTCGCCACGTTTCTCGCGCCGAAGTGCGCGTGCGCCTGCGTGTGCCGCTGAAGCTTCGCGGCAGGGATGCGCAAGGAAATGAGTTTGAAGAGGAGGCGACGACGGAGAATGTCAGTCTCAGCGGCTTCCTGTGCAGCTGCGGCAGAGAGATCCCGATTCATTCCGTCGTGGACGTTTATATGGCATCCGGGCCCAACGAGCACGTGGGTAAAGCAGAAATCGTCCACTCGAACGCTAAGCCAGCACCGCTCTGCCGTTACGGGTGCCGCTTCACCGAGAAAAACGGTCCTTGGGTCCTGCAATAGCTGTTTCGCTTCGGCCGCAAGGTGAATCCCGGGGTGTCTTAAACCAAGTTTCCTCCTGCACTAGTTCTCGGATTTGACCAAGCCGCTCAGGGCCTGGATGTCGCTTGCTGTTGCTAACCTAAAGCTTTGGATAGATGCCGTTTCCGTACGTAGCGCTTCCCATGTTTCTTCGGGAATGTTCAAGAAAACATTCGCCACCTGTGGGTCATATAGCTTCCCCGCCCCTCGTTCGATTACCTCGCGTGATGCTTTGAAGGGAAGGGCGCGGCGATACGGCCGGTCAGAAGTCATGGCGTCGAAAGTGTCTGCCACGGCGAAAATTCTGGCACCCACCGGAATGGCCCTGGTCTTCAAGCCTCTCGGATACCCGCTTCCATCGCAACGCTCATGATGCGCGAAGACAATTTCCGCAGTATTTCTCATCTGCTGCTCCAGGCCACCCATCCTCTTGGCGATCTCCATGGAGCACAGAAATACGCGCCGGGAGTGTCCCGCCGTCGGACTATCCCGCAAGTCAATGGCTGCTCCCAGTGCTTCAAGTGTGTGCTCGTAGCTGCGCTCGATCTGACGCAAAGCTTCTCGAAGTTGCTGGGTCTGTTCAGCGACAAGTTCCTCGAGATGGTGGCGGTAGTTTTCGACTTCTTGTTCCAACCGTTTCAAGTGCAATGCCCGCGTGAGACTGGCCAGGAGAATATTTGCATCCACTTGCAGGGGTTTGACCAGATAGTCGTCCGCACCCTGCCGCATTGCCTGGATGCCAACGCGGATGTCGTCTACTCCGGTGACCACCAGGAAAATCAGATGGGGATAGCTCTGTTTTACCTTTGCCAGGAGCTCCATCCCGGACATCCCCGGCATTTGCAAATCGGAAATAACCGCATCTATCTTGTGCGTCTCGAGGATGTGGAGTGCTGCTTCGCCGCTATCGGCTATTTCGCATGGAAATCCAAGATTCGCAAGCACGATAGCCATGACTCTTCGGACGGAAGCCTCATCGTCCACGATCAACACTCGCAGCACGACCGAGTGGGCTAGGGGGAATTGTTCAGTTGCCAAGTTACATCCTGAGTTCGCTTCTTTGGATGAGTTCGTCGAGACCGCTGCTCGATTGCTGCGTGGAGCATTCTGTGTTTCCGGTGTATGACGCAAAGTGTCCGCCGTTATCGGATGCTGGGTAATTCCGTGGTTGGTCTTACTGCACGGAGGAGGCCATCTTGCCCAAAATCTTGGAGCTCGAAAGCCCACAAGCACAATTAGCTAGTCGCAGCCGCCCGAAGTCTCGGATTCTACGTGCAATTAATGTTTCAATGATGAATTCGGTTCCCACAATGGAACGAAGAGCCAGGGCTTCGGCGTTCAACTTAAGACACCGCAGATTGCTGATACTCTTTGGACTAACACCCGCTCGCATTTTCTTGACACTCTCGCGTACTCCGTCCAGACTGAATGCACTCCCTTCCAAAATCTGAGTGTTTTGTGTGAAGCCCGATGCACATTCTTGTCGCTGAAGATGACGCGCTGCTTGCGGAATTTCTGCACCAGCGGCTCGTGCAAGAGCAATTCTCGGTACAAGTGGCTTCCAGCGGGCCGGAGACGCAACAACTGGCTTCCGACCAGAGCTACGATCTTGTGCTCCTCGATCTCAATTTGCCGGGAGCTGGCGGGCTGGATGTTTTGCGCGGGATTCGCTCCAAGCGGCCGGATTTACCCGTAGTAATTGTGACCGGCGCCAGCATGGTGGAGGAGCGCGTCCGCGGTCTCGACGCCGGCGCGGATGATTATGTTGCGAAGCCGTTTGCCTTTGTGGAACTCGCCGCGCGCATCCGCGCCGTGCTGCGCAGAGGAAGCCGGCCGGCGCGCTCTGTTCTCCAGATTGAGGACCTCGAAGTCGATCGCGTCAGTCATACCGTGCGGCGCGGAAGTCACAACATTGATCTCAGCCCGAAGGAATTCGCTTTGCTGGAATTCCTGATGCGCCATGAAGGCCAGCCGGTTTCCCGCACCTCCATCGTCGAGCAGGTCTGGAAGCTCAATTTTGACACTATGACGAACGTCGTCGACGTTTACATCAACTATCTCCGCCGCAAGGTCGATTCCGGTCACGACCGTGCTCTCATTCGAACGATTCGCGGCCTCGGCTACCAGATTGGCGGAAACGGCCAGCACGCCTAGGATTCAAGGAGCCCGAGAGCCGGACTTCCATCAGTAACAAACTTAAGAATCTCCGCCGGCCTTGGTTCTGCTGATTTCTCAACTGGCGGCGGCATCCGCGGATTTCTCTGCCCGCGGCTCCGTTGTTGTGCCGACGGACTTGGCCGTAATTTCGAGTCCATTCTTGTTCATATCGAATCTCTGCTTCCTATCCAGTCCTTTGACAAACTCACGTGCCGCTTTGCCGACGGCTCCAGGAAGA
>WNFI01677351.1_pt1 | contig 11828 bp, 10 predicted proteins | sample 5400471 | NCBI WGS metagenome assembly WNFI01 (sample SAMN13153348, study PRJNA577476) | soil metagenome | isolation source: 100 cm saprolite on Douglas fir-dominated hillslope | place: USA:California | collected 2013-09-17
GGAAGACGCCATTGTGATGGCCACCCGCAAGTATTACAAGTCGCAGGAAAACCTTCACGCCAAGCTGGATAAGGAAACCGGCAAGATTAACGCGTTTGCAGTGAAGACTGTGGTGGAGACCCCGGAACAGGTGGAGGACCCCAACCTCCAGATCACGTTGGACGATGCGCGCAAAGTTGATCCCAGCCTGGAAGTCGGCGGCGAATTGCAGATCCCCAAAGTTACAGAAGGGATTCTGGGGCGTATCGCGGCGCAACTGGCGAAGCAGGTAATTTTTCAGAAGGTCCGCGATGCCGAACGCGACACCGTCTACAACGAGTACATCGGGCGAGTGGGTGAAGTAGTCAACGCAACCGTGAAACGCGTTGAAGGCCCGGACGTGATCTTTGATATCGGCAAGGCGGAAGCCCGCATGCCGCGCAAGGAGCAGTCCCGGCTCGAATCGTTCGCTATCGGCGAGCGGGTGCGCGCGGTGATTGCTCGCGTCGAGCGTGCTTCGAAGGGCCCAGGTGTTGTGGTGTCTCGTGCCGCCCCGGATCTGGTCCAGCACTTGTTCCAAACCGAAGTCCCCGAGATTTACGACGGTACGGTGGTGATTCGCGCGATCGCGCGCGAAGCCGGGGAGCGCACGAAGATCGCGGTCATGTCCAAGGACAAAGACGTGGACGCCGTGGGCGCCTGTGTGGGCATGAAGGGAATGCGCGTGCAGTCGATCATCCGCGAGTTGCGTGGAGAGAAGATCGATATCATCGAGTATCACGAAGATGCCGTCACCTTTGCCGAGAAAGCTTTGCAGCCCGCCAAGGTGAGCCGGGTCACGGTCGTCGACAGTGCGGATAAGCATCTCGAAGTCGTGGTCGACGACAGCCAACTGTCGCTTGCTATCGGGAAGAAAGGCCAGAACGTCCGCCTGGCCGCGAAGTTGCTCGGCTGGAAAATTGACATCAAGAGCGAGGAAGAGAAGCGCCAGGAAGTCGAGCAGCAGATGTCGGCGCTGGTTACGCAGAGCGCTACTCCGCTCGACAAAGTTCCGGGTCTGGGCGAGGGCCTGGTTGAAAAGCTCAATGCCGCGGGTGTCACCACGGTGGAAGCTCTTGCCGACATGACGCCGGAGCAGCTTGAGGCTATCGAAGGCATTGGGCCAAAGACGGTGGAAAAAATCAGCCTCGCGGTGAATAACTATTTTGCCAGTTTCGAGACGGGCGAGGCGATAGCCGTTGAAGGGGAAGTTTCGACGGAAGGACTGGCTGAAGAAGGATTGGCTGTAGAAGGTGAAGCTAGTGCGGAAGCCGTGACGGACGAGGCCTCCGGCGAAATTGGGCAAAGTGAAGAGCCTGTGGCTGAAGAGGCCACGGCGGAAACTGTGACGGCGTCCGCGCCAGAATCCGCAGAATCAGAATCGACGGAAGCAGGAAATGAGTCGGCGCCGGAAGCAGGCGCTGCTCCCGAAACTAAAGAATAGCCATGCCCGCACAAACACTCAATTGCGCGCAAGGCAAACAACCGACCCCGTGAGGCTGCGATGAAGACTTAAGCACAACGCGGGGCGGAAGAAAGGCCGGATGAGCAAGGTTCGAATCAACGATCTAGCCAGAGAATTGGAGGAAGAGAATGAAGCAGAGAGAGTGCGAGTCCACTTCCGCGCCAACGCAGAAGCGCAGGGGCACACGTCGAAGTCCGCCCGCACCACGCGCGGTGAAGAAGAAATCAAGACCAAGATCGATCTGTCAAACATTTCCCGGCCGGGAGATGTGCTCAAGGCCATTACGCAGCAGAAGGGAGCAGCGGCGACAACGCCCGCGCCTCCCGCAGTGCCGCCCGTTGCTCCGCCAACCGCTGCATCGGTTCCCAGACCCGTAGCTGTTCCGCCGTCGGTGGCGAAACCGTCGGCAGCGCCCGTGGCTGCCCAGTCCGCAGCATCGCCAGTTCGGCCGCCTGCAGCGCCACCACAGCCCTCCGTGACCACACCCGTAGAACGACCCGCGCCTTCGGCTCCGGTCGCGGCTATGCCAGTCGTTGCACGTCCTGTAGCGGAGCCGCCGCGTTCAGTCGCAGCTCCTGCGGCAAATTCTTCAGCAGCACCTTCGATTTCTGCCTCCGCCACTCCGCAAGCGCCTGTGGCGCAGCGTCCCGCTCCTCAGTCCGCACCCGTCGCGGCACAACCGCCCGCGCCGCGTATGATCGTGCCCCAGACCGGACCACGTCCGGTCTACAAAGCGCCGGTCAAGCCGGCGCCGCCCGTAGCGCAAGCTGGAGCTCCAGCCGCGGGGGCAATACGTCCTGCACCCGGTCGGCCTGTCCCCGGACAGCCAATTTTCCAGCGCCCGCGTCCACAAGTGCCCGGTGGCCCGGCGCGCCCGTTGCGTCCAGGTGAGCGCCGTCCCATGCATCCCACGCGCCAGTCGCCGGTGGGAGCTCGTCCTCTTGGAGTCGGCCCCGGACTCCCATCTCCGGGCCCGGCTCGACCCGGCAGCCGTCCTGGGGCTCCAGCTCGCAGGCCGGGCCAGCGGTATGTTCCTCGAGGCGTGAAGGAAGGCCCGATGGAGGGCTATACACCGCCACCACGCATGGTGGTGTCGAATGAGCCGATGCCGATCACGCGCAACATCACCATCACCGAAGGCATCAGCGTTAAAGATCTGGCTGAGAAGCTCGACGTCCGCGCCAAGGATCTGATCTCGCGTCTGTTGGGACGCGGTGTATTCGCTACCATCAACCAGACACTCGATGCGGAACTGGCGAGTGAGATGGCGCGGTTCTTCGGTGCGGAAACGGACGTTATTACCTTTGAACAGCAGGCCGCAAAAGACATCGACGCGGCTGCTGCCGCCTCGCAGGATTCCGCCGTCGAAGTGACGCCGCGGCCGCCCGTGGTTACGATCATGGGCCATGTCGATCACGGCAAGACCACTCTGCTCGACTCGATCCGCCTCACCAGCGTTGCAGAAGGCGAAGCCGGAGGCATCACGCAACACATCGGCGCCTATAAGGTTCGGATTACCGACAAAGAATCGCCGGCTTTTGGACGCGAGATCGTTTTCCTCGATACGCCTGGCCACGAAGCTTTCACCCGCATGCGTGCCCGCGGCGCCAAGGCCACCGACATTGTGGTACTCGTCGTCGCCGCCGATGACGGCGTCATGCCGCAGACGATCGAAGCCATTGATCACGCGCACGCGGCGGAAGTTCCCATTATTGTCGCGGTCAACAAGATCGATAAACCGGACGCCATGCCCGACCGTGTCAAAAAGCAGTTGGCCGATCGCGGACTGATGCCGGAAGATTGGGGAGGCAAGACAGTCTTCGTCGACGTTTCCGCGAAAAAGAAAACCAATCTCAATCTGCTGATGGAAATGATCTGCCTGGTGGCTGACCTGGGCGAACTGAAGGCCACTCCGGAGCGCGCCGCCACCGGCGTAGTTCTTGAAGCCAAGTTAGATCGCGGCCGTGGACCTGTGGCCACCGTTCTCGTGCAGAATGGCACGTTGAATGCCAGCGACAATTTCGTCGTGGGCAACGTATATGGCAAGGTTCGCGCCATGTTCGACGATCGCGGAGCCGCGCTGGTTTCTGCGCCACCTTCGACGCCGGTCGAGATTCTAGGAATGGAAGGCCTGCCGCAGGCGGGTGATCAGTTCGTGGTGGTTGCGGATCGCGACAAAGCCCGTGGCATTTCCGAATACAGAGAGCAGAAGGCGCGCGAAGCCGCACTGGCCAAGAGTTCCCGCGTATCCCTCGAAGGCTTGGCGGAACAGATCAAGACCGCCGGCACCAAGGAACTGAATATCATCCTGAAGGGCGACGTGCAGGGCTCGGTGGAAGTTCTCAGCGACCTGCTTTCTAAGCTCTCCAACGAAAAGGTGCGCCTCAAGCTGCTTCGCTCAGGAGTGGGCGCAATCACGGAAACCGATGTTCTGCTGGCATCGGCGTCGAACGCCATCATCATAGGCTTCAACGTCCGGCCGGAGCGCAAAGCGCAGGAACTGGCCGACCAGGAAGAAGTCGATATCCGTCTGCACTCGATCATTTACGAGTTGCAAGATGAGATCAAGCGTGCCATGAGTGGCTTGCTTGAACCTACCATCAAGGAAAACTACCAGGGCCGCGCCGAGGTGCTTGAGGTTTTCCGCATCCCGAAGGTCGGGACCGTGGCTGGCTGCCGTGTGAGCGATGGCCTGCTCAAGCGCGATTCCGAAGTGCGCCTGCTGCGCGACAACGTCGCCGTGTTCAAGGGAAAGATCGGATCGCTCCGCCGCTTCAAGGACGATGCCAGCCAGGTCACCAACGGCATGGAGTGCGGCATCTCGATTGCGAACTACGGCGACATCAAGAAAGGCGACGTGATCGAAGCCTTTGTTACCGAACGAATTGCCGCGGAAGTAATCGCTTAGAAACCGTCGTTGGTCTTTTGTCGTTGGTCGTTCGCCGAAGAGCTCTGAGCCGAGCGGTTTGGCCAACGACTAATGACCAGCGGCCAACGACTGAATGCCCATCGCGTTCCTCACCCTCGAACTCCATATTGAAGCGGCGCAGTCGCTCAAGGACAAACGCCAGGTCGTCCGGAGCCTCAAAGACCGTCTGCGTACCAGTTTCAACGTTTCAGTCGCGGAACTCGATGCCAGCGGTCTTTGGAACCGCGCCACCATTGGTGTCGTCAGCGTCTCCGACTCGCGGGACTATCTGGACGGTCTCATGAAAAACGTGGAACGACAGGCCACTCGCATCGCCAACAACCACGGGGCTGATCTCGCGGATTCATTTGTCGAATACTTCTAGAAAATGCTCAGTGGGGGCAGCTGCCCATTCGACTTCGCTGAGGCGTGCTCTGGGCTGTCCGGCCAGGGCGAAGCCTTGGCGGCCTCACTGGTACCAGCAATCTAAAAAACCGACTTGAGTCCTATCGCATTGTTACCTCTGTACTTACCCAGTATTTCAAAAAGGGCGTAAGAATGTTGCTTGGAGCTCAAGACCTGCGGCCAGTTTTCTGATATTCTCATGCGTTTTACCTTGAGGTGAAAGGTTGGAGAAGCGGGCTCTGAAGTACCACCGCGGGCGAGTCGGAGAAGCCCTGCGGGAGGAGATCGAAACCCTGGTCGAGGGAGAGCTGGCCGACCCGCGGATTGGCTTGGTGAGTGTCACCAGCGTCCACATTGCCGACGATGGCCGCTCAGCCCAGGTCTGGGTGAATGTGGAAGGCGATGACGCGGAAGCCGACCGCAGCCTTGAGGGTTTGGAAGCCGCCCGGGAATATATCCGGCATGAACTGGTGGAGCGTTTGCGCCTGAGGCGCGCTCCGGAACTGTACTTCCGCCTGGATCGTGCCGAGCGGGAGCAGGCGCGAGTCGAGGAACTATTGGCGCGGGCAAAAAAGCGAATCAAGGCCCGCGCCAAATCGGCTGCGAAAAAAAAGGCGTAGTCACATGCTGCAGGACGTTCTCCGGCAAATCGAACAACGTGAACGGTTCGTCCTGACTTCGCACGCCCGGCCGGACGGCGATGCGATTGGGTCGGCGTTGGCCTGCTGCCAGGTCCTGCGCCTGATGGGTAAGCAAGCGGATGTCGTCCTGCACGATCCGGTCCCTCGACTGTATCGGTCGTTGCCCTTTGCCGATCAGGTACTGCAGGCCGAGGTCGTGAACGGCAATTACCAGGCGGCTATCATTCTGGAATGCGACAGCATCCATCGAACCCGGCTCAAAGGGCTGGAGGATCGTTTCCTGATCAGCATCGATCATCACCTGAGCGGCCGTCCTTTTGCCCACGTGAATTGGATCGATCCGCAAGCGGCCGCAACTGCAGAAATGGTTTTTCGGCTTGCCCGCGAAGCGGGTGTAAAGTTCTCCCCCGAGATCGCCACGTGTCTTTACACGGCGCTGATGACCGACACTGGATCCTTCATGTTCCAGAGCACCAATGAGAAGACATTCGCTCTGGCTCGGGAGTTGGTGCTTGCCGGGGCGGATCCCGCGCAGTGCGCCCGAGGCATCTACTTCGCTCAACCGGCGGCCAAGCTGCGTCTGCTCGGCGAAGCCCTGCGCGACCTGCACCAGGAAGGAAACCTTGCCTGGGTGTCGATAACGCAGGAGCAGATGGAGCGCTGTGCGGCGAAAGAAGAAGACTGCGAAGGCCTGGTGAACTACGTTCTCTCCATCGGCGATGTCGAGGTGGCGGCCCTTTTCCGCGAATTACCCGATGACCGTTATCGCGTCAGCCTGCGCAGCAAGGGTAAGGTGGATGTTGCCCACGTGGCCGAGAGTTTCGGCGGCGGTGGCCACGAATGTGCCAGCGGTTGTTCGGTCGAGGGCCCGCTGGCTCAGGCCGTGCGCCACGTTCTTTCCCAGCTTCGCCGCGGATCTTCCGTACAATAGCCTGCATACAATAAGGCTTCGTACAATAAGAATCATGGATATCGCATTGGCAAGACAGCTGGCGTCTTTTGTGGGTGCACTGCTGATTCTCATCGCCTACGGCGGCCACCAGATGGGTTGGATGAATTCTCACTCCAGCCTCTACAACATCCTCAATGCAGTCGGCTCCGCTATTCTTGGATACATCGCGCTGCACCCCTTCCAGATCGGATTCGTTGTACTGGAAAGCGTTTGGACTTTAATCAGCCTGTACGCGCTCGCCCGGCCGAGGAAGGTTGCCGATTGTTGAGCTCGCGTCGAAAGCCTGCACGACTTAGTTGTCAACCATCTGGAATCAGCAACTCAGAAGGCCAGCAGATCTCCAGCTCTTCAAAATCCGCGATGAAGTCTCGCACGCGCACCGATGCTCTTTTGCTTGCAGGATTCTGCGCCTTTCTCTTCTTCTACGGCCTGGGACAGTTCGGGCTGATCGGAGCCGATGAGCCGCGCTATGCACAGGTAGCGCGTGAAATGCTCGAGCGCCGCGACTGGATCACGCCTGTGCTCGGCGGCCAGCCCTGGCTCGAAAAACCGCCCTTGTACTACTGGCAGGCGATGGTCGCCTACTCGTCATTCGGCGTGAGCGATTGGGCCGCTCGAGTTCCCTCCGCGCTCGACGCAACTTTCATGGTCGTTGCCATTTATCTTTTCCTCCGCCGCTTCCGCCGCGGAATTGAACTCGATGCTGCACTGATCACCGCCTCCTGCGCCAGTGTGATCGGCTATGCCCGTGCGGCTTCCATGGACATGGCGCTCGCCTCAGCATTCACCATCGCGATGCTCGCGTGGTGGGCGTGGCGGGAGACTGCGAAGCGAACGTATCTCGTATTGTTCTACGCCTTTTTGGCTTTGGGCACGTTGGCGAAAGGTCCAGTCGCGCCGTTTCTCGGCGCTGTCGTCATATTGTTTTATGCTACGCTGGCTCGCGAACTGCGCTACGCCGTGAAAACGCTCTGGCTCCCTGGCATCTTCATTTTCTGCGCCCTTGGTTTGCCCTGGTACGTCGCGGTACAGATGCGCAACCCACAGTTTTTTCGTGAATTCATCCTGGAACACAATCTGGCCCGCTTCTCTACCAACCTCTATCACCACATCGAGCCCTTCTGGTATTACGCACCCGTGGTGCTCTTGGCGCTGATCCCGTGGACGGTTTTCGTGGCTGTCGCGCTCGTCCAATCGATTCGTACCCAGTGGGCCGAACGAAAATCGGCTGCCGTGGATGAGGCGGATCTCGATTTCCAGTTCCGTATTTTTGCCTGCTGCTGGCTGATCGCGCCCATACTCTTTTTCTCCCTCTCGCAGTCGAAGCTACCCGGCTACATTCTCCCAGCGATCCCCGCAGGCGCATTGCTATTGGGCTGGTATCTGCGCCAGCATCTCGAGCATGGTGAGGGCAAGCCAGTCGCGAAGTGGCTGGCTGTGCTTCATGCTTTAGTAGCTGCGGTGTGGATCGTTCCCGCGCTCCTGATTGCCTATCTCACAACCCAGCACCGCCTGCCAGCAGGACAACCAATCCTCGTCGCTCTTGCTATCGCATTCCTGCTTACCGCCGCAATCGCGATCACCCTGGTCAGCCGTTTGGGCCTGCGCATGCTGCGTTTCGTCACTCTGATCCCAGTGGTGCTGTCCGTTGCGGCGGTACTCAGGCTCGGTTCCGCCTCACTCGACCAGACCCTCTCGGCCCGTCCGCTGGCCCTCGAGATCGCCAGTATGCAGACCCATCCCCTTCCGCTCGCTGTCAACGGTGTTCCGCGCGAGATTGAGTATGGCTTAACTTTCTATCGCAACCAGTTGACCATACGCTACGAGTGGGGAAACGTAGTGCCCGAAGAGCATCTACTGGTGGCTCCGGAGAACTCGCTAAGTGAAGTCTCGAAGCAAGTCGCCGGTCGTCATGTGTCCTTCCTCGGTCACTACGCTCCCCAGCACGTGGACTACTTCTGGATTGCAGCCGCAGGAGCGTCTTTAAAACACTAGTGCCCCTAGGTTCTTTCATTCCTCAGTTCGCCGCATCTTTTTCTGGATCGATCAGGTGCGCTTTCGAAACCCTTTGACCCAACCCCTGAAAAAACGACAAAAGCCCGCGCTTGCCTATTGCCGTCGAGAGTTCGCCCGGTTTGCCTCGCGCCGACGAACAAACTAAACTCGAAATTTTGCAGTCGCGCAGTGTCTGCCGGCTGGCCTTGCAGGAGTCTTTTGGAGATCCTCGACCTCAGGCACTTTTCTTCCGTTGATTTGCGCTCCCTCCTTGAAGACGAGGCGCAGGTCTGGTCGCGCCTGCTCTCTTGGGATTACGGCAGTTCCGCGGAAATGATTCTTCGCTACGTGGATGCAAAAATCCTGCCTGGCTACGCCGCCATCGAGCGTGGACGCATCTTCGGCTACTCATTCTTTGTCTACGAGGGCAGTAAGGGAGTGATCGGCGATCTGTTTGTCGCTAACGGAAACCGATTGCCCAATGCGCACCAGGTGGAATTGCAGCTGCTGACTCACGTCATCGAGACCTTGCAGCAGTCGCCCGGAATCCACCGCGTTGAAGCGCAGTTGCTGGCCCACGAGTCAGGTGCAGTGGCACGTCCTTTCCTTGAACAGGGATTCCATCGCCATCCGCGGTTGTTCATGGTTCTCGCGCTGGATCAGTCCGAACCGGAGAAGCCCATTACTCATGCCGAAGTCGAAATCCGCCGCTGGGTCGAAGCCGACTACCAGCCAGCGGCTGCTGTGATCACCGCAGCCTATCGCGAACACGTCGATGCCCAGATCAACGACCAGTACCACACGCTCAGCGGATCGTTGCGTTTTCTGAACAATATCGTCCGCTTCCCAGGTTGCGGGGTTTTCGACCCGGAATCATCCTTCGTCGCCCTCGACCGCAAGACCAGGAACGTGATCGGCCTGATCCTGTGTTCGCGCGTCCGCAGCGACGTTGGCCATGTCACGCAAGTCTGCATATTGCCCGAATACCGGTCCCGCGGAATCGGAGAGTTGCTGCTCGCCACAACCGTCGGGAATCTGAGGAAACGAGGGTTTTCTCTTCTGTCGCTCACGGTCACCGAAGCCAATGTCCGCGCCGTCACTCTGTACCGCCGGCTGGACTTTGAAACCAAGCGGGTCTTCGATGCCTTCGTGTGGCACGGGTGAACACTCCGCCTAAAAACATGGCGAAGCAATAGAGTCCGTACCGGACCATGTCCCGCGTGGTCTCGCGATGCGTAATGCCGAAGACGATAGAAGCAAACAAGGCAAAGACGACAGCCGCGCTGAAGTGATTGAGTTGCAAAGTCATGATTTTCCCGCTAAGCGCCAGATTTTGGCTGATGGCTGACGGCTGAGAGCTGCTTCATTGTTTTTTCCCGATGGCGATGTGGTAGGCGTCCGCGACCGCGATAAAGTTCAGCAATCCCGCGACAATCATGAACTTGGTTCCATAGTCGGCCGTTGCAAAGGCAATTGCCCCCTGGCCCCAGTCCAACGCCAGAGTCACGATATAAAGGCCGCCTGCTCCCAAATCACCAACAAAACCGAGAATGTCCAGAATGTCACCGCCATTCGCCCGGTAGATACGTCCTTGCATCATCAGGCCCAGCACGAACAGCGTCACAATCGACACCAGCAGCAGCAGACCGCGAATCCAGCGTTTTTGAATGATGTGCCCGGCACCCGGAATCAGCCATCCCACGGCGGGCGCCAGCACGGCCATCATGTTGACCGGAGCCGCCTCCGCCACTTTCGCTTTTCCTGCAGTTGAATTAGCCATTCAGATAGTCACAATCTCGCGTTGAATTTTCCCCGTCACTTCCGCCGATTTCGCGCGCACCAGCACGTTCACCTCGCTACGCATCCCGAACTCCGGCAGGTAAATGCCTGGCTCAATCGAGAAGCAGGAGTTGGGAAGAATCTGCCGCTCGTCATGGATCTCAAGGTCGTCCATATTTGCTCCGTTCGCATGGACGTCGGTGCCAATCGAGTGTCCTGTGCGGTGGATGAAATAATCGCCGTCCCCCGCCTGTTGGATGTGTCCGCGCGTCGCCCGATCCACTTCCCATCCGGCAATACGCCGTCCGGACTTGATTGCGTCCAACACCGTCTTTACCCCGGCATCGCGCGCGTCGCGTACGATGGCGAAAACCTCATGCATCTGCCCCGACGGAGGCGCGCCCACGAATCCCACCCACGTGATGTCGTAATACACCGCGCCCGGACTGTTCTTCTTGCCCCACACGTCCAGCAACACCAGGTCGCCCTCACGAATCGGCATGGGATGGTCTGCCCGTGGCTCGTAGTGCGGGTTTCCGGCGTTGGCGTTGACCGCCACGATCGGGGGATCGTCAGTCACGAGATTTTCGCGGCGAAAGGCCTCCACGAACCACTGCTGGATTTCATGTTCCTTGGCGCCACCGTTTCGCACCCGACGTCCGATTTCCTGAAAGGCCGCAGCGGTGATCGAGTCAATCGCATCGCGAGCGGCGAAGTGGGACTGAATCTGTTGTTCAGTCCAGGTCGCTTCGAACAGCGCCACCAGGTCCGCGGAACTCACCACATTCTTGCCTAACCCACGCAGCAACTCGATGGTCCCACCATCCACCAGAGAAATAGTGAAAACAATATTGTTGGGCGAGTATTGCATGGCGATGTCGCGGTAAGAAGCCAGCATCGACTTCAGACTGTCGAACAGTTCCTGCCATCCAGCGTACTGCTGCTTCCGGCCGGGCAGACTGTCGAGATGCCCGGCTTCAATCTTGTGCACCAGTTTCACGGGCTCGCCTTGAGCCGGAATAAGATAGAACCAGCGCCGCGTCACCATCGTGCCAGCGGGCAATCCAAGTACGCGGTAGGCAATAGGATCGCGGTGATGGTGGTCGTAAAAAAGCCAGGCGTCGATGTTGCGTTCCCGCAGCGCAGCTTGGATGGCGGAGAGATCCATAGGCAAACTCCTATTGTAAACAAGGTGTACGAGTTTGGGCGAATCGGAGCTAACACAACCGGGGAAACCGAGGAGAGAAAGCGGCGGCATTAAAAATATGAAGGACTAAAGATGAAACAGGAGCAAATTGGCGCGAGCAGAGATCAAGCTACAGCCCCAGCGGCGAGAGCGGGCGCGAGCGCCACGACCTTCCCAGGTCCCTGCACAATGGATGTAGCCAAAGCGTGCTCGGCGCGATTGATAACTTCAGTGACAATGTCTACAGCATCGAACTCTTGCCTCACCACGGCTTCCGCCAGTCCGGCCGAGAATGCGAAGGGCTGCCCATCTGCTCCGTCCTTGCCGGGAAGGCGCACTTCGGCGACGATCTTGCGCAACTTTTCGATGGCCTTGGTCGCTTCTTTCTCAGCCGTGTCGCCAAGAATGATTGCGATCGTGGTGGTGTCGTAACGAAATGCAAGATCGTTGGAGCGGATGTTCGCGGCGAAAAGCTGCCC
>WNFI01675463.1_pt1 | contig 11827 bp, 14 predicted proteins | sample 5400471 | NCBI WGS metagenome assembly WNFI01 (sample SAMN13153348, study PRJNA577476) | soil metagenome | isolation source: 100 cm saprolite on Douglas fir-dominated hillslope | place: USA:California | collected 2013-09-17
CGCGCGAGCGCAGCGCGACGGCGAGGCGCTGCACCATCGAGTTCACTTCGAGGTCGAGGGTGCGCGAGAACTCGACGTAGGCCGCGCAGTCTCCCAGGGAACGACGCCCAGTGGCCGGTATTTGGCCACTTACTTGTTCTGTGGTTCCTTCGCGAGCGCAACGCCGATCATCGAGTCGCGCGTCACCAGCGCAGCGAGCCGCTCTTCGCTCCAGCCCTTCGTACGCGCCGGGCGCATCGGCAGCACCATGTAGCGCATGTCGGCGGTCGAGTCGTGCACCCGGATGCGGGTCTTGCCGGGAATCTTCAGTCCGAATTCCGCGAGCACCGCACGCGGCTCGCGCACCATGCGCGAGCGGTAGTTGCGCGATTTGTACCAGTCGGGCGGAATGCCGAGCAGCATGCGCGGGTAGCAGGAGCACAGCGTGCAGACGATGACGTTGTGCACCTGCGGCGTGTTCTCGACCACGACCAGCTTGAGCGCGGGCACGTCGAGGCCCAGCTCTTCGCAGGCCTTGGTACCGTTTTCCAGCAGTCTTGTTTTATATTCGTAATGAGTCCACGCGTGGGCCACGACTCGCGCGCCACGCTCGGGCGTGCGGCGGCGCATGTCCTCGACCGCATTGGCGAGCTGCTCTTCCGTGACCAGGCCCTTCTCCACCAGCAGCTCGCGCAGGCTCACCTCCATCAGCTGGAAGTAAGTCAGCGCCTGATACCTGCCTTGACCTTTCATGCCGGCTCCAGCCAATGCTGATAAATCTCGATCTCGACTACGTCGGCCGGATTGCCGCGGTAGTCTGGCCACACCTCTTTCTGCATGAAACGCACCCGGTAAAGCGGCTGCGCGGGCAGGCCGCTGCGCATCTGCGCCAGCTCTTCCGGATTCGGAAAGCTGCCGCACACGCGCTCGATCACGCCAAGGTGGCCGCGAATGTAATAAGGCGTGCGTACATGGCCCAGCGGATAGGCCTTCATGACCCGTACCGTGTCGCCCGGCCTGAAGCGGGGTTCAGCCACGCCGCTCGACCTGCGTCATCTTGCGCGCCAGCTCCTCGGTCGTAATGATGCCGCGCTGGATGAGCGCCTGGGTCAGCGCGACGATCCAGCGCTCGTAGTAGCTCATCTTGTCGTAGGCCTCGGGAGGCAGCGCCTCGATGTGCCTGCGCCTCTCGTCCACGGTGACGCCCTTGGCGCCCATCAGCACGGAGAGGGCGTCCACGCGCCGTTCCCATTCAGCGTAGTCGTGCTCGGTCGGCTTGACCTTGCCGGCCGGCAACCCGCCCATGTCGTGATGCCCTCTTTCGATCATGCCACCCACTCCGAGACCGGGGCCTGCGCTTCGTGCAAGGGCTGGCAGACGATATCCACCAGCGTCGGTTGCGCTGAAGATAGCGCATTTTTCAGCACCGGATTCAGGTCTGACGGATGCGTAACCCTCCAGCTCTCGACTCCAAAAGCTGCGGCGACCTTGGCGTGGTCGGTAACGCCGAAATCCACCGAGAAATAACGCCCGGCGTAGCCCGACTTCTGCCCCGCCTTGATCCAGCCGTAAGTGGCGTTCGAAATCACCACGAAGGTGATCGGCAGCTTGAGCCGTACCACGGTCTCCAGCTCTCCCGCGCACATGCCGAAGCTGCCGTCGCCCATCACCGCCACCGCCTTCACTGACGGGCGGCCGTAATGCGCGCCGACGCACGCCGCGAGCGCATAGCCGAGCGCGCCGTGCGCGCGGTTCGACAAGTAGCGCCGTCCCGTGCCCCGCACGTTGTAGTAAGCCGACAGGTAAGGGCACGGGGTTCCCGGGTCCGCGACGACGATGGCGTCGCTGTCCAGGGCCTTGCCCAATTCCGCGACCACGCGCTCGGGCTTGATCGGTGTTTCCGTCGATTCGGCGAGCGCCCGGAATTTTTTAAATTTCTCGCCTTTCTTTTTCTCCACCAACAGATTCGACGAACCATGGAAAGCTTGCAATGCATCATTAAGAGCAGACAAACAAAGGCGCGCATCGCCGATGAGCGGCACGTCGACGCGGTAGTTCGTCCCCGGGACCGTGGGATCGACGTCGATGTGGATGACTTTTGTCTTTCCCGGCGCCGGATGGCGCCAGCGCTCGGTGGTGACCGAGCCGGCGCGGCAGCCGACGAAGAGGACCAGGTCGGCGGCATCGACGATGGCGCGCGTCTCGGGCGTGCCGCCGTTCGAGCCGACGACGCCTGCGGCGAGCGCGTGCTGCTCGTCGATCGAGCCCTTGCCGCTGATGCTGGTGGCGACCGGGGCGGAAAGCTTCTCCGCCAGTTCGAGCAATTCGCTTTCTGCCCGCGAGATCACCACACCACCGCCGCAGATAAACAGCGGAGCTTTTGCGCTCCTTATGAGTTTCGCGGCGAGGTCGACCATGAACGGATCGGGACCGGTTCGCCGCGAGGGGAAGCTGCCGAGCGAGGGATCGGCCCACACCTCCGAATCTTCGACGGTTCCATTCTGGACGTCGAAGGGAAGCACGACGTGTGCGGATCCGGGACGCCCGGTGGTCATGTTCTCGAAGGCGGCGCGGAACATGCGCGGGATATCGGCGGCGCGATCAAGGACCGCGTTCCACTTGGTGAGCGGCTTCATTAGCGAGCGCTGATCCAGCTCCGTCAAAGTGAATTTGCCCCTCGAACTGACTGCTATGTCGGTATTTATGCCGAGCACCGGAATCGACGACTCGTTTGCTTCCACCAGGCCCGGCAGGAGGTAGGTGGCGCCGCCGCCCGAGGGACCCTCGCATACGCCGACCCTTCCGGTGACGCGCGCGTAGCCGTCGGCCATGTAGGCCGCATGCCTTTCATCCCTTGTCAATACATGCCGGATCGAACCCTGACGCGCGAGCACGTCGTAGAGCGGGAGGCTGGTGTCGCCGCACAGGCCGAAGATCACTTCGACGCCGTGCGCGCGCAGCATTTCCACGACCGCCTCAGCTCCGGTCATGGTTGTTATATTAGCGTGACATGGATGCCGCCGAACTCCAGAAGCCGCCGCCCGGCGAGCTGTTCCTCGATCACGTTTCGCATTTCGTTCGCGATCTCGACGCCGCGGCGGAATTTCTGGAGCAGCTCGGTTTCAAGGTGACCCCGCTTTCCATCCAGGAGGTCGCGGGAAGCCGTGTTGGCGCTAATCGCTGCGTGATGCTCGAGCAGGGATATATCGAGATCCTGAGGCCGACGCTGCAGCCCGATCCCGGCTTGCGTCTCGCCTGCTTCGGCACGCCGGATGCCGAAGCCGAGCATCGCCGGCTCGCCGACCACGGCTTCGAGCCGCAGCCGATCATCGACCTGCAACGCGAGCTCGACTCGGAGGCGGTGCGCTTCAAGGTGGTGCTGCCTGGTGCCGGGAAGATGCCGGAGGGCCGCGTCCAGTACGTGCAGCACCTGACTCCGGAGCGCATCTGGCGCGAGCAATATCTGGGTCATTCCAACGGCGTGACCCAGCTGCGCGCGCTGTTCGTCGTCGCCGATGAGCCGCCGCAGGTCGCGGCGCGCTGGGGACGCTTCACGGGACTTCTGCCGCAGCCCGACGGCGACATGGCCGCACTCGAGCCCCAGCGCGGCCATGTCCGCATCGGCACCGCCGAGGCGCTCGGCAAGCTGCTGGGCGATGTCCCGCCTGCGCCAGCGCTCGCCGGCTATGCGCTCGGCTGCCGTCATCCGGAGGAGTTTGCGGCGCGTTGCTCGCGTGCCGGACTCGCGGTCGAGAACGCGACGGTCGGGATCTCCGTCGCGCTGCCGCCCGAGCTCGGAGGAATCTGGCTGTTGCGAGGCGAGAGCGTTTAGAATCCCGATCACCCTAGGAGGGGGATATGAGACTCTTAAGAGCGCTTGTCCTTGCAGCGTTTGCGCTGTGCGCGTCTGCCGCCTTTGCGCAGACCATCAAGATCGGCTTCATCACCAGCTATTCGGGGCTCAACGGCAATCTCGGGCCGTACATGGAGCGCGCCGTGCGCCTGTACATAAAGCAGCACGAGAAAGAGCTGCCGCCTGGCGTGAAGATCGAGCTCCTGACGCGCGACGACACCGGGCCGAATCCCGACAAGGCGCGGCAGCTCGCGCAGGAGCTGGTGGTGCGCGACAAGGTGGATCTGCTCGCCGGCGTGATCTTCACGCCCAACGCCATGGCGATCGCGCCGATCGCCACCGAGGCGAAGGTTCCCTTTGTCATCATGAACGCAGGCACCTCGGTGATCACGACACGCTCGCCGTACATCGCGCGCACTTCCTTCACGCTGTGGCAATCGAGCTACCCGCTCGGCCAGTGGGCGGCGAAAAAATTCAAGACCGCCTACACGCTGGTGAGCGATTTCGGCCCCGGCCACGATTCCGAGGAAGCCTTCATCAAGGGCTTCACCGAAGGCGGCGGCAAGATCGTCGGCAGCGTGCGCGTGCCGCTGCAGAACCCCGACTGGGCGGCCTACATGCAGCGCGTCAAGGACGCCAGGCCCGCTGCGTTGAAGGTCTTTATTCCGGCCGGCAAGACAGCGACCGCGGTGATGAAGAACTTCTCCGATCTCGGCCTCGGCAAGGCCGGCATCAGGCTGATCGGGCCAGGCGACATCACTACCGACGAAGAGCTGCCGAACATGGGCGACGTCGCGATCGGCGTGCTGACCGTGCACCACTATTCCGCGGCGGCCGAGCGCCCCGCCAACAAGGCGTTCGTCGCCGCATGGAAGAAGGAATACGGCGCCAACGAAGTGCCGAACTTCCTTTCCGCGGGCTCGTGGGACGGCACCGACATGATCTTCGCGGCGATCAAGGCGCAGAACGGCAAGCTCGACCCGGACCGGACGATGGAGATCTTCAAGCAATACAAGAACGCGAACAGTCCCAGGGGCCCGATCTCGATCGATCCCGAGACGCGCGACATCGTGCAGAACGAGTACTTGCGCGAGGTGCGCAGGGTCGGCGGGCAGCCTGCCAACGTCGAGATCGAGACGGTGGGGACCGCCGTGAAGGATCCCTGGAAAGAGCTGCAGAAGAAGAAGTAAGCCCCTGGCGGAGTTTCTTTCCTCGCTCGTAAGCGTCGCCTTCCACGGCACCGCTTACGGCATGATCCTGTATGTGATCTCGGTCGGCCTGTCGGTGACGATGGGCCTGATGGGATTCATCAATCTGGCGCACGGCGTGTTCGCCATGGCCGGGGGCTATGTTTTCGCCACCGCGCTGGGCCGCTTCGGCGTGCCCTTCCCGCTCGCGCTCCTTCTCGCTTTTCTTTTTGTAGCTCTGGGCAGTGTCGTTCTGGAACGCCTGCTTTACTCGCGGCTCTACGGCGCGGGCGAGCTGGCGCAGGTGCTCTTCACCATCGGCCTCATCTTCGTCGCCGCGGCGGTGGCGCGCATGATCTACGGCACGCTCGCGCCGCCGGTGTTCCTGCCCGAGTACATGAAAGGGGAAATCGCGATCGCCGGACGCGGCTTCCCGACCTACCGCGTGTTCCTCATCGTGTTCAGCGCAGCGTTGATCGCCGCGCTGTGGTTCGGCGTCGAGCGCACGCGCTGGGGTGCGATGGTGCGCGCGGCGGTCGACAACCGCGGCATGGCGCAGTCGGTCGGCATCAATACGCGCCAGCTCTTTACCCTGACCTTCGCCCTCGGCAGCGGGCTCGCCGGCCTGGGCGGCGCGCTGGGCGCCGACATCATCCCGGTGCAGTGGAGCTATCCGTTCGAGCACCTGGTGTACTTCCTCATCGTCGTTGCCGTCGGCGGGCTGGGGTCGCTGCGCGGGCCGTTCGTCGCGGCGCTCCTGATCGGCATCGCCGATACGGCGTGCAAGTACTGGGTGCCGCAGTTCGGCGCGTTCCTGATCTACGCCGCGACCATCTCCATCCTGCTGTGGCGGCCGCAAGGTTTGTTCGGAGCGCGCGCATGATGCATTCCGGCGGCTACACAGTCGATTCCCGTATCCGCTGGCCGGAGTGGCTGCCGTGGATCGCGGCGCTGGCGGCGTTTTTCCTGCTGCCGGAGTACCTCTCGCTCGGCGCGCGTATCCTGATCTACATCCTGTTCGCGCTGTCGCTCGACCTGATCCTCGGCTACGCCGGCATCATCACGCTTGGTCACAGCGCGTTCTTCGGGCTCGGCGCGTACGCCGCCGGCATCCTCAGCGCCAGGGTCGGCGTCGCCGACCCATTCGTGCAGATGGCGGCGGCGGGCGCGGCAGCGGGACTGCTCGGTGCCCTGACGGGAGCAGTCATCCTGCGCACGCGCGCCCTCACGCTGCTCATGCTCACGCTCGCCATTACTTCGATCATTCTCGAGATCGCCAACAAGGCGACCTGGCTCACGGGCGGCGCCGACGGCCTCTCGGGCGTGGTGGTGGCGCCGATCCTCGGCGCCTTCAGGTTCGATCTGTTCGGCAGGACCGCCTTCCTCTATTGCCTGGCGGTCCTGTTCGTCGGCTGGTTCCTGGTGCGGCGGCTGATCTACTCGCCCTTCGGCGCCATGCTCACCGGCATGCGCGAAAACACCCATCGCATGCACGCCATCGGCGCGCCGGTCTACTGGCGGCTGGTCGGCGTGTACACTCTTTCGGCGGTGATGGCCGGGGTCGCGGGCGCGCTGCTCACGCAGACCAACCAGTTCGTCGGCCTGAACGTGCTCGGCTTCGAGCCGTCGGGCGAGTTGCTGGTCATGCTGATCCTCGGCGGGGTCGGCCGCCTGTACGGCGCGTTCATCGGCCCGCTCGCCTACCTCGTCGCGCAGGACCTGCTTGCCAAGCAGTTTCCCGAATACTGGTATCTCGGCATTGGCCTGCTGCTCGTGGTGGTGGTCCTGTTCGCCCGCGGCGGGCTACTCGGTCTGATCGATAAATGGATGCCGTTCTCGAAACCCGCAGCCTCTGCAAGAGCTTCGGCGCGCTGACGGTGGCGCAGAACATCGATTTCCGGCTGCGGCCCGGAGACCGCCACGCGCTCATCGGGCCCAACGGCGCGGGCAAGACCACCTTCGTCAACATGCTGATGGGAGCGCTTCGTCCCTCCTCCGGCCGCATCCTGCTCGGCGGCGATGACGTGACCCGGGCGCCGCAGGCGCAGCGCGTGAAGCGCGGCCTGGGACGCACCTTCCAGATCAACAGCCTGTTCCGCAACCTGCCGGTTCTGGATAACGTCGCGCTCGCAGTCGCCGAGCGCCGTGGCATCGCTCCGCGCATGTGGCGTGCCGCGGGAAGTTATAAAGAAACAAAAGATGAATCGACGCAGCTGCTTGCCTCGCTGAGCCTCGCCGATGACCTGACCACGCCGGTCATCGACCTGCCCTACGGCAAGCAGCGCCTGGTGGAGATCGCGATCGCGCTCGGCCAGCGGCCCAGGGTGCTGCTGCTCGACGAGCCGGCGGCGGGCGTGCCGTCGGCAGAGACCGAGCGGATCTTGCAGCTTCTGGAAAAGCTGCCTGCGGAAATTGCGATCCTGATCATCGAGCACGACATGGACCTGGTGTTCCGCTTCGCGCGCCGCATCACGGTGCTGGTGCAGGGCGAAGTGCTGCTGGAAGGCACGCCGCAGGAAGTCGCCCGCGACCGGCGCGTCCATGACGTCTATCTCGGCGAGCAGCACCATGGCTGATGCCCTCAAGCTGGAGCGCGTGCGCGCGGGCTACGGCCAGACCGTCGTGCTGGAAGATGTCGACCTCGTTCTGCGAGAGCGAGGCGCGCTGGCCGTACTGGGACGCAACGGCGTCGGCAAGACCACGCTGCTCGCGACCATCATGGGCCATACCACTTTCCACTCTGGGGAAATTCTCCTTTGCGAGAAATCCATTTCCCGCCTGCCGGTCTATCAGCGCGCGCGGCTCGGCGTCGGCTTCGTGCCGCAGGAGCGCGAGATCTTCCCGTCGCTCAGCGTCGAGGAAAATCTCGGCGTCGCCGCCCGTCCCGGCCGCTGGACGCTCGAGCGCGTCTACGACCTCTTCCCGCGCCTGGCCGAGCGGCGCTCCCACCAGGGCAACCAGATCTCCGGCGGCGAGCAGCAGATGCTCGCCATCGGCCGCGCGCTGATGGGCAACCCCTCGCTCATGCTGATGGACGAGCCGCTCGAAGGCCTCGCCCCGATCATCATCGAATCTCTCCTTAGAGCGCTAAACAGATTGATCGCCGAAGATTCCGCAGTAACGTCCGCGTTGAACGGCGCCGAGTGCAGCGACGCTTGCGAGCGTCCGTTTTCGAACGCGCGGTTAGCCGTGCCCTTTGGGATTACGGGCAGCGTGCATGGCTATGCCGACAAAGACCAGCGCGACGATAACCATTAGCGCTGCGACGATGATCTCCATGGTCATAGATCCCTCAACGACTGAATGTGGCGGTCAATCCGCCGATGGAGGAAGAGAATGCCAAAGGTCAAGGCTACCACAACGACGACGGCCGCCCAAAGCAAGAGAGTGGTTGATGTGTCGACATTGGAAACGAGCCATCCGAAAGTGCTGATATCGGTTACAAGGAGAATCCCTAGCCAGACTTTGAGATACGCAATCTTCTCCTTCGCAACGTCCAGTTCAGACATGAAGAGTAGCTTCCGATCACAACCCTGAGAAGAGAATACACGAAACGCACGCGGTGCGAATGCACATACGGGGCGCGTGCTAAACGTCAGCGGTGACCGGCGCGCGCCTTTTTTGCGCGCGTTCGTGTAGACCGCTTTGCTAGCCCGCGCTGTGCCCCTTCCGCTCGAATGACAGAACGCAAAGCTTTGTTTACGGCGCTCGAATTCTTAAAGCGTTTATGAACATCGGGCTCAAGCACCACAACATTGCTGCTCTCCATATAGCGTTGGTAGTACTTCCCCCGTACTCCGCCAGAGAAGTCGTACTCGGCGCGCATTTCCGGTTCCCTGGTCCTACGTTTCATAGTCTTTGCGTTCATGAGCTGTGGCTCGGCGAGCCGAAATAATGGCCTATGGTGATAAGGCGTTCTTCGCCAATCGAGTGATCGGGGTCTGAGACGGTAACGGCGAGCGAATCGCCAAACAAACGGCCAAAACGGTTGGTCGAGCGGTTGCGCGAGGCGATCAGGGCGCACCTATTACATCGGAGAATCAATGGTAGGAAATATACGGGCGATTTGTGCGAAGGTCTCGCCGAAGTAAGCCTCGAAAGTATCCCATTCCGCCCAGCCGAGGTGCGGGGTGCAGAGCGCATTCGGCATGCGCAGCAGCGGATGGTCGGGGCTGACCGGTTCCTCCTCATAGACGTCGAGCGCCGCATAGCCGGGCCGGCCTTTCTCTAGCGCCGCGACGAGCGCGCCCGGCTGGATCAGTTCGGCGCGCGAGGTATTGACGAGAAGCGCCGTCGGCTTCATGCGCGCGAGGTCCTCGGCGGTGACGATGCCGCGCGTTTGCGGGTTGAGACGCAGGTGCAACGACAGCACGTCGGATTCCTCGAAGAGCTGCTCCTTGCTCTTCGCCGCCGCGTAGCCCGCGCGGCGCGCCCCCTCGAGCGAGCCCTCCCGGCCAAAAACCAAGACCTTCATGCCAAGGGCCGGGCCGATGGGCGCGACCCGCGCCCCGATCGTTCCCAATCCGTAGATGCCAAGCGTGCTGCCGTGCAGCCGATGAGAAAGCGTGCAGGGCGCCTCGCCACCTTTCATGCGGCCGGCCTCGAGCGCGACGTTGCGCCGCGAGGCGAGGATCAGCGCGATGGTCAGCTCGGCGGGCGCGACCGGCGAGGCGCTCGAGCCGTGGAGGACCTCGATGCCAAGCTCTTTGCAGGCTTCGAAGTCGATGACGCTGGAGTGCCGCCCCACGAGAGCGAGGAGCTTCAGCTTCTTCAGGCGCTCGAGCAGCGCGCGCGGGAAGGCGACGCGCTCCCGGATCGCGACCACCACTTCGGCATCGCGCAGCCGTTCCGCCAGTTGAACCAGGTCGCGCGCCGGCTCGCGAAAGCGGATAACTTCATGGCCTCGCAGCAGATCGAAGCATCGCAGCCGGTGCACAATGTCCTGGTAATCGTCGGGGATCACGATGCGCATGGCTTTCGTTTTAATGCTTTTGCCGTGGCTGTCGCAAGCGGCCGGGCAAACCTATCCCGACAAGCCGGTCAGGCTCATCGTGCCGCTCTCCGCCGGCAGCGCGGTCGACACTCTGGCGCGCATCCCGGCGCAGAAGCTCTCGGAGATCTGGGGCCAGCAGATGTTCGTGGACAACCGCGTCGGCGCAAACGGCATCATCGGCACCGAGGCGGCTGCAAAGGCGCCGCCCGACGGCTACACGCTCGTGCTGACGAACGACGCGGCGCTCGCCACGAGCCCGGCGCTGTATCCCAAGCTGCCTTACGACCCGGTGCGCGACTTCGCGCCGATCACGCTCGCGGCTTCGATTCCAGTGATCTTGATCGTCCACCCGTCGCTGCAGGTCACCAATGTCAGGGAGCTAATCGAGAAGGCAAAGGCGCGCCCCGGGCAAATCCACTACGCCTCGGGCGGCAACGGCAGCGCCCAGCACGTGCCGATGGAGATGCTCAAGCAGGCCACCGGCATCGATCTCGTGCACGTTCCTTACAAGGGTCTCATTCCGGCGCTCAATGACGTCGTGGGCGGACAAGTCCCGGTGATGTTCGTCGGCATGTCGGGCGCCGTCCCGCACATGAAATCCGGGCGCATCCGCGCGCTGGCGATCGGCGGCGCCAGGCGCTCGGCGGCCATGCCCGACTTGCCGACCCTGCAGGAAACCGGCGTCGCCGGGTTCGATTACGCCGCCTGGGCCGGCTTCCTCGCGCCTGCCGGGACGCCGGGTGACATCCTGCAGAAGGTGAATCACGACCTAGTGAAAGTATTGAACCTGCCGGAAGTGCGCGACAAGCTGACTGCGCTCGGCTTCGAGATCGCGCCGGGAACGCCGACTGAAAATCCAGCCCAGGCAGAGGACCCCATGGAAGCGATGAAAGACGGCACCCACCTCTACGAAGTCGAGCGCCGCGCCGAGCACGCGGCGCGGCCCGGCTTCCGCATCACCGAGATCCAGCTTTCAAAGACCCAAAAGGTGCCCTGGCACTATCACAACAATGTCCAGGACACGTTCTACGTGCTGAAGGGAAACCTCAGGCTCTTCCTGCGCGATCCCAAGGAGGAGGTCCGGCTCGGCCCCGGCGACACGTACTCGGTCAAGCCTCGCCGCCCGCACCTGGTCACCAATGGCGGAGAAGGTTCAGCCACTTTCCTGGTGCTGCAGGGCATCGGTGAATACGACTTTGTGCCGCTCATCTAGCGTCCTGTTCGCTCTGCTCGGCGCGTTGCTCTTGTCGCGCGCCGCGTTGGCGCAGCAGAAGCCACAGGCCACCGGATTTCCCGACGCGCCGGGGAAGGAGACGCTGCTCGCTAAGTGCTTCCAATGCCACAGCGCGGGCATGTGGATGGATCACCGCCAGGACCGCCGCGGCTGGGAGAGCGTGCTCTACCGCATGGTCGGACGTGGCGCGCTGTGGACCGAGGACGAAATCAAGGCCATGGCCGACTATCTCGGCACGGTGTACGCAAGGAGGCCGCAATGAGAGAACTGGTCGCGCGCTACCTGTCGCGCTCGATCTCGCGGCGCAGCTTCCTGAAGGGACTGACCACCGCCGGCATCTCGCTTGCCGCGGCCGAGTCGGTCCTCGAATCGCTCGTGCCCGCGGCTCACGCGCAGGGCGCGGATGGAATCAAGCTCGTCGAGGGAACCGGTGCGGAGTGCTTCGCCGAGCAGCTCATCGCCTCGGGCGTCAGGTACATCTTCGGCAACTCGGCGAGCGAGGACGCGCATTTCTACGAGGCGCTCGTCGACCGCCCGCAGCTCAAGTACATCCTCACGCCGCACGAGGGCCCGGGGGCCGC
>WNFI01689734.1_pt1 | contig 11827 bp, 2 predicted proteins | sample 5400471 | NCBI WGS metagenome assembly WNFI01 (sample SAMN13153348, study PRJNA577476) | soil metagenome | isolation source: 100 cm saprolite on Douglas fir-dominated hillslope | place: USA:California | collected 2013-09-17
TCGGCGTCGTCCTGCGGGTTGCCGGGCGGCGGGCCGAGGAAGCTGCCGATGTCGTTGCTCACGTACGGCTCGTCGATGCTGGCCTCGTCGGCCGATAGCTGGGCCTGGAAGGCGAGGTTGTTCCAGGTGCCCCAGGTGTCGCCGGTGAAGGCGAGGGTGGAGGTGTGCCCCGACCACGGCCCGGCCGGGTAGACCTCGTCGGGGTTCTGGAACGAGCTGCCCGTGCGGGACAGGACGAAGCCGCGCTGGCCCTTGCTGGCCAGGTCCATCGCGTAAAGGTGGTTGATCCAGGCGTCGGGAGTGAGCCCGGGCATGGACACCGTCGATGCGTCACAGCACCAGTCCAGCCACCAGAAGTCAACGCCCTGGGACTCGTAGGGCTGGTGCAGGGCGAAGTAGGACTCGGCCTGGGCCACCTGGCTCCAGTCCCAGGTCTGGCACGGGCCGCTGAAGCACGTATTGTCGGTCAGCGCTCCGCCCGCCAGGGCCTGCGTCGCAGCGAGCTGCGGGTCGTTGTCAGCGATGCTGGCGTGGACGTTCAGGGTGACGTCGATGCCCTGGGACTTGGCAAACTTCAGGAACGCCTGCGGGTCGGAGAACAGCGCCGGGTTCCATTCCCAGCCGTCCCACTGGTTGGGAGACTTCCAGTCGGTGTCGACGGAGAGGTCATCGAGCGGGACGTTGTTGGCCCGAAATGCCGGGATCAGCGTGTTCTCGTAATCGGAGGTGGTGTACGGGAAGAAGTCGGAGTACCAGACGCCGAAGTTGGACTCGTCGAGGAGGGGCGAGGGGCCGGTCAGCTGGTTGAGGTCCTGCAGCGCGTGGCTGTAGTTGTCGCCGTAGACGAACAGGTACCCGTCCTGGACATCCCCGCCCGGCGGCCGCGGCTCCACCCAGCCGTCTTTCGTCCAGACTGCAGTGTCGGTGTCGTCGAGGAGCCGGTAGCCAGCCCGGTCGAGGAGCCCAGGGTGCATCTCGGGCAGGGCGGCGGTGCACTGCGTGGCCGTCGGCGTGCCCGTGGGGCAGGAGTAGCGGGGCCCGTAGGTGGCCGTGTCGAACCCTCGCGTGTAGCCGCCCAGGTAGTTCAGGACGGGCTCGGCCGGCGGCGCCGACCCGGCCGGCGACAGCGACAGCGTGTCGACGTTGACGTTGCAGCTGTCGCCGCTGGCGCACAGCACGCCGACCGTGTTGGTCCCGGCCGTGAGCGAGACATCGGTGGTGACCGTGGACCAGTCGTCCCAGCTCGCCGTAGGCGGCAGCGTCACGGGGCCGGTGTCGGTGCCGTTGACGACCAGGTCGATGGTGCGTGGCGCGGGGCCGCCGAGGGCGCCGAGGTAGTTGGCGTAGCGGAGCGTCACCTGAGCTGGGCCGGCCGGGGCGCCCAGGACCGTCCAGTTGGCCCCGGCGGAGTTACCCTGACCCAGGCCGGCGATGAACCCGGCCACGCTCTGGTAGCTGGCGTGGTTGGTCTGGATGCTGGCCGGGCCGACCAGCGCGGCAGCGCCGGCGTCGCAGGCCTGGTCATAGGGGCACTCGTTCTGCCAGGCCGGGCTGACCGTGGTCGCCTGGCCGGCGTTGCGGAAGCTCACCGCGACGTTGGAGGGCCCGAACGGCCCAGATCCCAGCCGGTAGCGGAGGGTCGCGGCCGAGGTGGCGATGGTGAGCCACCCATTCCTGACGGCCGCCTGGTAGGAGGGCACCGGAAAGCGCCGGTTGAGCACGTTGACGGTGGGGAGGCTCTCGAAGTTCCCGTTCGGCGAGTACTCCATCCTGATCAGGCCGTCGCCCAGCACCTCGAAGCGTGCGGCGCCGGCCGAGACCGTGGCGCCGCGGGCGGCGACAGCGGCGGCAAAGTCGATGGGCGTCGCGAGGTTGACGGGGGAATCCGGCGACGTCGCTGCCGGCGAGGCTGCCGGGCCGGCCGACGCCGCCCCCGCGCAGACGATCGGGACCGCCAGGGCAAGCATCCCGATTCCGGCGGCTGCCACGCGTCGGCTCTGACGAAACCAGCTCACGGTTCCCTCCCCGGAGGCTCGCTCAGATCGGAAGGTGAAGTTCGCTCCGGTAGGGACGCTAGAACCGGTCCCGTTAACGTGCCGTAAATATTCTCCAGCCGGCAGAAAGAATCCCTAAACAGGCGGGCGTACCTTCTGCAGCACGAAGGTTGGCCGCACCGATTGGCAGGATCGAAGGGCTCCAGGTTGGCGGGCTAAAGGCGATAGCCGTTGCTCAGCCGAAATCGCAGGGCAGGTGCTTGATGCCGTTGATGAAGCTCGACAGCAGGTAGTCGGGCTCGCCGGCGGCGCGGATGTCCGGCACGCGGGTCAGCAGCTCGCGCAGCATCGCGGTGATCTCGCGCCGGGCCAGGTGCGCGCCGAGGCAGAAGTGCGGGCCCGCCGAGCCGAAGCCGACGTGCGGGTTGGGTGAGCGGGTGATGTCGAAGGCCATAGCGTTGGGGAAGACCGACTCGTCGTGGTTGGCCGCCTGGTAGAAGAGCACGGTCTTGTCACCCTCGCGGTAGGCGTGCCCGTTCATGACGGCGTCGCGGGTCAGCGTGCGCCGCATCCAGATGACCGGCGAGACGTAGCGATCGCGGTCCGGGTGGTCTCGTTGCCGGCGACCACGAGCAGGATGAAGAACGAGGCCAGCTCGGCCGGGGTCAGCTGCTCGCCGTCGATGTTGGCCGTGGCCAGCGCCGAGACCAGGTCGTCGCCCGGGCTGGCCTGGCTCCGCTCGGCCAGGCCGGTGACCAGCTCGGCGAGTTCCTGGCCGGCGGCGAGGATCTGGGTAATGGCCTCGTTCAGGTCCTCGCTGATGAACTCGGGATCGGCGCCGGACAGGATGATGTTGGTGTTCTTCAGCACCATCGCGTAATGCTCGTCGCCGACGCCCATCATCTCGCAGATGATCTTGAGCGGGAGCCGGGCGGACACGTGCTGCACGAAGTCGCAGGGCCCGGTCACCAGCAAGTCGTCGACGATGTCGGCGGCCGTCCGCTGCACGCCGTCCTCGAACTTCTTGATCATCTTCGGGGTGAAGGCGCGGGACACGATCCGGCGCAGCCGGGCGTGCCGGGGGTCGTCCATGTTGATCATCGAGCCGAAGTACTCGTTGAACTACCCGCGTTCCGCAGTTCCGAACGGAGATTCCGGTGCCTCGAAGAACGGCGGACCCGGCATGGCCCGCAGCTGCGCGTACGCGGCGTGGCGCTTTGCGGGCGGCAGCTCCCAGAAGGCGTTCTGCGACATGTCGAGGTCGCCGGCGATCGGGGCGGGATGCGGACTGGTCATGGGGGCCGCCTTCCGGATCAGAACTCCGTTCGGTTTCCCCATAGTGACACCGCCGCCGGTCAACGGAAAAGGGCGTACCCCAAGAGTGCCGGCTAGGGGCCCGACCCGGACGGTTGGTCGTCGGCCACGGTGGCCCTCATGATCTGGCCACGCTGTGCCGTTGCTCACCCCGGCCTCGCAGGCTGCCTCGCTCGGGGCCGCGGTCGGGGCCCTGGTCGGCGTCTGGAGTCATGATGGCGATCGCCACCGGGCACGAGACGCCGCTGATCTCCACCACCGTGCAGGCGAGCGTGCCGCCGGCCGTGCTCAGCACCAGCCAGTCGCTGCCGTCGGCCATGACCGCGCAGACGGCGGGTGAGCCTGCCTGGGACAGGCATGCGGCCACGGCTCTGAGCCGGGCGCCGACAATGGCCGGCGGCTCTCTCAGCAGGCTGCGCACCTGGTCCTCGATGTCCGCGAGGCCCGGGCCGAGGGCAGGCCCGCCGAGGGGCACTCCCGTGGCGGCCTCCCAGCCGCAGGCCGCGGCCCCGGGCGCCCAGACGCTCAGCACGAATCCCTCGAGCTCAGCGCTGCCCTGGGCCGCATGCTGGCGGTCGGGTGCGGGCGATGGCTGGGGTACGACCGCCACCGTGCCTGGCGGCCGCCCGGCACCGTCCGGCAGGCCGCACTGAACCGTAACCCGCAGCTCGGGGTGCAAGCCGAGCGCCATCGCGCTCCGCTCCAGGTAGACCGACAGCAGCGAAGGCGGCCAGGCCGCTTTGCGCGGCAACGGGCCGGCATCCCTGAGCCGCAGCCCGCGCCAGGTCGCCAGCGACCGGCCGGCCGCATCGACGGCCTCGACATCCCAGACGTACTCAGCGGCCTGCGGGGAGGGCCGGGCCGCGCCGGCGCCGTCACGCTGAGCGGGAACCGCCAGAGCCGGAGCCTGCGGCAGCACCGGAGCCGCCGGGCGCGGCTCGGGTACTGCTCCGCGCAGGTGCTTGGCCCGAATCTCCACAGCCCGGATCTCGACCGCGCCGTCGGCCTCCCGGCCGCTGAACATAACGGCCTCACACCCGGCAGGCAGCACCCTGCGATGCGGGACGCACGCTTGCAGGACGTGCCACGCCGCGTCATTCAGACCGGGGCTGCCCAGTATCAGACCCGCGTCGGCCACGCCGCCGGTGTCGCCGAACCAGGGCTGGCTGTCACCGCCCCCCACCAGCGCGCGGCAGGACCGGGACGTGACCTCGGGAAGCAGCGCGGCGCGCCGGAACCTCCCGGACTGGAAGCAGACCGGCCCGTACAGCTCGGTGCCGTCGATGATCCCGGTGTGGCTGGCGGGCATCTCATCGAGCTCGGGCATGCCCGCGACCAGCGACGGCGCCACGACGGCCGCCGCATCGTCCGCGCTGCAGAACGTGGCGCGGAAGTGATCGGTGGCAAAGCCACTGTCCTCGCACTGGAGGCGGGCGGTCACCGACGCGCCGTCGGTGACCGCGCAGATCCGGATCAGCGCCTGCGCATCGTCGGTTCCGGCCGGGATGACGACCGGCGCGTCCATCGAGACGTCGGTGAGATGGCGCAGCGGCTGCCCGGCCAGCATGGCGGCCGCCTCGGCCATCGCCTCCAGGGCCATCGCCGCCGGAAGGACCGGCATGCCGTCGACCCGGTGGTCGGCCAGGTACGGGTCGGTCCGCAGGGTCAGCCGTGCCTCGCAGACGAGCTCGATCCCGGGGTAGTGCACCTGGACGTGCTCGAGGAACCGCCCGCCCGTGAGCCTGGCCGCGGGCGCCGCGGCCGCGATCGCGCTTGGCGCTGGCACGCCAACCCGGCCGTGCACGGCGACGCGGGCCGGAAGGCCGGGTGTGGCCAGGGCCTTGAGCAGCAGCCGCGAGCCCTCCCGGACACCGATGGCCGTCGCCCCGGATCGGGCCAGGCCGTCGACCAGGCTGTGCCGCTGGCCCAGCCCCGCTCCGGCCCAGGCCGGCCAGTCGACGTGCACGGCCCGGCACCCGGGCATGCTCTCGGACAGGCGCGCGGCCCACTCCGCGAGCGAGGCACTGGACAGCGCCAGCAGGCCCTCACCGGCCAGCCCGTAGCGCCCGACGACGGAGCCGAACGTGATGATCAGCCGAATCTGGCGGGTCATGTGCGCGCTGACCAGGTCGTTCAGCCTCGCGACCTCCGCTGAGACCTGCGCGCGCAGCTCTTCGGTGGTCAGCTCGGAGAGCGGCAGAGCCAGGCCGGCGCCGACCCCGTGCGCGACGGCGGTCACCGGGCCGAGCCTTTGCTCGATGCGCTGCAGTGCGAAACGCAGGTCTGCGGGGTTGGCCACGTCGACGTCGTCGATCGTCACCCGCGCCCCGGCCGACCTGAGCCGCTCCAGGCCCGCCTCCATCTCGGCGGTCCCGCCCGGGCCTGCCCGTCCGATCACGGCGACTGCGGAGCCGCAGCACGCGAGCACCTGGGCCAGGGCCAGGCCGGCCCCGCCGGAGCCCCGGCTGACCAGCACCACGTCGGCCGGGCCCAGCGGGAACTCCCCGGCGCCTGGCGTGGCCGCGGGCACCATGGCGGGCTGGTGCGGGCGGCCGGCGGTGTCGATCACGAGTTCGGTGAACTGGCCGGGTTGCGCGGCCGCGTACCGCCGCGCGGCGCGCAGCCCGTCGGCGCTCTCCGGTACCCGCAGCACCGTGATCCCCAGGTCGGGATGCTCCGCGTGCAGGCTCGCGCAAAAGCCGGTGAAACCCGGGCCGTGCGTGATCATCACCAGACGGCCGCTGCTGATCGCGTCCTGCGCCGCGGCGAGCGCCACGGCGCAGGAGTCAGGACTGGCGGCGTCGCCGACAATCGCCAGCGCGCCGTCGGCCGCGGGGTCATCGCGGAAGAGCTCACGAACCAAGGGCCCGAACGCTTTCCTCGTGGCCGCCCGCACCCGCCACGGCCGGTCATCGCCCGGCGGAATCGCCTCGGCCGCCGCCGGGCGCAGTTCTTCTGCGAAGCAGCGGACCCAGGGGCTCAGGTCGGGAGCTGGTCCCGGACTACCGGCCGGCCCAGCCGCGGCGGTCTGCCCAGCCGCGGCGGTCTGCCCAGCTGCGGCGGTCTGCCCAGCTGCGGCGGTCTGCCCAGCCGCGGCGGTCTGCCCAGCTGCGGCGGTCTGCCCAGCTGCGGCGGTCTGCCCAGCTGCGGCGGTCTGCCCAGCTGCGGCGGTCGTGCCAGCCGCGGCGGTCTGTCCAGCTGCGGCGGTCGTGCCAGCTGCGGCGGTCGTGCCAGCCGCAGCAGTCGGCCGAGCCGCGGCGGTCTGCCTGGTATCGGCGGTGCGCTGAGCCGCGGCGGCCCGGCCAGCTGCGGCCGCGCGGCGAGCCATGGCCGCGGCGTTGGTCAGTGGCGCGGCCGCGGGAATGCCGGCCTGCGGCGCGGCGCCCTGCGGCGAGTCGGCCGTGGCGAGCGTGGCGCCCCCGGGCGTTATGGATCTTGGCTTTGCGGCGGGTGGTGCGGCCTGGCACGGGCTGGTGATGAACGTGTGGTCACGCCAGATGTCGATCGGCCGCCACGGCATCCCGGCAAAGAACCTGCCGGGCTGCTCCAGCGCGCCCGCTGCGAAGAGCGCGGCCGCGGCCCGGGCGGCGTCCGCGCTGCTGCCCGCTCCGAGGCTGACTCCCGGGACCCCGCACAGGACGGATGCCGCCTCGATCAGGACCTGGCCGGGCCCGGTCTCCAGCAGCATGCTCGCCTCGGCGGCGCCGGCATTCAGCGCGTGCTCAAGTCCGGTCGGGCAGTCGAGATCGGCACAGAGGAGATCCGCCACGTCGTCGGCGGAGGCGATCTCGCGCCCGATGCTGGACGAGATCAGGCGGTGCCGCGGCTCCGCGATCGTCAGGCGGCGGAGGGCCTCGCGAATCTGGCCGGCGCGATCCTCGGGGACGGCCGGCCGCCCGGCCGGGCCGGTCGTGCGGTCGCGGTCGCGGGTGACCGGTGCGCTGAGGATCTCCGCGCGTATGGCCGCGAGCTCCCGGGCCGCCGTTTCGCTGAGATGTCCGGCCCAGACCAGGCCAGCGAGCTCGCTGTGGCCAAACCCGACCGCGGCAGTGGCGCGGACGCCGAGCAGGTCAAGCCAGCGCAGTGCGGACAGCGGCCGGAACGGGGTACCGGGGGCGCCGGGTTCGGAGATCAGCAGCGTGACCCGCCCGCCCGCGCCGTCGGCGGCGAAGATTCCCGGGCGCATCACCAGCTGGCCGTCGGCCAGGACGGGCAGCAGGGCCGCGGCCTGGCTAGCCAGCCCGGCCAGCTGATCCTGCTTCGACGCGAGGATTGCCACCCGCACGACGCCCTGGTGCGCGGCGTCGCGGGCCAGTTGGCAGGCGAGGTCGCCCAGCTCCGCGTCGGACAACCAGGGCGCGATGTGGGCGACTCGGGCCAGGAGAGCGTCCATAGCACCCCGGTCGGGAGCGTGCAGCAGGTACGCGGTGGGCCGGGCCGGGCCGCCGATGACCGCCGGTGCGGCGGTCATCGGGGCGGCGGCCCGTCCGGTGGCGGCCCGTCCGGTGGCGGCCCGTGCTGTGGCGGCCGGTGTGGTGGCGGCCGGTGTGGTGGCGGCCGTTCCGGCCATGGGCCCGGCGGCTGTCCCGCCGGCGGGCCCGGCAGTGGTGCGCGGCGCCTGCGGGGAGATGCGAGGCTTGCGCTCGTGACGCCCGCGGGACGGCTCACTGCGGAGCACCACGTGAACGTTGATGCCGGGACCCATGCCGCTGACCCCCGCGATCCGAGTCCCGTCCGGCCAGGGCTCGGGCGCGCGCGGCAGGCGCAGGGCGGCGTCCCCGCCGAGCAGTAGCGGATGCGGCCGCCTGAACCCGGTCGCCGGCGGGATGATGCCCGTGCTCAGCGCGAGCACGGCCTTGATCAGGCCCGCGGCGCCCGCCGCCGCTTTGGTGTTCCCGATGTTGGCCTTGATTGAGCCGAGGGCGGCGACCTGGCGCGCGCCAGAACGCAGCTCGGTGAGTGCGGACAGCTCGGTGGCGTCGGCCGCCGCTGTACCAGCGCCGTGCCCTTCGATCAGCTGCACGTCCGCGGGCGCGATCCGGGCTCGCTCGTACGCCCGGTTCAGCGCCAGGAGTTGGCTCTGGGCGTCGGGCAGGGCCAGGCTGGCCTGGCCCGCTGACGATTCGCCCCAGCCGGCGATCTCGGCATACACGGGCAGGCCGGCCAGGCGCGCGTCGGCCGATCGCATCAGCACGACCATGCCGCAGCCCTCGCCGGGCAGGAACCCGGTGGGGCTCTCGTCGTAGACGCGCATGTCCCCCCGGGCCAGGGCGCCGGTCTTGGCCAGCCCTACGAGCTCGAGCGGGTCGAGGCTGAGATCCACGCCGCCGGCGAGGGCCACGTCCAGATCGCCCGCGGCCAGCGCGGTGCACGCGGAGGCCACCGCGAGCAGCGACGACGCATGCGAGCCGTCGACCGCGTAGCCGCCGCCGCGGAACCCGAAGTAGCCGCAGATCCTGGACGCGATGGCGGCGGATGTGCTGCCGGTCAGGGTCTCGTCGGTCGTGACGGGGAATGGCGCCAGGTACCGCTGTGCCGCGTGCCGCAGCACCGGCACCGCGCGCTCACGGGGAATGTCGCCGGCCGCAAGCGATTCGGCCAGCACGCGGCGGACATACGGCCAGCGGAGCCGCAGCGCGGCGGCGCGCGAGGCGTCACCGGTCAAGGTGTTGCCGATGATGACTCCGGTGCGGCTCCGGGGCAGGCCCTCGCCCTGGGCGAATCCGGCCGCGGCCAGCGCCCGCGCCGTGGTCTCCAGCGCGAGCCAGTGCGCGGGGTCAGCCGCCTGGTAGACGGCGGTCGGCACCCCGAACGCCGCCAGGTCGAACTGCCAGCCCTCGAGGAGAGCCGCCCGGGCACTGTAGGTCGCATCGGGGGTGGCCCGGTCGGCGCTGTAGTAGTCGGCCAGCTCGAGCCGGGACGGCGGCAGCCTGCGGAACGCCTTGCGACCGGTCAGCACCAGGTCCAGGAGCGTGGCCGGGTCGTCAGCATCGGGGAAGCGGCATCCCATGCCGACGATCGCGATCGGCTGGGCGCCCGTCGCGAGTCCCCCTACGGCCGTTGCGACCTGGCGCCACCGGTGCGCGTTCTGGCTTCCCACGCCGCCATCCGGTGCGGCTGACCGGGATCGAGACTCGCCAGAATTCGGCTCGTGATCACGTTGCCGGTGATTCAGAATATACCGAATTGGTCGCAGGGACTCCGCACGCGACCGAATGTCCATTGTTTCCCCCGAAACTGGCCTGATATTCCCTGGGCCCCCACCCAGACAGCACCGCCCAGCCACGAGTGCGCCGCCGACCAGCACTGACGGGAGTTCCCGCCGCTCTCGCCTTCCCCAGCGGCGGTGGCGCGGACAGCATCGTGGATGGGTGAGACGACATTATTCGCGACGGGTCCGGCGGTCAAGATGAAATCAGGAACGCGGTCTTCGGGGCGCACGGAAGCATCGTGGAACCGTTTTTCCGCCTTTGCGCGCTGGCGACGTGCCCATTCCGTCAGCCATTGGCCGACCTCATTCCATGATCTCGGACCCAAACGCATGAAATACGCGGGTTTGGGTCGCGATCATGGAACGGCAGCCGGGGCTGGCTGGTGGTCGGCGGCGATGCCCCTGCCCTGCCCTGGGCCGCGGGCGCGGGCGCGGGCGCTGGGCGGGTGGGCGGGTCCGGGGCGGTTGCTCCGGCTTGGCGCACCGCTGGCTACCGGTGCGCTACCCTTGAGAGCATGCGTTTTGCCCGGCTGCTCCTTACCTAGCCGCGCCGATTGACTCGTCGTTGGCGCGGCTGCCCCTCGTGACCGAGGGGCACTTTTTTTGAAGCACAGTCTTGGGAACCAGAGTCAGCCGGGGATGCACCCGGATCTAGCCACATCGCGAGGGACCAATGAAGGCGGCTGAGGACGCGGAACTGGAGCGGCATGCCGCCGCGGACCGGGCGGGGCGCGACGCCGCACGGGAGCACTACGATCCGCGCGCGGTCCAGGAGAAGTGGCAGGAACGCTGGGCCGCGATGGACCTGTTCCGGGCCAGCGACGACCCCGAGGACAGACGGCCGCGCACGTACCTGCTCGACATGTTCCCTTATCCGTCCGGTGACCTGCACATGGGTCACGCCGAGGCGTACGCCATCGGGGATGCGGTCGCGCGCTACTTCTTCCAGCGCGGGGACAACGTGCTGCACCCCATCGGCTGGGATGCCTTCGGCCTGCCGGCCGAGAACGCCGCGATCAGGAACAACTCTCACCCGGCCGACTGGACCTACGCGAACATCGAGACCCAGGCGGCCTCGTTCCGCCGCTATGCGGTCTCTTTCGACTGGTCCCGGCGGCTCTTCACCTGCGATCCCGGGTACTACCGCTGGAACCAGTGGCTGTTCCTGCGCTTCTACGAGCGCGGCCTCGCCTACCGCAAGGACGGCTACGTCAACTGGTGTCCCGTCGACCAGACGCACTGGCCCGAGCCGGTACTGCTGATGCAGCGCAACTGGATCGGGCGCAGCGAGGGCGCCGAGGTGCAGTTCACCATCGAGGGCCGCGACGAGCCCGTCACCGTGTTCACCACGCGCCCCGACACCCTGTTCGGCGCGACGTTCTTCGTGATCGCGGCCGACTCGCCGCTGGCGGAGGAGGTGTGTGTTTCGGAGCGGCGCGCCGAGCTGGAGGATTACCTGGCCCGGGTGCGCAAGCTGACCGACATCGAGCGCCAGGCCACGGAGCGCGAGAAGACCGGCGTCTTCCTGGGCAGGCACGCCATCAACCCGGTCAACGGCGAGCGCATCCCGGTGTGGGCCGCCGACTACGTGCTGCCGGACTACGGCACCGGGGCGATCATGGCCGTTCCCGCGCACGACCAGCGGGACCTGGATTTCGCCCGGGCGTTCGGGCTGCCGGTGCGGGTCGTGGTGCAGACCGATCAGCCCGATCCGGCGCAGACCGGGGTCGCGACTCCTGGCGACGGGAAGCTGATCAACTCCGGGCCGATCGACGGGCTGCCGAAGGCCGACGCGATAGCCGATATCACCGAGATCCTCTCCGAGCGGGGGCTGGGCCGCGCCGCAGTAAGCTACCGGCTGCGCGACTGGCTGGTCTCGAGGCAGCGGTTCTGGGGCACGCCCATCCCGATCGTGTACTGCTCCGCGTGCGGCGAGGTTCCCGTCCCCGACGACCAGCTGCCCGTGGTCCTGCCCGATCTGCGCGGCCAGGACCTGGTCCCCAAGGGCGTCTCCCCGCTGGCGGCGGCCGCGGACTGGGTCAATACCGAGTGCCCGAAGTGCGGCGGCCAAGCGACGCGCGACACCGACACGATGGACACGTTCGTCGACTCCTCGTGGTATTTCCTGCGGTACTGCTCGCCGTCGTATGAGGACGGGCCGTTCGACGTGGAGAAGGTGCGCCGCTGGAACCCCGTCTACCTGTACGTGGGCGGCAGTGAGCACGCGATCCTGCACCTGATGTACAGCAGGTTCTTCACCAAGGTCCTGCACGACATGCGGATGGTGGACTTCGACGAGCCTTTCACC
>WNFI01160952.1_pt1 | contig 11826 bp, 6 predicted proteins | sample 5400471 | NCBI WGS metagenome assembly WNFI01 (sample SAMN13153348, study PRJNA577476) | soil metagenome | isolation source: 100 cm saprolite on Douglas fir-dominated hillslope | place: USA:California | collected 2013-09-17
CATCACCGTGTACGCGCGGCGGAACCTCGAGCCCATGTCGCCCACGTTCATCTCGCCGTTGTTCAAGCCCACGCCGATGTGCAGGATCGGCCAGCCGCGCTTGATGAAGTCGTTGTCCATGCTGCGGATGCGCTTCTGCATCGTGAGCGCCGCGTCCACGCCGTGCGCGGCGTGGTCGCCGTCGGGCAAGGGAGCCCCCCAGAAAGCCATGATCGCGTCGCCGATGTACTTGTCGATCGTGCCGCGCTTCTCCTGGATGACTTCGGTCATCTCGGTGAGGTAGGCGTTCATCATGTCCTTCAGGCCTTCGGGAGGCAGGCCTTCCGAGATCGAGGTGAAGTCGCGCACGTCCGAGAAGAGCACCGTCATGTCGCGGCTCTCGCCCCGCATCGAGTACTCCTCGGGGTTCTTCGACATCTCCGCCACGAGCTCCTTCGGCACGTAGGTGCCGAACAGCCCCGTGATGAGCCTGCGGGACCGCGTCTCCATGAAGAAGCCCCACGCCATATTGAGCAGGAAAAGCAGCGCCAGCATCATGAGCGGCGCGGCGACGTTCAGCACGAAATGGTGCGATCTCCACGCGTAGAGATTGACCACGACGAGGAGCACCGCGACCGACGCGACCGCGACCGTCGAATACAACGCCGAGAGCCGCGGCAGCAGCACCGCGAACGGGATGCCGATCAGCAGCACGGTGAGCACCGAGATCGCGAGGACATAGCCGGGCTTGTGCATGATGCTCTGGTCGAGGAAGCCGGTGATGAGGTTCGCGTGCACCTCGACGCCCGGGTAGTCCTCGCGCACCGGCGTCGAGCGCAGGTCGAGCAGGCCCTGCGCCGAGGTGCCGACGATGATGATCTTGTCCTTCAGCTCCTCGACGGGCAGCTTGCCGCGCACCACATCGGTGGCGGACACGTAGTGGTACACGCCGCTGCCGCCGCGATAGGGGATGAGCGCATTCATGCGCTCGTCGAGCGGCACCGCCAGGTCGCCCATCTGCAGCTGCGGGATCGTGGCGAGCTTGCCCACCGTGGGCGGCATCACTGTCACCTTGAGCGGCACGTTGCCCAGGTAAGTGCGCGCCACGGCGAAGGACATCGCCTCGTAGTAGCCGTCGCCATATTTCATGAGCATCGGCACGCGCCGCGTCACGCCGTCGAAGTCGATCGAGGGATAGAGATGCCCGGCCGCGGTGGCCTGCCTCTGCAGCACGTCCAGGTTCCCGCTGTAGCCCGTGGCGAGGCTGATGATGAACTCCCAGCCCTTGTCGGTGAGCGATTTCTCGTGCAGCACGGGCGGCGGCAACACGCCCGACATGTCGGTCTTTCCGCCGAGGAAGAAGCCCAGCACCACCGGGTGCTTCGGAGCTCGGGTCGGCCTCGGGGAACGCGACGTCGAAGCCCACGACGCGGACGTTGTACTTGTCGAAGAGCTGGCGGATCATCTCCGCGAGCTTGTTGCGGCTCCACGGCCAGCGCCCTTCCGCATTCAGGCTCTTCTCGTCGATGTCGAGGATCACCACGCGTGGGTCGAGCGTGTTGGGCAGGAAGAGGCGCAACCGCTGGTCGTATGCCCAGAGCTCCATCTGCTGGATGAAGCGGTACTGGTAGTACTCGGCCTCGTTCACGAGGAAGGCGAGCACCAGCAGCAGGCCCGCGCCGATGCGCAACCAGGTGTTGGCGCTGATTTCCTTGATCCAGCGGGCGCTGAGCTTCACGCCGGGGATAATACCGTAGCCATCCCCATCCGACGAATTCAGCGCCGCAGGCGCCGCGCGAGCGCGCGGAGCGGGGCGAGCCAGCCCGCGCCGGGCGGGGGCCGGCCGCGGCGCTGTCGCTCCAGGCCGGCGCGCTCGCGTAGCTCCCGCAGCGGATCGCGCGCGAGGAAGTCGGCGAGCCCCGGCTGGAACTCGGGATAAAGCGCATCGACCGTGGCCTGCGCCTTCTCGCGGCGCGCGGCCCCCGCGCCGCCGAAGGACACCTCGCCCACGTGGCGCACGAAGACGTCCCCGGCGGCCACGTTGCGGAAGCCCGCGCGCGCCGCACGCATGCAGAAATCGACCTCCTCGCCGTAGCCCGTGCCGTAGCGCGCCTCGTCGAAGAGCCCGATGCGTTCGAGGCAGCGCCGCGAGATGTACATGCAGAACCCGACCGCGGTCGGAATGTCGACGTTGCGCCCGGGATTCGCCGCGGCGAACGCCGAATCGAGCGAGGCGGTGGTCTGGCCCGGCGGCAACGCGTTGGGCTCCAGCGGCCGCGGGTAGCTGAGGATCGTCGCGTTGGTGGAGAAGGGTGTGGCAGTGCCGATGCTCGGATCGCGGCGCGCGTGTGCGGCGAGCCGGTCGAGCCATCCCGCCGCCACTTCGGTGTCGCTATTCAGCAGCACCACGTCGCGGTCCGGGTGCAGCCGCATCGCCTCGTTCACGGAGGCCACGAAGCCGCGATTCGCCGTATGCATGATGAGCGTGATGCGTCCCTGCGTTTCGAGCCCCCGCAGGTAGGCACGGATCGCCGGTTCGGGACTTGCGTCGTCGACGGCCACCAGCTCGCGGGGCGTGCTCGTGCCGGCCGCGAGCACGCTTTCCAGGCAATCGCGCGTTTCGGCCTCGCCGCGATAGACGGGAATGATGACGTCGACGATCGGGGACATGGGCCGCGATTATTGCACTGAGCGCGGCGACCCCGGTGGCCCATGTAAAATTCGTTCCCATGAAGAGAGACATGGCCGCGATAGCCCACGACGCTCTGAGGTCGGTGGTCCTGCTCAACGTGACCCCGCAGACGGCGGGCGCGGCGGCAGCCACCCTCGAGGCCCTCGGCGCAAACGCGCTCGCGTGCGCCGCGATCGTCGTCGCCGGCGACGATGCCGGGCTGCGTGCCGATGCCTGCGCGGCGGCCGCGGGCGCGATTCCGCTGTCGGTCGTCTCCGAGGCGCAACGCCTTGCGGCGGTCCGCAAGGCCGTCGCCGACACCGGGGCGGCAGGGGTGCTGATCCTCTCTGCCGGGATCCACGTACCGCGGGGATTCGACGTGCGCCTCGCGCGGATCGCGGCGCAGGACTCCGCGGTCGCCTCCGTGTCGCCCCTCTGTGATCTCTCGGCCGCGCATCGCCTTCGCGACGTGCCGCCTGTGGGCGCTTCGACGCCGGAAGAGACCGCGCGGCTCGACCGGCTGGCGTTCCTCGTGGGGCGGCGGACGTATTTCGAGGTGCCCGAAGCGCTCCTCGAGTGCTGCTTCGTGCCCGCGGCCGCCATGAACCGCGTCGCCGCGGAGGGCGGCGCACCGCGCGCGTGGATGGCGAGGTTGTCGGCCGCGGGCCTCCTGCACGTGCTCACCGATTCGGTCTACGCGGCCCCGCTCCCGGGCGTCGCGCTCTCGCCGCGCACTTCGAAGCCGAAGGTGGAATCCGCGCCGCTGGCCCATTCGAGGCAGGCGATCCTGGAGGCGGATGGCGCGGGCCTCGATTTCAACGCGGTACCGGGACTGGACGCCCGCCCCGTGCAGCTGCACGTCGTGCACGACCTGGGCGGCGGCACCTCGAAGTGGCTGCGGGATTTCGGGCGCGCCGATTCGAGCCGGACCAACATGGTGCTGAAGGCGCTCACGCACGGGCAGGCGATGGGCACCGGGCTCGCCCTCTACACGGACGTGATGGACGCCGCGCCGTTGCGCGTGTGGAAGCTCGCCACCGACATCGAGGCGACCGTCGCGTCGCACCTCGAGTATCGCCGCATTCTCGACGAAATCGTCCGCGACTACTGCGTCGACGCGCTCTTCGTGTCGTCGCTCATCGGCCATTCGCTCGACGTCCTCGCCACGGGGCTTCCCACGGTCGTCGTCACGCACGATTATTTTCCGTACTGCCCCGCGATCAACATCTACTTCGGCGGGGTCTGCCGCGACTGCGATGCCAAGCGCATCGACGAGTGCTTCCGCGAGAACACGCACTTCAATCCCTACGTGACCTTCATGCCGCGGGAGCGCGTGCAGGTGCGCAGCCGTTACCTGGAGCTCGTGCACCGGCCGAACGTCGTCATGGCCACGCCCAGCCAATCCGTAGCGGACAACCTCACGCGCCTCAACGCGGTGTTCGGCGAGGTCGCGTTCGAGGTGATCCCGCACGGCTACGGCGAGCCGCTGGAGAAGATCGCGGCCGCCGCGCCCGCTGCGGGAGAGCGCCTGAGGGTGCTGGTCCTCGGCCAGTTGTCGCGCCTGAAGGGCGTCGAGCTGCTCCGCGAAGCATTGAGCGCGCTGAACAAGTTCGCCGACGTGTGGCTGCTCGGCGCGCGCGAGGTGGGCGAGGAATTCAAGTTCCATCCCGGCGTGCATGTCATCTCCGAGTACGAGGTGCGCAACCTCCCCATCCACGTGGCGGACATCAATCCGCACGTGGCGCTGCTCACCAGCATCGCGCCGGAGACTTTCAATTACGCGCTCACCGAGCTGCTGATGCTGGGCGTGCCGGTCGCCGCGACCCGCGTCGGCAGCTTCCCCGAGCGGATCAAGCATCGCGAGAACGGCTATCTGTACGAGCCCGACGTTCCCTCGCTGGTGCGCATGCTCGGCGAGATCAACTCCGATCGCGAGACGCTCGCGCGCGTGAGGGCGGGCCTCGCCGACTGGGCGCCGCGCAGCTCCGCGGAGATGGTCGCGGCCTACCACCGCATCGCGCCGCTCGAGCCGCGCGCCCTGGCCCGCTATCCGCTCGGCACGCCGGCGTCCGTCGATGGGGACGATGCATCGTCCGCGCCGCCGGGCCAGGCGCTCATCGCGCAGGCCACGCTCCTTTCCAGCATGTGGAAGGACGTGAAGGGCCTGCACACCCAGCTCACCATCGTGAACAAGGCAAGGGCGCACGAGCAGAAGACCCTGGAGAAAAGGCTTGCCGCGATCACCGGGCTGGAGGCGAGGATCGGCCGGCAGGAAGCGCTCCTCGCCGAGCGCGAGGTGCACATCCAGGCGCTCAACAGCCACCTCGAGATGAAGAACGCGCAGGTGCTGGAGTTCCTTTCGTCCACCAGCTGGAAGGTCTCGGCCCCGGTGCGCCTCGTGGGCCGCGCGGCGCGCGCGCTGAAGCCGCTCGCGAGCCACCTCAAGTCGCTTCTCGGCGATCCGGCGTCGCTGCCGCAGAACCTCGTCAAGGTCGCGAAGGCGTGGCGCACGGGCGGTGTGCCGGAGGCGCGGCGCGCGCTGCACGAGCTGCAGTCGAAGGAGGCGCGCGAGCGCGCCTGGCGGTACTACCTGGAAGACTTCAAGGCGAAGGTGCACCCGCGCATCGTGAGCCGCATTCCCGAGATGAGCGAGCGCCCGTTGATCTCGATCATCGTCCCGGTCTTCAACCCGCGCTCGCGCACGACAGACGCATCAAGCTGCACTTCGGGCGCGAGAACAAGGGTGTGTCGCACGCGCTCAACGAGGCGCTCGCCATGGCGAGCGGCGATTTCGTGGTGCTCCTCGACCACGACGACCTCCTCGAGGCGCACGCGCTCTTCCGCGTCGCCGAGTCGATCGTGGAAGACGATCCCGACATCCTGTACGGCGACGAGGCGCTGGTGGAAGCGAGCGGGCACGTGATCCGCCGCTATGCGTTCCGGCCGGCATTCTCGCTGGAGCTCTTGAGGAGCCATCCCTACATCGTCCATCCGGTCGGATTCCGCACGCAGCTGGTGCGCGACATCGGCGGCTTCGACGAGACCCTGCGCATCTCGCAGGACTACGACCTCGTGCTGCGCGCGGTGGAGAAGGCGCGCACCATCGTGCACGTCCCGGAAATCCTCTACCGCTGGCGAATCCACGGCAGCTCCGCCGGGATCCAGAAGATGGACGACGTGATGGCGACTTCGCGCTCAGCGTCGCCATCATCATTCCCACCAAGAACCACGCGAAGCTCCTGCGCGACTGCATCGAGAGCATCTGGGCGACCGTGACCGAGGTCCCCTACGAGATCTTCGTCGTCGACCACGAGTCGGACGATCCCGAGACCATCGAGTACCTGGCTTCCTTGCCTTCCAGCGTGCGCGTCCTTCCGTACCAGGGGCCGTTCAACTTCTCCGCGATCAACAACTGGGCGGTGAAGCAGGCGGGCGGCAAGCACACGCACTATCTCTTCTGCAATAACGACATCGAGGCCGTCAAGGCCGGTTGGCTGGAGCGCATGCTCGAGCTGGGCCAGCAGCCCTCGATCGGCATCGTGGGCGCGAAGCTCCTCTATCCGGATCGCCGCACCATCCAGCACGCGGGCGTCTGCGTGGGCGCGTACGGCGCGGCCGAGCACTACGGCAAGCGCCTGCACTCGCTCGAGCAGGTCGAGCCGGGCTTCTCCGAGCTGCTTGCCTGCGCGCGGGCGAGCGCGGGTATCGGGTCGTCTTCTGCCCCTACGCGGAGCTGGTGCACCACGAGTCGTTCACGCGCGGCACCAGCAGCGGGCGCGATCCGCATCCCGAGGATTCGGCGCTCTACAAGTTCAAGTGGAAGAAGCTGCTGGAGGCGGGAGACCCCTATTACCATCCGGCGCTCTCGCTCAAGACCACCGCGTGGGCGCTCAAGCTCCCGCTGCCCTTCAGCTACGAGATCCGCCGGCGCATCGTGACCCTGGATCGCAAGACGGGACGCGAGAAGGTGTCCTTCAGCGCGCCGCCGTCGGGGACGTGAACGCCTCGATGGCGCAATTCCATTTCGTCGAGGATTACGAGCGCTACGTCGCGAAGCTGGTGAGCACCTATCCGCTCGACGAGGCGATGTCGCATGCGGTCGGCGGCGGCCCGTACGACCTGTTCGGCCAGATCGAAGTGCAGATGCTGCGGCTGGCGGGATTGCGAGAGGGGATGCGCGTGGTCGACCTCGGATGCGGGAGCGGCCGGCTCGCCTGCGCGCTGCACGCAGCCGAGGACATCTCGTATCTCGGGATCGACATCGTGCAGGTCCTGCTCGACTATGCGAAGTCCATGGCGCCAAAGTACGAGTTCGTGATGCATCGGGGCCTGAGCATCCCGCAGCCGGACCGCTCGGCGGACATCGTGTGCGCCTTCAGCCTCTTCACCCACCTGCTGCACGCCGAGAGCTACATCTACCTGGAAGAGTGCGTGCGGATCCTCAGGCCCGGCGGGTGGATCGTGTTCTCCTTCCTCGAATTCGCCGAGCCGTCCCACTGGAGCGTCTTCGCGCACACCAGGCAGGCCGTGCAGGACCGCATGTCCGAGCATCTCAACATGTTCATCGAGCGCGACGCGATCGAGACATGGGCCGTGCACCTGGGCCTGGAGATGGATCGCTTCATCGCGGCGGCGAGCCGCGTGCTGGACGGCCACGCGCTCGGCCAATCGGTGGCCGTGCTGCGCAAGCCCGGCACGTGAAGGTTCTGTACCGCGCGGCCATTGCCCTGTTGTTCACGGGCTCGCTCGCGCTGCGCCAGGCGTTTCCCACTTTCGCCATCGGCACCGCCGGCCACGACGACCTGCTGTTCGTGCGCCTCGCCGAGTACCTGGGCGCGGGCGAATGGCTGGGACCGTACAACAACCTCACGCTGGCAAAGGGAGCGGCCTATTCGGCATTCATGGCCCTCAACCAACCCACGGGCATTCCCTTGAAGCTGGCGGAGCAGGCGTTGTACCTCTGCGCATCGCTCTACTTCGCCGCGACGCTTGGCTCGGTACTTCGCCAGCGGCTCGCCACACTCGCCTGCTTCGCGCTGCTCGCGTTGAATCCGAGGGCCTGGGCTCCGGACGTGGGCGGGCGTGTCGTGCGCGAAGGGCTGTACACGAGCCTCTCGCTGCTCGTCCTTGCGCTCGCGATACGCGTATTCGTGGAGCGCCGTGCGGAGCCGCTATGCGAGGACCTGCGGCGCAAATGGCCCGCGATGATCGGGCTCGGGCTCGCCGGGGCGCTCTATTGGCTCACGCGCGAGGAAGGGGCGTGGCTCGCGCCGTCGCTCGCGGTCGTTTTCCTGTGCTGGCTCGCCGGCACCGCGCCTCGGCGCCGCGAGGCGCGCGCGCCGCGTTCGATGGCCCTCTTCGTGGCGATCCCCCTGGGTTCGTTCGCGCTTGCCGTGGGCGCCGTGGACTTCGTGAACTACAAGAAGTACGGCGTCTTCCGCAACAACGATTTCCGCTCGGACGATTTTCCCGCGGCCTATGGCGCTCTCTCCCGGATCTCGCACGCCGATTGGCAGCGCTATGTCGTGTTTCCCGGGGATGCGCGACAGAAAGCGTACGCGGTGAGCGACGCGGCGAGCGAACTGCAGTCGTTCTTCGAGGGGCCGGGCGGAGATTTCTGGCGCGAAGTCGCTTGCCACGACACGGGGAGAACCGGTTGCCGCGAGATCCTCGCCGGCTGGTTCATGTGGGCGTTGCGCGACGCTGTCGCCGCAGCCGGCCATTACTCCAGCGCCCCGGAGGCATGGCAATTCCATTTGCGCCTCGCGCGCGAGGTGAACGACGCATGCGAACGCGGCGCAATCGCATGTGGCCCGCCGCTCGCTTCGCTGGTACCTCGGTGGCACGAGGATTACCTGCGCCCGGTGCTGCGCGCGTGCGGCTCGGTTTTCGTCTCGCTCATCTCGCTGGGCGACGTGAAGGCGCGCATCGCGCCCAGCATCGGAAACGAGGAGGAGCTCGAGCGATTCCGCCGCATGACGCATGGGCGGCTTGCTTCACCGGGCGATGTCGCCTGGAATGGCATTCGCCAGCGTACGGCGGGCGCGATCGCGGAGGTCCAGAAGCGCCTCACGTTCTTCGCGGTCCCGCTGGCGATGCTCGGCTGGATCGTCCTGCTTGCGTGGTCCGCCGCGAAGCGGCGCTGGCATCCGGGGCATGTGGTCGCCGCGGCGCTGGCCGCGGCCATCGCGACGCGCGTGGCGCTCCTCGGCTTCCTCGACGCGACGTCGATTCCCTTCAACACGCTTTACTTATCGCCGGTCGTGCCGATCACGCTCGCCTTCGCGCCGTTCATCGCGTTCCTCGCGGTCGCGCTGCGGCGCGATGCGGGCCACGCGAGCGCGAGCGCCGCGCCGAGCACGGCGAGCCACGCCCAGGCGGCCCCCGCGAGCTCGTACGAGTAGCGCACCTCGCTCTTTCCCGGCGGCAAGTCGATCGCCTGGAAGAGGCCCTCGAGCTCGCGGATGGGTGCGGGCGTGCCGTTCACCGTCGCGGCCCATCCCGGGAAGAAGAGCTCGCGGCGCACGAGCATCCCCGGCCCCGCGCAGCTCGCGACTGCCCGCGTGCGTTCACGAGCCTCGACCGTGCAGCCGCCCGCCACCGGCTGGAAATACGGCCGCGGATCCGCGAGCTCGTAGATGCTCATCACGCCGTCGCCGTAGACCTTCCGTGCGGCCCTTTCCTGCGCGCTCGCCTGTGCGTAGTCGAATGGATTGTCGGCGCCGGGCGCCACGACGTACTTCACGCCCACCCATTCATAGGCCGCGAGATGGGCGCGCAATTGCAGCGTCGCATTGGTGTCGCCCTCGAAGCGCGGGCCGTTGAAGACGACCGGATTGTCGTTGCCGGTGTCGAGATGGGCCTTGAAGAAATCGGCCCAGCGGCTCGCCACCGGCAGGTAGTTGTGGTTGATCGACGCGATGCCGAAATACGCGCCGTAGTTGGGCGCGATGGGCCCCAGCGTGTAGAAGCGTTGCAGGCCGAGGTTCTCGCGCAGGAACGCGATCGCGGGCATGTCGATGCTTCCGCCGCGCGGGCTGGTCAACGTCGGTATGGCGAAGAACAACGCGGCCTCCGCGACGAGCAGCGTCGCCAGCGCGCGCACCGCGCGGCGAGACGCGGCACGCGCCATGAGCCGGAGGCACGCGATGGCGGTGGCGATCGCCCACACCATCGACGCCAGAGCGGGATTGCGCAATCCGACGTGGGGCTTCAGCTCCGGCCACAGCCAAATGCCGTAGGCGAGCGCGGCCGCCAATGCGACGCCCAGCACCGCCGCCGCGATTCGCCAGGCGCCGCGGCTCACGCGGCCCGTTCGCGCCAGGTCGTCCAGCGCGAAGGCCGCGAGGATGATGAGCGTGAGCTCCCATGTGGGTTGCGCATAGCGGAAGAAGGCCGTAGCCGGGATGCCCGGCAGCAGGTTCCACAGGGTGAGCGCAGGCTCGATGGCGAACGTCCTCGCCAGCGCGAGGAGGCTCCACGCGAGCAGCATCCAGGCGAGCGCGTCGCGGCGCGCGGCCACGCCGTACGCCGCGAGCCCCAATATCGCCACGCTCACGTAGCCGCCGATCCTGCCCCACACGTGCACGGCCGGCGGCCACTGGTTCGAGCCGAAGGGGGGGCCATAGAAATACGGCGCGACGAGGCTCGGAATCGCCGCCTGCGGTGGAAGCCCCGCGCGCGCGAAATCGCCGGCATGGCCGCCGAGGAAGGCGTGCGGAAGGAACGAGAGGAACGCGAGAACCTGCGGCGCCGCGAGCGCGATACCTACCGCGCCCCCGATCACGATGCGCGCGGCGTAGGCGGCGCGCTGCGAACGCGGCGCCTGGAATCCGCGAAAGAGCGCCCACGCGAGGGCGAGCAGTCCGTCGATGTAGGCCGTCTCCGGAAATCCCGCGAGGAGCGAGAGTGCCATCGCCATCGCAAGGCACCGCCAGCCGCGCGGCAAGCCGAGCGACGCCTTCACGCGCGCGCGTTCGATGCCGAGCAGCATCCAGGGAAGGAACGCGACCGGTTGCGCCGCAGCGTGCGAGAACCATGCGAGCGTTCCGTCGAACGCGAACAGCAGTCCCCCAGCCGTCGCGGCGAGCCGCACGAGGCCGAGTTGCCGTAGCAGCGCATAGGTGCCGAGGCCCGCGAGGGCTTGCAGCACCAGGTGCTGCCACGCCATGCCGTTGGGCAGGAGCAGCAGCAGCGTGAGCGGAAAGAAAGCCGCGGGTTGGTACTCCGCAGCGAGCGGAAGCCCGACACCGGAATAGGGATTCCACCATGGGACCGTCCCCTGCATCCAGTCGAGCGCGGCGCGGTAGCCGAGGGCCTGCGTGGTGTAGCCGTTGTTGGGATCGATCTTGGGGCTGCCGCCCAGGAATCCGCGCACGAGATCGCGCGTCATGTCGCCCGTGTACACCAGCGGATCCGACTGCAGCCATCCCAACAGCTGCGGCATGGCGACCGCGAGCGGCGCGAGGACGATCAAGAGCAGAGGAACGGCGTCCTCGCGTCCGGGACGCCACAACGTCAAACGACGTCTCCCACGCTCGCCCCGGCGCGGCGCGCCACGATCGGCACCGCGTAATCGATCGGCCAATGGATCCCGTACTCGGGACGGTCCGGTTGTAGAGGAAGCGCTTGCCGTGTGTCTCGACGATCCTGAAATCGTGCAGCCGCGGGAAATGCTCCTGCGTCTCGCCGCTCTTGAGGAAGGGCACCGTGAAGATGAAGACACCGCCGTCGTGCAGCAGCCGGTATGCGTTGCGGAACGCAGCGTCGAGCGCGAAGCCGGGAATGTGCTCGAACACGTCGCTCGAGAGGAGGAAGCGGTAGCGGCCCACGGCCTCGCCGGGAATGCGCGTGATGTCCAGGCGCGGCTCGGCGTGATAGTAGGTGTTGGTGTAGTCGAGCTTCTCGCGCAACGGCGCGGCATAGCCTTCCCAGTCGCTCATGCCGATGCCCGCGATCGACTTGTCGACCGGGAAATCGCGCACGACGACGGCCTTTCCGAAGAGCTCCGTCGACAGCGCGTACATCACCGAGCGCATGCGCAGGCTGCTCGTGCACGAACGGCAAGACTGGCCCTCGCGGTTCTGCATCTGCTCGAGGGGCACGCCGGTGTTGGCATGGCCGCAGATGTTGCAGACGAAGTCGACGAGCGGTTGCGCCGGCGCGGCGGGTTGCGG
>WNFI01111777.1_pt1 | contig 11825 bp, 10 predicted proteins | sample 5400471 | NCBI WGS metagenome assembly WNFI01 (sample SAMN13153348, study PRJNA577476) | soil metagenome | isolation source: 100 cm saprolite on Douglas fir-dominated hillslope | place: USA:California | collected 2013-09-17
GAGCACATCGCGTACCAGGTAGATGGTCTCGTTCCCTTTATCCGGCTGAATGCCATCAATGGAGACGATCAGCCCCCCATTGGCTTGGACTTGGGCGAGCCACTCGCTATCTTCACGGGCGGCGCTCGCTGCCTGCAAGAGGGTACAGTAGGCATCAAACAAGTAGAGGACTTCACGCCGCGAGATCGTCAAGGCAAAAGGAGCCAGCCGCTCCAACAGCGCCTGATATACCTCATCAAGGGTCTGATGCTGCGAGAGCCGCAGGTGCCCCACCAGAATCACCAGATCGACTCCAAAGGTGAACCCGGGCAGCGCCAGCGCGTCAGCCGCGACACTCCGATAGCTGCGCGGGCGGGTAGGGCAGTCGACATTGGGGCAGCGGTATCCCCGATGAAGCAGCCGTACAGGGCCATCAAGTGTGATCACCGTCCGTTGTGAAAGGGTCGCGTAGCGCCGCAGGGGCATTCGACAGGTCGGGCAGATGGTCATCTCTGGACGATAAAACCGCCTGGTGACTGCCGCGTACTCTCGCGGTTGCTTCTTTTTGCGCATGGATGTTCCTCCCCCAAGGAATTTTCTTCAGATTCAATTCTCTTGAGAGTTTACCACTGCTGCGAGGACGCTACCATTGCACCAACGGTTTTCTCCAAAGAACTAACAGGCCCCATCATACAAGCTGGAAGCCTACGAGCTCTGCCAAATCGTCTTCAGATGACGATCAATATATTGACCATATATATAGTTTGCAATCGCCATCCGCATCAGTAGTTTGCTGTGGCGGCGTCCTGGCAGTTTTTCTGTGAACCAACCCAAGAGCCCGCTCAGTGGCACTCCACTCTGGATACCTATCTCTATCACGGGGACAAGCCCAACAAGTGTGGCCTTCATTTCGATCTGTCCCTCTGGGGAATGACCTTTCTGTGTATCAATCTCGCGGAGCACTGCCCGGGTGAGCTTCTTGATCTCTTTTTCGTAGGCAAGGTCAATCCTGCCATAATCCCGCCAATCGCGTATCAGCTTCATCCTCCACTCTCGATAATCGCGTACTGCTCCCTTCTGTCTCAATGCCAATGCCTTCCTGAGAAGATCGGTCGGGGTCACTGGATTCTGTTTGAGCAGGTAGGGGAGAAAGGGGGGGAGTGCCTCTATCTCGTACGTTGTCTCTATGGAGCCTGTTACCTGTTTTACTCTCCTCTTCATTTCCGCGAAGAGGGCTTCTTCATTGCTATAGTCCTGCATAGTTTCCGCAAGAGACGCCGCTAGGTAGAGCCTGGAGCGCTTGGGTTGGAGCAGGTGTGCCGCTCCTGTCCTTTGAGCATACGCACCGAACAAGAGGCCGCCGAACAAGAACCGGATCGATGCCTTTTCTTGCTCTGTAGGCAATGTTTCCGCCTCCGGAATGTAGGGCTTCCATTCATATCCAAAGGCCGCTAATTCCGTCCATACAGCTGTTACCAGTTCGGGCGGGAGTTGCTTTCTTTCTGCAAGTAGGGTGATCGCTTCTTGTTTCGCTTCAAAGTAGGCATTGCCTTCCACATGAATCGGAACCAAGATTCCTTCATCTTGGTTACAATACTGAACGAGATCAATTGCTTGGGAACTGAGGTCTGGGTCAAATGAGGGCCCATAGTCGATGATGGGCAGGTGTTCATTCAAGATTAGCGCGTCAAAGAAAGCTACAAGCGAGCCTATATTTTGGCTGAGTGCCTCCCAGACCTCATCCGGATTTGAGCCGCTTGATACCTGCTGTACGCCGCTTCTCCCACGAAGAAGGAGTTGGCCGCTACGGAAGACCATTGGATCGACGATGATATCTAGTTTCATCGCTGGGAACAGATTCCAGTCTGCTTCTCCCCTTATCACCAGACCTGCAGGGACGTTAAAAGCATCTTGCATCTCATTATCTCCTTATTACTGCCAGAATTGATATTTAATCATTAGGCCCGCCGAAGAAATTTACAACACTTAAGAATCGCAATTTACAATCTACCTACATGTAAGTGAATTGATCAGCACTGCTAGGGGCCGACATGCCAGCGGGAGTAGCAACGGTCACATCAACGGCTCCACTGAGATTGGCCGCCGGGCTGGTGGCGGTAATTTGTGTGTCGCTATCGACATTAAAGCTGCTGGCAGCCGTCGACCCGAAGTTAACAGCGGTGGCCCCGGTGAAACTGCTAACCGTTCATCCTGCGGCAGCGTCTGGTCCATCAAGATACTCTTCCTGCGCTAGGGTATTGAGTACTGCCAAGCCCTTCTGTAATTGCTCGGTCTCAATCGTGTTTTGGTCATTTGTATCCACAGCTACCTCGTTGATGGTCTAAAATGGATAAGCGTGCTACTGTGTCGCTGCAGCTCCGGTTGTCACGTGCCTGACTGGATCCCAAGCCATCTGTAGAGTCGGAAGAGTATCTATAGACAATCCTTCTCGTTGTTTTTGGGTCTGTTACTACCGATGGCTTAAAGGTTCCGCGCACCCTGTTTCTCTTACGAGCCGGGCATAATCGTGCAATTCACGGCGATAAGTTGTGGGTGAGACGAATTGTTCGTCATGGTCACGGTCTGATTGGTATCGGTGAATGTGACGTTGTCCGTAGATCCGAATGAGAACGGCCCAACCGCTATCCTCGCTCCGGTATTCCAACCTTGTTGCACCTGGGAGTAGGCTGTAGAGTCCAGGGTAGCGGTCACCGACGGCTGGTACGCCACATAGAGTGTGCTAGCCATCAGGTTGAACGTCCCGATGGGGCCGAAGAATACTGCCTTGCCTGGGCCGAAAGGGCCACTGGCTATGAATGGCCCATTTTGGAACTGCAGCACGACATTCTGGTGGAACCACTGCCCCGCTGTGATCTTGATGCCGGTAAAGGCCTTGGACGAGAAGGACATCACAAAGTTCTGGGTGGTCGTATCGACGGTCACACGCGTAAGCGAATCCCCAGATCCTACGCCAACGAACCCCTGGTTAAGGCTAACGCTCCCCTCCGTTCCCCACTTGGTGACGTCGCTAGTTGCCGTGCGCGCGTTGATCTGCAGATTCAGCGACGTACCCTGGCCCGCCTGCGCCTCCTGGATGAAGTCGGTCAGCCGTGGTACGAGATTCCACGTCCTATAGGAGAGTTTGATACCGTTGGTATCCTTTGCCTCAACCTGGAACGCCGGGTTGTTGTAGTCTTGCATCGCCTGACCCAACGTTGTGTACTCACCGCCTGCCTGGCGTCGCTTAACTGCTGGTACGCTTTGTTAATGCCATCCAGTGCTGCAGCCAATTGCTGCCCCAATGCCTTCACCAGGTTAGCTGCATCGTTGTTCTGTGCCGATGCATCAATATTGGTCAGGAAGGCGAAGTACGCATCCGTTATCCAGTTCCCAACTGATGGCTGATAAACCGCTTCCCAGAGTGGAATATTGTTCGCGGTTTCGAATCCAAGCCACTCTCCATAGTCGGGATTGTCCCACAGGGCGTCGAACGGAGCAGCAACTATCTGCAAGCCACTGAAGTGGGTAGGATCACCGCCGAGCTGGCTTATCAATTCGGCCCGTAGCATGGCCCATGGTGTCGCGTTGTCTGCCATTGTATCTTTTCTTTCCTGCCCACCTGGAAAGTACCATGGAGGTTAAACAATTGCTCTACTTCCGCTTGATGCATTGAAATGACGAATTCTTCATTAACAAGGCCCCGGGAGATCCCCCGGGGCGCTGCGGTCCACTCGTACTCCCGCAAAGGCCTATTCTGCCCGCTTCGCTTGCCTCTACGGTGGAGATCCAGTTATCACCTGAACAGTTACGGAGAACACTTGCTGAGCTTGAGTCGCGACTGGTCAAGCTATATGCCTAGCAAATTCAGTTACTAACCAGGCAGGATAGTACAGACCAATGCGATGAGTTGTAGACTATCCAGATTACTAACGGCCTCAATAGATTGGTTGTCATCGTGGAATTTCACTTTGTCCGAAGACCCACCGCCTGACCCGCCGAATGAGAAAGGGCCAATTCCTAGAGTCGCTCCAACGCTCCAATTCGACTGTACTTCAGAGTACGCCTGGGAATCCAATGTAACGATAATCGTCGGCTGATATGCCACGTATGCCGTGGTTGATGCCAGGTTGAGTAATCCGTCGCTGCCGAAGAATGTGGGCGCGTTTGGAACGAACGGCCCGTTTTTGAACTGGATCACAACATTCTGATGGAACCATTGTCCCGCCGTGATCTGGATGCCAGTAAATGATTTCGCTGAGAAGGCTACTCCAAAGGTTTGAGAAGTCGCGTCGACGCTGGTGCGATGAAATCCTCCCTCAGTTCCTATCGAAATGAACCCCAGGTCCAGATCGGCTCCCCCTTGTACGCCCCAGCTGGTAACATCTTCGGTGCCTGTTTGGTTGCTGACATTGAGCGAAAATGCAGCACCATGGCCTGCGCGAGCAGCATTGAGGAAGTCATTTGGAAGAGGATCGAAGTTCCATGTGCGGAGCAATGTCTTCCCGACTTTGGTACTTCCAGGAGCGCTAAATGGCACCTCGACCTGGAATCCAGGATTATTGTAATCATTCACAGCGTTTCCTAGTGACTGGTACCCGCCAGCTGCCTTGTTAGCTGCCGCCGTCCACTGCCCGCGCACGCCCTCGTACTGGGTCTCTAGCATACTAATTTGCGGCCCCAAATCCTGGGCAAGCCAATCGTCGAAACTCATTTGATCTTCTGGGGGAAGGGCCTGCTGAGCTTTGTCAAAAGCAACCCACTGGGGTACTATTTGCTGCCGCGCACTGCTGAGGGCATTCCATGCTGCGGTCACTTGTGGGGCCAGTTGCTGTGCCTGTTTAGCCGCATCCTGGTCCAGTACTACCGGCGGAGCGACATCTAGAATAAAGGTGTGGTACCCATCCGTCACCCTTTTACCAAGTGAGTTCTGATAGACTGGCGACCATGCTGAGATGAGATCCGCGAACAGAAAGCTATTGTACTGGCCATTAGGGCCAGCCCAATCTACTTCCGGCGGCTGTAGAGCAGGGATTTGCAAGCCCTGGAACTTGGTGATATCGCTGCCAGTTGTATTGAGCAAAAGGTCTGTCAGCGCGGCTCGATACATCCTCCATGCTAATGTGTTGTCTGCCATAGTGATGTTCCTTTCTCCCTCTAGAGGGGTGTTGTGGGGACATGAGCTTCATGGATCCCTTTCCTGAAGTCTCTTGTCTCGAGTGTGTGTCACAACTATTTGTTCTTGGTCTGCCCATTCCATTTGTTGGCCTGACAAGTCAGGCGTCAATCTGTTTTGCTCACTAGCCAGGCAGGATGGTGCAATTGACTGCGATAATCTGTGGATGAGGCGAACTACTTGCAAACGTCATCGTCTGATTAGTATCATCGAATATCGCCTGGTCCGAAGCACTGGAGCGTCCACCGCCGAATGAGAATGGTCCGATTGCCACATGCTGGCCAGCGTTCCAAGCCTGCTTTACCTGGGAGTAGGCAGCGGGGTCCACTGCAGCGACAATTGATGGCTGATATGCCACATATACCGTGGTTTTTGCCAGGTTAAATGTTCCAGTGGGACCGAAGAAGACGGCCTTGCCTGGACCAAAGGGGCCACTGGCAATGAATGGCCCGTTTTGAAACTGGATCACAACATTCTGATGGAACCATTGTCCCGCCATGATCTGGATGCCAGTAAACGATTTTGCTGAGAAGGCTATTGCAAAGTTTTGGGAAGAAGTGTCGACACTGGTGCGCTGGAAGTTTTCTCCAGCTCCTATTCCGATCAAGCCAAGATCAAGGTTGCTGTCCGTGCTCCCTCCCCAGCTGGTGACGCTACTGGTGTCTGATTGATTGTTTATCTTGAGCGAAAATGCGCTCCCCCGACCTGCCTGGGCCTCGCTGACGAAATCTCCCAGAAAAGGGGTGAGATTCCACATTCGGTAGGGCTGCGTCGCACCACCGAGATCCTTTACCTGAAACTGGAAGTCCGGGTTGTTGTAGTCTTGCATCGCCTGAGCCAGCACTTGATAGTCCCCACCAGCCTTGTTGGCAGCTGCTACCCACTGATCGGCCAAGCTCTGGTAGTTGTTCTGTAGAACATTCATTTTCTGCCCCCAGAACTGAGTAAACCAGGTATCGAAATTCTGCTGAGATTGTGGTGGGAGGTTTTTCTGTCTATTATTGAAATCGCTCCACTCGACACTGATCTGCTTGCGTGCTTTCTGGAGTTCATCATGTGCCGCGCTCAATTGCGGTCCCAGGTTTTTCGTCTCGTTCGCTGCGTCGTTGTCCAATGCTGATGCATCGATATTGGTCAGGAAGGCAAGATATGCATCCGTTATATGGTTGCCGACTGATGCCTGGTAAACTGGTCCCCACAACGGGATGTTATCTGCTGTTTCAAAACTCAGCCATAAGCCCCAATCGAGGTTGTTCCACAGCGCATCAATTGGAAGAGAAACCATCTGCAGGCCACGAAATTGGGTAGGATCATTGCTTAACAAGCCTACCAGTTCGGCTTCCAGCATTTCCCATGCCACTGCATTATCCGCCACAGTAACGTTCCTTTCTCATTTTCTACAGTTTTCACCATAGTCAGAAGGGAAGAGAGGTAGCTTAGTCGATATAGAGGTCGGTCAAATTCCAGCTCGGTCTTGTCCCATTAATGTTTTCCCCCAATGCCTCAATCGCCATCTCAATCCAAGCTGCAAGCCCATATTCTCGAGATAAGGTGCAATAAAATCTCCGATCTCGGCCAGGTTTTTCAGATAGCGGCGTCTGCCACTAAGCACGTGGGTGATATGACCGCGCCAGACACTCCGACCTGCTTCCTCAGCGCGCTCTTCGACCCAAATCCTGATAATGAACGATTGGATTTCTGACTCGATCTCATCCATAGTCGCCTTCGTCTTCAGATTGTCCAGATTCGTTTTCGCTCGTTTTGACCAGACCTTCTCAAATCGATTCAAGTATAATGGGGCGGCGTCTCAGCGGTGTCTCAGCGGTGTCTCAGCGGCGTCTTTTCCTCGTCAAACGAAACCTCGCCAAGACCCTGTGGATCTTGGCGAGGTTTCGTCAAACGTAGGTGAGAGTTGCTGTTAAAGGCGCATTCCACTTGCTGGATACTCAGATCCACTCGGTTTTGGACGCCAACCAGAAACTCCTGAAGTTGTGTCAAGAGACCAAGCACCTCGATCAGCGAAGAAGTAGAGAGATCAAGTGCTGGCTCGGAATCAGTTGATGCGAAGGTGAACTCTGGCTCGACAAGTTGTTCCGCCAGAATCTCCTTATAAAGCGCTAGCGTGCGTTTTGATGGCTTCACGCCAAGTTCTTCATTTAAGGCGGCAACACATTGCTCGTACTGATGTAGGGCTGCCGCCCGGTCTCCATTCAGGTAGTGCAGACGCATTAAACGGCGATGTGTGCGTTCGTGAGCCCTATCGCAGTCGATAATGCGCATGCTGTAGCGTATGCCTGCCTCGTAATTATGATGTATCTCGCAGTAATTCACCAGCTTGTCTAGCATAGTCAGGCACCTGTTCTGCGAGTTCTCGCGCTCGTATATGCACCAGTCCTCATAGCAGTCTTCCAGGAGTGGACCCCGATAGAGTTCTATTGCATTTTGCAACGCCAGCACAGGCTGGGCGTTTAACTCCCAGCCTGCTCTACTTTGAACCAACTCAAATGCCTCCTCAAAGATTGCCACATCAAACCATAGATCGGCTTCTTTGTTCATTTGAACCCGGTCTGGTTCGACCAGCAAGAGACGCTGGTCAATAGGTTCGTTGTACAAACTCAGAGCAGACTGAAGACGCCAGAGGGCCTGTCGCAGCTTCTTCTTTGACTGGGCTGTAGTAGTATTGGGCCAGAGCAAGCTAGCCAGAGACTCACGGGAAACAGGACGATGAAGCAGTAGGTAGCAGAGCAACTCCTGGAGTTTGTGTGCTCCAAGGCCGACTACTACCTGTTCATCGCGTTGAACCCTAAATTGTCCGAAGAGTTGGATACGTATTTTGGACATAGCAACCCCGAAAGGAGCATGGAAATAGAGAAGCTCCTAACTGCAAACCAAGAACTCCGTACAGGGACACAACGGGATAACCCAGTATGCAGATTTTCCCGAAGAGCACAAATTATATCAAATCCACTTAATCACTATTAAAACGCTAAGCATATGAGCTTTTCTCATATGGATTTCTTTCAGTTTGTGCTAGTTGTAATGATAACTATATAAGCGGATTTGATATCAGCGATGGACCAGGGAGGAAACACGGTCGTGAAAACGCCTTTGCCCGGCGGTGATGCAATCATCCGTGCGATCTTACGGGAGCAATGGCATCTCGCTGTGACACAGATCCACTTCATCCCGATGGGTGATTCCGCCTATTCGTATCGGGTAGAGACGCAGCCGGGCAACAGCTATTACCTCCTTGCAACCCTTTTCGGGCGTGGATCATGTTCTCGGTCTCGCCAGAATACAGGCCCTGATAGCCCCGGTCGGTAAAGATGGCAAAATGCTCAGGTTTTATGACCCCTGACAGTTTCGCGGCTTCGGCCAACTGATGGTTGAGGACGACCATTTCCCGGCGATAGATCAGGCGTTTCTGGTCCTCCGGTAACTCCGAGAGGGTCAACTCATCAGCCAATTCTTGTCGCCTGGTCTGGATGGCAAAGTATTTCTGCCCGGTCGCTACAATCGGCCTGCCCTCGGGATCGGCATTCTCGACCAGAAGATAGCAGTGTGGGTTGCCACACATCCGAGGGCGACCATCAGGTCCATCTGCAAGATGGAAGAAGGAAGTAAGAAAAGGACTTCTCGTATCAGCTTGATTCGCGCCAGATCAACTGTGGAACAAGTTGATACGAGAAAGATTCTGGCAGTGGCTGGCCGCTATGCAGGTTGATGAGCGTATCGACTGCGCGTTTGCCGATGGAATCGACATTATCAAAACGAATGGAGGTCAAGGATGGCCACGTAAGCTCGCTGGAAGGTAGATCATCCGTTCCAACGATGGCAACTTCTTGCGGAACGCGTATATCTCGTTCCATCAACGCCCTCAACAGATAGCAAGCATATTCATCATTGAAGGTATAGATCCCTGTCGGATGGTCTGTGCAGCCGTTGTTGGAAGATCTCTTCGAGCAGTGGATCGCTCGGGTGAATAATGCCAAGATGGCGATGGCCGCGCTCAAGCAAGTGTTGAGCGGCAAGATAACCGGGCGGCGAGCTGGGAAAGATGATGGTTGGAACATGCTCTACTGGTCGTGTGGAGATCAGCACAATATGCTCGATTCCTATCTGGCGAGCGAGCGCAATATCATCAGTCATATCCATGAGCTGGCTCATAATGAGACCTGCAGGGCGGCGGGCGAACATTCTCTGGAGCGTTTCTCGCCACTGTGGAGTAGGAGTGACCGGGCTGGCATAGAAAACGGGGATATACCCATGAGCGACGATCTGTTGCTGAATAGAGAGATGCATTTGATAGGAGAAAAAGGAAGGAGGTGCGTTAATGATGCAGCAAATCTCGTCGCTTTGCCCTTTGCGCAGGGAACGCGCGGAGGGATAGGCGTGATATCCCAGTTCTTGCGCCGCTTTCAGGATTTTCTCGCGCGTCTCTTCGCTCACGTGCCGATTTTGCCGTCCATTGAAGACATACGAAACGGCTGCCTGGGAAACGCCCGCATTGCGGGCAACATCAAAACTGGTGGGTGAGTAACGCCGGGAGGCATGCAGTTTTTTCTCAGACATGGCTATCTATCAGCTCTATTCAAAGCGATGGTCCGCCTGGTAAAATGATGGGAAACACTCTTGACGCTATTATGGCATGTTAGGTATACTTGAGTCAAGACGTGTTATACGTATAACATGGCGCATACGGCAGGCCGAAAGTTGCCTTTTCCAACGAAGGAGTAAATCACCTTTATGAACATTCTGATAGAGAAGAATGTCATCGTGCCGATGCGCGATGGCGTGAAACTTGCCGCCGATGTGTATCGTCCAGCCGAGGGCGGGCCGTTCCCGGTCATCATCCAGAGGTTGCCGTACAACAAAGATCTCCCAGCCATAACAATGTTGTTGATGGATATTATCCGAATAGTCCAGGCGGGCTACGTCATGGTGATTCAGGATACCCGAGGACAGTTTGCCGCTGAGGGCGAGTTTAATCCTTTCTTCCAGGAGCCAACTGACGGTGCCGACACCATCGCATGGGCGGCGAGAGCGCCCTGGTCAAACGGCAAAGTTGGACTGGCGGGCGGGTCCTACTTTGGGGCGACGCAGTGGTTAGCCGCGCGAGAAGCGCCAGAGGCGCTGCTGGCGATGGTGCCGACCATTACCAGCGCGGACTACTACGAGAGTTGGACGTACCAGGGCGGCACATTTCAGCTTGGCTTTATCCTGATGTGGACGCTGGGCTTCGCTCTGGCTGAACAGCAGCGCCGACTCAAGACAGGCCAGGCAACAATGGAAGACCTGGGCAAGACGCTTCATGCGCTTGGCAATATCTCTCCCCTGTACAGTCGGCTCCCACTTGTGGATATGCCAGTACTGCAGGAGGTGACGCCCTACTACTTCGACTGGCTAGCTCACTCCAGCTATGATGATTACTGGCGCAGGACGGCTCCTCAAGAAGTCTACGAGCGAGTCACTGTCCCGGCGCTCAATATTGGGGGCTGGTTCGATATTTTCCTGCTCGGCACACTCGCCAACTACCAGGGAATGAAACAGCGCGGTGGGAGTGCACGGGCACGACAGCACCAGAGATTACTGATCGGCCCGTGGTCACATGGACTTCTTGGTGGTATCTTCCCAGAGCATGATTATGGCCTCCTGGCGAGTACCGATGCTGCTGATTTCACTGGGACTCATCTTCGTTGGTTTGATCACTGGCTGAAAGGCATTGAGAACGGTGTGGAGCAGGACAAGCCTGTGAAGATCTTCGTGATGGGACCCAACACCTGGCGTGAGGAGGATGATTGGCCGCTGCCGGACACGCAGTTCCGCTTGTACTACCTGCACAGCGCCGGACGTGCGAACACAGCGGCAGGCAATGGGACGCTCTCGACGCAAGCGCCCCGTGACGAGTCCGAGGATGCCTACCTCTATGACCCGCGTTATCCCGTCCCGACCAACGGCGGCGCGACCCTCATTCCCGGAGCATTCGTTGCCGCCAATGCGGGACCACGCGATCAGCGCAGCATTGAGGCACGCGACGATGTGCTCTGCTACACCACCGGGCCACTGGAACGTCCCGTCGAAGTAACCGGTCCGATTGAGCTGGTGCTGTTCGCCTGCTCTTCGGAGCGGGATACCGATTTCACTGCCAAACTCGTCGATGTCTACCCCAATGGCCGCGCCGAGTCGATCACCGATGGCATCTTGCGTGCCCGCTACCGAGAATCGTTGGAGAAGCCGGTGCTGATGGAGCCAAACCACATCTATGAACTACACATTACTGTTGGTGCAACCTCCCAGGTCTTTGGAGCTGGACACCGTATCCGCCTGGAGGTCTCTAGCAGCAACTTCCCGCGCTTTGATCACAACACCAACACAGGTGGCACGATTGCCACCGAGAGTGAGAAGGATTTCGTGCAGGCCGTCAACCGCGTCTTTCATGACGCAGCCCACCCATCACACCTGATACTGCCCATTATCGAGCGCGACTGATCGTTCGACCGGCCCGTTGTCACTTCGCTGCTTCGGGCCTTTAGGATGGGTGGTTTTCTTTTACCCCGTATGGAAAATTCGGTGCTGTCCATGGCCTGGTCAACAGCACCCAGGACTTTGACGGGCAAGCTATCGTCATGCTCTCGTCTCGTTCTCCTAGCTTTTTCCTGTAGTTTACCACCTC
>WNFI01113353.1_pt1 | contig 11825 bp, 12 predicted proteins | sample 5400471 | NCBI WGS metagenome assembly WNFI01 (sample SAMN13153348, study PRJNA577476) | soil metagenome | isolation source: 100 cm saprolite on Douglas fir-dominated hillslope | place: USA:California | collected 2013-09-17
CATCGCCGGCCACGTTCGCCGGATACGCGGCGAATTGACGACCACCCTTGTCGTACAGGACCGCGGCCACGATGTGCGGGTCGACCCGGAGGGCGGACAGGAGCTCCCGGGCATCCGCCTCGTTGGCAAAGGCCAGCGAGGCCGTGCTGTTCGCGGCAATGATCCGACCGCGGACGGACAGGGCGTCGAGCGTTCGCTGCCGCAGGGACCAGTACTGGTATCCCGCGAACGCGGCGGCCGTGAGCAGCAGGACCAGCCCGCTGATCGACACAAGCATCGCGGTCAGCTTTTGCTGGATCGGCCAGTCGCGCAGCGCCATCTCAGCGTCCCGTCGGCGTGATCACCTCGGCCACCCGCAGCAGCTTGGAGCTGATCGTCAGGTGGGCCGCTTCCGCCGCCGCCGGGTTGATCTGCAGCCGGATGCGGCTGCGGTCGGTCACGAAGCGGATCATGCCGCCCCGCTGGGCGAATCGGTCGGCGTCGCTCACCGTGAGGATGGGCCGGTTCTTGAGACGCGCGATGATCTCCTCCGGCGCATCTCCCGCGGACTGACCGATGAACAGGATGTCGCACCGCGTGACGTCGTCCACCCGCTGATAACGATGGACGGCGAAGGGCCGCGCTCCGCGACGCTCCCCGCGGACGGTGGCGTCGAGGAAGTCGCCGAACGGATCCTCGCCCAGAATCCCGATGACCAAGGGCGCTTGCGAATCCGCAACGGACTCCGCCGGCCAATCGACGAATTGCGCGAAGTTGAACAGGAAAACGGCCTTTACCTGCGCCTCGGAGGCCTTCGCCGCTTGCGCTCCCAGCCGGGCCGCGCACACCAGCAATACAGCGGCCGTGATCTTCAAAAACGCCATGCGACCGCTCCGTAGACGCCACGTTGGATGTCCCGACGAGTGGGACTGGTCGCCGCACCAAACTCGCGGTGCTGACCGTGCAGGAGATTCTGCCCGACGAGCGAAAGATCGAGGTGCGACGTCGGCTGCCAGGTGAGCGTCGCGTTCAGCTCGGCGTACGCTGGGACCAGCTGATTATTGATGTCATCGATCGCGCGGAACCCGGCCGCGAGGCCCAGGTGTCCCGGCAGATCCACCCACGATTGCAGCAGGAATTGGCGATCGGGGACCTGGGACTCCGTGGCGCCCCGGGACATGTCGGTGCTGCCCGGGTTCGGCCAGACATGGACGCGCAGCTCCGTATAGCCGGCGTGCACCCGCCACCGGCTCGTCAGCCAGTACTCGGCCGTCACTTCCCCGCCGTAAGACTCGCCATCCTGCCCGTTGCCGATGACGAGCGGGACCGGATTGGGCGGGTTCACCTGCTCGATGCTGCGAAGCCCATGGTAGCGACTGTAAAAGGTCGCCGCAGAGAGGGCAACCGACCCCCGCTGGTAGCGGTATCCCAGCTCGTAGGCCAGCTCTTCTTCTGAATGGAAATCCGGACCGCCGGTGAGGAAGTAGGGTGGCTTGGCGGGAGCAAACAGATCCCGGTCGATGCGCGACGGCGTACGAAGCGCGCGCGAGACGGCCGCCCACAGCAGCCCGGAAGAGGCCAGCCTCCAGCTCACACGGCCGCTGGGCTGGACCTCGAAGCCGGTATAGTCGTTGTGCTCGATCTTGGTGCCGAGGGTCACGTGTACCCGGTTGGGAACGAGCGCGATCTCGTCCTGCACAAACCCGGTGAACCACTCGCGCGCGACCTGCGTCGGCAGAAATGCCAGCGTGGAGTCCGCGCCGACCACGGTGCGATCGTTGATGTTCCGGTACCCGAGCCCCCAGACCAGGTCATGGCGCGCGCCCAATCGCGTGCTGTGTTGCAGCTCCACGTCGTATGTGTCGAGATGCTCCCCAAACAGGCGCGGGATGTCGCGGTGGGTCCGGTCGTAGTACAGCTGAGCCGTGAGACTCGATCGCTCGGACAGCGTCCGTGACCACTTGGCGATCACGTTGCGTCCGGTGACGGCGATATCGCCGCCCGAGTCCTGAGCGATGCGACCATCGTACAGATCGGCCTGCAGGGTGGCGTGGCTCGCGCTCGACGCCTCCCAATCCATGCGGAACCCACCCTGCTCCAGGTGCCAGTCGTCGGCGGCGTCTTGTCCGCTCGGGAACGCCGTCGCATCGCGATCGAATCCCCTGCCGTAGATTCGCGCGCGGACACTGGAGCCCAGCGCCGCTCCGTAGCGAACGGTTCCGAAGCCGTGCTGCTCGGTGCCGCCACCACCCGTCAGCAGGAAGCCCTGGGTGTCCTTGGCGTCCTTGGTGATGACATTGATCACGCCGTTGACGGCGTTTGCCCCCCACAGGGTGGCCCCGGGGCCGCTGATCACCTCGATCCGGTCGATGTCCTCGAGCGGCACCTCCTGCACATCCCAGAACACGCCGGAGAAGAGCGGGGTGTAAATGGTGCGTCCATCAATGAGCACGAGGAGCTTGTTGGCGGTGGTGCCGTTGAAGCCCCGCGCGCTGATGGCCCACTGGCGGGAATCCACTTGCGCGACCTGCAGATTGGAGGCGAGGCGGAGGGCCTCGGCAAGGCTCGACGCCCCGGAGCGCCGAATGTCCTGCTGCGTGATCACCTGGATCGCGGAGGCGGTTTGCGACAATCGCTCGGGACGCTTCGAGACCGAGGTGACCTGCAGGTCCATCAACTGCTCGATACTCAGCTTCTTCAACGCCGCGGCCGACACGCTGGAATCCGGCCGCTGGCGGGCGGAATCGGCCTGCTGGGCGACCCCGGGCCGAACGACGCAGATAAGACCCAACGTGAAGACCAGCGATGTCGCGGCCGCAGCGGTCTTCATGTCGGCCATCGGTCGGTACCCCCCCGGTCTATCGCGGTCGTGGCAGGCGTGAATGATTCCCGAACAACTTGCCCTTCCGGCATGGAGCCGTTGTGACCCATGTCACGTGCCCGCCATCGGATCAACACAACATGCCGGGCCGCGCGGGACGAGCTAGGGCGTTTTTGCGGCACCGAGGGGCGGTTTCGCGACACTCGGCACTCGTTCAGGACTGTGTCCGCTCGGCCAACAACTCCCGAATCGCCTTGAGCAGCTCCCGCGGCGCGAACGGTTTGACCAGCGTGCGCGCCGCGCCGAACGCCGCCGCGACGCTCAGCACCTCGATTTGCCCGGTCCTCCCCCCACCGGACACGGCGATGATCTTCACCTGAGGACTCTCGACCCGGAGCGCCTTGATGACCTCGAGGCCGTCCCGCTCGGGCATGAAGATGTCCACCAGGACGAGATCGGCAGGGTGCTCGCGCTGCAGCCGCAGCCCGACCTCCCCGTCGGACGCTTCCATCACTTCGTAGCCGGCTCCTTGCAACACGATCCGGAGTGCTTCTCGAAGCAACTCGTCATCATCCATCAGGAGGATTCTCGCCATGCCGCCGCTACGCGGCCGGCGATGAATCCAGTACCTGTCGCACGCGTCGCGCCAGCGTCTCTGGAGTGAAGGGCTTCTGGAGGTACGCGATGTCGGAATCGAGGATGCCGTGATGGACGATGGCCTGGTCGGCATAGCCCGACGCGTACAGCACCTTCATGTCGGGTCGCAACTGCGCCAGCTGCTCGGCCAGCTGCCGGCCGCTGAGCCCCGGCATGATGACATCCGTGAGCAGCAAATGGATTGGACCGTGATGCTTGGCGGCGAGTCGCAGTGCCGTCTCGCCGTTCGGCGCCTCCAGGATCGCGTAGCCGAAGCGCTCGAGCACCTGCCGGGTCACCATGCGGACCGAGGCCGCATCCTCGACCACCAGCACGGTTTCCGTACCGCCGCGTGGCTCCGTGCCGGCCGTCGACGCGGCGGTGGGTTCGGCGGGCTCGTCCACCCTGGGGAAGTAGACTTTGAAGCTCGTCCCGTGACCGGGCTCGGAGTACACCCAAATGAATCCGCCCGACTGCTTCACGATTCCGTAGACCGTCGCCAGGCCCAACCCCGTGCCCTTGCCAACCTCCTTCGTCGTGAAAAACGGCTCGAAGATGCGGGCTTTGGTCTGCTCGTCCATGCCGATTCCCGTATCGGAGATCGCGAGCATGACGTAGCGGCCTGGGCTGGCAGGCGCGTGACCGCGCACGTACGCCTCGTCCATGTCCACGTTGGCGGCCTCGATGGTCAGCCGGCCCCCCGTCGGCATCGCGTCGCGCGCGTTGACCGCGAGGTTTATGATGATTTGTTCGGGCTGAACGCCAGCAGCTGGCGCGTGAGCGCGGCGGCGCCTTCGGCGGCCTTACGGATCTGGTCCACATCGTCGCGCTTGGGATCGTCCGCGGCGAGATCTTCGAGCAACAGCGCGCTGTAGCTGGTGATCACGGTCAGGAGGTTGTTGAAATCGTGGGCGACCCCGCCGGCGAGACGTCCGACCGCCTCCATTTTCTGGGCCTGGCGCAACCGCTCTTCTGAGCTCCGCAGCGCCTCTTCCGCCCGCTTGCGCTCGATGCCCACGGCGAGGGCGCTCGCGACCGACGCCAGCGCCTTGGGCACGAACTCGGAGAGGGAGTGGCGCGCGAACATCGCCATGACGCCCAGGACACGTTCCTGCACCACCAAGGGGTAGCCGGCGAACGCCACCATCTCTTCGCGCTGTGCCCACTCTTGGTTCTGCACCTGTGGATCGCCTACCACCTGGTTGGTCAGGTGCGGGCGGCGCTGCTGGGCGATCAAGCCGATCTTGCTGTGCGGCCCCTCGACATCCGTGTACATGCCCGCGCTGGCTTGTAGCTCGAGGATGCCGGTGACCTCATGAGAGATCCAGATGCGGGCGAGCGCCACATCGAGGTGACGCACCAGCGCCTCCGCGCACAGCTGCAGCGTCTCACGCAAGCTGCCTCCTCGCGTCAGAGCGCCCCCCACATCGGAGGTGAGCTCCGCCAGGCGGGCCCGCTCGAGCAGGGCCGTCTGCGCCCGGCGGCGCTCGCGCCGCACCTCGGTGTCACGCAGTTCCCTCTGGATGGCGGGGATCAGCCGCCGGAGATTGCCCTTGGTGAGGAAATCCTGCGCGCCCGCCTTCATCGCCTCGACCGCGACGTCCTCGCCGATTGTGCCCGAGACGAAGATGAAGGGCGTATCGGGATCACGCGCTCGCAGCAGGGCGAGGGCCGCCGGGCCGCTGAACGCCGGCATGCTGTAGTCGCCGATCACGAGATCCCACGCGTGACGATCGAGGGCGGACGTCATGGCGGCCGGGGTGTCGACCCGCTCGTATGTCGGCTGGTAGCCCGCCTGCTGCAGCTCCCGCAGCAGCAATCGGGCGTCGTCCTCCGAGTCTTCCGCGATCAGCACCCGCAGGGGGACGCGCATCGATAGGCTTAGACACATGCGCCCCCAGGCGATTCCCGTCCAATACTTTCTTGTTAGGGGAGACAGCGCTCCGAGCGATAGCTCTGACTCGAGGGCCCTTGACGGCCGCTCCATTCACATATATATAACCGTTCGGTTATGCAAGCACCGCACCGGCTCGACAGCGTCTTCGCAGCCCTCGCCGATCCCACCCGGCGGGCGATCCTCGCCCGCCTGGCGTCGGGGGAGGCTTCGGTTACGGAGCTGGCCGAGCCGTTCGCGATGAGCCAACCAGCGATCTCGAAGCACCTGAAGGTGCTCGAGCGCGCCGGCCTGGTTTCTCGCGGCCGCGACGCGCAGCGGCGGCCCCGTCGCCTCGAGGCCAAGCGGCTGGGGGAAGCCACCAAGTGGCTGGAGCGCTACCGCCGGCTGTGGGAAGGGAACTACCAGCGCCTCGACGCACTGCTCGATGAGCTCAAGACCAAACCGCAAACCCCGGGAGATGACCGATGAAAACCGCCGAATCGCTGAAACTCACGACGCCGGGGGAGCGGGATCTCGTGATGACCCGCGTCTTCGACGCTCCCCGCAAGCTGGTGTTCGACGCCCACACGAGGCCGGAGCTGGTCAGGCGCTGGCTGTTGGGACCGCCCGGCTGGTCGATGCCGGTGTGCGAGATCGACCTGCGGGTGGGCGGCACGTACCGCTACGTGTGGCAGCACGATCGTGACCGAACCAAGATGGGGATGGGTGGCGTCTACCGCGAGATCAAGGCTCCCGAGCGGATCGTCAACACCGAGAAGTTCGATGAGGCGTGGTACCCGGGCGAGGCCTTGGGGACGCTCGTCCTCATGGAGCAGGGCGGAAAGACCACGCGCCCGCACGCACCGGTGCGTCATGCTCTGATCCTCGGCCTGGTCGGACTCGTGGCGGGCCTGCTTGGAGTCATCGCCAACATCGCCAAGCCCGAGCTCGGTCCGCTCTGGTATTCCATCGCCGTCGCGGTGACCGGTCCGCCCTGTGCCTGGCTGGGCGGGGTCCTGTACGGCAACAGACAATCCTGAGGAGACTCAGATGCAGAAGATCATTCCGTTCCTGTGGTTCGACGGCCAAGCCGAAGAGGCGATGAATTTCTACGTCTCGATCTTCAAGAATGCCAAGATGCTGAGCGTCACGCGCTATGGAGCGGCGGCGGCGGGCGGCAGAGCAGATCAATGCGGCTGGCTGCAGGACAAGTATGGCTTGTCGTGGCAAATCATTCCGACCGCGTTGGGGAGGATGTTGGGAGACCGGGATCCCGAGAAGGCGAACCGCGTCATGCAGGCCATGCTGAAAATGAAAAAGATCGATATCAACGGCCTGCAGCAAGCCTACGACGGGGGATGAGCCGCGGCTGGTCAGCTCACGAAATGAGCGATCGGGTCACGAAACAGGTCCGGATGCCGCTGGAGTAACCGGGTGGTTTCCAGGCCGGAGTAACGGCGCGCGTCGTATAGGCACGCGGTAGTCACTGGAAAGCGCCGCGACAGCCTCTCATACGCCGCCTCGTACTCGAGCACCTGGTCGAAGTCGCCATCACGGGCGAGGCTTCCGCCGGACACGTCGCCCACCACGCGGAGGGCGCGAGCGCCGTCCCGCGTCGCCGCTGCGAACGCGGTCGCCCAAAACTCCAGCTGGGCCGTGCCCGTCTCGGCGTATTCCGAGACCAGCAGGCGCTTCGCCTCCAAGTCGCGTCGCAGCGCCGGTCGGCGCCGTGCGAGCCGAGCGAGGATCCGCCCGCGAACGCGAAGCTGCGCGGTGAGGATACAGACGCTGCCGGCGTCCAGACCTTTCCCGATGAGGCTCGCCGCCTGGCGCGTGCGCCCGACATCGCTCGCATAGAAGGCACAGACATGGCTCGCCGGCCTCTCGCTCGCATCGCCCTCCAGGAACGCCATCAGGTCGGCCCGCTGGAAGCGCCGCTCGCGGCGCCCGCCGATGCGGCGGCAGGGGAGACGCCCGCCGTTGGTCCAACGGCGCCGCGACGCCTCGCTGACGCGCAGCAGCGCGGCTGCCTCGGCGATGTCGAGCAGCTCGGAATTGGATGCCATGAGTCCGAAGGCGTTCCCTTGTGGACTAATGTGTAGTATAGTATAGCAAAGTTCAAGAACAGGGGCAATGGAGCTACGGCATTTTCGCTACTTCGTGGCGGTCGCTGAGGAGCACAGTTTTGCGCAGGCCGCGCGCCGCCTGCGCGTCGCGCAACCCGCCCTGTCGAAGCAGATCCGCGACCTCGAGACGGAGCTGGGGGTGACGTTGTTCGAGCGCATCCCGCGCGGGGTCCGGCTCACGCGCTCGGGCGAAGCGTTCCTTGCCGACGCGCGCGGCACGCTGGAAGCGGCCGGACGCGCCATGACCAGCGCCCGCAGCGCCGGCAAGACCGGCGCCTCCGATCTCGAGTTCGCGCACGGTGAGCTCTCGGTCTACGCCTCGAACATCGAGGACCTGCTCGCGGCGTTTCGCGTCGCCCACCCGGAGGCGCAGGTGCACGTATCGAGCAAAAACGATGCGGACACGTACCACGCCTTGCGGGAGGGACAAGTCGACATCGCTTCCGTGTTCATCGCGCAATGGCCCGTCGCCGGGTTCGACGCGCTGCGCATGGTGGACTGCACGACCAAGGGCGTACTCCTCCCGGCGAACCACCCGCTCGCCGCCCAAGCGTCGATCACCCTGGCGGACCTGCGGAACCTCACGTGGCTCCACTCCTCTCCCCAGCGATGGCCCGGCTTCTTTCGCACCATCGACGAGGCGCTGCGAGACCGCGGGTTGGTCCCGTTGCGGCGGCGCGAGCGTCCCAAAGAGACGCCGTCGGCGAACGTGCAGATCGCCGCGGGAGAAGCCTGGGCGCTGGCGAGTGAGGAGGTCGCGGCCCGGTACCGGGCCGCGCCCACCGCCATCGTGTATCGCCCGATCATCGAGCCTCCGATCCCCTGCTGGATCGCGCTCGTGTGGCGCGCGAAGGCACCGCGGCTCGTGGATGACCTCATCGAGGTGGCGCGAGCACTGCCGGGCGCCCCGCCCAGCGCGAGTTGAGGCGACCCTAGACGTCGGGCGGTTGAACCGCGGCGAATCCCCTGTAGAGCAACAGGTCGTAGATGATTTTCAGCGTTCCGGCAACGAAGAACGGCACGCTCATCAACGAGGGGCGAGCATACAGGAATCCCGCGAACACGGGGGCGAGGGCCGCCCCGATCGTTCGGGCTACACCCGTGACGCCGCCCGCCGCGGACCGTTCTTCCGGCTTGACCACGGCCATGACGTAGGACTGCCGGGTCGGCACATCCATTTGACTGATACTGAAGCGGGCCAGCAGCACTAGGGTGGCGAGCGGCAGGTTCGGCATCAGCGGCACGAGAATGAGCAGGATGTTCGACGGCAGGTGTGTGAACACCATCGTCCGGACGAGGCCGAAGCGTGCGGCAAGTCGCGTTGCCAGCAGCGCCGAGATCCCGGCCAGGACATTCGCCCAAAAAAAGATCGCACCGAGTGTCGCGGGGTTGACGCCGAACCGAAGGTAGAACCAATAAGCCGCAAAGCTCTGCACCACGAAGCCGCCGGCGAACGAGTCGAGCGCGAACAGGCCCGACAGCCTGAGCACCACAGCACGCGAGCGGCCGATGCCGAAGGACCCGGGTCCCGACTCGCTCACCTCGGCGGCGGGCGAAAGACGGGTGAAGAGGAGCGCCAATGCCACCCCAAGAACCGCGTACAGAAGGACCACCACACGGTAGCTTTCGACGGCCGGCAGCGCCCTTTGCTGCAGGACGTGCGACAGCGCCCCTCCGCTGAGCGCACCGGCAGCGGTCGCGAACGAGCCGACCAGCGTGTACCAGGCGAATACCGTCGTCCGGGCCTGACCGGGGACGACGTGCGACAACGCGGCCTGCTCGATCGGGAGAAACGGCCCCACCTCGTTGCCACTTGGGCTGATGACGCCGATGGTCCCGGCGACGACCAGGAACACGAAGTTGCGCGTGTAGGCGAAGGCCAGGCCGGCGGCCGCCATGAGCAAGGCACCGACGATCAGCATGCGCCGCCGCCCGATCCGGTCGGCTTGCGTCGTGAGGTAGAGGGAGACCACCGTGTCCCCGACCAGCGTCAGGGTCAGCAGGATGCCGGTTTGTGACGCAGTCAGGCCGAGGCTGGTCAAATAGAAGACCAGGACCACGGACAACGCGCCGTAGGCGAACAGGCGGGTGCACCGCGTCAGGAACAGCAACCGCCCATCGCGCGTCAGGACTCGAAGGGATAGACGACCCGTCACCGCCCAATGATAGCCGGCAGCACGTACTCCGGAACCAGCTGCCGCTGTGTGCGAAACATGACTGGATCGCTGTAGTTCCCGCCGTAGAACGCCACGACCAGATCGAGCGCCGGAATCCCCATGACCACCTGCCCCCCATTCCCGCCCGCGTAGAACGCCTGCAGCGTCCTACCCTGGTACGGGTACTCCGTCACCCACCACAGGTATCCGTACTTCTGGCTCCCGAGCGTTGTGAGCGGTGACGTCGCGCGCTTGGCCCACTCCGCGCTGACGACCCGACGCCCGCCCCACTTGCCACCGTTCATCATCAACTGGCCCAGCTTCATGAAGTCCCGCGGCAGGAAGCGCACACCGCCGCCCATGAACGCGTCCCCGGTCGGGGTGAGATTCATCCAGTAGCGGCGGATGACGAGCGGCTGGGCGATGAGCGCGTGGAACAGCTCCGGCAGCGGACGCCCCGCAGCCCTTTGCAGCACGCCGCCGACCAAGTGTGGGTTCACGCTGCAATAGACCGCGCGCTCGCCGGGCGCACGGATCATTTTCAGACCGAGTGTGAGCTTCCACCAATCAGGCTCCTCGGTCTGTTCCTCGACGGCGTCTTCGCTTCCGGGCGACTTCGCGTCGCCGTCGTCGCAATCGAGCCCCGAGCTCATGGTCAGCAGGTGCTCCAGCGTCAGTGCGCGTTTCCGCGGCTCGAGGTCGGCCGGGAAGCGGCCCCCGTTCATCACCTGATAGACGGGCGACCGCGCGCTCAACGGCACGCCCGCCTGGATCGCCGCCCCGAGCAGCGTGGCTGTCACACTCTTCGCGGCAGAGCGGGTATCGTGCGGCTTGTCGCGGTGCTCGCCGTGGAAGTACTCCTCGAGCACGAGCTTCCCGTGGCGCGCGATCAGCACGCCGTGGATCTCGAGCGAGCTCAGGCTGTCGATGGGCATATCGATGATGGCGCGCACGAACGTCTCGAGCGCGGCGCGCGACATGCCTACCTCCTCCGGGGTCCCCACGGGCCAGCCGTCGTCCAGCGGCGGCGGCACGCGATAGGCGTACGCGGCCCCCACCCCCGGATGCGAGCGCGGGTAAAAGTCGCTCGCGCTGCTTGCCTCAACGTGCCGGAAGTCGTACGTCCCCCCGCGCAGCGGGATCGACAGCACGCCCTCGCGCAGCACCCCCTCGGCAAGTACTTCCCCCTTCGCGCCAGCCGTGGGCGCAGCAAGCAGGCGCACGATATCGCCTTGGCGCTCGAGCGCGGCGACCCGCGTGAACCGGCCGATGTTTCGCTCGGGGTTTTTGAGGAACGCGCGCAGCGACCCGTCCGCATTCGGGTCCACCCTCAAATACATCGTGAACTCATCCGCGAGCGGATCGATGTCTCCGCGCCAGCGCTCCGCGCTGCCGGCCCGCGTAAGGACCACCGGCGAGGCGTACCGCGATCCCTTCGCTACGGTCGTGGCCTGGATCCAGTGGCCTACGATGCGCCCCCGCCCCCGCCCCCGCCCCGACGCAAGCAGGCCGCGGAATGCGCCGCGCCCGTCCGGAAGAGTGAAGCTGATGGTGTCGCCCAGGACACGCGCGGCGGTAGTCACGCCGGCTATCTCCGCGTGCCACGCACCGGCCGCGAGCTCGATGGTCAGCGGTCCGCGAATGTCAGGGCCGAATCGGAGCTTTGCCTCCCACAGACCCGCCAGTTCGAGCGCATTTCCCTGCGCTCCATGCAGCGCGCCAGGAGCGAGCGATAAGAGCGTGGCGGCGGAGACGAGGAGAGCGTTGCGAAAGGCGTTCGGATGCTGCGTGGTGTGACGCATAACGTGTGGGACAGTGTCTGCTCAAAAACCGTTGCGGGAGGACGAGGAAATCGCTGCGCGGAAGGTGTTACGTTGGTGGCACCTCTCTGGGCCGCACCGGGAGCCCGATTTCTCCAGCCCAACCGTCCGTCAGCTCGAACGTCTCACCCATGTCGAACTGCAGCGCCTTCAGGCGCCGGGCGAGGTCTTTCAAGGCCCAGATGACGGTGTGCTGCACCTCCGCCGAGGACCACTGACCGAATTCGTTATGGCTCAGGTCGGCTTGCAAAGCTGCGCTGATGCGGCTGGCGAACGGGCCATGGGTCTCCCGGGACTGCTTGGCTGGCGGACCCTGGGGCTCGTTTAGTCCTTTTTGGGGCCCGTTCCCCTCACCCCAGAGCACCCACTCGAGCGTGACCCCCCCGAGGCCCCGCGCCCGCGCCCGGGTGA
>WNFI01220170.1_pt1 | contig 11825 bp, 10 predicted proteins | sample 5400471 | NCBI WGS metagenome assembly WNFI01 (sample SAMN13153348, study PRJNA577476) | soil metagenome | isolation source: 100 cm saprolite on Douglas fir-dominated hillslope | place: USA:California | collected 2013-09-17
CGATATAAGCCCGATTGCTTTTCGGTGCGGTTGCGAGGTACACCGCAGCGTGGGCTAACGGAATTCTCGCTTCTGGCAGACCCACGAATTCCACTGCTTGTTGGGCGGCAACGGCCACCACCAATGCCTGCGGATCGGCCATGCCCACGTCTTCGCTTGCCGCGATCACGATTCGACGAGCGATGAATCGGATATCCTCTCCACCATACAGCATTTTCGCCAACCAATAGAGTGCCGCGTCCGGATCGGATCCACGCATACTCTTAATGAACGCACTGATGGTGTCATAATGTTGGCCTTCGTCGGCGTCGTAAACGATGGCTTTTTTCTGAATGCTTTCTTCTGCTACTTCGGGGGTAATACGAATTTTGCCGTCGGGCGAAGGAGCGGTCGTCAACACCGCTATTTCAAGCGCATTCAGGCACCGTCGCGCATCCCCTTCACTGACTTCCGCCAGGAAGCGCAGAGCGATCGGATCGGCTTCAATCGAAAGTTTGCCGAGGCCACGTTCCTCGTCACGCAATGCCTGCTCCATCAGCTCTGCAAGATCTTCGCGCGACAATGGTTCAAGCTGGAAGATCTGGGATCGTGATACCAGCGGCGCGTTCACGTAGAAGAACGGGTTGAGGGTGGTAGCGCCGATCAATCGAAGGAGGCCGCTCTCAACATCTGGCAGCAGGACGTCCTGCTGTGCCTTGTTGAAGCGATGAATTTCGTCAACAAACAGAATCGTGCGAGTTCCACGATTTTTCAGGCGCAAACCGGCGCTTGCGATCGTTCGTCGAATGTCGTTCACAGAACTTTCTACACCGCTCAGCCGCTCGAAATGACTCTGCGTGGCCGAGGCAATTACCTGGGCCAAGCTGGTCTTCCCAACTCCAGGAGGGCCGTAAAGAATGATCGAAGTCAACCGATCGGATTCGATGGCTCTCCGAAGCAGTTTCCCTTCTCCCAGGATGTGATGCTGACCAACGTATTCGTCGAGCGATCGCGGGCGCATCCGTGCAGCCAAAGGCGCGTGAGCCATCGGAGAATCGGGCCCTTTTTCGAAAAGATCCTCCACGCTGATAATTTCGCGATGAAGTTACAGAAGTCCAGTATCGAGCTGTAAGCGCTTGCTGCCAAGGGTTTCGTTCGCGGATCACCGGTCTGGTCTTCTGGCTCCTCGCTCCTAAATTCTAGATTCTGCTTTTACTATGGCGCGAACCTTATTTACCTTCGGTTGAGGCGAGTTGTCGAACGGTCTGTGTAGTTGGAAGCAATGAAATCTATTTTGGTTCCGGTCGATTTTTCTGATGTCACACTCAAGGTGGTCAAAGCGGCGATCCAATTGGCCAAGCCATTTCAAAGCCGCATCACGCTCATGCATGTAGTGGAGATTACGCCTCAAATATTAGGGATTGGACCTGCCCCCGAAGCAGTTCCGACGCCGCCCCCGGAAGAATTGGCAGACTCAGGAGTCGCTGAAAAACTCGCTCGGCTGGAAAATCTGCTAACGTCGGTCGGATTGGACTCCCATTCGGTGGAACTTAAAGGCGCGCCGGTTGATTTAATTTTGAGCGAGGCCGAAAAAGCACGCGTTGATCTCATTGTGTTGGGTTCCCACAGCCGAGGCCCACTTTACCACCTCTTCGTCGGTGGCGTAACCGAGGGAGTGCTGAAACGTGCGCGCTGTCCGGTATTGGTTGTTCCGCTTGCCGACCCCACTTCTTGATCCCTGTGCGATTTGCTTCTTATCCCGGTTTGGCGGTCCTCAACGCTCAAGGCCGTGACCCCGATCAATCGTTCGCGGAGGAGCTGCCGTTACGCGACTCCGAGGCGCATGCACCGATCAATTATCATGCGTACGCGGCTTGTACTCGCGGTGCCTTTTATCGGGAAACAGAATTGGCTAGCCGTCACCGGAACGTACTTTTGCTCTTGCGAGGCGATTTGCGTGCCGCTCGGAAAGCGTTGGTTACTCTGAAGGCGAAAGGCTGCGTCGTAGCGATCGCGTTTAAGGAGGCGGGCACGCATCAGGTAGCCCAACAATTATCTCATCCGAAGACTTTTAGCTATTTCGGGGAACTGGCTAGCAACGCCGATCTTTGTCTATCCAGCACTCCTGATCTCGTGCCGCTCTTTTCCTGTTTTTGCCGGCGAGTCGTTTACTTGCCGACCCCTTATCCAATCGACTACCCCGACTGGAATCTGGCTATCCCAATTTCCGAGCGTGCCGGTATTTTTGTTGGGACTCGGGAGTTTTCGGTGCCATCGCGCAATCATCTGCTGGCACTGGGCGCGGCACGATTGACCTCTTATCCGGTGACCGTTGTGGATGAAGGAACGGCGGCGACAAAGAGCCTCTTGCAATCGCTTCGCTATCCACCGCAACAACTGACGGTTTTACCTTGGGTGCCCTATGGCCAATATCTCGAAGTTGTCCGGCGCCACCGTGTCGTCTTGCAGTTCGATCAAAGCCGTGTGCCCGGCCAAGTAGCTGGAGATGCTTTGCTCTGCCGGGTACCCACGATTGGAGGAAATGGCGCGATCGAGCGAGAGGTGTTAAGTGAATTGAACGGCGACGGCCGGTCGTTCTCTGAATTGATCCAGCTCGCGTTGCAGCTCCTGCGGGATGATGTCCTTTATGCCCGGCAGGTTGAGCGAATGACCGCGCTAGCCCAAGAAAAGATCAGCTTTGGCTCGATCCGAGCTGAGCTGATCAAATTGTTTCCCGGCATCGATTCGAATTGAATGCTGAACTACCTTTCGCCCTACCGTCTTGGGTGTGGTCTTGCGATTGGTGATGCATCCCCGTATTCCCTATTCGACATTCCATGTTTCCATGCTGATTCTTGATCCCAATCGAACCGTGCGGTAGCCTCTGTGGGAAATGCCCTTGCCTACGCCGTCGCACGGTTCTCCTTTGGCCGAGCTCAGTCTGAATGCCATTCTGGAACTTCTTCGCTCGCAAGGTTTGCGCATTACTAAGAGCCGCCAAAAGATCCTGGAGATTTTACTCGCGGCGCAGGAACCGCTCTCGCTCGAAGAGATTCAACGTCGGTCGAGCGAAGGCGATGTGGCGCCCGACTTTGCGACGGTGTTTCGGGTATTGACGCTATTAGAGAATCTGCACGTTGCGCAGAAGGTCCTGCTAAACCGCTCTTGCAGCTACTTTGAACTCGTGGATCCGCAGCAGCATTATGATCACATTGTTTGTACCGAGTGCGGCCGGATAACCCTCATGATCGATTCGTGTCCAGTTGAGCGGCTCGAGCACGCTATCGGAAAAAAGTATGGGTACGTCGATCTCCGGCACTCACTGGAGTTCTTTGGTAGATGTCCCGAATGCCATAGCAGCCCGTCGGATTTGGAATTGAGCGATACGGTAGCGGTGAATCAAAGCAGGAGCCGGCGAGCCATGTAGACGGGCTGCTGGATAATCGCTTGCAAAGAGGGAAGATCTTTATAGTTTTTGGCCAGATGCGCTTTCTCGCTCAGCTTCTTAGCCTTGAGCTCCTCCTGCTCGGGAGTGGCGCCCCGACTTCCTTTCTTCTTCCCACTACTCTTTAGCTATTCAGGTCAACGTTCGTTCGCGGTGGAGACAAACGGTGACTGCCGAAATCGTCTCCACCGAAACTCAGAACTAACTACCGATTATGCCAGAGAAAATAGTAATTTTTGATACGACACTGCGCGATGGCGAGCAGTGTCCGGGAGCCTCGATGAACCTGCGCGAGAAGATGGAGGTGGCTCGCCAGCTTCAGCGACTCAATATCGATGTCATTGAAGCGGGATTTCCGGTCATCAGCGAGGGAAAATTCATCGGGATCACAAGCTGAAAAAAGCCACCGAAGAAATCATTCGATTGACGCGGGAAGGAGTCACTCACGCGAGGTCGCTGGTCAAGGACGTCGAATTCTCGCCCGAGGACGCCTCTCGCACCGAACCGGAATTTCTGGCACAGGTCGTAGAAGCGGCGATCGAGGCGGGCGCTACCACGGTGAATATTCCTGATACGGTTGGCTATGCCGTACCAGAGCAATTCGGATCGCTCATCCAGTATTTGAAAGGCAACGTCCGGAATATTGACGACGCGATCATTAGCGTACATTGCCACGATGACCTGGGACTAGCCGTAGCCAATTCGCTGGCCGCGGTCCGTGCCGGCGCCCGCCAAGTGGAGGGAACCATCAACGGTATCGGTGAGCGGGCAGGTAACGTTGCTCTGGAAGAAGTCGTGATGGCAATCAATACTCGAAAGGACTTCTACGGCGACTACTTCACTGATCTTCAGACCTCTGAGATAGTGAAGACTTCGCGGATTGTGAGTCGGATGAGCGGATTGGCCATCGCGCGAGGCAAAGCCATCGTCGGCGAAAATGCGTTTGCGCACGGAGCCGGCATTCATCAGGATGGTATTTTGAAACATCGCGAGACCTATGAAATCATGGATCCGCAAGAGGTCGGTTGGGGTGAGACGGAGCTTCCGCTGACCAAACACAGCGGACGGCATGCAATGGTCAAGCGGCTGGAGCACCTGGGCTACAAGCTATCAAACGACGAAGTGGAGCAGTTGTTCGTCCGGTTTAAAGAGATCGGCGACAAGAAGAAGTTCGTCTACGACGAAGACTTAGCTGCACTGATCGATGACGCTTTTGGTTCATCAACCGAAACATGGCACCTGGACTATATCAATGTTACCACCGGGACGACGACGATTCCGACCGCGACCGTTCGGTTGCGCCGCGGCGACGAAACGCTGGAGGACTCTTCGCCCGGCAATGGTGCGGTCGACGCGGCGATGAAGGCGGTCGACCGGGTCCTGCGCCTGCGGGGCCATTTGGTCGATTATGAAGTGCATGCTACCTCAAGCGGCAAAGACGCGCTCGGCGAAGTGAGCGTTAAGTGCGATTTCGGTAATGGCAGACTGGTGAGCGGGAAGGGAGCGAGTACCGATGTGATCGAAGCGAGCGCCCGCGCTTACATCAACGCGGTCAACCGCGTTTTGCTACAGGCCAATCAACCGAAGAGGTCGCCCGAACAGCAGCTCGAAACGGCCGGAGTCTAGGGAAGATAGCCAATAGCCAATTCGGCGATAGGCGAGCCGGCGCAGGAATGAGCCCTGGGGATTTTGACCCTGGGGCAGGAGCATCAGGCTACTTTCCGTCCGGAGCTTCGTCCCCTGAGCACTCAACTGGACTTTAATCTCTCCCCGTCTTTAACGCTTGCACGAGTTGCGAGTCGATACGTCCGGTCACCGGCAAGCCATTATCCCGTTGGAACTCGCGGATCGCGCCTCGCGTTCCCGGTCCGATGACACCGTCAACTTGGCCTTCGTAATAACCGCGCCGAGCAAGAGCGCCTTGAACTAACACTTCGACGCTGGCCGCCGAGGATCCGTTTTGGCCGGAATAGTAGCCGTTGTCCGGGTAGTAATAATCGGAATAGTCATACCCGTAATCCGAGTAGTAAGGATATCCCCAATCGTAATACCCCCACCCTGGATACCAGTACGGAAAGAACCCGAAAGAAAAACGGTGATGATGGTGGAAATCATCGTGCCCGTGCCGCCAGTCACCGTGTCCGTGCCAGGAGCCATTGTTTCCATGCCATGAGTTCGCGTTGCCCGCGTTGGCGTATCTATAATTGTGCATGTAGCCGGCTCGTCCAATAGCCCCGCGACCGCCGAAGGCGGGGCGCCCGCCGCCTACTGAATGACCACCACCGTGAAATCCGCCTCCGGAATGGCCGCCACCGCCGCCGCCGGGCGATGCCGCGTTCATAACGGCGGGCAGCGCGCTGATTAATCCAATGAGGAGCACGCGCTTCAAGAAATGTTTTCTATCCACAAATACCTCCACGAGACTATACGACCGCGCGGGTCGGATTCAAATTCGGGACTCGCATTCGTGAAGAAGCCGTTGACATTTCCGATGGATACCTGGGAAAGTCCAAATTTCTCTCCGGCACCCTCTCGACTATGGTTTATCGCATTCTTGTTCTGTTTGCGCATCCGGCTCTCCATCGATCGAGGATAAATCGCCGGCTCATCGCGTCGATTCGAGACCTGGAGAATGTAACAATCAACGATCTCTACGAGGAGTACCCAGACTTTTATATTAACGTAAAGCGTGAGCAGCAGCTGTTGATGGAGCACGATATCATCGTCTTTCAACACCCGTTCTATTGGTACAGCAGCCCTGCCATTATAAAGCAATGGGAGGACCTGGTCTTGGAGTTTGGGTTCGCCTACGGGCCAGGAGGAACAAAGCTGCAGGAGAAATTGGTTCTTTCGGCAATCACCGCCGGTGGTGCCTTGTCCGCCTATCAGCGGGATGGTTATAACTATTTTACAATCCGCGAGCTACTCACTCCATTCGAACAGACCGCCCGGTTCTGTGGGATGATCTATCTGCCGCCCCTCGTCGTTTCCGGGGCGCTCCAGGTGAGAGAAGAGAAAGAAATTTTGGCGCACAGTGCCCGTTATCGGCGAGTAGTTGAAGATTTGCGGGACGGTCGAATCGATCTCACCCGGCTAAAACAGCTCAACTACTTCAATGAGGCTCTAGAAGAGACCTCGAGTAACTCGTCGTTCCATGGAAACTGAAGGACTCCTTTTCCAAGCGTTCATTTATTTGTTCGCGGCCGTAATCACGGTACCAGTCGCCAAGCAGCTTGGCCTTGGCTCTGTTCTCGGTTACCTCCTAGCCGGCGTTGCGATTGGCCCCTACGTTCTGGGCCTCGTTGGGCATGGAGGAGGAGGAGTGATGCACGTCGCAGAATTCGGAGTGGTGATGATGCTCTTTCTCGTCGGCTTGGAACTCCGGCCAAACCTCTTATGGCGATTGAGGGGGCCGATCTTGGGCACCGGCGGTTTGCAAGTTATCTTGACGACGTTAGCAATCGCAGTTCTTGCGCTCTTCGCCGGCGTGACCGTTCAGCAGGGATTGGCTATCGGGATGATTTTTTCCGACTCATCGACTGCAATTGCGCTCCAGAGCTTAAGCGAGAAAGGTCTCCTAACCAGCAAAGGGGGTCAGACCTCTTTTTCCGTTCTGTTGTTCCAGGACATTGCGGTTATCCCCATCTTAGCCGTTCTACCACTCCTTGCCGTATCGAACGACGTTGGGGTCCGTGCCTCGAATTTTAACCCGACCGATACTCCCTGGCAGCGCGCACTGATTGTGCTTGGAATAGTCTTGGCTATCGTTCTCGGTGGGCGCTTTCTGATTCGACCGGTTTTCCGGTATTTGGCTTCGATTCGGCTCCAGGAAATCTTCACTGCGGCCGCGCTATTGCTGGTCGTCGGAATTGCGCTGGCCATGCAAAAGGTCGGATTATCTCCGGCGTTGGGCACCTTCCTGGCCGGAGTTGTCCTTGCCGAGAGTGAATATCGGCATGAACTGGAATCGGATATTGAACCATTCAAAGGTCTTTTGCTCGGCCTGTTCTTTATTTCGGTTGGAGCAAGTATCGATCTGCCTCTGGTTAGGGAGCGGCCGTTATTGATCGCCGGTTTGGTCTTCGGGTTATTGCTGGTGAAATTCTTGTTGCTGATGTTGATCGGTAAGATCACCAAGCTGGAAAAGAGTCAGTCTTTTACCTTTGCATTTGCTCTGGCCCAGGGGGGCGAATTCGCATTCGTGTTAATTTCCTTCGCGGCGCAAAATCAGGTTCTCAATGAGAACATTGGCAACACTCTGGTCGCGACGGTGGCGCTGTCGATGGTGGCCTCTCCTTTTCTTTTCACGATTAACGAAAAACTAGTGCAGCCGCGGTTCTCGAGTCGACTACCTGATCGAGAGGCGGATGAAATCGATGAGAAAGATAATCCAGTGATCTTGGCCGGTTTTGGCCGTTTTGGGCATATCGTTGGCCGAGTTCTGAACCTCAAAGGCGTCAAGACCACGGTCCTTGACCTCGATGCCGACCAAGTTGCGCTGGTGCGCAAACTCGGATTGAAGGTTTTCTATGGCGATGCATCTCGGCTTGAACTGCTACGAGCGGCGGGGGCAGATCGGGCCAAACTTCTTATCGTTGCTGTCGATGACGAAGAAAAATCACTCCTGATTGTTGAAACTGCACAGAAGCATTTCCCGAACCTCAGGATTTTCGCGCGGGCTTTCGGTCGCGATCATGCCTACCGGCTGATCGAGCAAGGAGTTGAAAACATCTTTCGGGAAACGCTTGGAAGCTCCCTGGATCTCACCGTTGCCGCACTGCGAGCATTGGGTTTCCGTGCCTACGAAGCTGCGCTACTCGGATACCGGATGGGAACCACCGGGAGCTAGTTGACGTAGCATGTCGATGGACTCCGGTCCCGCTATGCTTTCGGATAGTTCCCGGATAGGATCTGTCGAACTTTACACGACGGGCCAAGGATCGACAATTGGAGCGGCGAAGCCGTGATTCAGGAAAGCCTAGGGCGTAGCCCTAGGAATTTTGCCCCAACCGCAGCAAGCGCTGAAAGCGCGGTTCAACCTGTGGTTTGGAAAAACATCAAGTCGTTTCCGTTTGTCACGCGCCATCAGCGCTAAAAACGCATTTTATTTCAATTCCTAGGGCTACGCCCTAGGCTTTCCTGGATCACGGCTTCGCCGCTGAAAACTCGCTCTCGCAATTTTGATCAAGCGAAGTCCAGGACCGGCACGTCGATATTAGGACTAGTGTGTCTTCTTACGCTGATCCGATTTCTGTGCCACCAGACAGATTGCACCGGCAGCGAACACCGCTACCAGAAGCGGAAGTACATAGCGCGGCATCGAATAATTGCACGCGCAGTTAGCCGAATACGTCACTAGGCCGATGCCAAAGATGCAAAGACTGATCAAAGCCAGCTCGACTGAAAAGCGGTCCCGCGCTAGTCGCCAGATTCCTACCACCAGAAAGAGGAGAGACCAGGCGCCCACGGGCAGGAAACGCCAATGCCGGATGAATATATCATGGAATGCCCGATCCAGGGTAGCTTGTGCGACCGCCGGGTCAAAGATAAGCAGTCCCTCTAAGCCTTTCCAACTCGCGGGATCCTCTCTCATTGGTCCGAGCGAATCAAAAGTGGCTTTAGCCCCGGTTATAGCGATTCCCTGATCGTTCGTTGGATAAAATCCTTTCCCGATATCCTGTAAGATGATCTGGATCAATTTCGGATCTAAGGTCCGGTAGTAACACATGACCCCTTCGAATGTGACCCGGTCGCGCTCGACTTCGAGCGGTTCGCCGCTCAGCCCGCGCTTCCTTAAAAACTGCGCAATAAATTCGTCAGTTCCTTTGTGGTAGGTGCCAATATCTTTGAAAGCACCAACGGCTGCCTTCACATCTGAATCATTGGTGAACGACGCAGCGCGTTGAGCTGTACGTTCCGTATCTTCCGGTTTCAGCGAATCGAGATAGCTGCCGATTCGGTCGCTTAGGGTGCGGCCCATCGTGCGACGTTGCACTATACCGAAGTGATTGCACATCGCGGTGACGAACGACTGTTCGGTCAGCAAACAGAGAATACTCAAACCCAGAGCAACTCCGGCAATCTGCGCCATTGGAAACGCATTCTGCAATCGGTGTGAGCCAGCTCGATAAAATCGAAGAACCGCCAGAACAAATGCTGTCGTCGGGAGCCAGCCGAGCAGAAAGCCGCTGATATGTCTTGATCCGATCGAGAACAGAAGGATGAGGAAGTACAACAGCCACTCCTTCCAGGAACTCGCTCCGCCCAAGATGCGAAGCCCGACCCCGAAAAGGCAAAACCAGCTAATAGCAATGGTCGATTCAGGTCCGGCGGTATGAGCGAAAGCGTAAAAGCTGGCTATCGAAGCGAGTAGGAGTGTGATCCCACCTCTGCCGGGTTCGGACGTGGGTAACGAGTACACGAAGTAGCGCAACGAAAACCATAATCCGACATGCTGGCATAGGATAAGGAAATACACCGCGGCCAGGGACGGATGTTGCGCAGACAAGATGCTGGGAGACGAGCCGTGCAGCAAGGTATCGGCGATCCAGAAAGGAATCCGGCCCAACACACAATAGAGTGGCGGAGCCAGCAAAACATTCATTTCCGTGAACCCCCAGACCAATTCGTCCAGCACATCCACATCCTTCCAAAAAGGAAGATAGAACGCGAAAAACCAAAGCGACGGCAGAACCAGGATAGCGAGCGGATGACGCCCGACCCAGGCCAGGAAGCGATGACCAATAGCCAATAGCCGATAGCCAAACTTAGCGATTGGCGACTGGTTCCCGGCAATTTCGCTTGGTGAGACGCTTGTTTTCAACTCATGGGCTCTTAACATGGCTCTACGGAAATTTCGCGCAGATTTGCGGGAGGTCTTGTTGGCCCCGGACCTGCCCAATCGGGACCAACGCAAGTTTCAGCAGCCATCCCTCTGCCCGGCGGAAACCAATCGCGAGCCGATACGCCTCACGGTAGCGTCGACTGTCCCGTTGGTCTGCAGATGTGAGCCGACCACAAAAGTTGATCGGAGCTGCCGAATTGGCACTGCCACAAATCTCAGTCGCCATCCTTCTGTCCGCCGGAAACCAATCGCGAAATGAAGCGGTGGCGACTGCCCTTTGCGGCCAGGCTCGATAGTCCCTTCGGCAATGCTGTTGGGCCAATCTCGATTTGTGATGTTGTCGGGGACAGTCGCCGCCGGCAGCTCGCCTTAACACTTTCTAAATTCCAGATTCTGAATTCTAGCTTCTACTATCAGCGTGTCGCGATCTCGAGCACGCGATCAATTTCTGCATCGGAGTTATAAAAATGCGGGCTGAAGCGAAGATACTGATTGCCTGGTCTATCCTGGCGTTGCGAGCAGAAGATGCGCTCCTGAGTCAATCGCTGAAAAACCTCAGTCAGATCGCGAGCTGGATGTGAAAATGTGACGATACCAGAACCGGTTGCTGGCTCTATCTTTCCGAGCAAGTGATAACCGGCAGGCTCCAATCCATGGATCAGTCGAGCGCGCAGGTAAAGAATTCGTTCGGCAATCCGATCAATCCCAGCCTCGAGAAGAAGGTCAATTGCAGCTTTCATTCCGACGATCCCGGGAAGGTTCATGGCTCCCGGTTCGTAGCGTTGAGCCGTGTCAAGAAACTCGATTTGATCCTGCGCCATAAATCCAGGCGCGCGAATATTCCATGAACCCAGCAACGTCGGACGGCACAAATCGAAGTGCTCTTTCTTCACGTACACAACGCCGCTAGCCAACGGGCCGAGCAACCATTTGTGAGAGTCGGCGCTAAGGAAGTCGACCTGTTCGACCGTTGTTGGAAATGCGCCAAGCGTCTGGATTGCGTCCACGGAAAACAAAATGCCGCGCGCATGGAGCATTGCGCCAATGGCTGAATGGTCGATGCGATAACCGGAAACGAAATTGCATGATGCCAAGGCCACGAGGCGGGTCTTGCTGCTTAGTGCGCGCTCCACCACCTCAACCGTGATTTCGCCGAGCCCGGATGGTTCTAAGTAGCGCACCGTCACACCGCGCCGCCGGAGATTCAGCCATGGATAAACATTTGCTGGATAATCATCGATATAGCAGACCACCTCGTCACCCGCTTCCCAGGGAATGCCATTGGCGAATAGACTTAGACCAAGTGAAGTTGGACCGAGTAGAGCGATCTCTTCCGGCGCAGCATGAAGCAAACGCGCCGCGGACTCCCGCGTTTCCCGAAGAATCCTCAACGAATCCGTAAAATCGGGGAATTCTTCCGCTGATTTCCGAACGTAGTTACTGATTGCCTCGGCCACAGCCTGCGGTAGCACTGTCACCGCAGCGTGGGCCATGAAGATCTTATTTCTGACAATGGGAAAACAGTTGGCGCGGAACGACTCGTCGGTCAGAACCGAA
>WNFI01316716.1_pt1 | contig 11824 bp, 13 predicted proteins | sample 5400471 | NCBI WGS metagenome assembly WNFI01 (sample SAMN13153348, study PRJNA577476) | soil metagenome | isolation source: 100 cm saprolite on Douglas fir-dominated hillslope | place: USA:California | collected 2013-09-17
CTCTGAGTCGTGACGAATAAAATCTACGATCAACGAGTCCTTTGTGCCAAAGACAGCGTCCGAGTCGAGATAGGAATCGCCCTTAACGAACAGGTGCGTTGTAACTGGCGCAAAGCCGCGTGCAGAAATGAGCAGGTGGATGTGGGCTGGACGGAACGGATGGCGTCCCAGGCTACGTAGTAATTGCCCAACCGGTCCGTCGTCAGGTATAGCATAGGAGACGGGTTTGATGCCCACAAAGCAGTAGCGCCCTTCGTGATCAGTGCGGAACTTACCTCGTAAATTCATATCGGGCTGTTCAGGATCTTGTTGCTCGTACAATCCGTTCTCATCGGTCTCCCAAATATCGAGCAGCGCGTCGGGAATAGGTGTACCGTCAGTGGAAAGCACTCGTCCAGTTACCACAACCGGTTCGCCCCGATCATCCTGGCTGATGGTTGCGCCTGTTGGCAACTCTGGCGCCCCTTCCCGGTAAAATGGGCCGAAGATTGTGCTCTCGGTTGCTCCATCCGGCGAGCGATGATTGATGGCATCGACCAGCATTGTTGTCCCCGTGATGTCGGAGAGCAGAATAAACTCCTGGCGTTTATCGTCGCACATTTGACCTGTTCTGGTCAGGAACTGAATCCCCAACGCCCACTCTTCCTGGGTGAGTTCCACCTCACGAATAAAAGCATGCAGGTGGGAGATGAGACTGCTCATCACCTGTTTCAGCCTGGGGCTGGGCGTTTGCGCCATGCTGTCCAACACATTCTGGGTAATCTGCTCCTCGGTATTGTTGCTCATGGTCTATCCCTTCCTTAATAAGTGCGGGCCTTGCTCTATGTTTCCAATATGCTCATAACAAATTATGCCAGGTATACTGGCTGACCATAATAGGCAGCTTGAAAGAGTTGTTCTATATCGTTGAACATAACGGGACGAGGATTCCAGGTCTGCGACTCTACAACCAACCTGGTAGCCTCTGCCAGGCTGTCTTCAGCCAGGCCTAAATCCGCCAGAGAACGACGTAGGGCAGCATGACCGCATGGGTCTCGGCGTGAGGCAGATTAAAATGGCCTCCGAGTATATGACAAATGCGATGGTGAAGTCCCGTTCCTACCACTGCCAGCACAGCTCCGGCCAGATAAGCACCATAGAGGGCCAGGTCATAACTTTCATGATTTTGTGGGTTCTGCACAATACCAGTGAGTCCTTGCGCGAGGGCACGACTTCCCTCCTCGGCCAGCAGATCGGTGATAGGACTCGCGAGTTTGCCATAGAATGCCTCCGCACAATGGGCCAGAGCATTCATACCACTGCTAGCTGCGATAGAAGGTGGCAAACTATAAATGAGTTCGGGATCGTAAAGAACCGTGCGTGGCAGGACACGCATATCGCGTCCGGTTCGCTTATGTCCTTCACTGGTAATACCATAGATAGGTGTCATCTCCGAACCGGAGAAGGTTGTGGGGATCGCGATGATTGGTGCGTCAATTTTGAGGGAGAGAGCTTTGCCCAGACCAACAGCCGAGCCGCCTCCCACTGTCACGATACAATCCGTGCTGCTCTTAACGGCTGTGGCTAGCGCCTTCTCCACGGTGGAAGCTGGAATGTGCTGTACGACCTCATTAAAAACGCCCGCCAATCTCTCCCCTAGCTGTTCAGTCAGCCTGGGCACAAGGCGAGCAGCAGATCTGGTGGCAATTAACAGGGCTCGCTTCTTTTGCATCCGATCAATTTCTTCTGCCACCTGGGATACTGCCCCTGTACCAAATACTACTCGTCCAGGTAAGGCATCATAGGTAAAGGCTCTCATTTGAACACCACCTTTTACATCGTGGCTACCAGAAGGCTACCAATCTATATCGTCCTTCTTGGCTCTTTACCATAGTATCACAGTAATAGTACATGAGAGCGGAGGGCAGCGAACCTGCTCTCATGTACTATTACAGATGAGCCTCATAGGCGACACACATCATGCCGAAGTAGGTTGGAACCTCATAGGATAGCAATTCTGGGCGGAAATCCTTGCCTTCTATGGCACCATGCAGGTTGAGGATTTGACCGTATGCATCCGTCGCAGCTCGTTTTAGCCATGCTTGATCAAAGGTTAGGAGCCGGCCAATTTCCTGCGCCTGGATGGCCTCCATTGCGGCGGCATCGAACTCTGCCGATGCCGGGGATCAGGGCAGGCTATCACCACCTTAGGTTGCGGGGTAAATAATGCTCCCATAAACCAGAGGGGAACAGATGCGCCCCAATCGAGCGGCTGGCAGAAGGCAGGATCGTCCGCTACGGCATATCCTATGCGCGTCACAGGAACTTCCAGGGAACGTGCGGCGTCAATGATGGCTCCGTTCAGTTCCTTATCCACTTCAAATACCAGCGCGAGGCTATTTTCGCTGCCATCCTTCTCAGGGCCAAGCTCTCCTCGTACGCGTTGATTGTTAAGCAGCGAGAAGCAGCCATCAACTCTGTGACCATGGGGAGTTACCAACACCACCGTCTCGGGGCGTGTGAGGGCCATGCGCCGTCCCAACTCTTCCATCGCCGCACGAGTCACCGACGCCTTCTGTCGCTGCTCGCCAGCAAGTAATGGAATTGTTATGCTGCCATGAGGGGCAATGCAGGCAAATACAAGGTTACTCATCTGTTTCCTCCGCTGATTCTAACCATGCAAATGGATGATTGTATTGCAAGAGCGTGCCTTGCATTTCGATCATACCACGTTCTTCCGCTCGAGTGAAGTGCTTTCGCTACTAGTGGGCGATACAGCGCCCTACGTTGTTGGCGGCATGGATTTAGCCCTGTTTGGCTGGCTCACAGGGGTATGCTCAACCGCTGCGTGCAAGTTGAAAGCAGCCTGTGAGGGAAGAAGGGTGCCAAGAACAATAAGCAGAATGCTGGCAAATGCAACGGGCAGGAATGCTACGGCGGGAAGATGTAAGAGATCCCAGAGCTGACCACCGATGAGTGGTCCCACGAAGGCCACGGCATATGTGAGAGAGATTGTAATTCCGGTGAGGCGTGCTGCTTCTCCAGGCCCGGCCAGGATTGGCGGTAGCGCAATGCCAAGGGTGAAGACCAGGGCTGAACTTCCACCGAGCAGCGCGGCCCAGAACAACTCCAGTGGGGCGGGCGTAAAGACCCAGCCTGCGATTGCTATGACACAGATAACGCCAGCTGCAACGAAAGGCCAGCGACGCCCGACTAGCCGCTGAGCAAAGAATGTGACACCGATGCTGCTGGGAAATTGCGCCACGTTCAGGATGGTCAGTGCTGCTGGCGTCAGATCTGCATGGTGCAATGCCAGATTATAGGAAGCGACCCAGCTGTTCATGCCAAAATAGATGAGGCTTCCTGCGCCGAGCATGATGCCTAAGTGCAGAGCACTAACCCGTACTCGCTGAACGGTTGAAGTATCGTTTTTTGCTGCCGCTTGTCTGTCCACTCTTGCAGGAAAGGGTGACCGTACTGGTAGAGGGGGAGCAAGCCATAACCAGAGTATGAGCAGCACGACTACCGGGACACCCCAGAGTATGAAGGTCGCTGTCCAGGCATCTCTGCCCCACATTTGTACCATGAGAGGAACAGTTATTCCAGCAGCGACTGCTTCGCCGAGAATCAATCCATCACTGAATAGTGCAGCGACAAGACCGATATGCGCTGGAAACCAGCGACGTGCTAGCACAGGAACCGCTGTTTGTGCCAGCGCGATGCCCAGGCTCATGAGTAGTGTGCAGAGAAAGAGCAAAGATGCTGTTGGCCAGAGAGCACGCAGGAGCGCCCCTCCACCAATGAGAGCCAGGCCGATTGATACGCAAGCTCGTTCACCGATGCGTTCGGCAAGCAACCCCGAAGGCCATGCCGCGCCTGCCAGCACCAGCACGGGCAGGGCAGTGAGAAAGCCCGCCGCAGTATAATTGAGCCTTAAATCGTGTTGGATGAGCGGTAGAATGGGAGGCACCGCCAGAATGACTGAGCGTAAGTTGAAGCCTACAAGGATGAGTAAAACGCAGACAATAACTTTACGCCATGTCGCAGTGATACCTTCGTCTCTGGCGAGAGGCTTTGAAATTTTGGCCATTGGTTTCCAGTACTAGCATAGTACGATAGAATGTGCACTTAGTTACTCCATATGCCTGTTTTGCTGAATCCCACTTAATTACTCCATATGCCTGTTTTGCTGAATCCCACTTAATTACTCCATATGCCTGTTTTGCTGAATCCTCACTGCCTACAGCAGTTCCCTGGGTTTTTAGAGCTGTGGTGACCATGGCAGCCAGGGGCTGCCATGGTCACCACAGCTCTAAAAAGTTGCGCCGCAGGCGCAAAACAACGTGCATTATGTTCTTGCTTCTTTTAAATCGTTCCTATATTCCTTCAGTAATTTCTGTACCTTGGGATCTATCACGAACATACAATAGGGCTGAGAGCGGTTATTGTCGTAATAATCTTTGTGATAGTCTTCAGCCGGATAGAAGTTAGTAAAGGGGGCAATCTCGGTCACAACCGGTTTCTTATAGCTCCCTGATTTTTCTAAGGCTTCTTTCGACGCCAGGGCAATTCGTTGTTGCTCATCATTATGATAGTAAATTGCCGAGCGATACTGTGTCCCGATGTCATTTCCTTGCCGGTTCAATGTTGTAGGATCATGCACATGCCAAAAAATTTCCAGTAATCTATCGTAAGAGATAACGGATGGGTCATACGTTATCTGAATGGCTTCCGCGGCGCCAGTTCTCCCTGTACATACTTCTTTATAGGAAGGGTTTTCTACTTTGGATGCTGCATAACCTGATACGACTGATGTCACGCCCTTGAGTCTATTGAAAATCGCCTCTGTGCACCAGAAGCATCCTCCCGCCAGGGTAGCTGTATCAAACTGAGACATGTTTCACCTCATTCTTATGATATCCTATTCGTTCTCTTCACTCTACCATGAAATATTACCAATGACAACTTTACATAACATGGAGCGGAAGAAAGAATATGATGGTACACTGTTGTGATATAGCATAGCGCAGAAAGGAAGCTCCTATGAACGCTGATCTTCAGCAAGTAGCTGATGAAGACTTTTGTTACCTGACCACCACGGGGCGTAATTCAGGCCGTCCGCATACAATCGAAATCTGGTTCGCCCTGGATGGGCACACAGTGTATATGCTTTCTGGTGGACGTGATAAAGCGGATTGGGTGAAGAATGTCATGCACCATCCCGAGGTTCAATTGAGAATTGCTAATGCCGTATTCAATGGGCAAGCGCGGCTTGTCAACTATACAGAGGAAGATGCGCTTGCCCGCAAAATTGTGTATGACAAGTATACGCCACGTGATAGTGACGACCTGAGTGACTGGTCGTTATGTCCACGGGAACCTGTCAGCGACATCAGGTTCATCTACCATCCAACAATTGCGAGCCGCGAAGCGGCGAGGAGTTTAAGAAGGCCGACCTGATTGGCGAGGTGTACTCGATCCTCGTACCACCAGCTGTCCCTTCAGGATTACCTGGCGCGTGGAGCGGCTTGGATCGGCAATGCGTTGGAGGAGGAGTTCGGCCGCAGTTTTGCCAATCTCGTAGGTTGGTTGGGCAATGAGGGTGATCGCCGGTTGCACCAGTGATGCCCAGGTCGTTTCGTCAAAGGTGACTAGAGCTATATCATCAGGCATGCTGAGGTTTCGTTCGCGAATGGCTTGCAAAGCACCGGCTGCGATCAGGCTGTTCGCGGTGAAAAGCGCATCTGGCGGCTCGCTTGTATCGAGCATTTTCAACGCTGCTGCGTACCCCGCCTCTGTCCTCGGCGGAACATACTTCATGTATTCTGCTCGTAGCGCGAGACCATGTGCCCGCAACGCCTTTTCATACCCTAGCTGGCGTTCAAGCCCTGTACTCATCTCGCTACTCAGGGCACCAATACGCTGGTAGCCTTGCTCGATAAGATGGGTCGTGAGGCGATACGCTGCATCCACGTTGTCGAGCAGGACAGTATCGACATCACCATTGGGAACGGAGCGGTCAACGACCACCATTGGAAAGGTGAAGTTTGAACTGGTGAAGCTGGCGGTTGCTTGTCGCGTTGGCGAGATAATCACCCCTGCCACCCCTGTATCTTGCATCAGATTGAGGTAGATCGCTTCTTTCTCAGGCTGTTCATCTGTGTTGCATAGTACGATACTGAAGCCCTGTTCATATGTCGTATCCTCAACGGCCCGGCTGACCGAGGTGAAGAATGGGTTGCGAATGTCGGAGACAATCAAGCCAAGCGTTGTAGATTGCTGGGAACGCAAGCTGCGAGCCACCAGGTTTGGTCGATAGCCTAATCGCTCCACTGCAACCATCACACGCTCGCGCACTTCTGGACGGACATGCAGGCCGTTGGAAAGCACGCGCGATACTGTAGCGGTTGATACCCCGGCGGCTTCGGCGACATCTTTGATACTGAACATGCTATCTCCTAGCCTCTTGTGAAAACAAGCTCTCTTTCGTATGATGGTTACCAGGTGCTATCCTGGTGACGCGATTTATTGCGCCTACTACAGTTGTCTTTTCCCCGCCCATATGGGAACGATAGGACATTGTAATCGATCTCATAAAGAGTATACCAGATTTTGGTCATTTCGGCTAGAGTAATTGTAATCGATTTACACGTAGATGAGATATATCCTCCGCTTCAGCCTAAAATGAGAGAACCTTCGGAGGTATTTTGCAAAATCATCCTTTGTGTACAAAAAGACTTGACAATTTTATTGTAATCGATTACAATACATATATTGAGACCGTTCTTTCAAAAGCATAGAGGTTGAACCATTCGAATAAGCTGTTTCGTATGAATACTAGATACCTCCTAAAAGCACGAAGCTATAGATGTGAGACTTTTCTAATCGCCCTGAATTGATGAGGTGAAAGATGAAATACGTCCTTAACCTTGGTGAAATACTTATCGATTTCATCCCGACTACCAAGGTACGCCTGGTCGATAATCGCGTTGACACCCAGTATGTTTGTGTGATCAAGGGAGCGGCTACGGCGATGGCGCTGGTTACATTGCAGGCTGACGGGCAAAGGCACTTTACTTTTTTTCGTCAGGGGACCGCTGATTGCCAGTTACGGGCTGAAGACCTGAATTGGAGTGCCTGGCACGACTCTGCGATCTGCCATGTGGGAGGTGTTTTACTTTCCACCGAACCTGCTCGAGCTGCAACATTTGCGGCGATGGATTATACACGCCAGGTCGGGTCCATCGTGTCGTTTGACGTGAATGTTCGTTCTTCGTTATGGGCTTCTCCTGCCGACATCCGAAACATAATAACCAGGGGTGTGGAACAAGCCGATATTCTCAAGCTTAGTGCTGATGAGATTGAGTTTATAGGTGAACAGAGCAGTTTACCAGCGAGACCTCTGGATAAGAGCTGGCTGAACACAGTAGGAGATGCTCTTTTAGCGAGAGGACCTCGTCTCGTGATCATCACGTTAGGGGCTCATGGCGCGCTCCTGCTGACTGAGAAGCACCGGGTAGAGATTCCTCAGTTGCCGGTTCGCCCGGTTGATACGACAGGCGCGGGCGATGCGTTTATGGGAGCAATCTTATACCAGTTGGTACAGCAAGGGCACAGTGTACCTTCAGATCTTGCCTCCCTCTCAGCGCACGACTTGAGCCACCTTGGTAGTTTTGCGAATCGGGTAGCAGGTCTGAGCGTTACTCGTTATGGCGGTATCTCATCATTCCCTTTTATGCATGAAGTCAACGGTTTTTCGGCCACGTAAGAAGCATGTCCTTGTACCATTAAACCTTGCTATTTTGCTCCTCCGTATCGCGCGCGCGTATTTCGTTTGCGTAGACTTCCTCCTTTCGTTACCAGTCTTCATTTAAAGACTCGTGTGTAGCTTTGATTCTTTGCATGCAGCACAGATGATGTATGCGCGTCGCCTACTATTGAAAAGGAAAAAGGTATGTCTAGAATCTCCAAAACGACTTTCACGCTCTCTACTGTCGCGGTGATCGCCCTGGTAGCCCTCATCATTGGGGTCCTGGCCGCTCGCCTATTTGGCGCGACGACAACTCGTGCCAGCGCGAATGCTCCCGCCAGTAGCAAACACATCGATGTCATTGTTAAAGCGACGGACTCGCAGTTCTGGCAGGCCATGTTGGCCGGTGCCCAGGCGGCAGGAAAAGACTGGGGCGTCCAGGTTGGTCTCTTTGGGGCTACGTCAGAGGCGAACGTTTCCGATCAGGTAAGCCTGGTCGAAAATTCGATCTCACGCAATGTCGACGCTATTGTTCTTGCTCCCTCCTCATCGCAGGCACTCAATGGGGTGATTGATCGAGCACGGAATCAGAATATCAAAGTGATTACCGTTGACACGCGGGTCACGACTGCTAGTGACGGCTATATCGGGACTGACAACATCAAAGCGGGTTCACAAGCCGCTGACCGGCTCGGAGACCTGCTGCAGAAGAAGGGCATTACGACCGGTCAGGTGTTCATCGAGTCGTCCGTTGCCGGTGTCCAGTCACTGCTTGATCGAGATACCGGGTTTCAGAATGAACTGAAAGCACGCTTTCCAGGCTTGCAGATTATCGCTCATCGTTACAACAACAATGATACGCCGACTGCGCTCTCACAGACAAACGACATGCTCTCCTCTAATTCCGGCCTGGTGGGAATTTATGCTGATAACAACGTATCTGCTGACGGCGTGGCCCAATCCCTGCAGGAGAACAAGGCCCAGAGTCGCATTGTTGCTGTTGGCTTCGATTCTGATCCACAGGAGATAGGAGCGCTAAAGAACGGCACGCTGCAAGGCATTGTTGTCCAGAATCCCTACTACTTTGGCTACCAGGGTGTGCTTGCCGCTGCCATGAGTAGTCAGGGAAGATATCCACCTCCGAGCCTGGATCCAGGAGCTGTCCTGGTGAGCGTGGACAATATGAATACGCCTGCGGTACAGAAGCTGTTGAATCCTCCAACAACGACAGGAAAATAATATGACCACTTCAACATCATCAACACCGCTTGTCCAGCTGAGCCATGTGTCGAAATCCTTTGGTCCGGTTCAGGTGCTCATAGATGTTTCGCTCGAGTTGTATCCAGGGGAGGTGCTCTGCCTGGCTGGAGAAAATGGTGCGGGCAAGTCAACGCTGATTAAAATCCTGACAGGAGCTGTTCCCCGCGATGGCGGTGAATATCACCTTGATGGCAAGGAAGTAGGCTCGCCAAGTCCAGCACAGGCGAGGGCACTCGGTGTAGGCGTTGTCTATCAGGAGTTGAGTTTATTACCTGATGTCTCCGTTGAGGAAAATCTGCTCATGGGGCGTTTACCAGCCACCAGAGGGTTCGTAAATAGACGGGAATTACGCGCCCGCGCGAGCAAAATGCTTGAGCGTGTTGGCTTGAACAGGATTGATCCAGGCATGCTTATCTCGGGCCTACCTGTCGCTACCCGGCAGATGGTAGAAATTGCCAAGGTGCTGGGAGCTGATGCACGCATCGTGATTTTTGATGAGCCGACGACGTCGCTCTCTGACGAGGATGCACGTCACCTCCTCCAACTTATTGATCGACTCAAGAAGGAGGAAGGCGTTGCGGTCCTCTATGTGACGCACCGCCTCGAAGAAATCTTCGAAATCGGAGATCGTATCACTGTGCTGCGCGATGGTCAATTCATCACGACCGCTCCTACCAATGAATTCACGCATGATAGCCTGATACGCTCGATGGTGGGGCGGCAGATCGAGGCACTCTACCCGGAGAGAGAACACAAACAATTCGGAAAGACCGTGTTAGCAGTCCAGGGGCTGCGCCTGCGAGGAAGTCCCTATCCCATCAATTTGGAAGTCCACGCTGGCGAGATACTTGGACTTGGAGGATTGGTAGGAGCGGGTCGCACAGAGACGGTTCGCGCCATTTTCGGGGCCGACCGAACTGACGCGGGGAAGGTGCTCGTCGATGGCGTCCCCCTGCCTCAGAACTCCCCGGCGCAGTCCGTGAAGGCAGGTCTCGGGCTCCTCTCCGAAGATCGTAAAGAGTTAGGTCTCCTGACAGACCTCTCGATTCGCGAGAATGTGACCATTGCGAATTTATCCGAGGTTTCTAGCTTCGAGGTTATCTCCCGGAAGAAGGAGGACTCCCTGGTCAATCAACTTGTGCCTCGCCTACGTTTAAAGTATCACTCAAATGAACAGCCCGTCTCATCGCTCTCCGGAGGGAACCAGCAGAAAGTCTTATTGAGTCGTTGGCTGGCTACGAAGGCAAAGGTCTTGCTCCTGGACGAGCCGACCAAGGGCGTTGATGTCGGAGCCAAGGCAGACATCTATACGATCATTGGTGATCTTGCGACCCGTGGACTGGGCATCATCGTGGTCTCGTCGTACCTGCCGGAACTACTTGGCATTTGCGACCGCGTTATCGTCCTGCACGACTTCGGGGTTACCGGTGAACTAGCGATTGAAGACGCAACAGAAGAAGCAGTGCTGCACCTGGCCAGTAGTTCTCCTGTTGCTCCTGGCGCAGCATAGAGAGGAGACTTCTCATGGCAACGACTTCCAGTACTCCACAGCCATCTCAACAGCCCCTGTCACCGTCAGCGGTGGCAGCAGAAAAACAGCGGCAACCAATTAGCCTGGGGCGTGAAAGCGGCGGTATTCTCGTTCTGCTGATTTTCATCGCTGCGCTCATGCTGATGACCAACGACTTTCTGACCCCTACGAATCTGGCCAATCTTGTCCGGCAAGTGACAGTATTTGCGGTTCTCTCGGTTGGTGAGTTATTCGTGATTCTGACAGGCGGGATCGACCTGTCAGTTGGCTCCATCCTGGGTGTGAGCGGGGGAGTGACAGCACTGTTCCTGGCACGTGGTGCCTCCATTCCGGTCGCTATCCTGGTTGGATTGCTCACCGGGCTCCAGTACCATCGCACCTCTACCTGATAGCTTCACCGCCATTGCCAATGGCTTCTTCCTGGGACTGCCTAACCTGTTCTGGGTGCTTATCCTGGTGACAATCGTAGCAGCCTTTGTCCTTGAGCGGACGGTGTTTGGTCGCTATGTGTATGCAGTCGGTTCCAACGCGGAATCTGCCCGGCTCTCGGGCGTTCCGGTGAACATCGTGCTGATCTCGGTGTATTGTATTAGCGGCCTGCTCGCGGGTTTTGCCGGTATCTTAACCGCCTCACGCCTGGGAGCGGGCATCCCCACTGCAGGGACCGGGTACGAGTTACAGGCCATTGCGGGTGCAGTTATTGGCTGCGCCAGCCTCTCCGGGGCCAAAGGCCGTGTCATCGGGGCTGTTATCGGAGCCTTGATCATGGCTATGCTGAATAACGGAGGCAATCTGCTTGGCATCGATCCATTCTACCTGCAAATTGCCATTGGCGTACTGATTATCCTGGCAGTGTACTTCGATAACTTGCAGGGACGTGGCTTCAGTTTCATGCGCCGGCCCGCGTAGCGCAACAGCATGAGTTATCCCGAATTCTCGAAATTCTGTTCGACTATGATGAAGGCCCTCGCAGAGGGCCTTCATCATAGTCGAACATCTTTTTTGTGGTGATGAGGCGACGAAGCCGCCTCATCACCACAAGCTTGCTACGGCGTGTTGGTTATGCGCCGGGTCAGCTCACGTTCCCAGCCATGTAAGAAGGTGCGATCCTCAATCGTCTCGCCACTGGCCAGCGTGTCGGTCGGAAAGTCTTCTGGTCGCAGGTCGGTGCCAATCTTGCAGTTGCGGCCAACCTTCAGGTTATCCGGCAAATGCGCGCGTTTACCGACGAGTGTAATACCGGTGTTTAACCTGCCAGGTTCTAGCTTGTTAGGTGTCATATCATCGCCGTAACCAACCTGACA
>WNFI01071283.1_pt1 | contig 11823 bp, 13 predicted proteins | sample 5400471 | NCBI WGS metagenome assembly WNFI01 (sample SAMN13153348, study PRJNA577476) | soil metagenome | isolation source: 100 cm saprolite on Douglas fir-dominated hillslope | place: USA:California | collected 2013-09-17
GCATCTTCGAAGCCTCCGGCCAAGCCCTTGACGGCTCCCGCTCCGGGCCGGATTGGCGCCTGTCGGGTGAAGGCCACCAGGTGGCAGGCCACAGACCCGTAGCGACGGAGCCGCGCAGGTCATGCAGCATCCCAACGCCGACTTGTCCAATTTCCAAGCTGACAGTCCGACGCGGTGCAGGGCATTTATCCGGTTGGTGCGGGCTCGTAGAAGCGAATCCGGTTGGCAGCAGGGTCGATGAGCTGCATCTCTCGGCCGGTGCCAGGGCCTGGCTCGATGCCTGGATTGAGGAACGGATATCCGCGCTTGTGCAGTTCGGCGTGCAGCGCGTCGAGGTTGCGCACCACGACGAGCACAGCCGTCCCCGGTGTTCCGTCGTCGTGATGTGAAGACAGGTGGAGCCTCATCCCGTCGCGCGAGACTTGCAGGTACACCGGCCGGTCGCCTTCGCCGTCCTGCCAGTCCAGCGAACATCCGAGGTATTCGGTATAGAAGCGGATCGTCGCCCTAACGTCGTACATGCGCAGGACTGGAACCACAGAGAGGACCTGGACGTCCCCGGGAGCCGGTGCCGATGGGCTCGACATGGCGCGAGCCTACAATCCCCTACGGTCAGTACGCCCTTGCAATGAGTGTCAAGCAAAGCTTGACGGTCGCGGGCCTCCCAGCGCGGCCTGGTCATAGGGACTCGTGGCGCACAGGTTGACCCCCTGCGTGAAACGACCTTCTAAGCAACCGGTCATCGGCCGTCCGTTGGATGTGCTTGGGCCACGCATGGGCCACAAGCCGCGAGTGCTCAGGGCTACCAGCGGTCACTCACGAGCACTCAGCCTGGGTCAGCCAGCAGGAACATCGCTCCTGGCAGGCCGATTCCGGCACCACCGACCTTCCAAGCTGGTGATACCCGTCCTCCTCGCTGGGACATGATCTCGGCCGTCCCGCGCCTACAACGACTCGCAGCTGGCGAACCTGGCGGTCCGCTCCCCCGTCTAGCGCCGCCGGGCGCGCACGGCCCGCCGCCTGGTGGCCAGCACAACGGCAACGACCGCGACCACCAGCGCGGCGACGCCGGGCAGGATCCAGGTCCCGGCCCTCGGCCGCCGCCCGGGCGGCGCTGGATATGGCTCCCGATGGCGGCGTCCGGGCCGCATACGGATTCCCGTAGGCGGCCGGGTGGCCGGCCGAGAGCGCCAGCCTGATCACGCGGGCCGCCAGGCCCGGCGCCGTGACGTTCAGCTGCAGCGTGTAGTGTCCCGCGGCGGCGTAGACATGCTGCACCGTCGGGCCGGTCGCCGCGGCTCCGTCGCCGAAATTCCAGGAGTAACTGAGCCTCACGTGCGAGCGCCCGGGATCGAACGCGGTGGCGCGCAGCGTGACCGGGCGACCCGGCCGGATCGGTCCGATGCTGCCTATCGCCGCGATGGGCCGCCCGTCAGGTCGCGCCAGCCCGAGAATGTCGGGCTGGGTGAGCATCCAGGCGGTCAGCATCCCGGGCACGGCCAGTGCCAGGCTCAGGGCCTGGCTTGGCGCTGCCCCGCCGTCGGCGAACGTGTTCATCAGCCCGATGGTGTCCTGCGGCTGGTCGAAGGGGTAGGAGGCGGCGGGCGCGGTCGGCCCGTTGTAGTAGCTGTAGTTACCCGCGAACGTGGCATCCGGGATGCCGGCCAGCGTGAAGGGGACCTGGTCGCTGGACCCGAGTGTGTCGCTCGCGATCGGGAGCCATCCGAGCTGGTCCGGGGTGAAGATGGGCTTCCATACCTGCCGTCCGTCCGCCCCGTGGTAGGTCAGCTGCTGATAGCCGAGCTGGCGGAAGGCGCGGAACGAGCCGGCCGGCGCCTGCTTGATGAGCGCGGCGAAGGCCTGGCTCCTGGCCACCTGCGCAGCCGACAGTGAGAGGGTTCGGTAGAGGCCGCCCGGTGCCGTCGGCGAGACGAACAGGTGCGTCGGCATCAGCGGGTTAGCGAGCTGGCCGAGGAACCGCAGCGGGTAGCCGATACCGCTCTGCTCCTCGTTGAACATGGCGACGATGCCGGGCACGCTCCCGTTCGCGGCCTCATTCACGTAGTTGAAGGAGCCGAGGAGTCCCTGCTCCTCGGCATCGAAGATGACAAACCGCAGTGTCCGGGCCGGATAGAGGCCGTGGCTGCGCCAGAATTCCGCCATCGCCTGGGCGACGCCCAGCTCGATGGCGCAGCCGCTGGCGTCGTCATAGGCCGACTGCGTCGAGCTGGCCTCGCCGTCGTAATGACAGCCGATCACGACCACCTGGGCCGGTTGCGTGACGCCGGGTACGGTGATCTCGACGTTGACCGCCTGCGCCGTCGCCGGTCGGCCCGCCCAGCCCGGAACCTGGAACGGGTAGCGCCGAGCCGTCGCCCCGAACTGGCCGAGCAGCCTGAGCATCTCCGCAGTCCAGTACCGCGCGAAGCCGGTGTGCCCCGAAGCGCCCGCGGCGTAGCCCGCCTCGCGGTGCTGGAAGTTCGTCGCCATGTAGGCGAGCTGGTCATAGATGAAACTGGGGTCGATGGTCGGGGTCGTCGCCGTCGCCAGTTGCCGCGGGTAGCCGAATCTGGCCGCCCGCATGGCCGCAGCCGTGCCGGGTGTTCGCCCCGCTGTGGCCCTGGCCGGAACGCCGCCGGGCCAGGTCAGCAGAAACCCCGCGACCAGCGCGCCGGCCACGGCGCCGATCCGCCCCGGCCAACCGCGCGCGGACGATAGTTCAGTCAAGCTCGTGGTCGAGGTATAGGCAGAACGGATGCCCCGCAGGATCGAGAAGCACGCGGACGTCTTCTTGCGGCTGATACTCGGCGAGGGTCGCGCCGAGGTCCACGGCGTCGGCCACGGCACCGGCCAGGTCGTCTACCGCGACGTCGATATGCATCATCATCTGCTGGCGTCCATCGGCGGCTGGCCAGACCGGCGGCACGTAGTCCGGCGAGGACTCGAAAGCCAGGTAGGACGAGGTGCCGGGGACAGCTATCGCCGCCTCGCCTTCCTGCTGCTTCGCAACCGGCCAGCCGAGCAGACTCGCATAGAAGCTGGCCAGCGCAACGCCGTCAGATGCCTCCAGAACCACGCCCCACCAGTCCGTCCTGGATCGCCCGCGCATCCATACATCATGTCACCGCCGGCAGCCAGAACTGCGGGTCAGACCTCACCAGCCATTGCTATTGGCTCAGCTGCCGGTGCACGCCTTGGGTGCCGGGTGCCTGCTGACCGTTCGCCACGATGCACAGGCCCGGGCAAGGCATCGTCCACTCAACGCAGAACCTACGACCGGGGACTACCTGGCTCGTGCGGATGTCACGCCGACGGCTGGCCGATCAGCGCTCCGAGGCTGGCCAGCGCCTCGGTCCGGGCGCGGTAGTAGACCCAGACTCCGCGCTTCTCGCGGTCCAGCAGGCCGCTGTCATGCAGCACCTTCAGGTGGTGGCTGATCGTCGGCTGGGTCAGGTCGAACGCGTCGTTCAGGTCGCAGACGCAGGCCTCGCCTCCGGCGTGGGAGGCCACCAGGGACATCAGCCGCAGCCGGACGGGATCGGCCAGCGCCTTGAGAAGTGGCGCGATGTGCTCGGCCTGCTTCCGGGACAGGGGCTGGGCCGACAGCGGCGCGCAGCAGGCCACGGCCTCGGCGGAGTTCAGCACGAGCATTGGATTCGACACATATATATATTGACAGACATCGATATCTTGTGGCAAGCTCGGTGCACCAGACATAGACAGTTATCGAAGTGTGGAGGTGCGAGGTGTCCCGCGTCCAGCTAGCCCTCAACGTCAGCGACATCGACGAGGCGGTCAGCTTCTACAGCAAGCTGTTCGGCACCGAGCCCGCCAAGCGCAGGCCCGGCTACGCGAACTTCGCGATCACCGAGCCACCGCTCAAGCTCGTCCTGCTCGAGAACCCGGGCGAGGGCGGCAGCCTCAGCCACCTCGGCGTGGAGGTCAGCGATACCGACGCCGTCGACGCCGAGCAGGCCCGGCTCGCCGAGTCCGGGCTGACCTCGGTGGACGAGCGCGCCACGACGTGCTGCTACGCCAGGCAGGACAAGTTCTGGGTGCAGGGCGCCCCGGATGGCCAGTCCTGGGAGATCTACACGGTCCTAGCGGACAGCCAGACCTTCTACGCCGACGACAACGGCCCGGCCTGTTGTGGCAGCGGACAGCCGGCCGACGCCTCTGCCGCCGCCTCCTGCTGCTAGCACCCGCGCAAGGAGCAGGCCCCGATGAACGAGGTTGCCCTCTGGCGGCGCATGGCGGCTGAGCTGCTGGGCAGCGCGTTCCTGGCCGCAGTGGTGATCGGCTCGGGCATCGCGGCAGCGCGGCTGTCTCCGGGCGATACCGGACTGGAGCTGCTGGAGAACGCTGCGGCGACGGCCGCCGGGCTGTTCACGATCATCTTGATGTTCGGCCCGGTGTCGGGAGGGCATTTCAATCCGGTGGTGTCCCTTGTCGACGCCTGGTTCGGCGGGCTGCGCTGGCGGGACGCGGTCGCCTATCTGCCCGTTCAGGTGGCCGGCTGCATGGCCGGCGCGGTGGTGGCCAACCTGATGTTCTCCCGGCCAGCGGTGAGCATCTCGGCCAAGCACCGCGCTTCGCCCGGCCATTTCCTGTCCGAGATCATCGCCACGGCCGGGCTGCTGCTGGTGATCTTCGCGCTGGCCCGCACCGGCCGGGCTCGCACCGCCCCGGCGGCGGTCGGCGCGTATATCGGGGCGGCGTATTTCTTCACCTCCTCGACCAGCTTCGCGAACCCCGCGATCACTGTCGGCCGCATGTTCTCCGACACCTTCGCCGGAATCGCCCCGTCCTCCGCACCCAGCTTCATCGCGGCCGAGGTCATCGGCGGCGTCCTGGCGGCCCTGCTCATCTGGGTGCTCTATCCCCGGGTGACGCGGGCCGAGGCAGCCGATGTCATCGTTCCCCGCCTCCCCGGCCGCACCGCTGCGGAGACCGGTGCGAGCCACGCCTCTGATGGTCACCAGCCGCCGGTGACCAGGTAGCCGAACGGAGCCCTTCATGCACCTGGTCGCGATCGGCGGGAGCGATGCGGGGATCAGCGCCGCGCTGCGCGCCCGCGAGCTTGACCCTGGATGCGAGGTCACGGTCGTGGTGGCCGACGCTTATCCGAACTTCTCGATCTGCGGCATCCCCTATTACCTCTCCGGCGAAGTGACGGACTGGCGCAGCCTCGCGCACCGCAGCGTCGCCGACCTGGAGGCGACCGGCATGGGCATGCGGCTGGATACCACAGCCCGCCGGATCGACATCCACGGCCGCAAGCTCCTGGTCACCGCGGCCGATGGCCGCGACGAGCTGCTGGCCTACGACAAGCTGGTCGTGGGCACCGGCGCCGTGCCGGTCCGGCCCCCCATCATCGGCCTGGGCGGCCCGCAGCCACTCGGCCCCGGCGATGGCGTGCACCTGCTGCACTCGATGGGCGACACGTTCGCGGTGATGCAGACCCTGGAATCGGCGGCCCCGGCCACCGCGGTCATCGTGGGCGCCGGGTACATCGGCCTGGAAATGGCCGACGCCCTGACCGTGCGCGGGCTGAAGGTCATCCAGATGGAGCAGCTGCCCGAGGTGCTGCCCACCGTCGACCCGCAGCTGGGTGCCCTGGTCCGCGGCAGGCTGACCGGGTGCGGGGTCGAGGTCTTGACCGGCACCACCGTCCAGGCGGTCAGCCGTACCGGGGCGGCCGGCCTCGGCCGGCTGCGCGTGGATGCCATGACGTCCGGCGGCGATGCAGTCACGCGGCACGCCGACATGGTGCTGGTCGTCGTCGGCGTCCGGCCCGATACGCAGCTGGCCGCCGCGGCCGGAGCGAAGCTGGGCATCAAGCAGGCCATCGCGGTCGACCGGGAAATGCGGACCAGCCTGCCCGACGTCCTCGCCGCCGGGGACTGCGTCGTCACCCATCACCGGCTGGCCGGCGAGACCTACCTGCCGCTCGGTACCACAGCGCACAAGCAGGGCCGGGTCGCCGGGGAGAACGCGGTCGGCGGGGACCGGGAGTTCGCCGGCAGCCTCGGCACCCAGGTCGTGAAGGTCTTCGACCAGGCCGCGGCCCGGACCGGGCTGCGCGACCACGAGGCCGCCGCGGCCGGCCTCGACGCCGTCACCGTGGCGTCCGGGGCCGACGACCACAAGGCTTACTATCCCGGTAGCCACCGCATCGCGATGCGCTTCACCGGCGACCGCCGCACCGGCCGCCTGCTGGGCGTCCAGCTGTTCGGTCACCGCCACGCCGAGGTCGCCAAGCGCATCGACATCGCCGCCACGGCGATCTTCCACGCCATGACGGTCGATGCAGTCAGCGATCTCGACCTGTCCTACACCCCTCCCCTGGGCAGCCCCTGGGAGGCTATCCAGATGGGCGCCCAGGCCTGGGTGCGCCACGCTGGCCCGGCAGGGTTGCGGCCCGGCCGTTAATCGTTTATCGTAGATTAACGATGAATGCAGTGAAACCGCTCGACCGGAGCACGGCCGAGGAGTACGCCACGTGGTTCGGCGCGCTCGCTGACGGCACTCGCGTGCAGGTGGTGTCGCTGCTGGCGCGCAGCGGCGAGCCGATGACCGTCAAGCAGATCGTGGCCGCGGTCCGGGTCGGCCAGTCCACGGTGTCGGCCCACCTCAAGCGGCTGGCCGAGGTCGGGTTCGTGCACGTCGAGCACCGCGGTACGGCCAGCCTGTACCGGATCAACGAGGCCTGCGTCGAGTGCTTCCCGACCGCGGCCGACCTGGTCATGGGCCGCCCCGCGCCGGCCCCGGACCGGAGGGCGGGCGCCGCCGGCCCGGCCCGCTGACACCTGTGGCCCCGGAGGACGACATGACGCAAGCCGACCGAGACGAGATCAGGGCCGGGGTGGTCCGCCGTTACTCCGCTCTCGCCCGCGCCGCGCAGTCCGGACAGGAGGTTACCGACGGCGATCCCGGCGCATTCACGGCCGGATGCTTCGGCGCGGCCGGCTACGGCGACGTCAGCGAACTGCCCGAGTCAGCCGTGCGGGCGAGCCTGGGCTGCGGCAACCCTGTCGCTGTCGCCGATCTCCAGCCCGGCGACGAGGTGCTGGACCTGGGCTCGGGCGGCGGGATCGACGTGCTGCTGTCCGCGCGCCGGGTCAGCCCGGGCGGCCGGGTTTTCGGGCTGGACGCCTCGCCGGACATGGTGGCCCTGGCCCGCGAGAACGCGGCCCGCGCGGGCGCCGGCAATGTGCAGTTCGTGCCCGGGCACGTCGAGGACATCCCGCTGCCCGACGGCCAGGTCAACGTGGTCATCTCCAACTGCGTGCTGAACCTGTCGGCCGACAAGCCCCGTGCCCTGGCCGAGGCGTTCCGGGTGCTGCGCCCGGGCGGCCGGCTCGGCATCAGCGACGTGATCGCCAGCGACGATGCTGACCCCAGGCAGCGGGCCGAGGCCGAGCAGCTCACCGGCTGCACCACCGGGACGCTCACCGCCGGCGAGTACCGCGATCTCCTGCTGACCGCCGGGTTCACCGCCGTCCGCATCCGAGCCACCCACGACACCGGCCTGGGCGTGCAGTCCGCGATCATCCAGGCAGCACGGCCCGGCGCGCCCGCCGGGATCCTGATCAGGCCGATGCGGCCCGCGGACGCCGACCAGGTCCTGTCCGTCTACCAGGCGGGCCTGGATACGGGCAACGCGAGCTTCGAGACCGCCGTCCCCGCCTGGGATGCCTTCGACGCGGCGAAGCTGCGCCTGCACCGGCACGTGGCCACTGACGTTAACGGTCGGTTGGTCGGCTGGGTTGCCGCGACGCCTGTCTCGGACCGGTGCGCCTACGCCGGGGTCGTCGAGCACTCGGTCTACGTCCGGCCGGACGCCCAGGGCCGCGGCGTCGGGGCCGCGCTGCTCGCCGCCATCGTCGGCTCCACCGAGAGCGCCGGGATCTGGACGATCCAGAGCGGGATCTTCCCCGAGAACGCCGCCAGCATCCGCCTGCACGAGCGGGCCGGCTTCCGGGTCGTGGGCACCCGCCACCGGATCGGCCGCCACCATGGCCGCTGGCGAGACGTCACGCTCCTGGAACGGCGCAGCAGCATCGCCGGAGCCGGCTGACCTGCCGCGATGACTTCGGGAGCGCTCGCCAGTCTCAACGAGGGCGGAGCGGCTCACGGACGATCGGAAGAGGTGCCTTGATGACTACGCCAGTGACGACCCTGGACCAGCGATTCAGCGACCCGGACGCGGTCGCCACCGAGTGGGATGAGACCCGCCGGGTGCTCGAAACGGCCGAGCTGTTCTGGATCTCTACGGTCCGGGCCGACGGCAGGCCGCACGTCACCCCGCTCGTGGCCGTGTGGCTCGACGGGGCCCTGCACTTCAGCACCGGTGGCACCGAGCAGAAGGCCATCAACCTCAGCGCGAACCCGCACGTGATCCTGACGACCGGCAGTAACGACTGGGACAAGGGGCTGGACGTCGTGGTCGAGGGTGACGCGGTCCCGGTCACCGACGAGAACATGCTCAGGCGCCTCGCCGAGGCATGGGCCCTGAAGTGGAACGGGCAGTGGCGCTACCAGGTCCGCGACGGCTCTTTCTACCACCCCGGCGGCGAGCAGGCGGTCCTGGTGTTCGCGGTAGCGCCCACCAAGATCCTCGCCTTCGCCAAGGGCACGTTCAGCCACACGAGGCACAGGTTCTGACTCGCCGGGAACTCTGGCTGGCCGCGTTCCTGCAGACGGTTCAGGAGACGAGGACGCTGATCGTGATCAGCACGGCGTCGTACAGGAAATGAGCGACGATCGGCCGCGTCAGCCGCCGGTGCTTCTGGAACGACCGGGTGGCGTAGTACCCGAGCGGAATGGTGAGCAGGAAGCCGAGGCCGTAGTACACGTGGTAGCTGGTCCGCAGAGTGAGGCTGAGCAGCAGGGCCGTTCGCGGGTTCCACCCGAGCTGCTCGAGGCGGGTCAGCAGGTAGCCGCTGACCAGCGTCTCCTCCGCGATCGCGGTGATCGCCGACACGGCCAGCCCGTAAATGACGTAGTAGTGGGGCACGTGCCCGATCGGGACCTGGTCGAACAGCCTGCTGTGCCGGCCGACCAGGGCCATGAGGACGATCGTGGCCAGGAACGCCACGCCGTAGCCGCTGGCCGCGATGCCGAGCCCTGGCCACACGTCGGTGCGCCACGTCGGCCTCGCCAGTCCGAGGGTCGCGGGACGCTGCCCGGTCCGGCTCAGCAGCAGAAGGGCGAGGGGCACCACGGCGGCCACCTGGAGATACGTGACCACGCCGAGGATGAGGTTCGCTGCCGGGTTGGAGACGATGGTGGGAAACCGGGTGATGGCCGCCCCGCCCGTGTGAGCGGCGAACAGGTCGACCGCGGCGAGGACGCTGGGCACGAGGAACGCCACCTGGACGAACCAGGTCTCCCGGACCAGCCCCCGCCGGGACTGCTCCGCCACCAGGCCGGACGATGGCTGCGACGGAGGCTGGGACGCGGCTGGTGGCGCCGGGTTGGCCGGCACCCAGTACTCCCAGTCGGGCGGGGTGCACGCTCCGGCAAAGAAGCCGACGGCCGGTCATGGGATCATGGTACGAGGCCGCCGTCGGCACTCTGGCCGAGGAGCTCACGCGGGGAGCGAGCGGGAGACGCCGCGGTCAGGGCCGGCCCTCCAGCGCGTTGTAGTTGCGGATGTAGTTCTCGTAGGCGGCTCCGGAGTGCGTGGCGGGAAGGGTGTCGGCGGCCGGGTGCTGGCCCGCCGGGTACTGCCGCGAGATCAGCTCAGCCTGGACCTCCTGCAAGTGCGATGGCAGGGCCGCCGCAGGGCCGGCGGCCGTCGAGACCGGCACGGTGACCCCGGCCAGCGCGTCGTCGGTGCGCGGCGCGGCCAGCGTCAGCACGCCGCCGAGGCCGGGCGCGGCCGCGTCCCGCGCGGTCAGCGACGGCAGGCCCCAGCGTTCCTGCACGGTCTTAAGGACTGAGGTGTGGTCGATCGGGGTCGCCCCGGCGGGCGCCCGGAACACCGTTCCCGCCTCGATCAGCGGCGAGAGGTGACGACCAGGAGCGTCTGCGGCCAGCCAGGCCCGCCCCGGAGCGTCTCGTAGACGTCGCGGATGAGCTGCTCGCCGAGCGCTACGTCGTAGTTCGGGTGCTGGCTGCTGCCGGTTGATCCCCAGCTTGGCTCGAGGAAGCTGAAGGCGGGCAGCGTGCCGCCCGCGGCCGCGGCCTGGAAGTCACCGAACTTGCCGATGGTTCCGCCGGGCGCGGATGCGATGTCGGTGAACGTCGACCTCGTGAGCGGCTCCGCGCCGTAGCCGTAGATGCCCCAGGCGCCGCCGTGCCGGCCGAGCAGCCCGAAGATCGAAGGCGAGGTGAACGTGTGCGTCTTGTCGTCCATGTGTCCCTGGCTGGTCGCCGAGCAGGCGAAGGCCCGGTTGGGCATCGTCTCGGTGGGGACCGAGGAGAACCACTGGTCGCAGACCGCGTAGGCCTTGGCCAGCCCGGACAGCACGGGAAGCGTTTCGGGGGTGAAGCAGGCCATGATGTCCCCGGGCACGGTGCCGGACACGATGGGCCGCCTGCCCGACTCCCAGCCGAGCGTATAGGCGAAGTCCTTGATGAAGCCCCGGCATCCGGGCACCTGCGACGGGCTGGCCGGCGCGGTCTCGCTGCCGAATAGCTGGTCGTTCGTGGCCATGTAGCCCTCGCCGGGATCCGCTCCCGGCATGAAGTAGGCGTTCGGGGTGGTGGGCTCGATCCGGGAAACGGTAACCGCCGCGCCCGTGGAATCGGGGTTGGATTCGGTTCCCGTCAGGCCGGCAAAGGGCTGGCCGGCCGGCGACACGTTCCCCTGGGCCGTATACAGGAATCCCAGCATGTGGTCGAACGACCGGTTCTCCAGCATCAGGACCACGATGTGGCTGACCGATGCCAGACCGCCGCCATTGCTCATCCCTGGGCCCCCACTCATAACGGCTTCCCGGCATTTTCTGCCATTGAAGAGCCCATAGTGCCATCCAGGCCAGGCTCGGCGGGCGCCGTTACGTAAGCCGGTGTCCGCCTCTCCCCGCGCGGCCCGTGTCATCCTCGATGCAACGGTCTTCCGCGCGAGCGTGGTCTGTGAGGGTGGGAGGTGGCCCATGGACTCTCGGGCGGAAGCCGAGTTCACCGAGTTCATGCATGGCCGGTGGTCCAGGCTGGTGCGGCTGGGCTACGGGCTGACCGGCGACCTGGGACTCGCCGAGGACCTGGCGCAGACCGCGCTCGCTAAGACTTTCGCCTCCTGGCCGCGGGTGCGCCGGGCGGGGGACCCGGACGCGTACGTGCGCCGGATCATGGTCAATGCGAACAGCAGCCGGTTCCGCAGGCGCCGGGTGCGCGAGTACCTAATGGACACCCCGCCGGACATCGTGCCCCATCCCGGCGCGGCGGACGCGGCTCGCGAGCACGATGACCGGTCGGTGCTGATGGCGGCGCTGATGGACCTGCCGCAGGGCCAGCGCGCGGTCGTGGTGCTCCGGTACTTGATGGACATGACGGAGACCGAGGTCGCCGCGACCCTCGGCTGCTCCGTCGGCAACGTCAAGAGCCAGGCCTCGCGGGCACTGGCCAAGCTCAGGCTCAGTTCGGACCTGGCGGAGGGGAAGCTGCCATGAGCATCGATAACGAGCGAGAGCTGCGCCGGCGGCTCGACGGCGCCTTCGAGGCGATCACGCCATCCCCGGCGCCCGTCGTCGCGACGCTCCGGAGGGGCAAGACGCTCCGGACCCGGCGGCGGATCGGCGCCGCCGCCGGCCTGGCGGCCGCGGTCGGCATCGCCCTGGCGGCACCGGGCCTGGTGCACCGGCTCGCCCACCC
>WNFI01258349.1_pt1 | contig 11822 bp, 15 predicted proteins | sample 5400471 | NCBI WGS metagenome assembly WNFI01 (sample SAMN13153348, study PRJNA577476) | soil metagenome | isolation source: 100 cm saprolite on Douglas fir-dominated hillslope | place: USA:California | collected 2013-09-17
CTGCTGGCGGCGACCATGGCCGCGGTGGCGGCTCTGTCGGCGGTGTTCAGCAACGATGTGGTCTGTCTCGCGGTCGCGCCGGTGCTCGCCGATGCCTGCACGCAGCGGCGGCTGGACCCGGTGCCTTACCTGATCGGCCTCGCGTGCGCGGCGAACATCGGCTCGGCGGCGACGCTGGTCGGCAATCCGCAGAATATGCTGATCGGTCAGGTGCTCGCGCTGCATTTCGCCGCTTACCTGCGCGAAGCCTTCCTGCCGGTGGTGCTCGGGCTGGCGGCTGCGTGGGGGATCATTGCCTGGCGTCTTTCTGCCGCTACAGAAACTCAGCTTGCAGTAGCCGAGAGGCGCGAAGGCGAATACACAGGGCTCGATCCATGGCAGACCACCAAGGGCCTCGCGGTGGCCGGCGCGCTGCTCGTGGTGTTCCTATTCACCGACTGGCCGCGCGAGGTCGCCGCGCTGGTCGGAGCGGGCATCCTGATGACGAGCCGGCGGCTGCATTCGCACAAGATGCTCGGCCTGGTGGACTGGGAGCTGCTGATCCTGTTCATCGGCCTGTTCGTCGTGAACCACGCGTTCGAGCGCACCGGCCTTGCCGCGCAGGCGATCCGCGGCCTCGCCGCCGCCGGGCTGCCGCTGTCCGAGCCGGCGCCGCTTTTTGCGACGACCTTCGTGCTGTCGAACGTGGTGTCCAACGTTCCCGCCGTGATGCTGCTGCTCCCGGCGGCCACCGCGCCGTTCTCGGGCCCGATGCTCGCGCTCGTCAGCACGCTCGCCGGCAACCTGCTGATCGTCGGCTCGATCGCCAACCTCATCGTGGTCGACGCGGCGCGCCGCCGCGGCATCGCGATAGACTGGCGGCGTCACGCGATGACCGGGATTCCCGTCACGCTCGCCACGCTCGCCATCACGGCCGGATGGTTCGCCCTGAGGTCATGATCAGCCTGCTGCTAGTTCACCCGCGCGAACTTCTGCGCGCGCCGGCCGGTGCCGACCTCCGAAGTGTAGAGGTTGCCTTTCGAGTCGATCGCCATGTTGTGCACCCATTTCAGCTCGCCCGCCATGCGCCCCGGGCGGCTGAAGCGTGAGAGCACCTGGCCGCTGGCACGGTCGATGACCAGGATCTGGTTATTGGCGCCGTCGGCGATGAAGATGTATTTCTGGCCGGGATCCTCGGACAGCACGAGGTCCCAGACCGAGCCGTTCTGCAACGTCTCGGGTTCGATGCGGAATTCATTCAGGTAGCGGCCGCTCTTCTGGAACACCTGGATGCGGTCGTTCGCGCGGTCGGAGACGTACACCAGCCCGTCACCGGAGAGCCGCACGCAGTGCACCGGGTTGCCGAACGAGCGCATCAGCGCGGCGCGCGGATGGTAGGGCGGCAGCTTCTCGTCGTGCGGCCGCTCGCCGTAGGCGCCCCAGTGCCGCTTGTACGCGAGCGTGGCGGCGTCGAAGACCACGATGCGCCGGTTGGCGTAGCCGTCGGCGACATACAGCTCGTCCGCCGCCTCGTCGATCACCATGTGCGCCGGCCGGCCGAGCTGACCCGGGCTGTTCGAGCCCTCGGTCTTGCCGGAGCGGCCGAGCTGGCGGAGGAATTTGCCCTCGGGCGTGAACTGCAGGATCTGGTTGTCCTTCGCGCCGTTGCCGGCGATCCAGACGGTGCCGTCGCGGTGGATGTAGATGCCGTGCTCGCTTTCCGGCCACTCGTAGCCCTGTCCTGGCCCGCCCCAGCTGCGCAGCAGGCTGCCGTCGGCGTCGAACTGCATCACCGGCGGCGCCGGCGTGCAGCACTTCGTCGTCGGCGGGTTCTGCAGCGCGCCCTTTTCGTCGTCGACCAGCGTCGAGGGTCGATGCACGATCCAGATGCGGTCGTCCTCGTCGACCGCGATGCCGGCCACCTGGCCGAGGATCCAGTTCGACGGCAAGGGCCTCGGCCAGTATGGATCGACCTTGAACCGCGGGACGCTCGCCTCGCCGCTCGTGATGCGGCCCTCGGGCAGCTGCTGGCAGCCGACGATGGACAAGGCAGCGGCAACGACGATGACAGCTCGCATTCCTGGCTCCCTGGCGGTTAGAGGCATTACTCTAATACCGATGAAGTTACTTTTTCTCCTCTTCGCGCTCACCGCGGCTCAGGCCCAAGGCTTTCCATCGAAGCCGCTGCGCATGCTGGTGGGCTTTGCCCCTGGCGGGGCGAACGACATCCTCGCCCGCATCGTCTCCCAGAAGCTCTCCGAGAGCCTGGCGCAGCCGGTCATCGTCGACAACCGTCCGGGCAACGCGGGCCTCATCGCCGCGGACCTGCTCGCCAAGGCCGCGCCGGACGGCCACACCCTGATGCTCGGTTCGACCGGCACGCAGGCCATCGCCCCGAACCTGACGCCGAGCCTGCCCTACGATCCGCTGAACGGCCTGGCGCCGGTTTCGCTCGTGGGCGCCACACCAAGCGCGTTGGTGGTGAACCCGGCGCTGCCCGCGCATTCGGTGCCCGAGCTGATTGCGCTCGCCAAGGCGCGTCCCGGCCGGCTCACCTATGCGTCCTCGGGGAATGGCACCACGCTGCATCTCGCCGGAGAGCTCTTCAAGATGATGGCGGGCGTCGAGCTGGTGCACGTGCCTTACAAGGGCAACGCGCCCGCGCTCACCGACGTGGTCGGCGGCCAGGTGGACATGATCTTCTCCGCGCTGCCGCCGCTGCTGCCGCTCGCGAAGGCGGGAAAGCTCCGCATCCTCGGCGTCGGTGCGCTTGAGCGGCATCGCTCGGCGCCGGAAATAGCGACCATCGCCGAACAGGGCCTGCCAGGCTACGAGATGGGGACCTGGTACGGCGTGTTTGCCACCGGCGGCTCGCCGGCCGAGGTCCTCGAGCGACTCGGCGCCGAGCTGCGCATGGCCTTGCGCGACCCGAAAGTACGCGACACGATCGCCGCGCAGGGGATCGATCCGGGCGCGAGCAGCCCCGCGGAATTCCGCTCGTTCTTCCGCGCCGAGTTCGCCCGCTGGGCGAAGCTGATCAAGGACGCCGGCATCAAGGCGGATTGAGCTTGCGCTGCACGCGCGCATCGAACTTGGCGACGTTCACGGCCACGCGCTCGTGCGTGCCGTCGCCGATGAGCTCTCTTTCATCATGGACTTCTACCCGGAAGAAAACGGTGCGGCCATCGACTTTCGTCACCGTAGCGCCCGCCCGTACGCGCATGCCAACCGGTGTTGCGGCGATGTGCCTTACTTGCAGCACCGTGCCGAGGCTTTGATAGCCCGGGGGCAGGAGGCGCTCGACGGCATCGAGCGCCGCCGCCTCGATGAGGTTGATCATCACCGGAGTGGCGAGCACGTGCACTTTGCCGCTTCCCACGCGCGGCGCAGTGTGCTCTTCGCCGACGCGCAGCTCGGCGCTGCCCGTCATTCCCGCTTTGAGTCTCCCCAGGTCCACGAATGCAATGGTAGCCGCATGCGGAGGCATTGCGCGGCCTGGTCGCCTGAAGGCCGCAGCTACGACGGACAGAAAACCGCAACCGCGTAAATTCGGTAACAACTTGTATCATCGCCGCATGTCGCCCCCCCGCGTCGTCATCCTGGGCTGCGGTTTTGGCGGTCTTTGGGCTGCCCAGGCGCTGCGCAAGGCGCCGGTCGAGCTGACGGTGGTCGATCGCACCAATCATCACCTGTTCACCCCGCTGCTCTACCAGGTCGCGACCGCCGGGCTTGCCGCCCCCGAGATCTCGGGGCCCATCCGGCACATCCTCGCCGGGCAGCGCAACGTCACCGTGCTGATGGGCGAGGCGCGCAGCGTGGACGTGGCGCGGCGCGCGGTGGTTCTCGAGGACGGCAGCGAGCTTCCCTACGACAAGCTGATCGTCGCCACCGGCTCGATCAACAACTACTTCGGCAACGATAGATGGGCGCCGTTCGCACCCGCCCTGAAGACCCTCGACGACGCCCTGGAGATCCGCAGCCGCATCCTGCTCGCGTTCGAGCGCGCGGAGCGCGAGCCCGATGCGGCGCGCCGCCTGCCGTGGCTCACCTTCGTGGTGATCGGCGCCGGCGCCACCGGCGTCGAGCTCGCCGGCACGCTGGCGGAGATCGCGCGGCACACCCTGCGCGGCGAGTTCAGGCACTTCGATCCGCGCAATGCGCGGGTGGTGCTCGTGGAAGGCACCGACCGCGTGCTGCCCCTCTATCCGCCCGAGCTGTCGGAAAAGGCGCGGCTGCAGCTGGAGCGCCTTGGCGTGACCGTGTGGCTCGGCCGGCGCGTCACCGAGGTCGATGCCGGCGGCGTAACGCTGGGGAACGACCGCATCGGCGCGAAGACGGTCATCTGGGCGGCGGGAGTGGCCAGCTCGCCGCTCGCGCTCGCGCTCGGTGCGCCGCTCGACCGCAGCGGGCGAGTGGAAGTCGAGCCGGATCTCTCCGTGCCCGGTCATCCGGACGTTTTCGTCGTCGGCGATCTCGCGGCCGTGGACGCAGTTCCCGGCATCGCGCCGGCGGCGAAGCAGATGGGCCGCCATGCCGCCCGCAACGTTTTGACTCAACTGAAGGGAAAACCCACCAAGCCCTTCCGTTACCGCGACTACGGCCAGCTCGCGACCATCGGCCGAAATGCCGCCGTGGCGATGATCGGCCGCCTGCATCTGTCGGGTTTCCCCGCCTGGCTGGTCTGGCTGGTCGCGCACATCTATTTCCTCATCAACTTCCGCAGCCGCATCATGGTGATGTTCGACCTGACCTGGGCCTACTGGACCTCCCAGCGCTACGCGCGCATCGTCTTCCTCAAGCAGCCTCCTTCACCGCGTTGACGGCCACAGCCAGGCCGCGCCGCGCACGCCGCTCGAATCCCCATGGGCGTGGCGCGCCAGGCGAGTCGTTACCCGGTCCGAGAATACGTGCTGTCCCCAGAGCCGCGGTACTTCGGTGTACAGCCGCTCGATGTTGGACATTCCCCCGCCGAGCACGATGACGTCCGGGTCGAGCAGGTTGATGACCGTGGCGAGCGCGCGCGCCAGCCTTTCCTCATAGCGGGAAATCGTATCGCTGTTCCGCTCAACGATTTCCTCAGGGCTGGCGCTTTCCCCCGTAACCGCCTTGTGATCGCGCGCGAGGCCGGGTCCCGACAGGTAGGTCTCGATACAGCCGACGCGACCGCAATAGCAGGGCGGCAGCGGCAAGTCGGAGGCGGTCGGCAGCGGCAGCGGGTTGTGCCCCCATTCCCCCGCGATCGCGTTCGGCCCGGTCAGCACGCGGCCATCCACGACGATTCCGCCGCCGACACCGGTGCCGAGGATCACGCCGAACACGACCTGCGCGCCCTGCCCCGCCCCATCGACCGCTTCGGAAAGCGCGAAGCAATTGGCGTCGTTCTCGAGCCTAATTTCCCTGTGCAGGGCTGTTTCCAGGTCTTCCTTCAAAGCACGCCCGATGAGCCAAGTCGAGTTGGCGTTCTTCACCAGACCCGTCGCGCGCGACAGCGCGCCCGGTATGCCGATGCCGACGGTTCCATCGCCGATCTCTTTTACCAGACCTGTAACTGCGGCGAGCGTCGCGGCGTAGTCACCCCGCGGGGTGGGAATTCTCTTGCGAAAGACTTCGCGCCCGGATGGGTCCAGCGCGAGCGCTTCGATCTTCGTGCCGCCGATGTCAATGCCTATCCTTAAATTGCTGTACACGCCCCGGCCAAGCGACTGTGAAAACCGACCCATGGTAACTGATCAACAGGCCGTCGCTTCATCGCCGAGCATCAGAAGTACCGTACCCGGGCGCGCTACAGCATGTAGGAGATGTCCGAAGCTCCGGTGGGGTAGGCGAACAGGGTGGACTTCAGGTCATCGGCGGTCAGTCCTTTGCGGATGGCGAGAGCGAAAATGTTGATCACCTCGTCCGCGTGCGGGCCGACGAGATGGGCGCCGAGAATTCTCTCGCTGCCCTCCTCGATCAGCACCTTGAAGCCGTAAACCGGTTCGGCTGCCTGCCGCGCCGTGAACCAGTCGGGTGCTCTTTTGTAGTTGGCGCGGAACTGCAGGCCGCGCCTGCGCGCATCCGCTTCGCTTAAACCGACCGCGGCGATCGGAGGAACGGTGAAAGCGACGCTGGGTACACCGGTGTAGTCGGGCTTGCGCCGGTTTCCGTTAAGCAGGTTCTCCGCCACTACTTTAGCGTCGTTGGCGGAAACCGGGGTGAGCGGCGGACCTTTCTGAGCCGTGTCGCCCGCCGCATAGACCGCGGGATTCGACACGCTTTGCAGGTAGTCATTGAGCTCGAGCTTTCCGTCCTTCACAGCGACGCTCGCTGCGCCGAGATTGAGCGCCTGGAGGTCGGGCTTGCGGCCCGCGGCGTGCACCACCAGATCGGCCTCGAACTGCGCCGACCTTCCATCTGAAGAAGCGCGCACCGAAAAGCCGTTGTCCGTTTTCTCGACGGCTTCGACCCTGGTCCGGGTGCGGACGTCGATGCCGATGGTGCGGAACTTGTCCAGCAGGAAGTCCACCAGATCCGCATCGAAGCGCGTCAGCATCCGCTCGCCGCGCTGCAGCACGGTCACTTTCGCGCCAGCACGCGCCGCGATGTGCGAGAACTCGGCCGCGATATAGCCGCCGCCGACGAGGACGATGCGCGCGGGCAGCGCATCGAGCTCGAGAAATTGCTCGTTCGTCGCGAGATGCTCTTCGCCCGGAATATTGAGCCTCACCGGCTCGGCCCCCGCAGCGATCAGCACGTAGCGGCTTTCGAGCTGGGCGCCGCCCGCCTCGATGCTATTGCGCCCGGTAAAGCGAGCGCGACCATGGTAGGTATCGATGCCTTTTCCGGCGTACATGTCCTCGTGCTTCTTCGGTATCGGATCGGTGAAGGATCGCTTGAACGCCATCAGCTCGCGCCAATCGATGCGCACCTCGCCGGCGACGCCTTTCCCGCGCATGCGGCGGGCATGGTCGAGCGCGGCGACGCCGCCGATAAGCATCTTCTTCGGATCGCAGCCGCGCAGTACGCACGTGCCGCCGAAGGGGCGGAAGTCGACGATGGCCACCGTCCACCCCGCGCTGCGCACCCGCATCGCCGCGACCATCGCCGCGGTCCCGGTTCCAATGATGACCAGGTCGTATCGCTTCATCGACTTTTCGCCTGCATCGGCGGGCGCTTCACCGAGCCGAAGGAGCAGAACACGCAGCAGTCGCCCGGGTTCGGCCGCAGCAGCGCGCCGCAGCGCGCGCGTTCGTAGTGGAACTGGCAGGCGTCAGTCGGCATAGACTCGGCCTTGGCGAAGCCGCACTTCGGGCAGGTCAGCACCGATTCGAGGATTGGCGTGCTCATTGCTTCGGCGTCGACGGATAACCGGCGTTCGCGGTCGCCTTCGTCAACGCTTCGAGCGTCGTTTTGCTGTCGTCGTAAGTCACGACCGCCTCCCTTTTCTCGTAGCTCGCCGAAACCCTGGAGACGCCGGGAACTCTCGAAATCGCCTTTTTCACCGTTATCGGACATGTCTCGCAGTACATGCTCGGCAGCGACAGCGTAACGGTCTTCACCTCGGCCCGGGCCGCCCAAGAGGCGAAGGCGAGCGCCGCCATGAACACGGCATTGCGAAGGTTCCTCATTGTCATCTCCTTTCAGTAGAAGTACGGCGTGAAGTACGGGTAGGCGAGCATGAAAGCCAGCAGCAACGCGACGGCCCAGAAGCCGATCTTGTACCCGCGCCTGACGCGCGGAAGCGCGCACACCTCGCCGGGCTCGCACTCTACGGCCGGCCGATAGATACGCCGCCACGAGAACGCCAGCGCGACGAGCGCCATCGCGATAAAAAAGGGGCGGTACGGCTCCAGCCGTTGAAAGTTGGCAAGCCATGCTCCGCCCACGCCAATGCTCACGAGGACGAGAGGGCCAAGGCAGCACGCGCCCGCGAGCAGCGCGGCAACACCGCCCGCCGCGAGGGCGGTGGATTCCCTGATAGGTTGAGGCATTCGACATCCTTTCCAGCCGCATGCGGGAACCGTAAGCATATTTCCGTAGTCAACTACGGACTCAAGCCATGAAAATCGGTAATCTGGCCGCGCAAGGCGGCGTCCATGTCGAGACGATCCGGTACTACCAGGACCTCGGCCTCATGCCGCGGCCCGCACGCGCCCGCGGGTCGGTGCGCCGATACGGGCAAGACGCCGTCGACAGGCTGCGCTTCATCAAGCGCGCACAGGCGCTCGGCTTCTCGCTCGAGGAGGTGAAGATGCTCCTCGGACTCGCGGCCGGCGAGCACTGCGCCGAAACGCGCACGCTGGCTAGGCAGAAGCTCGGCCTGGTCGAGAAAAAAATATCCGACCTACGACGAATCCAGCACGCACTGAGCAAGCTGGTGCGCGCATGCGGTAACGGCAAGCGCGGCCGCGGCTGCCCGATCATTGAAACGGTGTCCGCGACCGAACCGGCAGGCAAGCGCTGAGCCGCAGGCCTACGCCGGCTTCGCGCTGAGCCGGCGCCACAGCAGTCGGTCGATGGAGAGCGCCCCTGCGCCGCGGCAAAGCAGCACCAGCATCATCGCCGCCCACTGCAGGTGAGTCGGCCACGCCTCCGGGTAGACGAAGATCTGGATCACCGCCGTCATGCCGAGGAGGACGAGCACGGCAAGGCGGGTGAAGAGCCCGAGCACCAGCAGGATCGGGCAGGTGAGCTCGATCGACAGCGCCATCGCCGCGGCGATCTCGGGCGGGAGCAGCGGCACGCGGTATTCATCGGCGAAAAGCTCGATCGTGCGCTGCCAGTTGATGAGCTTCACCTGCGCCGAGCTCCAGAAGATCCACGCCACGCCAAGGCGCAGCGGGATGGCGAGCACTGAATACGGCACCGCCTCGAGCCAGGCAACAATTTTCCTCAGGAATGACATGCGGTGAGGCGGCCCTTGCGGAGCTGCGCGGCGAGAAACAGCGCCGCGTCTGCCGGCGCTGACTCGAGCAGCCTGCCCAATGCCTCGCCGGCGCACAGCCTCGACACGAACTCATAGGCGCCCGGCTCTAGGCGCTCGGCCTCGACACCGTCCGGGCCGCGATGCACGACGAGCCTCACTGGTCCGCTCGACAAGTCGATTTGCGCCATTACCGCCTCGTCGCCGGCGAGCACCGCATCGGCGATCTGGTCGGCCGGATAGGCCAAGGTGAGGAAGCTCACCGAGGGGTGAGGCTCGAAACGCAGCGCCGCATGGCCTTGCGGATCTACCGCAGCCACTGTGAGCGGGTCGAGGACCGGTGCGTCTGCCGCATTCGCGGCCACGCTGAGCGCCCATTCGAAGCTGGCGACGTCGGCGAGATAGGGAAGCTCGCTCGCCGGCCCGAACGCGGCCAGGAAATCCGGAAACTCGCCGCCGTACTCGTTCAGGTAGCCGCTTTGCGGCGGATGCGAGCCCGCAAAGCGGGCCGCCGCCATGTCGAAACAATCGCGCCCGACGAGCCGCTCGATTGCGGGATAGGTCATGCGCAGCGCTTCGATCAGGGTCGAGCGGCAGGTGTTGCGATAGATGCGCAGCCGCTCGGCTGCCGTGAACCCCTCCTGAACGATGGCGCCGCAAACGGCGTCGTCCTCCTCGTGCAGCATCGAGGCCGCGAACGCGCGCTGCAGCTCAAGCAAAGCGGGCATGCCTACGCTCCTCGCTCATGATGCACTGCGCCTGCGCCGCTTCGTCGAGCAGCACTGCGAGCGGCGGCACGTCGGTGTCCCATTCGATGAGCGTCGGCAAAGGCCCGAGGAGTGCGACCGCCTCCGCGTAGAGCACCCAGACTTCTGGACAGATGCGTGAGCCATGGTCGTCGATGCGGATCAGGCGGCCGTCGTCGAACTTGCGCAACTGATGACCCGCGAGATGAATTTCGCTGACGCTCTCCGCCGGCAGGGCACGCAGATAGCGCCGCGGATCGAAGCCGTGGTTGCAGGCGCTCACGAAGACGTTGTTGACGTCGCACAGGATGCCGCATCCGGTGCGCCCGGCGAGCGCCGCGACGAATTCCCATTCAGGGATCGTCGAATGGCGGTAGCGCAGGCACGACGAGGCGTTCTCGACGAGGATGCGGCGCCCGAGAAAATCCTGCGCGACCTCGACATTGCGGCAGACGATCGATAGCGCCTCCTCGGTGAACGGCAGCGGCAGGAGATCGGCAAAGTGCGCGCCGCCGGTCGCGCTCCAGGAAAGATGCTCGGAAACGAGCCCGGGGTCGACGCGCTGCGCCAGGTCTCTCAGCCGGACGAGGTGCCGCTCGTTGAGCCCATCGGTGCTGCCGAGCGAAAGTCCAACACCATGCAGCGAAAGCAGGTAGTCGCGCCGGACCGCGTCGAGAACCATGAGCGGCTTACCGCCGCCCATGTAGTTCTCGGCGTGCACTTCGAGCCACGCCGCGGCCGGCTTCTCTTCCAGCACGGCGCGGTGATGCGGGAACCGCAGGCCGATTCCCGCCGCCGCCGGGATCACGACGCCTGGGTTTTGCCGCCCCCGAGCTTCTGGCAGTCGCCTTTCGGCAGGAGCACGAAGGAGGCCGGGTCCCGGTCGCGCGTCGACTGCCCCACGCAGGAATGGGCGCCCTCCGCACAGTCGTTCTTGCCGCGCGCGGCGACACCGTAACACTTCTCGAGGTTGTTCTTCACCATGCGCTCCATCGTCATTTTCTGCTCCTTGGTCATAGGCTTATCGCCCTGGGCCTGTGCGGCGGTGCCGGCCAGGGCGAGTCCGATGGCGGCGGCGAGCATGGCGGTTGCGGACGAACGATTCATGGGTAATCTCCAGAAAGGGTTATCAGGGACTGCACGCATTAGACCGGCCACCACCCGTCTTCCTTACAGCCCGGCAACATGTAAGGATTGCGGCGCTCGCCGGGTCTCATGCGCATCAGCCACCATCGCCAAAACTTCGAGCAGACTGTGCGCGCCTACAGCGCGGACCTGTACCGCTATGCCCACTGGCTGTGCCGCGACCGCCATCTCGCCGAGGACATCGTGCAGGAGGCTTTCGCCCGCGCGTGGAAGGCCTGGAGCGAGCTGCGCGACTTGGCGCAGGCGAAGGCCTGGCTGATCACAATCGTACGCAACGAATACGCGCGCAGCTTTTCGCGCAACCGCATGGAGACTCAGGAAATCGACGAGGCCGATCTGCCGGCGTTGCCGTCGTTCGAGCATGGGCTGGAAACGGCACAGCTCGTCGCCCTGCTGCCCGAAACCTATCGCGAGCCGCTGCTGCTTCAGGTGCTGGGCGGCTTCAGCTGCGCCGAGATCGCGGCAATGCTCGGCACGAGCGAAGGCGCCGTGATGACCCGCCTTACGCGCGCGCGCCAGGCGCTGCGCCAGCAATTCAGCGACGCCGGCAAGCGGCGGAGCGCCAGATGAACTGCCTCGAATTCCATCGCGAAAAGCTCGCCGATCCGCGCCGCCTTTCGGCCGGGGCGCGAGCGCACGCGCAAGCGTGCGCGAGCTGCGCCGCCTTCGCACGCAGCGTCGACGAAAGCGACCAGCGTCTTGAGGAGACGCTCGCGAGCCCGGTGCCCGACGGACTCGCAGACCGGATCATTCTTCGTTCGCGTACGAAAAACCGGGCGTGGCGCGCCTGGGCGCTGGCAGCGAGCGTCATCCTCGCTGTTGCAGTGGCTTTCTCCTTCGTGAGGCAGCCGAAGAACGCTGCGGATCAGTATGCGCGCCTCGCGATCGAGCACGTCATGATGGAGCCAGAGTCGCTCACCACGGTCCGCAACACCGACCCGCCGGCGCTGCGCACGATCGTGCAGGAATTCGGCGGCACGCTCAAGGCGCTGCCCGGAACGATCCGTTATATCCGGCTCTGCCCGGTCGAAGACGGCACGGGCTGGCAT
>WNFI01258460.1_pt2 | contig 11821 bp, 15 predicted proteins | sample 5400471 | NCBI WGS metagenome assembly WNFI01 (sample SAMN13153348, study PRJNA577476) | soil metagenome | isolation source: 100 cm saprolite on Douglas fir-dominated hillslope | place: USA:California | collected 2013-09-17
AGGATTGATGAGTATATTTCCTATTATAAAACCGGTGTTTGGCAGAATAATTTGGGTTATCCATTTCCCAAGATTTTTCTTATCTATCCTAATGATCGAGTAAAAAAACTTATTAAGGGTTATATTTTAGAAGTACTTAAGTTAGAAGGCGTGAAAGTCGAATTTTTCTTGGGCAAGCGAAACCAGATTAAACTATATGGTCTTAGTAGCAATACATGGGAATATTCTACTAAGTAGTTTAATATTTTTATTTACTTTTAAAAAACTCTGAAAAAGTTATAAGACTGAAAAATAGGTTCTTACTTCTTCCACCAGGTAAAAAATTTGGATTATCTTGCAAAGATGGATATAATATATTTATGGGAAAAGTACAATTTGCTTTATCAGTTACAGTAATTAAGGAAGGCGATAGTTTTATTGCTTATAGCCCTGCTTTGGATCTATCAACGGTAGGAGACACCTATGATGAGGCTAGGAAACGCTTTGGAGAAGCAGTTCAAATATTTTTTGAAGAAATAGCTGAAAAGGGGACTGTTGATCAAGCTTTAACTGAACTAGGATGGCAGAAACAAAAGAATGAATATATCCCTCCAATGGTAGTTGGAAGCCAAATTGAAAATTTCACCGTTCCACGATTTGCTATTTAAATGCCCAGGATTACTCCTCCTTCAAAATATAATAAGTAGCCTTACCTTTACCTTTTCTTTCAATAAGTTCTAAATCTAAAAGTTTTTGGAAATCCAATGCCCTTGTAGCTCTGGCTCTATCTACTAGTTTTGCGTAATCACTATCCTTAATAAAACCTTTTTCTTTTATAAAATCTAATATTTTGTTGTGATATTTTTGTAACTCTTTATCTGGACTGATAGCTATTTTGGGAAGGATTTCCTGTACCCTCAAGAGTTCATCGATTATTCCTTCCGTAAAGTATTCTAACCATCCTGTAAAGTCAATCTTATCCTTTAGTTCATAATAATCGCCTCTTTCCCCAACGTACTCGAAATAACGAGTTACATTTTTGTTATAGTAATTTTCAAAACTAAAAAGATTAAAAGTATTGAGCCCCATTTCAGCGAGCAGTACTTTTGTAGCCAGTCTTGTAGTTCTTCCATTACCGTCTATAAAAGGGTGAATAAGAACCATTTGTTTATGAAAAATTCCAGAGAGGATAAGAGTATCAATCTCTTTGTGTTTTTGGTCCATAAATCCAACAAGATCAGTCATCAAAGAATTTACTTCGTTAACATCAGGTGGAAGATATACTGTTCGCCCGGTGCGGGGATCATTTACAACAACTGGTCTCTTTCGTAAAACTCCAATATCCTGTTGTGCCAGTAAATCTTTCATCACAAGTTTGTGGATTTCAAGAATAAGATCTAGTGAGGGAATAACATGTTCCTCTTGTAGTTTTTTGTCTAGGTATTCTAAAGCTTCATTGTAATTGAGTACTTCCTTCTCACTTTCTCTGGTATGTGCAGGTTTGGATTTAAGGATTTTCTTAACTTCAGTAAGAGGCAGGGGATTACCTTCAATGCTTGTCGAAGCATGAGCTGAAACATCACGAGCTGCCCTTTCCAGTTCAAACAGAACTACTTTTGAAAAACGTCTGTCATTAAGCTCAGAAATCAGATTGTTTATTCTTTTTATATTTGCAAGGAGACTATTTGTAATTGTGTATTTAGGAGTAAACATTAGACAAATAATAGACGATTTTTAGACGATTGTAAAGTATAAAAAATAGGTTCTTACTTCTTCCACCAGGTGGAGCTGATTTAGCCTCGAATATAGTCTCCTGATATAAGCAGGACTTGAAGCTTTAAGTTATAATAATTTAATGAGAAAAATTGTCGTATTTAATTTGATTTCTCTTGACGGGTATTTTGCAGGAATGAATGGGGACATCTCTTGGCATAATGTGGACGATGAGTTTAATAAATTTGCCATAGAGCAAACCAGCCAATTTGGAGGCATCATTTTCGGACGCACAACTTATCAACTGTTTGAGGAATTTTGGCCAAAAGCATTAAAGGATCCTAAAACTTCTCCAGATGATCAAAAAATTGCGCAAATAATTGAAGATACATGGAAACTCGTTTTTTCTAAAAGTATTAAAAAAGTTACATGGAAAAATTCAAATCTATTTCATGAAATTGATTCTAATGAAATTAAAAAATGGAAAGAAATAGATGGTAAAGATCTTGTAATCTTTGGCAGTGGGACTATTGTTCAACAGTTTGCTAATTTAGGTCTTATTGATGAATATCGACTTCTTGTTAATCCAATAATTTTAGGTAGTGGTAAACCAATGTTTAAAGATGTAAATGAGACTAAATTAAAGTTATTAAAAACTAGAAATTTTAAAAACGGGAACGTTCTACTTTACTACCAACCTATAAAGTAATCATATAATAAGTTCTAACTTCTTCTACCAGGTGGAGTTAATATGGTACAAGCATCTTGACAACATGTTGTATGACATGTTAATATCCATATATGTTAAAAACATATCTTTATATTCCGGAGGAGTTAGAGAGAAAAATAATTCAAACTACTCAAAGTCAAAACAAAAGTAAGGCTGAAGTTATGAGACAAGCTTTAGAAAAAGGTATTAGTGCAATATCTCAGCAAGGTAGTTTGTCTGTACAAGCGTTGTTACGCATCGCAGAAATTGGAGAAAAATACCAGCCTCGAGGTCCAAAACACTTATCTGCTAATTTAGATCAATACCTTTGGGGAATAGATAAACATGCAGGTAAATAAATCTCCAGTCGTAATTGTTGATGCTGATGCTATTGTCGCACAAGCTTTTCCTAATGACTCCAATCATCAGCGAGCTGTTGCAATCTCGAATAGACTGAATGATCTCAACGCCAAAGCGATCTATCCAGCTTCAGCAGTTTTAGAAGCAACGACGGTTTTGCAAGCTAGACTTAATAGCGGTGAAACAGCTTATGGCACCGCGGTTGTTTTTTCTGATCCCAATGTCCAAGTTGCAGAAATTAATCAGAGTATATTAATAAATGCCTTGAATTATTTTACCCCAACAACAAGTAAGAAAAATACTTTATTTGACTGTGTTGTAATGGCAGTTGCGAATGAGAATAAAGCGGATGCTATTTTCAGTTTTGATAAGCTTTACAAGAAAAATGGATTTAAATTAGCTTCAGAGTTAATAAAATAGGTTTGTATATTACTTCTTCCACTAAGTGGAGCTCAAAGTACCTTCAATATATAAAGCCAGAACTTTCTTGATATAATCAAAACATGAAAACTATTTTAGTTGATGCAGTTGATGCTTTTGTTATAGAAGGACAAGGTATTTTTAAAGAAATGTATGACTTACTTGAGACCTTTCCAAACAGAAAAATAATTTTAACTGGGGCCAATGATGATCAGTTTAAAGAGTTTGGTTTAGATAAGATGCCTTACGAAGTTTTTACCTTGAAGCATAAACCTGAAAAAACTGAACCGCTATATTATAAAACAATGTTAAAGTATTTTGACTTAAGTAAGGATGATGTTATTTATTTTGAGCATAATCCCAATGCAATAAAAAGTGCTCAATCTGTTGGAATAACTTCATATTATTACGATCCAGAGAAGAAAGACTTGGAAGCATTAAAAAACTTTTTAAATCATCCCAATAAGCGAGCAAATTCTTGATCATTAGTTAAATTAATACTTGACAAATGTATATATTGGTAATATACTTGATTTGTGATAAAGATATTACCTGACCCAATTTCATTTGAGTGGGACAAAGGTAATATCGATAAAAATTTCAAAAAACATGGGGTTGCCAACCAAGAAGCAGAAGAAGTCTTTAGTAATGAGCCGTTAGTTGTTTCAGAAGATAGTAAACATTCTCTTAAAGAAGTTAGATTTAAAGCGCTAGGAAAAACAAACAAAGGAAGACAGTTATTTGTGTCTTTCATGATACGGAACGATAAAGTTAGAATAATTTCAATTAGAGATATGAATAAAAAAGAGGAGGTGGTATATGAAAATGCTTAAACAAATTCCGCAATTCAAATCAGAAGATGAGGAAAGAAATTTTTGGGCTAGCCATGACTCAACTGAATATATCGATTGGTCAAAAGCTCAAAAAACAATTTTTCCCAATCTTAAGATGTCAACTGAATCAATATCTTTGAGATTGCCATCACATCTATTAGCCAGTATTAAGGCTTTAGCTAACAAGAAAGATGTGCCATATCAGTCTCTGATGAAAATGTTTTTGAGCGAAAAAGTAGAAGAATCTCAAAAACATTTGGTTACAAAATAAGTTCTTACTTGATCCATCAGGTGGAATTGAATCTATATAAAATACCGATAGTAAGAATAAAGGATGTTGAAAAATAGTGGGACTGTCAAACACATTATTACCAGTAGACAAATTTGTAAAGTTGGAATTTTAGGGGATCTAACAGGAAGAAAAAGAGTTTTTTCATAATAAAGATTACATCGGTTTTTTTAGTTAAGTTAAGAGATAAATTAACAGCTAAAGATTTAAAATTGTTTGAGGTAGAACGAATTTTAATAAATAATTGACATTTGAGATTGCTTTGTTATACTTCGATCTAGAAGTAATCATTTGTTTAAACTGCTTCATATGGTAATACTTCAAGCATGTTTTGTTATGAAAAAACTTATAGCTTTGACTTCTATATTTTTAACAAGCTTAATTGTCGCTTCACCTATATTTGCCCAACAGGATATTTCTAAAGTTCAAAATTTTATAACTAGTATTGTTCAAACTCTTGTTACTCTTGCTATAACTCTGGCTGCTGCATTTTTTGTTTGGGGAGGAATTCGTTATATTACAAGTTCTGGTGATCCACGTCATCTTGAGAGCGCCAAAAATACTATTGTATATTCTGCAATTGGGTTGACTGTTTCTCTTGCAGCTCTTGTACTAACTAATATAGTTACTCAATTGGCTCAAACTGCGTTTGGACACTAATCCTAAATGATTAATACCGAAGTAGCTAGTTTTACATCTTCAACACTAGGTACTCTCACAATCTTTGCAATACTTGTTGTAAGCTTCTTCTTAGTTAAAGGAGGATATTTATATATAACTTCATCTGGACGGCCAGACGTATTAGAGAGTGCCAAAAAGACAATTCTAAACGCATTCATTGGTTTGATTCTTGTAATTTCTGCCAATACTTTAATATCGTTTCTTACGCATTCTTTTATTCCAACAACTTCCTCATCCTTACCTTCTCAATTATCACTTACTCCAATTGAACCTGCAGTTACTAATGATGGTCTAGCTCAGGTACTTATTAGTTCTATTACTGCTCTTTTACAAAATTTGATTCAAAGTGCAACGAAACCAATAACGAGTGGAATCATTGGTTTTTTAACAGTTACGCCACAACTTGCTTCAAACTTGGTGATTTTTAACTTTTGGCTTATTATTGTTGGTGTTACGTATTCATTGTTTGCACTTCTAGTTGCTATCCTTGGTTTTCAATTTATGAGTGCAACAACCTTTGGGTTTGAAGAGTTAGAACTTAAACGGTTGCTTCCTAGAATTGGTCTAGCTTTTTTAGCAGCTAATACTTCTATTTTTTTAATCGATTTTGTAATTCAACTTGCAAATAATCTTATTTCGGCAATGCTTCACGCTACAGGTGGATTAAATCAAGCATGGATTGTAAATGCATTTAATCCAACAATGATTTCGCTTGGTGGAACTGCGCTTATTACTCTAATATTTATGGTTGTATTTGTAATTTTGGCTATAGTTTTACTTCTTTTTTATATTAGCCGTTTGATTGCAATTGTAGTTGGCGCATGTCTTTCTCCGTTAATTTTTCTACTTTGGGCTTTTCCAAAATTCTCTGATTTTGCTGAGATTTCTGCGAAAACTTATTTGGTAACTATTTTTTCGATTTTTGTACATGTGGTAATTCTTCAATTGGCTTCTTCGTTTTTGACCTTGCCTGGTCAAACTGGAACCAATTCCTTGATTTCAATACTTATTGGTATAGGGTTATTATTTTCTCTTCTTAAAACTCAGTCTTTTATGATGCAATTAGTTTTTTACAATACGAACCAATCCATGATTAAAAAAATTGGAGGTCAAATCATGAACGTCGTTAGTACCAAAGAACAAGTCATGGCTACTTCTCAATCCAGAGAAAGATTCGTGAGAGCGCCAAGAAGGGCAGTAAATGTATGAAAACTAAAGTTATTCCAGCTCAAATAACAACAATTGAAGATAAAATCACAAACAACTTGAATTTAACTCAATTATTTCTTTTAGTAGCTCCAATTTTATTTGGAATATCTTTCTATACTGTTATGCCAGTCAAATTTAGATTTACGACTTATAAGATTCCATTTATCTTAATAGCTTTCATTGTTTTTCCAGTTCTTTCTTTGAGAGTTAAAGGAAGAGTTTTAATTAATTGGTTAATTCTTTGGTTTACTTTCCTTTTGAGATCTCATATTTATGTTTTTAATAAAAATGATCTTTATTTACGCGAAGTTCTTTTTGAAACAGAGAAAAAACAAAAGTTAATTCTAAGCGAACCTAAAGGTAGGGAAGAAAGTGATAAAATTTTGGATTTGAAGGAAGCAGCAATTGACTATCAAATTATTAATCGAAATAGGAATATCAATTTTCGAATGAATCGAGGAAAAATATTATTATTTAAAGACTAATGAGAATATTTGACAAAACTTATAAAGCCTCATCAAGGCGCCAGATTAATATTAAGGAAGTTAAAGACGGAATACTTGTCTTGCCTGGTGACAGATACCGTGTGATTCTAGAAACTTCTGCAATTAATTTTGAGCTTAAAAGTGAGATGGAAAAAGATTCACTTACTGATAACTTTCAAACATTTTTGAATTCTTTGCCATGTCCTATTCAAATTATTGTGAGAACTCGAGAGCTTGATATTGATTCTTATTTAGAAGAATTTGATAAATATCAAAATAAAGAAACTGAAGAGGTTTACAAACAGCAACTTAAAAATTACGCAGTTTTTATTAAAAAATTAGTTTTGGGAAGTAAAATTCTTTCGAGGCGTTTTTATATAGTTATCCCATATAAGGTTACTCATGAAAATAATGAGTTTTCATTTATTAAAGCTCAGCTGCAGTTAAGTGAGGATATTATTACGAAAGCACTTGAGAAACTTGGCATTAAAGTGCGACATCTTGGAAATCTTGAAATACTTGATCTTTTTTATAATATCTATAATCCAACTCAGATTAAGACTCAACCTTTATCAAAGAGGGCATTTAGCAGTTTATTTACTAACACATATGATTTTTAATAAAGATAAAATTAAAGCCTATTTTGGTAAAAAAGCCAGGCGGTGTGAACTAACTGAATTTGAATTCGGTGGACAAGATCTTGTTGACCTTATTTCGTATGCTGGACTTAAAGAATTTTCAAGCTATCTAGAACTTGATGGTAAATATTTGAGAACGTTATTTATATCAGGATTTCCATATATTGCTACAACTGGTTGGCTTAATAATTTAATTAACTTTAGTCACAGTGTTGATATTTCATATCATATTGAACTTGTTGACCCACTTTTAGCGATACCTAAACTTACAAGGAAAATAACAGAGTTGGAATCAAGAAGAAGAGTTATGTTGCAGCAAGGAAAGATTGTCGGATCTGAGGTACTTGATCCACTTGATTCCGCAATTAATCTAAAGGACAGAATACTTAGGGGACAGGAAAAATTGTTCCAGTTTTCAATTTACATAACTATAAGTGAAGATTCACTTCTTGAATTAGATAAAACTACAAGGCTTCTTGAAGCTACTTTGGCAACTAAGTTATTTTATATAAAAACGGCTTCATTTCAACAACTTGATGGTTTGCAAACCATGCTTCCTAGAGGGGAAAATTTATTATCTCAAAAACGGAACTTGGATAGTTCTTCCGCAGCTCTTACTTTTCCATTTATATCGTCAGAATTTGTTCAAGAATCTGGAGTTTTATATGGAATTAATAGATCAAATAATTCACTTGTAATATTGGACCGATTTTCGTTAAATAATGCCAATAGTATAACTTTTGCCCAGTCAGGTAGTGGTAAAAGCTATTTTGCAAAAGTAGAGATACTTCGAAATCTTATGCAAAAAACTAAAGTTATTGTAATCGATCCAGAGCGAGAATATAAACAACTTTCAGATTCACTAGCTGGAACATACACAAAATTATCTCTTGGGTCAAAGGAGAAAATTAATCCTTTTGATTTTTCATTGAGCTCATATGGATCAACACATAGTTTAGGAGAACATATCCAAGATTTAACTGAAGTTCTTTCCTTGATGTGTGAAGGATTTAGTATAGAGGAAAAAGCTATAATCGATAAAGCATTAATTAAAACTTATAAAAAGTTTGGTTGGACCTTGCGAAGCAAGAAAGCTCAAGGAAAGTCATATCCATTACTTAAGGATTTATATGAAATTCTCAAGTTAGATGGTGAAACAAAACTTGTTGCGAAGTTTGAAAAGTTTGTAAAGGGATCACTTGCAACTGTATTTAATAGTCAAACTAATATAGAACTTAAAAATAGACTTATCATATTTGATATTAAAGATTTACCTGAATCTTTAAGACAGATTATGCTTGTGATTGTAGCTAATTTTGTTTATAACCAGGTAAAGAGAGCTCCACAAAAAAGGCTTCTGGTTATTGATGAAGGTTGGTTACTTTTAGAGCACGAGGAAAGTGCCAGATTTGTATCTGGACTTACGAGACGAGCAAGAAAGTATTTTCTAGGGGTGAGTATTATAACGCAGCAGGCAAGTGACTTTTTGAATAATACTTATGGGAAAGCGATTGCGTCGCAGACTTCACTTAGAATTTTGATGAGACAAGACACAACTACAATTAAAAGTGTTGTTGAGGAATTTAAGTTAAGTGAATATGAAGAAAACTTTCTCCTTACTTGTGATAAAGGAGAGGCTATTATTATTGCTGACCAAAACCATATTGCTATTAAGATAATAGCTTCTGAAAAAGAGCATCCATTAATTACAACAGATCCTTCAGAAGTATACCGTGTGCTATGAACTTATTTCTATTGTGGAATGCTTTTTCATTTAGAAAAGAGATTACTTATATTGGAAGTATTTTTTTTATAGTTTTACTTTTGCCAATAATTGCAGTAATTATATTAACCCAAACTGGAATTAATGTCGTTTCTAATAAATTGGCTAATTTAAATCGCGCTGATAAAACAGTTGAGGTTTTAAATCCACTTAACGGTAGTGTTGTTACCAATGTAAATGGACCATTTAGCTGGCCAATTAAAGGTATTGTTACATTGGAGTTTGGTGAGAGCGACCTTCCATATCAGCCGTTTCATACTGGTATTGATATAGCAAATAAGTATGGTGCGCAAATAACTCCTTTTGCTAAAGGGAAAGTAATATATGCTAGTGAAATTTCGTGGGGATTTGGAAAACATATTATTCTTGATAATGGGAATAATGTAACTTCCATTTATGCTCACTTGTCTCAAATTTATGTAAACGTTGGTCAAGAAGTAACCACAGGACAGATAATTGGAGCAGAAGGTGCGACAGGTTGGGCAACTGGACCTCATCTTCACTTTCAAATTAATGTTTTTGGAATACCTGTTAATCCAAGAACTTTTTTAGGAAATGTGGTAGCGAGTGCAGAATAATTTGTTAATATCTTTATTTTGTGAGTGTTTAGTAAAAACATAGAAGATTGTTTAAAGTAAGTAAATTTACAAAGTATGTATAAGACATTTAGGCGAAACACCTCGGTATAAAATTTTGACAGTTTATGTTAGAATCTATTTTATAGATTGGAGGTGATTGATTATGAAGAAATTTTTAGTTTTATATTTGGGTGGAGGAGATCAAATGGCGAATGCTTCCCAAGAAGAGAAAGATGCTTCAATGAAAACCTGGATGGATTGGTTTACGAAGGTAGGTAGTGCTGTTGTTGATCAAGGAAATCCAACTGGGGTTACTAAGTTAATGGGTAAGGGTAATGCTACTTTAGTCACTGGGTATTCTATGATGCAAGGAAATAGTATCGACGAGGTAGTTAAAATGCTTGAAGACAACCCACAAATGCAAGTTGGTGGAGTAGAGGTATTAGAGATAATGCCAATAATGTAATTTAATTCAAAGAATCTCCCATTTTGGGAGATTCTTTGTTTAGGATATACTTAGATATGAAGTTTCTCCAACGGAAGTGGTTAGTTATCTTTTTAGTTTTGTTTATAGCTTTATTCTTGAGACTATATAAAATTGATATCAACCCCCCGGGACTTACACCTGATGAAGCTAGCCTTGGTTATAATGCATATTCAATTTTAAAGACAGGACGAGATGAATATGGAACCATACTCCCTGTCATTTTTAAATCGTTTGGAGATTATAAACCTGGGCTTTATGTATATCTCGCAGTTCCGGCGGTAGCAACATTTGGACTTAACGAAACTGCAGTGAGACTTCCAAGTGTTATCGCAGGGGTCTTTACTGTTTATCTTCTTTATTTAGTAATAATAGAATTATTTAAAAACGAAAAACTTGCATTGATTGGATTAATAATTGCTGCAACAAATCCGTGGCTTATTTATTTTTCAAGAGGGGCGTGGGAGGTTAATATTGCTCTAACGCTAACTCTTGCAGGTATTTATTTTTTCTTCAAATCTTTTAAAAATCAAAAACTAATAATACTGTCGGCAGTTTTTTTTGCGCTAACTCTGGTTGATTATCAAGGAGCAAAGCTTTCAACTGGAATTGTGATTGCAGTATTATTTATTCTTTATTGGAGGCAAATTTTAAAGTTTAAATTTAAATATTTAACTTCAGCTTTTATAATTGGAATAATTATTTCTACACCGATATTTATTAGTTTATTTAGTGGACAAGGTGGAAGACTAACTGTGTTTAGTGTTTTTTCATATCCAAGGCCAGAGGTCTACTTGAAGACCTTCCTAAATGAAGGAAATGTTCAAAAGGGAAGTATTACATATGATCTTTTTTATAATGAGCCACTTAATTTTCTTAGAGGGATATTGGGAAGATTCTTTAATCATTTTTCTGTGAGATTTTTATTCTTTGAAGGTGATTGGGCTAACCCAAGACATACTCCACCGTATCAAGGGGTTCTTGTAATTGGAGATGCAATATTTCTTCTTGTTGGAACTGTTGCCTTTTTAAGGGAAAAGATTTCAAAAGAAAAGTTATTTGTAGTTTTATGGTTAGTATTAGCAACACTTCCATCGATACTTTCAAGAGATCAAGTACATGCAGTGAGGTCATTTAATCTTGTAGTTCCATTTATAATAATTATTTCATTTGGGATAAATTATTTACTTCAAAATTCAAAAAGAATCTTTTTTATTTTTGCAGTTCTGGTTTATTCTGCGACTTATGTTTATTTTTTGGATGCTTATTTTGTGCATCAGCCTATCCATAATTCGCAATACTGGCAATATGGATACAAGCGGATGGTAGAAGAAATTACTCCAATACAAAAAAACTACAAACAAATTATCATTGAGCAATCATATGATCAGCCATATATCTATTTTCTTTTTTACCAGAAATATGATCCTGTAAAATGGCAGAAACAGGCTTATCTGAAACAAGATAATGGTCTTGACGTGGGACACGTTGAGAAATTTGATAATATCTGTTTTTGTGCAATTGATTGGTCACGAGATAGAGGAGATCATGGTGATTTAATTGTTGCTGATACCAAAGTGATTCCACCGCTTGATTCCAATGATCCAAAACAATTTAAGTTAGTAGATGAAATAAAATATTTGGATAATAAAATAACAGC
>WNFI01345497.1_pt1 | contig 11820 bp, 9 predicted proteins | sample 5400471 | NCBI WGS metagenome assembly WNFI01 (sample SAMN13153348, study PRJNA577476) | soil metagenome | isolation source: 100 cm saprolite on Douglas fir-dominated hillslope | place: USA:California | collected 2013-09-17
TAGCGCCGCAGCTTGCGGGCGAGATCCTTTACGGAAGTGAAAATACCGCGGGCGATGACATCGCGTTCGATCTTAGAGAACCAAATCTCGACCTGGGTCCCGCTCCGCTCTGCCGGTCGACAGAGTCAGGCGTGTGTCCACTACCAAACCATTGCGGTTCTCCGTCACCAGATGTCCCATGTAGCAAAGCCGCGCTTCGCCGCCACTGCTCTTCTTGAACAGCCGCGCAAACGGGTCTGTCAACGACTGGTGCGTTTCGTTCCTGCGCTTCTCTTTGCGAAAATTGACCGTCGGATTACTGCCGGGATCCTGCGGTGGCGGCAGCTTCAGCGTCTTGGCGCGTTTCTTGGTCTGGAAACTTTTCTGCCCGGCCCACGCTTCGATCAGTGTGCCATCGACGGTGAAGTGGTCGTCGCTCAGCAGCCGCTTCTGCCGCGCCTGATCGACCACCAGGGAGAAAAACTCTTCCGCCACCACCCCTTCCAGCAGCCGGTCCCGGTTCTTGGTGAATACGGTTGGGTGCCAGACCGGCTCGTTGGCCGATAGTCCCACGAACCACCGGAACAACATGTTGTATTCGAGCTGCTCCATCAGCATCCGTTCGCTGCGCACCGTGTAGAGCATCTGCAGCAATAATGCCCGCAGCAAACGCTCCGGCGGTATCGACTTGCGGCCGTCTTCGTGGTAGATCTCTTCAAAGCGGGCGATCGAGCGACTTCAGCGCCTCGTCCACCATGGTTCGAATCGGGCGCAGTGGATGGTCTGCCGGTACTCGTTTTCCGCAGGTTTACAACTGCGTCGTCAAAGAATTTGATCGACGAGTCTCGGTCGTCTGGATCTCGTCACTCGCCCAGCAATATGAGCAGTATCTTACAGCTCTAAGGAACAGCCGTCCCACAAATTCCCGCCTCTGAGCGCTTCCGGCCGGGCGCGAGGCAAGCACCAGGGTGCGATCGGCGTTTCTCCAGCACTGATTATCTCGGCCTAACCTTACACCGCAGATTTCGGTTCATCAGCCGCTGCCGCTGCCAGCAGCTTCTCCCGCGCCTGCTTCTCGATCCAGGTGTAGGTCAGTGCGAGGCCCTTTTCGAGAGAAATTTCCGGCTCCCATCCGAGCACCTGCCGGAGCAGCGTGTTATCCGAATTGCGGCCGCGCACGCCCATGGGGCCCGCCACATGCTTCTTGACGAGGCGCACGCCGGCGATCTGCGCCACCATGTCCGCCAGCTCATTGATCGTTACCATCCGGTCTTGTCCCAGGTTCAGGGGATCGTGGAAGTCCGAGCACATCAGCCGGTCGATGCCTTTGACGCAGTCGTCGATGAAGCAGAACGAGCGTGTCTGCTCACCGTCGCCCCAGATTTCAATCACCGGATTTCCGGTCAGCTTGGCCATCGCCACTTTACGGCACATCGCGGCGGGCGCTTTTTCACGGCCGCCTTCCCAGGTTCCGAGGGGTCCGAAAATGTTATGGAACCGGACCACGCGCGTCTCGGTACCATAATCCTCGCGATAGTGCGTGCAAAGGCGCTCGGTAACCAGCTTCTCCCAGCCGTAAGCGTCCTGCGGCTGCGCTGGGTAAGCATCGGACTCCTTCAGCGGCACGACGTTGGCTTCGGTCTGCCTGAACTCGGGATAAACGCACGCCGACGACGTGTACAGGTAGCGGCGCACTCCATTCACGCGCGCAGCCTCAAGCGTGTGCAGGTTGATGAGCGAGTTGTTCGAGAGAATCTGCGCGTGGTGGCAGGAGATGAATCCCATGCCCCCCATGTCAGCCGCCAAGGCGTAGACCTCATCGACGCCCCGTGTGGCTTGCAGACAGTTATCCCAGCGCCGCAGGTCGAGCAGTTCGAACTCGTCCGCGTCGGTCGACCGGTATTCAGGCTCCTTCAAGTCCACGCCCCGCACCCAATAGCCGTTCCGCTTCAGATGCGTGACTAAATGATGCCCGATGAATCCGCCGGCGCCGGTCACCAGGACTCTACGACTGTCTTTCATAACTCAGTCTCCCCGCGCCTGCATCGGAACCTTAAGGGGCTGTTCCTCCGCGCCGTCGTGCGTCGGCTGGCTGTCCGAGCCGAGTCCCAGGGTCAAATATTCGCCCACCGCCTCGAAGGCTAAACGGGGAAGGACACGCCAGCAGTCGATCACGGTTTTCGCGCGTACGTTGATGGGACGCATCGCCTCGGCTGACAAGCTCTCAAACTCGCGCCATGGGGTCGTTATCGCAAGCACGTCGGCCTCCCGCGCGCTGGCGCCCACTTGTCGGCGCGGCGAATTAATCCTGGTGAATGACGGCAGCCAACACCGGAGCTGGGACGATCGAGAGCCTCGCTGTTCAATCGATGCCATATTTCGGATGAAGCACTCTGTCTTCAGGAGGTCTACATCTAATGGCTTGGTGGGGTAGCGGCAGAGGGTGCTTCCGCCTTCTCCCGTCAAATAACCCACGCCACAGATTCCCGCGTATCCAGCGTTGGCGGGCATGTGTCTCACTGCTTTGCCGACAGCGCCGGGCAGGTATGTATCATCCGCGCATGAAAAAGCAAAAATGGCGCGGCGCGACCGCGGAAAGCCCTTGTTGATGGCGTCGGATTGGCTCCCGTCCGGACCTGAATGCCAGCGCAATGGTCCTTCGTACTTGCGCAGAATATCAAGCGAGCCATCGGTCGAACCTCCGACCATGAGGTAGTGGGTCAGTTTGAATTTGTCGCAGTATCCGCCTGCTCCTGATTTCCAGCAGGCCGACGATCTCTTCGACCGTCCATGCATGATCCGCGACACCAGCTTTCACAGCGGGGGTGGTCTTCAAGGTCTGATGCACGCGGGCGAAATTGTAATACATGAAGTAGAGTGCGACCGCCGCCGCGTGATTCTCAATCTTCTTTGAGAATGCGTTGGTCAACCGTTATTGGCAACGCCTGTCATGCGGACAGTAGAGCGGATCGGACGATAATGCGGGCTTGGATAGGACAGGTTAGGCCAGAGGCTCTTCCGCTTATCGATCAACTATGACGGCATATCGCGAGTGGGTGGAAGCGAAAGTTGGCGGCGCGGTGGACGCCATCCTGGAAACACTGCGACAGCGAAAGAAAACGCCAGAAAAGCGCTTTCTGACTTGATTTCAAACTGACTCACTACCACGATGTCCTCGATATTTCGGTAATCATGGTTCCGTACGCTGAATCGTTTCCTCGAGGAATCCTGCCATATGGTAAGTCGGCGACACCATACTAACGAGGAGGATTTTCCAGCATGAGATCGCCTTGATTCTACACCACCAGCGGCAGTTGGAAACTATTGCAGAAGAATGATTTAGAGGGAGGCTGCCTGACTCGCGTCCAACTTCTCCTTCGAATAGAAATGACGACTGATTCCTTGCCATTTGGCAACGGCTTCATTCCTCCAGTGGTATCACCCGCAAAATCGATTCATTGAACACAAGCCTCTAGCGCGACTCGACACGTCAGGACAGTAAACAATCGTGTTTGTCGGCATCACCGAGTTATTCGACCTCTCAGTGGGGCGATTATGCAAAAATACGGCCTCGCTGCGGGTGCGAACAGCGTGGCTAACCGGAGTGCCGCGACGCCGGAGGCGAGATCTGTGACTCCGGAAGAGCTAGACGTTCTCGGCGAATCCAACACATAAAACACAGCTCAGGCCACCGGTTACCAAGGCAACGCCAACCTGAACTATGTGCCGGGAACGCCCATTTTGTAGCGCTCAAGGCCTTTGTTTCCAATGTCGGTACGATAGTGCATGCCATTGAAGCGGATCTTGTGGGCAGCTTGGTACGCTTTTTTGATGGCGCCGCCCAAGTCGGGTCCCGCCACAGTGACGCCCAGAACGCGCCCCCCGGCCGTTTCTAGCCCGCCAGGCGCTGTGCGCGTCCCCGCGTGAAATACGGTTGCACCCGTGGCTTCGGCGTCTTCGATCCCGCGAATTGCCACGCCAGTGCGATACGGGCCCGGGTAACCGCCAGACGCCAAAACCACGCACACCGAGGCGCCTCGCTTCCACGCAAACGAATGGCGCCCCAGTTCACCGCGCGCGGTTGCTGCCAGAACAGGCGCCAGATCGGTCGACATGCGGTGCATCAGGGGCTGCGTCTCGGGATCGCCTAGCCGCACGTTGAACTCCAGAACCTTGGGTCCGCCGGCGGTCATGATCAGGCCCGCGTAGAGAAAACCAGTAAAGCCTGTGGCTTCAACGGCCGGACGCATGATGGCGTTCAGAATCTGTTCCGTCTGAGCCTCGGTCAAGATGCGTGAATCACAGTAAGCGCCCATTCCCCCGGTGTTCGGTCCGGTATCGCCATCATTCACGCGCTTATGGTCCTGCGTGGGGGCGAACGGCAGAATATCGCGCCCGTCGCACAGCGCAATGAAGCTGACCTCTTCGCCTTCCAGAAATTCTTCGATCACCAGGCGCTCGCCCAGCGTTTCGAGCGCGTGCTCCGCCTGTGCGCTATCCTCGGCGATGACCACTCCTTTGCCGGCCGCGAGACCGTCGGCTTTGATGACAACTGGAAACCGGAAACGGTCGAGGGCTTTTTGGGCCTCTGCGCGCGACTCGACCGAAACGAACTCCGCCGTTGGAATCCGGTGCCGCCGGAAAAATTCCTTGGCGAAAATTTTGCTGCCTTCGAGTCGCGCATTTTCCGCCGTTGGCCCGACGATGGCCAGTCTCGCCGCGCGGAACGCATCCACGACCCCTGCCACCAGCGGCGCCTCCGGCCCAACCACGGTGAGATCTGCATTCACCGATTCCGCCACCGCGAGCAAAGCTTTAGGTGTTCCGTCACCCGCTGGAACGCAGTCTCCGCACCGCGCCATCCCTGGATTCCCTGGCGCCGCATAGACGTGTACGCTAGGACTTTGGCTGAGCTTCCACGCTAGCGCATGCTCGCGCCCGCCCGAGCCAATGACCAGAATTCGCATAGAGCTTCAATGATATCGAATGCGAGAAAATGCAACGCGGAACCAGCTTCGGCCGCGTGATAGGTGACTACAGCTCCGCTACGGCAAGCCGAAGCAAACAATATTCGGACCGATAGCAACGGCGATGTACTGCTTGCCGCCGACCATGAAAGTCATGGGAGAAGCTTTGTTTTCCCCGTTGGTCGGAAAGTGCCAGAGCGTCTTCCCGTCCCTCTCATCCAGGGCCACAAAATCCCCGCTCGGGTCGCCATAGAATAACAAACCGCCTGCCGTCGCGAGCACGCCCGCGCAGCGTTTGCCCTCGGTAGGCCCGATCTGCGGCTTTTCCCAAACGATCTTTCCGCTCTCGATATCCAGCGCGCGCAGAACCTTCCGCCCCGGCTCCTCTTTCGGCGGTTCCTTCTTCCAACTTCCGGGCGCGAGTTTCACGACGCATTTCTCAAGCGCCATCACATAGTAGAGTCGCGTCACCGGGCTGAATGCCGTGGCATTCCAGTTCGTGGCGTCTTCGGGGCAGAACATCTCGCCCTCCGGCACAAGCTGCGGACGGCCGTCGGGACCAATCCCGCTGGCCCACGTCAGCCGGTTGATGAATGGTCTGGCCAGCAGGACCTGGCCCTCAATGCGGTCGAGCACGTAGAAGAAACCGTTGCGGTTCGCGAACAGCATGAGTTTCCGGTCTTGTCCGTGAAAATGGGTATCCACCAGGACCGGCGGCTCGGTCGAATCCCAGTCGTGAACATCATGCGGCGTGAACTGGTAATGCCATTTCAATTTCCCGGTGTCGGGGTTCAGCGCCAGAACACAGTTTGTATAAAGGTTGTCGCCCGGCCGGTCGCGATCGTTGGAATCGGGATATGGATTGCCGGTGGGCCAGTACAAAGTATCGGCCTCCGGATCGTAGGAGCCCGTCAGCCATGTCGGCCCGCCTCCGTCCTTGGGCTCTTTGCCCTTCCAGGTTTCAATTCCGGGTTCCCCCTTGGCCGGAACCGTCCAGAAACGCCAGACGCGTTCGCCGGTCGAGGCTTTATAGGCGGCGAGAAATCCGCGAATGCCCCAGTCGCCTCCGGAAACGCCTGCGATTACCATATCTTTGACGATCAGCGGCGCCACCGTCGAGCCATAGCGCTGCGGCTCGTCGGGCATCACGGTTTCCCACACTACCTGGCCTGTCGTCCGGTTCAGGGCAATCAGGTGTGCGTTGTCGGTGGCCATGAACACTTTGTCACCCAGCAAGGCTACGCCCCGATTGGTACCGAGCGATGCGTCGCTCACCAATCCGGGCGTGCGCGGGCGCGAATAGTCCCAGATCACGCGTCCGGTGAGAGCATCCAGGGCCAGCACCTGATGCGGCCCGGTGATGTACATGACGCCATCGGCAACCAGCGGCGTGACCTCGAGGCCGAAGTACTTCATGTTCTCGGCGTAGTAGCCCGTATCGGGAAGAAGCTGTTTCCAAAGGGGCACCGAGAAAATCCATTTCAGAGCCAGCTGTTTTACATTCTTGGTATTGATCTGACCAAGCTCGCTGTAGCGGTTCGCGCTCAGATTGCCGTTGTAGGTCAGCCAGTCGCCCGGTTTAGGATGCAGAATGCGGGCGAAATCGATGTCGTCGATCTTGGGCTCGTGGGAGGCAACCACGGCTCCCACTTTCACGCCGGTCAACCGGCTGAGGTAAGCGATCAAATTCTGCAGCTCTTCGGGGCTGGCTTTGACCGCGGGCATCGGTGAACCTGTTTCGTCATGGATGGCGGCAATCTGGTCTGCCTGCAGCAGGTGAAATTTTCCGTGGAAATCCTGCAGCCGGATGTCAAAATTGCTCCGGCTGCGCACGAAACCGCGCAGCGTCTTCCCGTCCCGTAGCTGCACGCTGACCTGCTCGTATCCCGGAGTGCTGTGCGCCTCCGGCTGAAGCAAAGCCGAGCGGATCTGGCTGACCGTCATGGAATGTCCCAGGTTTGATAGATCCGGACCGATCGCCTCGCCACGGCCCGCCACCATGTGGCAGGAAGCGCATTGCCCTTTGCCAAAGAAGAATTGTTCGCCAGCTGCCTGATCGCCGGGGACGTCGCTTTCAGACGCTTCCCCATTTAGCGTGTGCACGAAATTGGCCAGGGCCTCCAGCTCACGGGCAGGCAGGTCGAAGGGCGGCATGCCTGTCCCCGGAATCCCGTTGCGAATCGTATCGCTCAGCTTGCGAACCGACTGGCGGCGCAGGCGGCTATTGCCGGCCAGCCCCGGCGCCTGGTCTGTGCCGCGTGCGTCGGCGCCATGGCAACCGACGCAACGCCCCGCGTAAACTTTGCGGCCTTCCTCGAGATTCGCAGGGGTGGGATTCTGTCCCCACATTGCGACGGCACTCAAGACGAGAGCCACCGTCATGCCCGCTATGTGATGTTTCCCCATCACGCCGCCAGTAACCTCCGCGCGTTTCCCTCGAGAACGGCCTGTGCTTCCGAATCCCCGAACGCCGATTCCCGAACCTTCAACATAGCCGACTCAAAGTAGTAGAGCGGATAATTCGAGCCGAACAGCACGCGCTGGACGGAGATTTTCTGCGCCAGGCGAGCCACTCCGCCAACGCCCTCCACCATGGAGATGTCAAAATAGACATCACCGGCGGAGAGCAGCTTCTCCAACAGTTGCAAGTTGTGCACGTGATCAGCATTCAAAATGACGAGCCGTGCTCCGGGTGAACTCTTGAGGAGATCCGGCAGGGGAGCCAAATCCACCGGCGCGACACGCATGAGCGGGGGCTGCGTTCGGTCGTCTTCCATTGAGCACGCAAGCTGCACGACCAGCTGGCGCGCGGCCGCCAGGTGCAGCACATCCGCAAAGACACGATCCTTGAGATCGTAGCCATGGTAGTTGGGAGGGAGCCGGATGCCTGGCATCTTGTGCTCTTCCAAGCAACGCCGCAGATCCTCCTGCCAGTCGGGGAGCTTGGGATTGATGGAGCCGAACGGGATCAGCAGACCCGCGCCGTGGCGCTGACAATCGTCCGCTAGCCGGACATTGGCGCTCGAAATGTCTTTATGAAATATTCCGTCGAAAGTGCCCGTCCACGCCTGAGTGACCTCTCGTTTGCGGAGCCCGGCGACAAGACCGGCCGGCTCATCTCCCACCAACCGGCGGAACGGCCATCGGGACAGGTTCACATTCACGTCGATCATTACGCCTGGTACCCCTTGGCACGCAGGATCGGCGTCAGCAAGCGTTTCAGGTTTTCACCGAGGATCAGTCTCCTGGCGGATTCGGGGATTTCGGCGCCCATTACCTTGCCCAGCTGCGACGCGATGCTCCGGCCGAAGGCATCGCTGCCATAGATGATCCGCTCGGCGCCCAGTTCCCGCACCGCCATTTCAACGTACCCGGACGTGGGGTTCGATCCGGCCAGCTCGGAGTAAACATTTTTCACGCCTCGAATCACACGAATCCCGAGCTCCCAGTCTCCGCCTGTGTGACCGCAGATGAGAGGCACACCCGGATGCCGTCGCGCGAGTTCCACCATATCGTAGGGAGTAGATTCGCCCGCACCATTGCCGTCGACCTTGAGCCACGTGTGCTGGAGAATGGGCGCCTTCAAGGCGGCGGCGCGCTCCACAATCGGATCGAGTTCCGGGGCGTTGCAGCGCCGCGCTACCCACAGCTTTACGCCGACCATCGGTCCATCGCGCACGCAGCGATTCAACTCATCGAGGCTGGCCTGAACATAATTCGGATTCAGGTACACGAAGCCATAGGCGCGATCGGGCGCGTATTTGATTCCACGCAGCACCTGGTCGTTTTCGGCGCGAAGCTGCTCGGGCGAGGGATTCTCGAGCAGTGGATAGCCGAGCGAGAGCATCACCCGGTCGACACCCATGCGATCGAGAACCCTGACGATTTCCTGCATGCGATCTTCCGGGGTTTCGCCGGGCCAACTGGTCAGGTGAAAGTGGACGTCCCAAATCATGGGCTTCTGCGGAGCCGCGTTTCCCGAGGACGGCCAGACGGCGCGCATCGCCGCGAGCGACTGGCCAGCGTGTTTGAAGAAAGCGCGGCGTCCGAATCGGTCTCCGCGGTTCATTGAATGAACTCTTCAATGTAGGCGTCGTCCTGAGCGTCGTGGTAATCCGTCATGTCGCCCAGGATGTAGCGATAGCGAAATTTCGATCCCAACGGCACCGGGTGCCCCATCCAGTTCGCTGGATCAGTCCACAAGACGGGCCGCGTTTCCATGGCCTTCACAACGTCATCCAGATCCCAATGAAGCGCGAAGCCGGGGATCACCGCATCAAACAGGTCGGTGTTCATGGAGTTTTCGAGAGCGGCCCGCAGGCTGTGCGGCGTCCGGTCCAGCCAGATCTTGCCGATCCGCGGGTCCACCGCTGCCGCCAGCAACAGCCAGATTCCTTTCACACCGCGCGCCGCGGCTCGAATGGAGGACGGCTCTACGTCATCGCGAGCGGCCAGCAGATCGACTCCGCGCAGGATGTCGTGCGCCCGCATCGCCGGCAAGTTGCCGCCGATCTGGTTGGCCCGCGCGTTGGTCAGCCAATTCCCTACATACGGCCGCTCGCCTTCCCCCGGAGAGTTACGGGGCTCCAATTCGAGCACGACACGCCCCTTCCGGGCGATCCGTTCCGCCACAGTACCCGTCGATGGTATCCAGTAGCTGCTCATCTTGTCCGCCACCAGCAGCACGGCCGGTTTTCGCCCGCCGGAGTTCGGGATATAGAGGTTTCCACCAATCTCGACGCCGGGCTCGCTTTCAAACTTGACGTGTTGAAGCCGCCACGCCGCGCCGCTCGATTCATCCGATACTTTCGCCGCTGGCGCAGCGCCATCCGAAGGGATCTTCAGTTTGCGCAGTTCGGCCAGGAGTTCGGGCACTGTGCCCTGCCGTTTCCGGGCGCGAAATTCGTCCAGCGTCAGCTGATAAATTTTCCGGCTGCCCGGTTCGTCATCAACATGGCCCGTCGCTGTAACCAGCAGTTCGTCGTTGCTATGGAGCTTTACTGGCTGTTCATGAAAATCGCCGTGGCCGTCCTTGAGCCAGCGGATCATCCACTTATAAATCTCTTCGCGGGTTTCAAGCGGCGTGCCGTGCGGGCCGGGTCCGACAAAAAAACGCAGCTTGTCCTCGGCGCCATAGAGGCCGAACCAGCGCCGGGCTTCCTCATAAACGAGCTTCGCCCCGGTCGGCGTAAAATAATCGCCCTCGGTCGCCAGGATCAGCCAGGGCGTGGGAGCGGTCAATTCCACATAATCGGCCATGTCCAAGCCACTGGTAAGAAGGCTCGGCGGGCTCATTTCGGAGTCGGGATCGGGCCCGGCAAAAAGCAGGCGATACGAATTGATGAAGCAGGCCGGCGCGACGGCCTTGAGCCGCGGATCCAATGCCCCAATCAACGCCGTCAATGCGCCGCCGCCCGAGCACCCCGCGGCTCCGAGATGCGCAGCGTCCACATCACGGCGGCTGATCAGATAATCGAGCGCGCGTTTTGCATCCCAAATGAAGTAGCGGGCCACGCTCTCGCCAATGAGAATGTTCTGGGCTCCCGCCTGGATGTGCTCGGGGACCGACCAGCCCGCCAGGGGCCGGTCCACCCGGCGGTCATACGTCTGCTCTCTTTCGCCCTGGCCGGCTGGATCGAAAGCCAGCGCGACGAAACCCTTCAAAGCCAGATTGGCGGCGAGTTTCTGCGGCTCCGTCTTTCCCTCTTGTGTGTGGCCGGATTGCAGAAGCACGCCCGGATACCGGCCCGGCTGGCTGGGCCGGTAGAGGTCGGCGGTCACATAGAAACCCGGGAGGCTTTCGAAAATGACCGCGGCGCTCGGCGTCGGCAACGGTGTGGATCTTGGCAATTGCGTCTTCCCGCGCCTGTAGCTGCCGCTGCGCGATCTGGTCCATCCAGCGAAGTAGAGGGTCTTGGGGCTGTTGAGCCGCCAGGGTCGGGAGACAAGCGGCCCAGAGTAACGCTACGGAAGTCAGTCGCATGGTGGGGTTAATGGCAAAGGCTCGCATGCTGGCGGTGCGATCCGTTGCCCGCATTCCCGTCGAGTATATCGCTGTCAGAGGCATCGGGCTGGCAATTCAGTGAGATAATATGCACGAACCCCCGCGTCCGCGAAGGGCACGCCTTGCCCTCGTAGTCCAGAACCCAGGTTTTCCTTGGAGGTTTGCAATGAACAAATTCACTGCAGTTTATGCCTTGGCCGTGATTCCTGCATTGGCCCAGACCAACACGGTTGTGGGCGCGGGATATTTCGCTCCGGTTCCATTGACAGTGGCGCCGGGGCAGCTGGTCACGCTGTACGTCGATGGAATCGGCGCCTCCCTTACGCAAGCGGTTCGTGCGCCGTCAGTTCCCTTGCCGATGGCGCTCGCGGGCATCTCGGTAACATTGAAGCAGTACACTTCGGAAACGCCGGTTCCACTGCTTTCGGTCCAACCTGTTTCGACCTGTACGCAGAGCCCGTCGCAACGTTGCGGGACGCTCACGGCCGTCACCGTTCAGATTCCCTTCGAGCTTCAAACGCTCTGTTTCGTTTGCGCGCGGCCGCAGGGACCGGCGCCGGAACTGCTGGTAACGGAGAACGGCCGCGCCGGGGCATCCGTGGACCTGACGCCGCTCGCCGATCAAATTCACATCCTGACTGCTTGTGATCTGCTGCTGCCAAGGCGGTTGGAGCATATCAACCTAACGGGTCTACCCTGCGCTCCGATCGTCACTCACGGAGACGGAAGTCTGGTGTCCGCGACGAGCCCTGCTAAAGTCGGCGAGCAACTGGTGGCGTACGCGGTGGGGTTGGGTGCAACGAATCCTCCGGCGGTGACCGGCCAGCGGGCGGAAACAGCGCCGCCAACCGCAGGGACTTTCGTCATTGA
>WNFI01582191.1_pt3 | contig 11820 bp, 12 predicted proteins | sample 5400471 | NCBI WGS metagenome assembly WNFI01 (sample SAMN13153348, study PRJNA577476) | soil metagenome | isolation source: 100 cm saprolite on Douglas fir-dominated hillslope | place: USA:California | collected 2013-09-17
AGCCGCGGCGTCATGGAGAAGTGCACCTATTGCGTGCAGCGCATCAACTACGCGCGCATCGACTCGAAGCGGCTGGATCGCCCGATCAAGGACGGTGACATCGTCCCGGCCTGCGCCGCGGCCTGCCCGTCCGACGCGATCGTGTTCGGCGACCTGAACGACCCGGGCAGCCGGGTGACGAAACTCAAGAAGCTCGAGCGCGACTACACGTTACTCGAAGAGCTCAACACGCGGCCGCGGACGACGTATCTGGCGGCGATCCGGAATGCGAATCCGGAACTCTCATGATTAGCCCGAAAGCCGCGACCTACGAGCCGGCGCCGCTCATCGAGCCGGGCCACACGCTGGGTTCGGTCACCGACAAGATCGGTGGTGTCGTCCTCGGCGGCCGCACGCCGCTGACCTGGTTCCTCGTCGTGTCCGTCGGTTTCATGATCATGGGCATGCTCGGGGTGGCCGTCACCTGGCTGCTCATCAAGGGCACCGGGATCTGGGGCATCAACATCCCGGTCGGGTGGGGCTTCGCGATCATCAACTTCGTCTGGTGGATCGGCATCGGCCACGCCGGCACGCTGATCTCGGCCATCCTGCTGCTGCTGAAACAGGGCTGGCGGACGTCCATCAACCGGTTCGCGGAAGGCATGACCATCTTCGCCGTCATGTGCGCGGGCCTGTTTCCGCTCATCCACACCGGCCGTCCGTGGCTGGCCGCTTACTGGCTGTTCCCGTACCCGAACAGCATGGCGATCTGGCCGCAGTTCCGCAGCCCGCTGATCTGGGACGTCTTCGCGGTCTCGACGTATTTCACCGTCTCGTTGATGTTCTGGTACGTCGGACTCATTCCCGACCTCGCCAGCCTGCGCGACAAGGCGACGTTCAAGCCGGTGAAGATGGCGTACGGCGCCCTCGCGCTCGGCTGGCGCGGATCCGCGCGCCACTGGCAGCGGTACGAGCACGTTTACCTGCTCCTCGCGGGCCTCTCGACGCCGCTGGTCCTGTCGGTCCACACGGTCGTGAGCTTCGACTTTGCGATCGGCATCATCCCCGGCTGGCACGCGACCATCTTCCCGCCGTATTTCGTCGCCGGCGCCATCTACGCCGGGTTCGCGATGGTCCTCACGCTGGCGATTCCGATCCGGAAGATGTACGGCCTCGAAGACTTCATCACGCTGCGCCACCTCGAGAACATGGCGAAGGTGACGCTCGTCACCGGCATGATCGTCGGATACGGCTATGTCTCGGAGGTCTTCTTCGGCTGGTACAGCGCGAACAAGGGCGAGTGGTTCATGATCCACAACCGCATGTTCGGTCCGTACGCACTGATCTACTGGGCGCTGATTTTCTGCAACATCCTCACGCCGCAATGGCTGTGGTTCCGGCGCGTGCGCACCAGCCCGCTCTTGCTCTTCGCCGTGGCCATGGTCGTCAACGTCGGCATGTGGCTCGAGCGCTTCGTGATCGTCGTGACCAGTCTGCATCGCGACTTCCTACCGTCGTCGTGGGGGATGTACTACCCGACGATCTGGGACTGGATGACGTTCATCGGCACCCTCGGAATGTTCGTGACGCTCTTCTTCCTCTTTATCCGGTTCCTGCCGATGATTTCGATCTTCGAGGTGCGCACGATGGTGCCCGAAGCGAAGGTCCGTGAGTCGGAGGGGCACTGATGTCGACCACCACCATGCTGCCGCCGGCGATTTACGGCCTGATGGCGGAGTTCGACGACCCGACCGCCCTGGTCCACGCCGCGAAGCGCACCTATGCCGCGGGCTACCGGCGGATTGACACCTTCTCGCCGTATCCGATCGAGGAAGCCTGGGAAGCGATCGGCCAGCACGATCGGCGCCTGTCGTTGATCGTCCTCACCGGCGGTCTCGTCGGCCTGCTCTCAGGCCTCGGACTGCAGGAGTGGGTGCACCTCGTGGCGTACCCGATCAACATCGCGGGTAAGCCGCTGAACAGCTGGCCGCAGTTCATTCCGGTGACCTTCGAGCTCACCATTCTGTTCGCGGCGCTGTCCGGGGTCATCGGCATGATCCTGCTGAACGGGTTGCCGATGCCGTATCACCCGGTGTTCAACGTCGCGCGATTCGAGCGCGCGAGCCGGGACAAATTCTTCCTGCTGGTCGAGGCGACCGAAGCCGAAGGCGATCCCGCTGCGTGAAAGCATGTTCTTCAAGAACGGCTCGAGCGCCCGGCCGCTGGTCGACGGAACCGTCGCGCGGGGCACGCTCCATGACGACGCGGCGTTCTTCACGGGGAAGAGCGGCGCGACGGTCGTCGATGCCCTGCCGTTCGCGCTCACGGCCGAAGTGCTCGACCGCGGCGAGCAGCGCTTCAACATCTACTGCACGCCGTGCCACGGCTTGGCCGGCATGGGCGACGGCATGATCGTGCGGCGCGGCTACCGCCAGCCTCCGTCGTATCACACCGACCGGCTGCGCCAGGCGCCGCTCGGGCACTTCTATGACGTCATGACGAACGGATTCGGGGCCATGCCGGACTATCGCGTGCAGATCATGCCGCGGGATCGCTGGGCGATTGCCGCGTACATCCGCGCCCTGCAACTGAGCCAGCACGCGGCTGCCGCGGAATTGCCGCCGGACGAGCGGCAGAGGCTTTCGCAGCCGGCGGCGGCCGCCGCCGCGCCGAGCGAGCACAAGCACTAGATGACTATGTCGACCAGCAGCGAACGAGCGAAGCGAGTGAGTCACGCGAGCGGAGCGGGGCTCAGGGGCCCCCGCGAGCGAGGGTGTAGGGGGGTCCGGCGGGGCGAAGCCCCCCGGAAGCACTAATGGACACACACGCACTGACGACCATCGATACGGCCGGCATCGAGCGCCTGCAAAAACGGGGGCTGATGGCTGGCGTCGCCGGCCTCGTGCTGGGCATGATCGGCGTGGCCCTGCGGCCCGACCAGTTCATGCCGTCGTGGTTGATCGGCTTCCTGTTCTGCACCGGCCTGTCGCTGGGATGTCTCGCCCTGCTGATGCTGCAGCACATGACCGGCGGCCAGTGGGGCCTGGTCGGCCGGCGCATCTTCGAGGCCGGCAGCCGTCTGCTGTGGTTCGGCGCGCTGTTGTTCGTCCCGGTCGCGGTCTTCGCGCCCAGAATCTATCGCTGGGCCCGTCCGGAGGCCGTCCAGGCGGACGAGATCCTGCGCTTCAAAGAACCTTACCTGAACGTGACGTTCTGGGTGATCCGCGCGGTCGTCTACTTTGCCGTCTGGATGTTCTGCGTGAGGATGCTGAACAAGTGGTCCGAGCAGCAGGATCGCGGCGACGTTGCGGTGACGGAAGCCGACACGCGCCGGTTCCGGGCCGTCAGCGCGCCCGGGCTCATCGCCTACGTCATCCTGATGAGCCTGGGGGCGGTCGACTGGATCATGTCGCTCGAGCCGCACTGGTACTCGACGATCTTCGGATTCATCGTGGTCGTCGGCCAGACGCTGTCGGCGCTCGCGTTCACGGTCGCGGTGCTGGCGCTCCTGTTGCCCCGCGAGCCGATGAGCTCGGTACTGCGCGCTGGGCATTTCCACGATCTTGGCAAGCTGCTGCTCGCGCTCGTGATGCTCTGGGCGTATTTCGCCTTCTCCCAGTTCCTGATCATCTGGGCGGGAAACCTGCCGGAGGAGATTCCCTACTACCTGACGCGTCTTGCCGACGGCTGGATGTATCTGAGCCTCGCGCTCGTCTTCGGACACTTCATGCTGCCCTTCTGTCTACTGCTGTCGGCGGATTTGAAGAAGCGGCCGAAGCTGCTCGCGCGCGTGGCGTGGTTCATCGTCGCGATGCGGCTGTATGACACCATCTGGCTCGTCGCGCCGCCGTTTCACCAGGGCGGATTTCCGCTCAGCCTCGCGAATATCGGGATCCCGCTGGCGCTCGCCGGCGCCTGGGTCTACCTCTTCGCCGGCGAGCTCGGCAAGCACCCCTTGCTCCCGGTGAACGATCCCTACTTCAAGCAAATGCTGGCGCAGCCACACCACGGGGGGCACTGAGATGTCGTCGCATCATCCGCACGGGTCCCTCGAGAACCCGGATACCGATCACGAGACGCGCGATATCAATCTGCGCGCGATCACCGGGTTCCTGATCATGCTCATCGCCATCGTCCTGGCGGCGGACGTCGCGATGTGGGGATTGTTCAAGCTATTCGCCCACATGGAAGCGCAGAACGATCCGGTCGTGAGCCCGCTCGCGCCGCCCGCGGGCCAGCCGCTCGGCCCGCCGGGGCTGCAGACGACGCCCTGGACGGACCTGACGCACTTTCGTGCCGAGCAGAACGCGTACCTCCACGGCTACGGCTGGATCGACGAGAGGGCGGGCGTCGCGCGCGTGCCGATCGACAAGGCGAAGGAGATGCTCCTGAAGAAGGGGCTGCCGGTGGGGCCGGAGCTCGCCGGTCCGTTGGAGGGCACCCACGTCGCGGCCGGCGGTGAATCGAACGGCGGACGCACGCTGCCCGGGGGCGCGGCCGACAGGTCCACGCCGGCGGCGGCGGCTGCCGCTCCCACTGCGAGCGCTCCGGTCCCCACGACGCCTCCCGCCCCCGTCATAAAGCCGGGAGGCATCCAGTGAAGAGCCTCATGCCTGTCGCGTGCGCGCTGGCGGCGCTTCTGTTGGGAGCCGCACCCGCACGCGCGCAGTACGGCAGCGCGCCGCAGCGGTCCAACCCGGTGAACGAGAAGCCGGGGATCCTGAACTGTGTACGCAGGTGCTCAACGGGATGACCGGCGCGCTGAAGACCCTGTCGTTCGACGCCGGCAAGGACTTCGACGTCGTCGTGGTCAGCATCGATCCGAAGGACGGCTTCCGGCTGGCCGCCGACAAGAAGGCGAGCTACGTGGCGCGCTACGGCCGGCCGGCCACGGCGGGCGGCTGGCATTTCCTGACCGGCACCGAGGCGTCGATCAAGCCGCTGGCGGACGCCATCGGTTTCCGCTACGTCTACGACGCCAACATCAAGCAGTACGCGCACGGGGCGGCAGTCTACGTGGCAACGGCGAAGGGCGTGATCGCCCGGTATCTTCTCGGGATTGATTTTGCGCCGCGCGATCTCCGCCTGGCGCTCGTCGAAGCGTCGAACAACCAGCTCGGCTCCGTGACCGACCGGGTCCTGCTGCTCTGCTATCACTACGACCCGGCCGCCGGGAAGTACTCAGCCGCGATCCTCAACGCGGTCCGGGTCGGGTTTGTCGGAACCGTCACCGGATTCCTGGCGTTCCTGTTGGTCAGCCTGCGCCGGGAGCGGCGCGCGGCGGCACGCCGGGTTGGCAACCATGCCGCGCGGCTCGCGAACCATAGCTAAACGATGTTCACGAACTTTCCGTTCTTTCCGCAGCAGGCGTCCGAGCAGGCCGCGACCATCGATGCGCTGTACTTCTTCCTGCTCGCCGTCACCGCCTTGTTCGCGGTGCTCATCGCGGTCCTCGTGGTGGTGTTCGCGGTCAAGTTCCATCGCAAGCACGACGGCCAGGTCGGGATGCCGATCCACGGCTCGCTCGCGCTCGAACTGCTGTGGACCATCATTCCGCTGGGCATCACGATGGTCATGTTCGTGTGGGGCGCGCAGGTGTTCTTCCACATGACGCGCGCGCCGAGAGGCGCGATGGAGATCTACGTCGTCGGCAAGCAGTGGATGTGGAAGGCCCAGCACATGGACGGGGCCCGCGAGATCAACGAGTTGCACGTCCCGATCGGCCGCCCGGTCAAGCTGATCATGGGCTCCGAGGACGTCATCCACAGCTTCTTCATCCCTGACTACCGGGTGAAGGCGGACGTCGTGCCGGGCCGCTACAACACGTTGTGGTTCACGGCGACGAAGCCGGGGCGGTACCATATTTTTTGCACGCAGTACTGCGGGACCAAGCACTCCGCCATGATCGGCTGGGTCACCGCGATGGAGCCGGCCGACTACCAGACGTGGCTGAGCGGCGGCTCGAGCGGCGGCAGCATGGCCGATGCCGGTGCGAAGCTCTTCACCGATCTCGCCTGCAACAGCTGCCATCTGGAGAACGGCCAGGGGCGCGGACCGGTGCTGAAAGGGCTGTACGGCAAGCAAGTGCTCTTGAGCAACGGCCAGACCCTGACGGCGGACGATGCGTACATCCGCGAGTCGATCCTGAACCCGCAGGCGAAGGTCGTCGCCGGGTTCCAGCCGATCATGCCGACCTTCCAGGGGCTCGTCACCGAAGAACAGCTCCTGCAGTTGATCGCTTATGTGAAGTCGCTTGGCGAAAGCCCGGCGAAATAATATGGAAACCACCCGAGCCCCGTTGAATTACCTGAGCAACGGCCATACCCTGAGTTCGTGGCTGTTGACGAAGGATCACAAGCGCATCGCGCTCTTGTACCTCTTCTCGATCACCGCCTTCTTCTTCCTGGGCGGGTTCTTCGCGTTGATGATCCGGCTCGAGCTCCTCACGCCGGCGGCGGATCTGTTCGAACCGGATACCTACAACAAGCTCTTCACGATGCACGGCATCGTGATGGTGTTCTTCTTCCTGATTCCGTCGATTCCCGCCGTGCTCGGCAACTTCCTCATCCCGATCATGATCGGGGCGAAGGACCTCGCGTTTCCCCGCATCAACCTGCTCAGCTGGTACATCTACGTCCTTGGCGGGTTGTTCACGGTCGTCGCGGCGGTCACGGGCGGCGTCGACACTGGCTGGACGTTCTACACGCCCTACAGCACGAGCGCGTCGAACTCGAATGTCATCCTGGCGGGTCTCGGTGTCTTCATCACCGGCTTCTCCTCGATCCTGACTGGTCTGAACTTCATCGTGACCGTGCACCGCATGCGGGCGCCCGGGCTGACCTGGTTCCGCCTGCCGCTCTTCGTCTGGGCCCATTACGCGACCAGCCTGATCATGATCCTGGGCACGCCCGTGGTCGCAATCACGGTGCTGCTGGTGGCGGTCGAGCGCGGCCTGCACCTGGGGATCTTCGACCCGGCGCTCGGCGGCGACCCGATCCTCTTCCAGCACCTGTTCTGGTTCTACTCGCACCCGGCCGTCTACATCATGATCCTGCCGGCGATGGGGGTGGTCAGCGAGCTGGTGCAGGCGTTTGCGCGGAAGAACATCTTCGGCTACGCGTTCATCGCGTTCTCGAGCCTGGCGATCGCGGTCATCGGCTTCCTGGTCTGGGGCCACCACCTGTTCGTGTCGGGGCAGTCCACCTACGCCGGCCTGGTCTTCTCGATCATCAGCATGTTCGTGGCGATTCCGTCGGCCGTGAAGGTCTTCAACTGGACGGCGACGCTCTACAAGGGCTCGGTGTCGTGGGACTCGCCGATGTTGTACGGCTTCGGCTTCATCGGCCTGTTCACCATCGGCGGGCTGACGGGGCTGTTCCTCGCGACGCTCGGCATGGACATCCACATGCACGACACCTACTTCATCATCGCCCACTTCCATTACGTGATGGTGGGCGGCGCGATCTTCGGCTACCTGGGCGGCCTCCACTACTGGTGGCCGAAAATCACCGGCCGGATGTATCCCGAGGGCTGGGCGAAGTTCGCCTGCCTGAACATCTTCGTCGGCTTCAACCTGACGTTCTTCCCGCAGTTCATCGTCGGCTACCTGGGCATGCCGCGCCGCTACGCGATGTACGCCCCGGAGTTCCAGGTCTACAACGTGCTCTCGACGGCGGGCGCGACGATCCTGGGCGTCGGTTACCTGATCCCCATGATCTACTTCACATGGTCGCTGAAGCATGCGCCGCTCGCCGGTCCGAACCCGTGGGGCGCGCAGGGGCTCGAGTGGGAGATCCCCTCGCCGCCGCCTACCGAGAATTTCGCGGCGACGCCGATCGTGACCGAGAGCACGCACCAGTACGCGCCGAGCCGGGAGGTGGGCATTGTCTGAAAGGCAGTCCGGCTATCAGCCGGCGCCGGTTGCCATCCATCCGCCCGCGCACGGCCACACGCCGCATCACCCGTACCTGCAGCACCATTTCGACAGCATGGCGCAGCAGATGGAGGCGTCCACGCTCGGCATGTGGACGTTCCTGGTCACGGAGATCATGTTCTTCGGCGGCCTGTTCATGGCCTACCTGGTATACCGCCACCAGTCGCCGCTCGGCTTTCAGGAGGCCAGCCACCACCTGGATGTGCTCTGGGGCACCGCCAACACGGCGATTCTCATCATCAGCTCCCTGACCATGGCGCTCGCGGTTCGCGCGGCGCAGACGACCCAGCCGCGCTCCACCCAGGTCGGGTATCTGCTCGCGACCATGGTCCTTGGCGCCGCGTTCCTCGGCATCAAGGCAATCGAATACCGGGCCAAGTTCCGCGACCACATCGTGCCCGGGCCGTACTTCGAATGGCACGGCCTCTATCCGAAGCCCGCGGAACAGTTCTACTCGCTTTATTTCGCGATGACGGGGCTGCACGCGCTGCACATGGTCATCGGGCTGGGCATCATGACCGTGATCACGGTCATGGCCTGGAAGAAGCAGTTCGACCGCGACTACTACACCCCGGTCGAAGTCGCCGGCCTGTACTGGCACTTCGTCGATATCGTCTGGATCTTCCTGTTCCCGTTGCTGTATCTGATCGGACGGCACTACCACGCCGCCTAGGAGAGATAGGACCGACCCATGTCAGGCCACGTCGCACCCAAGAGCATGTATTACGCCGTCTTCGCCGCGCTGCTCGTCGGCACCGGCTTGACGGTGGCGGTCGCCTTCGTCGACCTGGGCGCCCTGAACAACGTGCTGATGCTGGGCATTGCGATGACCAAGGCGCTGCTGGTCATCCTCTTCTTCATGCACGTCCGCTGGAGCTCGCGGTTGACCTGGGTGGTGGCCGCGTCGGGCTTCGTGTGGCTGCTGATCCTGTTCGGCATCACGATGAGCGACTACCTCACCCGCGGCTGGGTCGAGGGAACGCTCAGATAGCCCCCATTCGCCGCAAGAACGCGGCGGGCACCGTCTGCCGGTCGCCACCGTTGCCGCCGTCATCGTCGTCATCGCGCTCGTGGGCACTGGCGGCTGGTACTGGTCCACGCAGATGCAGGCCGAGACGGTCCAGGTGGGACTGGTGACACCGAAGGCCGGCGGCCCGTCTGCCGCGGGGGCCGTGCTCAACGCTTCGGGCTATGTGGTCGCGCGGCGGCGCGCCACCGTCTCGTCGAAGGTCACGGGCAAGGTGCTCGACATCCTGATCGAGGAGGGTCATCCCGTGAAGGAGGGTCAGATCCTCGCGCACCTCGACGATACGCAGCCCAGGGCGTCGCTGGCGCTGGCGGAAGCGCAGCTGGCCTCGTCCCGCAAAGCCGCGGCTGAGGATGAGGCACGGCTCCAGCAGGCGGATGTCACGCTCGGCCGCCGCAAGCAGCTCCTGAAAGAGGGGGTCGTCGGCAAGGCGGAGCTCGACGATGCGCAGTCGAACGTGGACTCGCTGAAGGCGCGGATCGCCTATACCCAGCAGCAGATCGGGGTCGCGGAGAGCCAGGTCAACCTCCAGAAGACCAACCTCACGGACATGGTCGTGCGCGCCCCCTTCGGCGGCGTGGTGATCTCGAAGGACGCGCAGCCGGGCGAGATGATCTCGCCGGTCTCGGCCGGCGGCGGATTCACGCGGACCGGCATCGGCACGATCGTGGACATGTCGTCGCTAGAGATCGAGGTCGACGTCAACGAGACCTATATCAACCGCGTCACCAACGGCATGCACGTGGAGGCGGTCCTCGACGCGTATCAGGACTGGAAGATTCCGGCGCACGTCATCACCACCATTCCGACGGCGGACCGGCAGAAGGCCACCGTGAAGGTACGCATCGGTTTCGACGCGCTGGACCCGAAAATCCTGCCCGACATGGGCGTCAAGGTCTCGTTCCTGCGCAACGAGCCGACCGGCGGGCAGGCCGCCCAGGCGGCGCCGCGCGTGCTGGTGCCCAAGGCGGCAATCCGCTCCGCGGACAGCCGGTCCATCGTGTTCGTCGTCCGCGACGACCGCGTGGAACGCCGCGCCGTCAGCGTCGGGCTCGAGACGGGCGACAAGATAGAAGTACTTTCAGGTGTGAATGCGGGCGAGCGCGTGGTCGTGGCGGGGCCGCCGACGCTCAAGGACGGCGACAAGGTCAAGGTGCAGTAACCACGGCAAACGAGCGCAGTGAGTGAGCCACACGTGCGGAGCGGGGCATCGGGCCCCCGCGAGCACGTGTGTAGGGGGGTGCGGCGGGGCGAAGCCCCCCGGTTAAGAAAAGGTGCAATGATGTCGAACTCTCTCGTAGCGGTTCGCGATCTCTAGCGTCGCGGGAGACCGCATCGACAAGCTGGCCGGGGGCAAGCTCTCGGCCTGGCGGGCGCGGCACATCGGATTCGTGTTCCAGCTGTACAACCTGCTCCCCGTCCTGACCGCGGCGCGCAACGTGGAGCTGCCGCTGCTGCTCACGAAGCTCGGCAAGGCGGACCGCCAGAAACGTGTGCAGGTCGCGCTCTCGGCGGTGGGCCTGGCGGAACGGATGCACCACTATCCACGCCAGCTCTCCGGCGGCCAGGAGCAGCGCGTCGGCATCGCCCGCGCCATCGTGACCGACCCGACACTGTTGCTGTGCGACGAGCCGACCGGCGACCTCGACCGCAAGGCCGGCGACGAGATCCTCGACCTGCTCCAGACGCTGAATCGCGATCAAGGCAAGACCATTGTCATGGTGACGCACGACCCGCACGCCGCGGCGCGCGCCAAGCGGACCCTGCATCTCGAGAAAGGCGTGCTGGTCACGCAGACGGAGGCAGTCGCATGAAGTTCCTACCGATCGTCTGGCGCAACCTCCTGCGGCGGAAGTTCCGCACCGTATTCACCGTCGGCGCCATTTTCTTCGCCTTCATGCTCTTCGGCGTCCTGATGGCGATCCGCGCCGCATTCAGCATGGGCGTCGACATGGCCGGACAGGGGCGGCTGATGGTCATCGACAAGGTATCGATTATCAATCCGCTGCCCGCGTCGTACGAAGCGCAGATCAAGCAGGTCGACGGCGTCACCGATATCACCCACTCGAATTGGTTCGGCGGGTATTACCAGGACTTCAAGAACCAGTTCGCCACGTTCGCCACCGACCCGGACAGCTGGCTGCGAATCTACGCGAAGGAGTTCGAGCTGCCCGAGGACCAGAAGAAGGCCTTTCTCGCCGATCGGACCGGCGCGATCGTCGGCGCCGACACGGCCAGGAAATACGGGTTCAAGGTCGGCCAGCGGGTGCCGATCAACGGGACGATTTACCGGCGCCCCGGGTCGGACAAAACGAACCTGATTTTTCACTACGAGTACTTGAGGGAAACCATCCCCGAGCGCAGCGGCCTGAGAGATCGCTACAACTGGTACGTCTTCACCATCGCGGATCCGGATCGCGCGCCGCAGATTGCCGCGAAGATTGACGCGATCTTCGCCAACTCGCCGTCCGAGACGAAGACGAACACGGAAAAGGCCTTCGTCTCCGACTGGGCGAAGCAGGTCGGCGACATCGGCAAGATCATGATCGGCATCGTCGGGATGGCGATGTTCACGATCCTGCTGGTCTCCGGCAACACCATGGCGCAGGCCATCCGCGAGCGGACGAACGAGCTGGCCGTGCTGAAAACGCTCGGGTTCAGCGAGGGGCGCATTCTCAGCATGGTGCTGCTCGAGTCGGTCGTCATCGCGGTCGTTGGCGGCGGGCTGGGGCTCGCGCTGTCGTTTGCCTTCATCACCGCCACCGGCGATCCGACCCACGGGATGCTGCCGGCTTTCTACTTCCCCACACCGTCGCTCCTCATGGGCATCGGGCTGGTCGTGGTGCTCGGGATTGCCTCCGGGATTCTGCCCGCCTGGCAG
>WNFI01643049.1_pt1 | contig 11819 bp, 10 predicted proteins | sample 5400471 | NCBI WGS metagenome assembly WNFI01 (sample SAMN13153348, study PRJNA577476) | soil metagenome | isolation source: 100 cm saprolite on Douglas fir-dominated hillslope | place: USA:California | collected 2013-09-17
TACAATCCGGCTTATGAATAGTGTTTGACCGATGAGAAACAACCAGCCGCAAACGCGAGCCCATGCAGGAAGCAAGCCAGGGTCGCTCGTTAATGCGCCATTTGCCACGGAGAGTATTCTAACGAATCAGTTCGTGACTGCACTACGCGATGATCGGGTTAGGTTTCTCGGTGTTAATGCCGAGATCCTTGATGGCCTTGTCGAGGACGCAACGCTCAATCTTCCCATCCACGAAAAGCTCGTGCAGCGTGGCCAGTGTAATGAAGCGGGAGTCGACCTCGAAGAAATCACGCAAGGAAGCGCGGCCCTCGCTGCGCCCGAAGCCATCGGTGCCGAGCGACGCCAATCGTCGCGGCATCCACTTACTGATCATGTTGGGTAACGTCTTCAGATAATCGGAAGCCGCCACCAGCACACCGGGAGCATCGGCAAGACATTTCGCGACGTAAGGCACGCGCGCTTTTTCGCCTGGGTGCAAACGGTTCCAACGCTCGGTCTCATTACCGTCGTTATAGAGTTCCTTGTAGCTGGTCACGCTCCACACATCGGCGGCCACGCCATACTTGGTTTCAAGGATTTCCTGCGCACGAAGCGTTTCGTTGAGAATTGCTCCGCTTCCAAACAATTGCGCGCGCAGCTTTGCTTTTCCGTTCGCGGCAGGCCTGAAGCGGTACATTCCCCGCAGGATGCCGTCCTTCACGTTCCCCGGCATCACCGGCATGGCGTACGGCTCATTCATCACGGTAATGTAGTAGAAAACGTTTTCGCCGTCTTTGTACATGCGCCGAATACCATCTTCGACGATGACTGCAATTTCATAAGCAAACGCAGGATCGTAGGCTTTGATGTTCGGGACCGGCAACGCAAGAACCTGGCTATTGCCATCTTGATGCTGCAAACCTTCTCCTGAAAGCGTCGTGCGTCCAGCCGTTCCACCGAGCAGGAACCCACGCGTGCGCATATCCGCCGCGGCCCAAATGAAATCCGCAATGCGCTGGAATCCGAACATTGAGTAATAGATGAAAAATGGAATCGTGTTTATGCCGTGCGTTGCATAGGCTGTCCCGGCGGCAATAAACGAGGCCATCGAGCCAGCCTCGGTGATGCCTTCCTCGAGGATCTGTCCGTCTTTCGCTTCCTTGTAATAAAGCAGCGTATTTACGTCGACGGGTTCATACTTTTGGCCGACGCTGGAATAAATGCCCGCGGTCCGGAAAAGCGATTCCATGCCGAAGGTGCGAGCTTCGTCCGGCACGATGGGCACGATCAGCTTACCGATCTCCGGATCCTTGAGCATCTTTCGAAGCATGCCCACAAACGCCATGGTCGTGGAAACTTCGCGGCCATCACTGCCTTCGTGAAATTCCTTGAAGAGCTCGTCGTGATCGGCGGCCAACGGCTTGGTACGAACGCTGCGCTTGGGAACGTAGCCGCCCAGCGCTTCGCGGCGCGCCCGAAGGTACTGAATCTCGACGCTATCCTCGGGCGGCCGGTAGAACGGAACTTCGATGCAATCCTCGTCGTTCAGGGGAATGCCGAAACGCGAGCGGAACTCGCGCAACTCATCTTCGTTCAGTTTCTTCTGCTGGTGCGTGACGTTCTTGCCTTCACCTGCTTCGCCCAGGCCGTAGCCCTTGATGGTGCGCGCGAGAATTACCGTCGGCGAGCCTTTGTGTTCCACGGCGGCCTTGTATGCGGCATAGACCTTGCGCGGGTCGTGCCCGCCCAAGCGCAGCCTCCGCAAGCTCTCATCGGACATAGGTTCAACAAGTTTAAGCAAACGCGGATCACTGCCGAAGAAATGCTCGCGAACGTAGGCGCCCGAGGAGACCACCAGTTTTTGATACTCGCCGTCCACTAGTTCGCCCATGCGTTTGACTAGCAACCCTTCGTTGTCGCGCTCGAAGATGGGGTCCCACTCACTTCCCCAGAAAACCTTGATGACGTTCCAGCGTGCGCCGCGGAATGCGGACTCGAGCTCCTGAATGATTTGTCCATTGCCGCGTACCGGGCCGTCGAGGCGCTGCAGGTTGCAGTTGATGACAAAAATCAGATTGTCGAGCTTTTCGCGAGAGGCCAGGGTGATAGCCCCGAGCGACTCTGGCTCGTCGGTCTCGCCGTCGCCCAGGAACGCCCACACTTTGGCGTCCGTGACCGGCTTCAATCCACGGTGTTCGAGGTAGCGATTGAAACGCGCTTGATAAATCGCCATCAATGGGCTGAGGCCCATGGAAACGGTCGGAAATTCCCAGAAGTCAGGCATCAGCCACGGATGCGGATAAGAGGAAAGCCCGCCGCCGGGTTTCAGCTCGCGTCGGAAATTCTCCAGTTTTTGCGCGCTCAGCCGGCCTTCCAGGAAGGCTCGGGCGTACATTCCGGGTGAGGCGTGCCCCTGAAAATAAACCGTGTCGCCCTCGAACTCCTCGGTTCGTGCGCGGAAAAAATGGTTGAAGCCCACTTCGTAAAGCGTTGCCGCCGAAGCATATGTCGAAATGTGGCCGCCAATGTTGTGCTCGACACGGTTCGCGCGGACTACCATCGCCAGCGCGTTCCAGCGGATGAGGCTCTTGATGCGACGCTCAAGTTCCTGGTCGCCGGGGAAAAGTGGCTCGAGTCGCGGAGGAATAGTGTTGGCATACGGCGTGTTCGCGGTAAAGGGGAGATCAATACCGTTGACGGTCGCGTGCGCCCTGAGGCGCTCGAGGATTTCTGCAGCGACTTCCGGACCACTCGATTCCAGAACGGAATCCAGAGACTCAAGCCATTCCTGAATTTCCACGTCTTCCATGCCATGCGGCTGGGTCGATAATTCGTTATCCATAACTCGGGTCGGTTCCTCGTCTTTCGATTTTCCGCAGGTTCCGCCGCAAGCGCGGCCAATTTATGCAAACGATGAGGAGAATAGAATACACTGGCGAGTCGATCTCTGCACGGCCCTGCGCAAGATTTCTTACCTGATGTTGAGAAATCACCACGTCCGCATTACGTTTCTTGGCCGCTCACAACGTGCGGCCCCCATCGACAACAAGTATGTGCCCGGTCATGAATTGTGATTGAACGAGAAATACGACCGCGTCGTCGACGTCTGAGGGTGCGCCCGTCCGTCGAAGCGGCGCGAGCTTTACGAAGTCAGCCCCCCATTCCGGCGGATCGCCAGGCATAGTGATGGTGCCCGGCGCGATGGCATTCACGCGCACTTCCGGCGCCAGCGCCTTTGCCAGCACTTTCGTCAACATCACTACTCCGGCTTTTGAAACGGAGAAGCGTCCCATATTTCTTCCGTGGTGGAAACGATGCTCGAAGGAAGGAAATTGGCCGCGCAATTGACCAGGATGTCGAGACGGCCGAATTGTTTTGCTGCTTCGTCAAACAGCCGTTTGATGTCCGCGACATTGGTTAAATCGGCGGAGATTGCGTGGCCGCGCTGTCCGATTTTCTCAATCTGCGCGACTGCCGACAGCGCGTCTTGCGCTGAAGTGCGGTAGTGGATGACCACGTCGGCGCCCTCTTCCGCCAACCGCAGTGCAACCGCACGCCCAAGCCGTCTCCCGGCACCCGTCACAAGTGCCACACGGCTGTGCAGCGACTTCCCCGAGTTTTGGCTATTTCCCATCGCCTTAGAACCTGAAACCGTAACACATTCCCGTAGGACAGGCATTCCTGCCTGTCGCGTTTCTCGCAGGCCACTCTACATTGGCAGACAAAAACGTCCGTCTAACCTACAATCACCACGCTCCTGGAGGAAGAATGAACCTCGACCTATTGGCCATCGCCGCGCACCCCGATGATGTCGAACTCACCTGCGGCGGCACGTTGCTGAAAATGGCGCAGCGTGGATACAAAACCGGCATTCTCGATCTGACCGCCGGCGAAATGGGAACGCGTGGCACTCCCCAGACTCGTGCCAAAGAAGCCGCCAGAGCAGCCAAGTTGCTGGCCGTCAAATGGCGCGGCACGCTTGGGGTGCCCGATTCCGACGTGCAGCCAAGCCGTCAGCACAAGCTGAGGCTCGCCGCCGTTATCCGCGAGCTCCGGCCGAAAACGGTTATTCTTCCCTACTGGGAGGCACGCCACCCCGACCATTACCACGCTTCGACGCTGGGTTATGAGGGGTGCTTCCTTGCGGGACTAAAGCAACTGTCTATAGAAGGCGAACCGTACCGTCCGTTCAAAATCCTCTATTCCATCTCCTACGCCGACGTCCGCCCTACTTTCGTCGTGGACATCACTTCGCAATACCAGCAGCGCCGCAAGGCCATCCTCGCCTTTGGCTCGCAATTTCGGCCCCCGAGGAGCGAAAAGAAGGGCAAAGTCCACCTCGCCATCGACCGGCTGGAAGCCGAAATGAATCAATTAGCACGTCACTATGGCCAAATGATTGGCGTGGAATATGGTGAGCCTTTCCTGCAAAAGGAACTGATGAAAGTCGAAGATGTTGTAACAATGGAGGTTCGCTCGATCTGAGGCCCAAGGCTTCTAGTCATCCTGTGCCGGAGAGAACCCGGGAATGGTTTGCCCTGCCCCGGAGCGCTCCACCCGGACGCGAATCTGCGCCTCGTCCTCGGCGCCGGACTTACGCAGAATGACCATGGTGTTCAGGGCCTCGGAATATAGTCGCGTCACCAGGTAAATCTCCTTGGTGCCATTTTTCTTCCAAAGCTGTCCGATCTGGATCTTTTGGGCGCTCATAGTGGACTGACTTTGACTCTAGAGTGCGACGTGAAGTGTGTCAACTACGGCTCAAGGTGCGGGTACGCACTCGGTACGCCAAGGGCTTCACTCTACGGGCCTCCGCTCGGCGCTCTAAAGTGGCTTCTCCCAGGAATTCGCCAGGAGGCTCTTGGGAATAGAAAACCTTCTGTCGGTGTTTGACATCGTAGTCATAGAAGCAAAGTAGGCGCCTGTCCAGCGGATTGCGGGTGTATAATCCTAGGTAGGCGGAGGTACACCATATGCACGCGATATTTCGCCACACCCTGAGCCTAGCGCTGGTGAGCTCCCTGATAGCGGGTCCGGCGCTTGCCGCTCCTCAGAGCCAGGATCCCCCGCCACCGCCTCCCACGCAGGATCCGGCTAAGACACCGCCGCCAGCCCAGCAGACCCAGCAGCAAACGGGGTCCCAGCCGGTGCAGCAGAAAGATACTGTTACTCCCAAGAATTCCAAGGAAGACGTCGACGCCATCGGCAATCGCAGTGTCGGCAAAGGCGTGAACTTCTTCTCGCTGGAGCGGGAAATCTCACTCGGCAAGTCATTGGCTCAGGAAGTGGAGCGCTCTTCGAAGCTGATCGACGATCCGGTGGTCACCGAATACGTCAATCGCGTCGGTCAAAACTTGGTCCGCAACTCCGATGCAAAAGTTCCTTTTACCATCAAGGTCATCGATTCGGATGAAGTAAATGCTTTCGCGCTTCCTGGCGGGTTCTTCTACGTAAATAGCGGTTTGATCCTCCGCGCCCAGGAAGAATCGGAACTTGCCGGCGTTATGGCCCACGAAATCGCGCACGTAGCCGCTCGCCATGGCACAAAAAACGCCACCAAGGGTGAACTGACGCAAATTGCAGCGATGGTTGGGAGTATTTTTATTCCCTATAGCATGGCTGGCTACGCCATGTATCAGGGCCTGAATTTCGCGATTCCCCTGACGTTTCTGAAGTTCAGCCGCGACGCCGAGCGTGAAGCCGATTTCCTCGGCTTGCAGTACATGTACAAGGCCGGCTACGATCCAAACTCCTACGTAACCTTTTTCGAGCGCATTCAGGCTGATGAAAAGCGCCGCCCGGGCACCATCCCCAAGGCTTTCTCGACGCATCCCCAGACTCCGGATCGCATCGAGAATACCCAAAAAGAGATTGCCCGTATCCTGCCCGCAAAGCAGGAATATCTCGTTACCACTTCGGAATTCGATTCCGTGAAGAGCCGCCTGCGCAACATCATGTTCAAGACCAAGGCGCAAGACAACGCGCCCGGCAAGCCCACGCTGCGCACGAAAACCGAGCAATCCAAGAAACAGCCGAATGGCAACGACCCGAACAGCAGCGACGACGATCGCCCGACGCTTAAGCGCCGTCCCGACTCCCAACCATAATTAGGTGCGGGGCCCCCACCCCCACCAATTTGCACGAATGTCAAAAAAAAGGACTTACAAATTTGCAATTTGTAAGTGATTGGTTCTAAAGGGCACACCTTCGTAGTGCTGTGCCTTTAGCCCAGTTCTTCTTTTTCGACGGGCGGCATCGGGTCGCCCGATTTTGTTTTATCCGCTGAATCCGCCACGCTTGGCCCTGCAGTGGGAATTATGTGTTTAGGATTTGCGGGAACGATTCGTCAAACGCCGCTCGCAGCTTCTCCAGTCTTTCGGTAATCGCTTCCAGTTCGCAGCCGGCCAGGTCCGAATGACATACAAAGTGCATGGCGTCAAACAGCGTGTTTCGCGCGTTCCTAAGCAGGCGATCGGTGTGTTCACCCGGTCTTGACCGCACGATGTGGCAAAACGTCACCGCAAGTTCCATCTCGACCAACATGAGTTGCAAGTGGAGCGATGTCCCAACGCCATGACTATGGAGCAGCTTGCCAGCTCTCCCAGGCAAATCTGTCGCCCGCAACAATTCGTTTGCGCGCAAGATCGAACTGGTAATGATTTGCTCTGCTTCTCTGGGGTGGATTTCCAAGCCCGCGTTCAGTCGTGCCGCAAACGTACTAGCTTGCGTCCAGGTCGCGAACTCTCCAAATTCCTGCTCCACGATTGGCCCCGGGCGATCCTCAATCGAACGGCACACCACAGCCGAGTCGCCCCAACGTTCTGCGGTGAATGCGGACCGGTCTCGCATAGTCACCCCAATTCCTTAAGGTGCGTGACAGTCAGCGCCTAGCCCTTATTCTTACACTGATATTGTTAGATAGTCAATATAAGGCAATGTAAGTATGCACACATTGAATCTTCCTGTGGTGGTGAGCCGCGTCTCAAGCCGTGCCGCAACCCGAAAAGGTAATCCACACAACCAGAGCGGTTAGGCCACGCCCGTGGGGCCCGTTGCCGGCTTGTCAGGAGCGATATCAACAATAGTGATGACTGCCCCATCTATCTTGTTCTCCGTCGTGCGATACGGGAGGATTTTGAATTGATAATGTACGCCCATACGGTCTGTGAGCTCTCTCTCCAGCGTATGGAAATTTGACATCACCTGTAGAACCATCGCCTGCAGGTCTGCAATTTCGATGGTGGGATTGATGTTCGAGAGCGGACGCCCAACGTCGGCGGGGATTAATCCAAGAAATTTCTGCGCCTTGGGCGTGAAGCGCCGGATGGTGAGGTCACTGCCAATCATGATCACGGCAATATCGATACTCGATAACAAGTTGATCAGATCGTTGTTAATTTGTGTGATTTCAAGATTGCGGTTTCTCAGTTCGTCGTTGACGGTGTTCAATTCCTCATTCGCGGACTGCAGCTCTTCTTTGGCTGTTTCCATTTCCTCGTTCGTGCTTTGCAGTTCCTCGTTGCTCGAAAGAATCTCCTCATTGGCGGACTGCAACTCCTCATTCGTCGCTTCCTGTGTTTCGATGACGGATTGCAGATATTCTTTCGTCGCCGCCAGTTCCTGCTCCAGCTTGGCCGTCCGCCTTAAGGCCAATTGTGTTTCTTCGCTAGGGCGTGCTCGGTGCGGTGCGGTTTCCCGCGGCAACTCCGGCGGCGTCTCTTGAAACACAATCATGAAATACAGCTCTTTCGTGGTTCCCAGGGTGACTGGAATTACATCGAAATTCGCCAAGCGCGCCGATTCTGTCGTGGCCGATCCTTCTCCGTCGCCGTTTCCGAACTTGACTTGCAGGTTTCTCTTGCCGACGACGACGTTTTCCTTCTTGGCCCGGCCAATTGCGTTTCTCAGCTCCACGTCCAGCCCCTCACGCGCCATCTTCAGAAGGCTCAAGCTGGGCCGGCCCGGCGAAAGCTTTAGGTACCGGTTCACATTCCCCCGGGTGTGAATGATTTCCATGTCCTCGTTTACGAACACTGTTGCCGGAGTGTATTGCGTCAGAAGTCTGCGGTCGAATTCCTTTTGGGCTTCCCCATAGTTCCATATTGAGTCCGTCTGTTTTGTTGCCGCGCGCATCGAGCCATATTCTTTGTGCTCTGCCTCGGAATGAAGGGAAAAACCGCCAACTTGACGCGCTGTTCCACTCTTGTTTGAAAAAATCTTGTGAGTGCGGTCTTCCACTGCGAACAGGCTTGCTGTTGCGCCTACACCTTCGGAACTTCCCAGCACCAGATAACCGCCGGGTCGCAGCGCGTAGTGAAGCAGCGAAATCACTTTGCCCTGCAGGACGGGCTCAAGATAGATGAGCACGTTCCGGCAACAAATCAGGTCCATTCGGGAAAAAGGGGGATCGCTCAGCAGGTTGTGCTGGGCGAAAATGCATATGTCGCGGATCGTCTTGCTGATGCGGTAGCCGCCATCCACCTTGATGAAAAATCTTCGAAGCCGCTCGGGCGATACATCTCCCTGAATGTTCTCTGGGTATACGCCGTCGCGCGCCCGCGTGACGCTCGTCTCGCTCACGTCCGTTCCGAAGAACTGAATTGGGACTTGCGAGGCTTTCTCGCCCAGGAATTCGAGCAGGGCCATCGCAACCGAATAGGTTTCCTCTCCGGAGGCGCATCCGGGAGTCCAGACCCGGATACCTCCCAACAAATGGGTTTTCTGGATGGCGGGGAATACCAGGGACTTCATCGCGTCGAATACGCGGGGTCCGCGGAAAAAGCTGGTAACGTTGATCAGCATGTCGTGATACAAAGCCTTGATCTCCGCCGGATGGCTTTGTACGAATTTCGCGTATTCCTCGATGTCCTCGATTTTGTGCACCACCATGCGCCTCTGAATACGCCGCAAAATCGTAGTTTGCCGGTAGTGCGTGAAATCCACTCCGGTGGCCCTTCGCAAGACCTGGAAAATAGTGTTCAGTCCCCTCCCAAGCGTCGGGACAGTTTCGGTTGTGCCCGGCAAAGCCTTCCGCGCAAGGTACGGATGCCTTGCTATGCGCTCGAGCTCTTTGGCAATCTCTTTCGGAGGAAGGACATAGTCCACGCAGCCCGCCGCGACCGCACTTCGCGGCATTCCGTCATATTTTGCCGACGCTTCGTCTTGCGCAAAGGTAACGCCACCGTGAGCCTGAATTTCCGCCATTCCTAGAGTCCCATCGGAGCCCGACCCCGACAAAATGACGCCAATGGCCCGATTCCCCATTTGCTCCGCCAGCGCGCGCATGAAATGGTCCACGGACATGTGCACCCCGCGCGATTCTTCACGCGGACTAAGGCGCAGGGTGTGGTCGGAAATGGACATCGTCGCGTTTGGCGGAATGACATAAACGTGATTGGGTTCCACAACCAGGCCATCTGATACTTCCGTCACCCTCATGGTCGTCTTCCGGGAGAGCAACTCCGTCAGGATGCTGTGATGTTTCGGGTCAAGATGCTGCACGAGGACAAAGGCCATTCCTGTGTCGGCGGCCAGGTGATTCATTAAATCGGTGAGAGCTTCGACGCCGCCCGCGGAAGCGCCGATAGCTACAATGGTGGTGTCTTCTTCTTGTCCGCGCGTGCGAGTGGCGCGGGTCTTCTCAGCGTTTCGGCGACTAGTTTTACTCCCCGATCTAGACTTCATGATTCTTCCTCGGTCTGCATCGCCAAGCCACTCCGGGATATTCGCAAGGCTGTCAAAATGTAGCTTTGGGGGAGCACGGTCGAATTAGATTCCCCTCCCCGCAGTCTGGCCGGGAACGCTGCTTGTGCGTGATTTTAGTCCAATTCGACAAAGTCCGCCAAGGCTTGTTTCTATAATCAGGCAGCCCATTACCTCAGATGGGATTGCCACGCTAAAAACTGCGCTCATAAGAACTTGCTGCCCCCGCATGTGGACGTCTTCACAGCAGACCCTTGCCGCTCAATTGTGTTACCTTAGTGTTTGGTTGCGGGCAGCCGCGGCTCACTTCCCTTTGGGGGGAGATAGACAAGGCCTCGAATGTGACGGGAGCCTGCGAAGGACGCTTTCGCAACCGCTAGGAGAGAGCCTTGAATCCACATAAGAATACTCCGAGCCGAGCATCGGTTACGCCGCCAGATGTCATCTCTATCTTGGGCGCTCAGCGGCATAGAATCGCGGAGCTTTCAAGAGAGAGCGGGGCGCTGCAATTGCACGGAAGGTTCCTACTTGCTGAATCGAACTCCCTAGCCGAGCGGGTTCAACAGTCTTGCGCCCGCCTCGAGAGTGCTTGCCTTAAAACCAAAACAGCCGTGGCCCGACTTCGCCTCCGCCGCTCCGGCAAGAATGGTGGTACTCCAGTCTCGCCTAAGACTGTGACTGAGAGACTGCTCACAGACTCGCCGGATTTAGTCGAGGCGCTAGCGGAGGCAGCACAAATCCTCGAGATGGAATTCGCTGATACGGATGGCAGCGGACACGAAACACTCGTGAAGTGTGAGAAGGCCCTCCAGCGTACGCGCTTGACCCAAACGATAGAACTGCCGCTCTTCTAGCGTCCGGATGCAATTGCTCTATTGCCTCCACCTATCACCGCGCCTTTCGCTCCTCCATTTCTTCCAGAGACCGTGGCCAGTCCTCGCGCAACAGTCGGCTTAGGGCGCGATCAGCGAGCAACTTTCCCGCTGTTTGACAACGCGCGCAGTAGTTGGTCTCGTTGGACGCATACCGAATTCTTTGGATCTTCGCGCCGCATCGCGGGCACGGCTGCCGGTAGCGTCCATGGACGGCCATCCCCGGCCGGAATGCCGTGACTTTTTCCGGAAACTTGTTGCCTGTCTCTGCGCGGAGCCTCTCGGTCCAAAGGGTAAGCGTTTGTCTTGTCGCCTCGTACAATTGGTTGACCTCCTCTTGCTTCATCCGCTGGGTCAACATGACCGGCGAAAGCCGCGCGCAATGGAGAATTTCGTCGGAGTACGCGTTGCCAATCCCGCTGAATAAGTGCGGGTCGGTAAGCGCACGCTTCAAGGTGTGATTGGCAGACGTCAATCTTGTCCCAAACGCATCGCGATCTGCAGAAAGAACATCAATGCCTCCGGGATCAACCTGGGCCAGTTCCGTTTCTCCGGCTACCACGTGCAGTGACGCCCGCTTCTTCGTGCCCGCCTCGCTGAGGGTAAGCGTGCCTGCTCGGAAATAGAAAGCCGCCGCCACGCGTCTACCATCAGGTACGACGCGGCTCTCCTTCCAATGCAACCGTCCCGCGATCATGAGGTGGAACACCAGCCAAATATCGTTGTCGAACCCGATCGCCATTCGCTTCCCGATTCGCCGAATACCCTTCACCGCGTGACCTTGAGTTTGATCAATAGGGGGCGTGGCTGTTCGCAATAGATATGGACTGGCTACCAGGACTCGTTCCAACACCTCGCCGAGAATCCTGCGCTCCAGCGCCTCAATATAGACAACAATGTCTGGCAACTCAGGCAAGCGTGAGTACCCCGATTCAGGGGCTTCTGGCTAACAACTACCTTCTGTGCCTGACAGCGACTTCTCGACAACTACGAACGCTGGCGATCGTCAGGCGCCGCGGCGATGCCCATGCGGCGAAGTTCGTCGTGGTAATATTTCTTGTGAAGGACGTCCCACTCCTCGCTGCCTTCCAGGATTTCCTTTTTCTGCGAAGTGATTCGCTTGCGCACTTCCAGCTCGATCTTCTCTTCGTCTTTCAGCGTAGCCGTCAGAATTTGCACCACTTGCTGGCGAATTGTGTCGCGGTCGTCGACGAATTCCACTTCCTGGCTGTCGACGAGTACCTCGGTGATCTGGTGCGAGAGCCG
>WNFI01681489.1_pt1 | contig 11819 bp, 9 predicted proteins | sample 5400471 | NCBI WGS metagenome assembly WNFI01 (sample SAMN13153348, study PRJNA577476) | soil metagenome | isolation source: 100 cm saprolite on Douglas fir-dominated hillslope | place: USA:California | collected 2013-09-17
CGCTAAAAGCGGACTCTCCGAACCTGGCGGGCGGTATTGGTCTCCGGCAATCGCTGGTCGTCGGCCAGATCGCGCTCGCCCTCGTTCTCTTGATCGGCAACGGCCTCTTCGTCCGCACGCTGTCGAACTTGCGGGCGCGTGGTCCTGGGTTCGACACGACAAATCTGCTGACATTCCGGGTCGATGCGAGCCGCAACGGCTACGGCAAACCCCGGTCGAGGCGCCTGATGACGGATTTGCTCGTCGCCGTGCGCAATTTACCCGAGGTCCAGAGTGCCGGCCTTTCTGCGGCCGAGCTGCTGGGTGGCGGCAGTTGGAACCAGCGTGTGACGATCGATTCCGGAACGCGCTTGGCGACCAAGGACGTTGTTCACTGCAACGCCGTCACTTCCGGCTTCTTCGAGAGCCTCGGCGTGCCACTTCTCAGCGGCCGCACGTTCGACGAACGAGACGCTGGCGACCAAGTGGCCGACGCTTTCGCTCCGGCCTTCCGGGCGGCCATCGTCAACGAGAGCTTCGCGAAGCGGTACTTCGGCGACCGGAGCCCAGTCGGCGCTCGGCTGGGGCTGGGGGACACGCCGAATACCAAGACTGACGTGCAGATCGTCGGTGTCGTCAAGACCTTCAGCTATCGCGGACTCCGCGAGACCGAGGACCAGGCGTACTTTCCCTTCTTCGACCTTCCCGTCTCAGGCGGCGGCTTGTACGTCCGGACGCGAATTTCGTCCGCGGCCGCCTTTTCCTCGATTCGCGCAGCCGTTCAGCGGGTCGATCCTGCGCTCCCGGTCGAGGGACTCCGAACGCTCGATAACCAACTCGACAGAGCGCTCGGGAATGAACGGCTCTTGGCGACCCTCGCCACCGCCTTCGCTGGGCTCGCGATGCTGCTGGCTGCCGTCGGCCTCTACGGCGTCACGTCCTTCGTTGTTTCCCGGCAAACGCGCGAGTTCGGCATTCGCATGGCTTTGGGGGCTCATCCACGAGATGTCTTGGGCCTTGTGCTCAGGTGGGGGATAAGGGTGACGTTCGCGGGCGTAGGTATCGGTCTTATCGCCGCGCTTGGATTGACCCGATTGATCAGTAGTCTCCTCTTCGGCGTGAGCCCGGTCGATCCACTGACCTTCGGGGCGGTGGCCATTTTCCTGACGGTTGTTGCCCTAGCGGCGAGCTACCTTCCTGCCTGGCGAGCGATGCAGGTCGATCCGATGGTTGCCCTTAGGTACGAATAGATCTCTCTTCGGGTGCGGCACGCTGCGATTGCCTAAATGAACGCTCTGGCCAATTCCGAGCAGCCAAAGGGGTCCCATAGCGGGTGCCCCCCCGGCGGGTTGTGCGGGCGAGGGGGCGCGAGATGTCCCTAGGAATGGTGAAGCCCCCAATGGACATTGCCCGGCCCGCTTCGGTCGCCCGCGATCGCCGACTGCGACGCATCGCTTACGGGGTTGGCGGCGCTCTCACCCTCTGCCTCGTCCTGCTCGGCCTCTCCCGCCTAAAGCCCGCCGCGCCTACGGTCCAGCGTTCGACGCTGGTGCTCAGCAAGGTAAGACGCGGTGGACTGCTCCGCCAAGTGAGGGGGCTTGGCACCCTCGTGCCGGAGGAGATTCGCTGGGTCCCTGCCGCAACCGAGGGTCGCGTGGAGACGCTAGTCATCCAGGCCGGGACGGCCGTGAAGCCGGACACCGTAATCGTAGAACTCACAAATCCTGAGCTCGAGCAGCAAGCCTCGGAGGCAGATTCGCAACTGCGCGAGGCCGAGGCCAGCTTCGTAGAGACGAAGGCCAGCCTCGAGCGTGCGCACCTGGACCAGGAATCCCAGGCCGCCCGGGTGCAGTCCGAGTATCACCAGGCCAAGCTTCGGGCTGAGACGGACCAACTGCTCGCCCGCGAGGGGCTCATAGCCGAGCTCACCATGAAGCTATCCAAGTTGTCGGCGGATGAGCTGGCGGAGCGGGACCGGATCGAGAAGGAACGCGTGAGGAAGGACGTCGGCGCCATAGAGGCCCAGCTTGCCGTCCAGCGCGCTCGCGTAGAGCAGCGGCGCGCGATGGCCCGGCTTCGCCGCCAGCAGGTGCGCGCGCTGTACGTGCGCGCCGGGCTCGCTGGCGTGTTGCAGCTAGTATCGGTCGAGGTGGGCCAGCGAGTCTCCCCGGGTACCAATCTCGCCCGGGTGGCCCGGCCGGAGCGCCTCAAAGCCGTCATCCGCATCGCCGAGACCGAGGCTCGCGATGTGCAAGTCGGCCAGCTTTCCTCGATCGACACCCGCAACGGGATGGTGGAAGGCCGTGTCTCCCGCATCGACCCCGCCTCGCTGAATGGCACGGTGGCCGTGGACGTGGCCTTGAGCGGTCTGCTTCCCAAGGGCGCCCGGCCAGACATGACGGTGGACGGCACTATCGAGCTCGAGCGACTGACGGACGTGCTCTACGTAGACAGGCCGGTTCAGGGTCACCCCGACAGCGTCGTGCGGCTCTTCAAGGTAGAGCCGGATGGCACCGCGGCGAGGACTCGAGTCCAGCTCGGCCGTGCCTCCGTGACCGCCATCGAGGTTGTTGAGGGACTGAAGGTCGGAGACGAGGTGATCCTCTCGGACACCTCGGAGTGGGACGGCTACGACCGCATCCGCATAGGTTGAGGAGCAATGAGCGAAGCCCTGATCCAGATCGAAAACCTCTCGAAGGTTTTCTACACCGACGAAGTGGAGACGCATGCGCTCGCGAATGTCCATCTCACGATCGATCGCGGCGAGTACGTGGCCGCCTCCGGGCCATCCGGATGCGGAAAATCGACGCTGCTCTCGATCCTTGGCCTCCTCGACTCGCCGACGGAGGGGAGCTACATTCTGAATGGCCAGTCCGTTCAGAGCCTCGACCTCGGCCAGCGCACCCGAATCCGGAACCGTGAGATCGGGTTCATATTCCAGAGCTTCAACCTCATTGGCGACCTGACCGTCTTCGAGAACGTAGAGCTACCTCTTACGTACCGGGGGATGAGATCGGTGGAGCGGCAGGGACGCGTCGAGGAAGCCCTCGAGCGAGTCGCTATGGGCCGCAGGGCCAGGCACCTCCCGAGCCAGCTCTCGGGAGGCCAGCAACAGCGCGTGGCCGTCGCCCGGGCGCTCGTCGGCCAGCCGTCCATTCTGCTAGCGGACGAGCCTACCGGCAACCTCGACTCAAGAAATGGCGAAGATGTGATGGCCCTGCTCAAGGAGTTGCACAAGAGTGGGTCGACGATCTGTATTGTCACCCACGACCCACGTTTCACGCACTACGCTCAGCGGATCGTGCATCTCTTTGACGGGCGGGTCGTGAGCGAGGAGAAGGCGGCAGAAGGCATCAGGACGGCAGAGGAGGTATAGCTCCCCCAAAGAGATGGCCATCCCGCCAACGAGTTCCTGGTGTTCGTCCGTGGTACCGGAACCGCTCGGGCCGGCACTTACGGCAGCGACGTCGGGGAAAGCAGCGGCGGGGGAGTCGGGAGAGTGGAGCGGGCAAACATCAGCTACTCCCAACTGAAGCTTTTCGCCACGGCCCTCAACGGTCGGCACGGGTTGTGAACGCAAGAGTCCGAGGCCCGGCCTGTGACAATAAAGAGACGTCCGGCAGGGCGCCGTTGAACCGACATCGTGGGCCTGGTAAGGGCGCGACTAGCGGCGGGGTCCTATCCGCCGCGTCATTTGCCCACCTTCCAGGCGCCGGCCTCCTCCACGATCTTCAGGGTATGGCCGATGACCATCCCGTCTTCGGCTCGGTGGCCCTCGACTGATGCGAGCACCGTGCCGTCGGTCTGGGGGACGACTCTGACGACCTGGCTGTCGGCAGGTACGTCGGCGGCGAGCTGCTTCAGCATCTCCGGACCGTCGCCCCTGCGGTACTCGGCCGCGGCAGATGCTGTCAGGGTCGCGATGAAGCGGTCCAACTCGTTCCGTCGAATGGCCGCGATGTGTTGGCTGGCGGCGAGTGCGGGCGGGCTGGCGAGGGCCGCGGCCTGCTCCTCCGCCGTTGGCGGGCGGGGGATCGGTGCCACGAAGAGCACGTCGTAACGCCAAGTCACTCCCATGAACGTGTGGGGCTCGTCGACAGAAAGGCGCCCCGCGATGGCGGTGCGCTCCAGGCGCTCGCGGGTAAACTTGTGCATTCCGGCCGCCGAAACCATGCCATCGAACCGCTTGGCGAACAGCGACCCTCCAATCGGAGCGCCTTGTGCATCGATGACAACCTCGATCATGTGCGCCCCGGCTTCGCGGGCCAGGTGGATGAGCTTGAAGACATCGCCGCGCGCCTCGTCGGACAGCTCGACGTCGCTCAGCAGCACGTGGACGTCCTCGCTCTTCTTGTCGAAGAAACCGGGCTGGGGGGTTGCGTAGACGTGGGCGATTTTGACCGGCACGCCGTCGATCGTCAGCGTGCCGGTCACGGTGCCTTCCCGCCCAGCGGCCTGTGGGGCGAGGGCGAGAAGCGCGATGAGGGTGATCAGTGCCACTCCTCCCTATCGAGCTTCCAAGCGCCGCCCTCCTTGACCAGCGTGATCTTTCCAGCCTGCTTCTCCTTCTTGGCCGCGTCCGAGAGGCTGGTGGCGAGGCCTTCGGCCGTGAGGAGAGCTCCGCCCTCTGGTGTGGGCTCTTCCTTGGTCACCTTGAGCTCCGTGAGGGCCCCCATGATCTTCATCATGCCGAACATCTTGTCGCGGTCGGCCGCTGGCGTGGCCTGGACCTGCTTGAGGTTCTTGGCGGCCATGTACGGGAAGAGACTGTCGATCTTCGTGGCTTTGTCGAATGCGGTTCGATACGCCATGTAGAACTGCGTCGCCGTCTGCGCCTTCGGCTGCGGGGCCTGCGCCCAGGCCGTGCACGTCAGAACCAGGGCCGACGCAGTCGACCAAGTCGCGATCTTGATGGTGCGCATGGTTTCTCCCTCCTCTGGAAGTGGAACGGCAGGTGCGTGATTGATGGACGGGATTGTACCCGGTCTTGGGTCGCCAAGTCTGGGGCGCGTCCGGCGGGCTGGCCGTTCCTCTCTGACCTTGGGAAATGGCTATGGAATCGCCCCCACCTGCTTCAAGACTCCTTCTGACCAGAGCGGAAGGGGGTCTCTCCGGGCGCTGTTCTGTTCGGCCGCCGCTTGGTTGTAGAGCACCAGCAGGCGACGGGGATCGAGCATGGAGTCGACGAGGACCAGCCGTCCGAAGCGCCTCTCCCCATGACCGCCATCCCGTAACCCACGGTGTACCAGGGTCCCTGCACGCCATAAAACGTTCCGCCCTTTTCGCCGATGGCCTCGGGGGTAGCGAGGTTTCCGCCCAGGATGTCGAGGTAGAAAGCGTCTACCGAGCGGAGGTCTTGGCTGAAGCTCGCCATATCGCGATCCCAACGCTCGCGGTCGCTCGCCGTGCTGGTCGCGTGAGGGTGGGTGTCGGGTCCGCCCGCGGCGGCGAGCATCGCCATCCCCTCACCGAAGGCTCCCATCCACTCGGCGGCCACGCGGGCCCGCTCGGGCAGCGAGCGGATCTTCTGGTCATACCCGGACTCCACGCTGGAGAGGCCGATGTGATGAAGCTCGTGGGCCACGGTGTTCTCGAATTTCGCGGCCGGCGCCTGGGGGTCGAGGTAGAGGAAGATCGCGGGATCGGTCTTGGTGTCGTGAACGAAACTGTTTTTCCTCGGCTTGATGAGAGGGAAGACCTTGGCCTGGATCACCGCCGTCGCCGGCAAGTATTGCAGGACGCGACTGGCAGTCTGGCGGAGATCGACGGTCTTCCAGTCTTTGAGGGTGCCCTGCAGCTCCGCGGCTCGTGGCAAGAGGTCTTCGGAGAGCACGAACGTCTTGAAGCCGTCGTCGGTGAAGGCGCGGGCGGGGTCGTTGAACCGCTTCCCGATCTCCTCCTCGCGCCTCTTGAGGCGCACGTAGGGTGCGGAGGCGAAGAGTTTCTGCCAGTCCGCCTCGTCGACGGCCTTGCCGGCCCGACGAAGGGCCAGAATGGCGAGCACCTGATCGGCTTCGCTGGTGTCGAGGGACAGCTGTATTTGGGGCTTACCCGGCGCCGGAGCCGAGTGAGCCGGCCCGTAGACGCCAAGGTTCAGCGCGATCACCGCTCCGATAAGCCGGGCTGGCTTCTCTCGCAGAAAGGCCTCCTTGCCCGTCCAGTGCCCCCAACTCCAGGAGCGACTCTACTATGGCTCCGAATCCGGGATCGATTGACCTGAACTTGGTCCCGGATGGCAGGAGCGACCGCCGACGGTAAAACGTGCCGGTAAGCCGAGACGGGTACTCTATCCCCGGGCTGCTACCGGTCCGTGAACTCGGCGATTCCTGAGGAGCGAGAGGATGGCGTCGGGTGACAAAGGCAGCCTCAGTGCTCGGTGGAGGCCTCGGTGGGAATGTTCAGGGTCCGGCGCCAGCGCCTCAGAGTCGTTTCGCCCATTCCCAGGGAGCGGGCGGTGGCGGCGCCGTTGCCCGAGTGCTGCTCCAGTCGCGCGAGGATCAGATCCCGACGGAACTGGTTGATGGCGTCGCGGAACCTGAGCTCGAAGAGGCGGTCGCGGGTGCCGGCCTCGGCCGGGGAGTAGGCCTGGGGGTAAGCATGCCGCAGGGAATCGCGGTCGATTCGAGCACCCGGCTTGGTGTGGGTGACGAGCTTGGCCGCGACGCCCGAGAGCTCGCGCACGTTGCCGGGCCAGGGGTAGCCGGCGAGGACGCGCAAGACCGACGGGTCGAAGCCGAGGGTTGGCCGGCGGAGGCGGCGTTCGTTGAGGACACGGTAGTGCTCGAGCAGGGGGATGATGTCGAGCGGGCGCTCGCGGAGAGCGGGCAGCCGAATGGTGTGCCCCACCGTCATCCGGTCCAGGAGATCGGGGAGGAACTGGCCCTTGCTGGCGGCGTCGTCGAGGTCGCGATTGGTGGCCATGATGAGGAGCACATCCACGGGGATCTGCTCCGCGACGCCCACCGGCTGCACCGTGCGGTAGTCGAGCGCGCGGAGCAGAGTGGCCTGCACGGGCAGGGGGAGATGGGAGATCTCGTCCAGGAAGAGGACTCCCTTGTGGGCGGAGCGGAAGAGGCCCTTCTCGTCGCTGATCGCGCCCGTGAACGCCCCCCGCTTGTGCCCGAAGAGCCGTGAGGCGGCGAGCTCTGCAGTGATCTCCGCGCAGTTGATGGTGACGAAAGGACCCCTCCGCCGCTCCGAGTAGGCGCCGATGTACCGGGCGACGACTTCCTTGCCCGTGCCCTTCTCCCCGAGGAGGAGGAAGGGGGCGGGGGAGCGGGCGCTGGCGGCGGGGATCAGGGTCTCGTGGAGTTCGCGGCGAAGGCGCAGCATGTGCTGGCTGTCGCCGATCAGGTCGGGCGCCCCTTCGGGCCGCGCTTCGGCCCCGAGTAGAGCCTGAAGGTCACGCTCCCGGCGCTGGGCCTGGAAGAAAGACCCGAAGAGGTGGCCGAGGGCGGCCGCATAGGTGTCGAGCCACACCAGGTCCTCGAACCCATAGGCGAGCCCGGGCTGGCTCTGCTGGAAGTAGAGGATGGCGAGGACGCCGCTCGCGCAGGAATCGACCACCGGTGCGCAGAGCACCGAATAAGGCTCATCCACGAGGGCGGCCGTTTGCAGCGTCTGCATCCGGGGATCCTGGATCACCTGGCACTGTCTGCTCTCAAGGGCCTTGCGGATGACCTGGGTGCTGATGCCCGGCGCGCTGCGGCCGCTCTCCGCGGCGAGGACCTGCTGCTCGGAAATCCTGCCCACGGCCTGGATGCTCCGGAGCTTGGGCGGGTCATCCTGTTCGACCAGAAACAGCAGCCCGCGCTGGGCCTTGCATCCCCGGACGGCGGCATCGAACGACTGACGGAGGGCGTCCTGGGAGTCGGCGGTGCCGGCGAAGACGGACAGCGCTTCGTTCAACGCGGAGAGGAGGGCGGGGTAGTCGCGCGTCTGGGGTGGCGCCTGGAGACCCTCGTCCTCCCTGGGGTCGCCGTTCATGGGGGCGCAAGTCTAAGATCACGGGCGGCGTTCAGGCAAGAACCATCGCCTGTTTTCGCCCCTCACCGGACGCGCCCGCGCCAATCTGACGCTTCCTGTCCAGCCGCTTCACGCTTTCGCGCGGGCGATTCCCAAGAGTCGGGGATGACCTCAGGCTGGAGCACCGAGCCCACGGGCTAGTCGCCCTACGCGGGGCGCAAGGCGCAGCACGCCCTGAGGTGAGGGTTGTTGGCCCGCGCGACCGGCACTGCACCGCCACTAGCGGCGGTGGGGGTGTCGGAGGTGCCCGCCGGAAGTGGCGAAGCGGTCGGAGCGCGAGGTCTAACTGCCGGCGAGGTTGGGTCTTGGGTGTCCGGTCGCGAGGGGCATCCCGCTTGCTGAAGAAGGAGGCTTGGAGGTGCGGCATGTGGGACGCTCCCAAGGCTTCGGCGGGTCGGCCGAGCACCCTACCGCCACCGGGAAGCCCTGCCACCAGGACATTGCGACCCCTAGCGACCGCCCTCCTTGCCGCGGGGCTGGTCCTGGCTCTGGGGGCCCCGGCCTGGGCGGCCGGCGATCCCCTGAACGGTCTCGTCGAAGTCATCACCCAGAACGCGCAGCGATGGAGCGCGGCGCTCATGATCGTGGGAGGCCTGGGCGCGGGGGGCTCGATGGTGCTGGGGCACCACCAGTCCGGCGACCATGCGCGGCGGTTTCTCTTTGGCTCGCTGTTCCTGCTGGCCGCGGGAGCGGGAGTCCAAATGTACTCGCGCATGCAGAGCCTGCTCGGAGGCTTCTAGCGTCGGGGTCGTGTCCGAGCGGTGGTTTTGCACGAGCGTAAGGCTCCCGCGGGGAGGGAGGCTCTCCAGGTGAGGGTCAGACGGACTCTGGCGGGACTCGGGGCGGCGCTGGCTTGCTCGTGTGGAAACGATCAACCCGCTCTTACCGGGCCCGTACCCGTGACGCCGTTTCTCGGGCCATACACGTTCTCTCTCGTGGCATCTCCGAGCTGCGGCCAGCCCAGCTGGGCCTGGCGCTGGAACGGGGAAGGTACGGGCGCAGGAGCGAACTCCGTGGTTACCTTGCCCGGTGGGGACCCCCGCATGACGGTCAGGCTGTACGACCTCCTGAGCAGCGTCGATCCCCGGAGAGCGCTTGTTGTCCTGGACCTCGAGCGGGCGCCCGCGGACGCTAATCAGTTCGTGACTTTCTACAGCCTGATTGAGAGCGTCGCTGTGCCGCCGGGGCTGCGTTCCCGCATATCAGGCCTGGCCGAAGGGGTGGTCGAGGTGTGGGACGGGCAGACCTTTCAGCCGCGGAGCTGCGCGGCGGCCGATCACGCATGGGAGCTCGCGCCGCGGTGAAGCGTCAGACGGAGGTCCTCCGCAACCTGGATGATCCCCTGAAGCTGGGGCCCCTCACCGTCCGCTCGTGGGGCGTGGTGCTGGTCGCGTTCAGCGCGTTGGCCGCGGTCGATCAGCTCACGGGGCTGCTCTCGCTGCTCCCGCCCTTCCGGCTGGGGATGCTATGGGAAGTCCTGGGGGCGGCCGCCACCGCCCTCACGCTCGGGTACATGGAGCGGCACGAGGACGAGCACTTCGTGCCCAGCCTGATCCGCTTCTACCTGTCGCGCCCCGGGCGCTTCGTCTATGGCGCGGCCGCGAATGAGCGGCTCGTCGAGCACCCCTTGGAAAGGGTGCTGCGCTCGCGGGCGGGCGGGGCGGGGCGGGCTTGAGACTCGAGGAGCGCACCCTGACGGGCGAGCTGAGCATCGTCGACGTGCTCGACGACCTCATCTGGCACCGGGACGGCCGGGTGACCCTTGTGTACGAGCTCGTGGCCTTCCATGAGCCCGGCATGTCGGACGCCGAATTCGATTCCGCGGCGCTGCGTGCCGATTCCGTCTGGAGCAGCGGGCTGCCGGAGGGGAGCGAGTACCAGTTCATCGTCGTGGTTGACAAGGAGGGGGGGCGGGTGGGTGTCGAGGCTTGCCTGCCCCCCATACCGCAACTGGATGAGCGGGCCCGCGTCCTGGAGGAGTTCCGGCGGGGGCGGCTCGCGCAGCTGACGCGGGCCTCCGCGAGCTCGGGGGTCCCTTCGTTCGTGCAAGCCCGGCGGCACTACCTGACGGCGTCCTTCCGGCCGGAGTGCCTGGAGGGGCTGGTCAAGAAGGGGCTGCTCGCGCGGCTGCGAGCGCTCTTCGGGCGGGCCCGCCGGCCGGGCAGACGGTGGGACGAGGTCTACGCGGGAGTGCTCTCGAGCGCGCGGCGCTTCGAGCGCCGGGTGGAGTACGGCCTCTGCCAGATAGCCGTCGGGTTCTCCCGATGCGGCACCGAGGACATCATCAAGCTGATCCACGAGCTTCTGAGCCCCACCGCCAGCCGATCCGCGCCCCTCACGCAGCTCTCGAAACGTGCCCGGTTCGAGCGGGACGAGCTGCCGGGGAGTTCGGTGGGGGAGCGGCCGTATCTGGGCGAGACGAGCACGGCCTGGTCGCTCGTCGAGGACGACATGGCGGTGCGGCCGGGGCTGCTCGAGCTGGGAGACCGCTGCGTGGGTGTCGTCACCCTGAAGCAGCTCCCGGACCGGACCGAGCCCGGGATCCTCGTCCCGCTCCTTTCCCTTCCCCGAGCCAAATACGCTCTCGTCTACAGGGTGGAGATCCCTCCGGGCGGGCTGGAGCTGCAGACGCTGCGGGCCCGGGCGCGCCTGGCCGCGGGGCTGCGCCTGCAGAACTTCCTGGTCCGGACCGACCGCGCCGACCCCCTCGCGGCCGCGGTCGAGAAGCAGAGCGACGAAGCGGTGAGCCGGATCATCGTGAGCACGCTGCGCATCCTGGGGACGTCGCTGTCGATCGTCCTGTACGAGGACTCCCCGGAGGGGCTCGAGGAGGCGGCCCAGGAAACGATCGCCGTCATGGCGCGGGCCCACGGCCTGAGGGGCCACCGGGAGCGCTACCTCGTGAAGGAGGCGTTCCTGGCCGCGCTGCCGGGCTCGCCGGGGCTGCCCGAGCGCCGCCGGCGCACCCTGACCCCGGTCGCGGTGGACATGATGCCCGTCCACGGCTTCTCTTGGGGCACGGGAAAGATCCCGTTCCTGACCCCCTCGAACAGCGTCGTCCTCTACGACCCCTTCGACGAGGCGCTGCAGGCCAACGCGAACATCCTTGTCACCGGGACCTCCGGGTGGGGGAAGTCTTTCGTGGCCTCCTACGTGCTCTCCGGCGCGTACCTCGCGGCCGCGTCGCGCCGGGAGCCGGCGCCCTACACCTTCATCCTCGACAACGGCGCGTCCTACGAGCGGTACGCCCAGCTTCTGGACGGGAAATACGTGCCCTTCACCTTCGACGAGCCTCCGGGGGTCGAAATCTTCGAGTGGGACGAGGAGGCGGGCGGCCTGGACGAGCACGTCTCCCGCCTCGAATGGCTGCTCCTGGACCTGCTGCGGGTCGACGGGAAGGAGGAGGAGCGCTTCGAACGCGTGAAGGCGAGCGTGGAGGAGGCGCTGAAGGAGCACATGTATCGGGGGGGTCTGCCGCGCAGCTTCGGGGGCTTCGCGGAAGCCCTCGGGAGGGTCGGAGGGCCCCACGCGGATGAGCTGCGGCGGGCCCTTTACCCCTACACGGAGGGGAAGTTCGCGCGTCTCTTCGAGGCGAACGCGCGGCTCGCCATGGCGGAAGGCTGCCATGTCATCTGTTACGACTTCAAGGGGCTGCTGGGCGAGCATCGCGACCTCGCGGCGCTGGCCCTGCGGCTCGCCATCTACGAGGTACGGAGGTGGTCCGCCCGGGTCAGCCGCCGCGGGCACCGCACGTTCCTGACCCTCGACGAAAGCTGGGCCCTTCTGGACGGAAGCACCTCCGGATCCGCGGTTGC
>WNFI01004962.1_pt1 | contig 11818 bp, 12 predicted proteins | sample 5400471 | NCBI WGS metagenome assembly WNFI01 (sample SAMN13153348, study PRJNA577476) | soil metagenome | isolation source: 100 cm saprolite on Douglas fir-dominated hillslope | place: USA:California | collected 2013-09-17
CCTTCACCGCAGGATCCCAAATGAATTTGTGCATTTGCAAGCCCAGTCGAGCCTGGACGTTGTCGGCAATCATCCACTCGGCCAGTTCCTGGGGATCGAGCAAACAATGCGAACTGTCGCGCGCGCCCGTCGCATCTTTGCGAAAAGCGGGTGAGAATAAAACCGCGTTCACGTGCTCGGCGAGACGATGCCGCCTGGTGAAGTCCCGCGCAAAATCGTAGTCAGTGCGACTGCTCAGAACAAACTTGATTTCATCGTGCGCGGTCAGCGTTTCCAGGTTCTCCATGCAGAACGTGTCGGCCTCTGCAGAATCTGGGCACTTCACATCGACGATCTTGATCACGCCAGCTGGAACCCGCTGTAGTGGCCGCTCTCCGCTGGTCTCGAGCAAGACACGATAACCTTCGTCGAGCAAACTCTGCATCAGCGGAACCGCCTCTCGCTCCTGAAGCATGGGCTCTCCGCCCGTGATCTCCACAAGTCCACCGCCCGGACTCAGCCGACGCACTTCCTCGACCACTTCTTCTACTGCCATTTTGTGACCGCCGTGGAATGTATACTCGCTGTCGCACCATGAGCAGCGCAGGTTGCACCCGGTCAGCCGCACGAAGACACACGGTAGCCCGGCGTAAGTGGACTCCCCTTGCAGCGACTTGTAGATTTCGGTTACTTGCATTGTTGCGCCGCCGCCCCGGTTACGGTCCGGGACGCCCTCCGCACCGAAGAAAGCAGGCTTACTCGGAATATTTTGCGGTGGTGGTGTCAGTTTCAAACACCGTCACATCTTTCACGCGCACGCGCCCGCTGGTCACGCTCTGCAGCCGCGTATTCGATTCGTCGTAGAAATACTTCGCAAGATTTTCTGCCGAGGGATTGATCACAGTAAACGGCTCAATCTCATTGATCATCTGGTGGTCGAGCCGATCGATGACATGTTTCATCACTTCACGCAGATCCTTAAAGTCGAGCAGCAGCCCCGCTTTGTCGAGTTCGGCCCCGGCCAAAGTCACACGGATCTTATAATTGTGCCCGTGCGGATTCTCGCACTTGCCCTTGTAGTTGCGCAGGTAGTGTCCCGCGGCAAAAGTATCTTCGACGGTTACTTCGAACATGCATCCCTCGGCGGCCCCGCATAAATACAGGACAGAACCGCACTTCCCATCCAAACTATCCATTGTACCGCGATGGCCGCGGCAACTCCGCTTGACTCTGCCAGTCAGCCGAATGTAGCTTGCCTAGTCGATCTTTCTTCGTGAGGAACCCAATGCCGCTTCCCCCTCTCCGCACGCTTCTTCTCATCGTCATTGCAATTGCCGCCAACGCCTTTGCCCAGAGCAAGCCGGACTCGCCTGAGTTCGACGTGAAGGAGCACTACACAAAATACGAATACCGGATCCCCATGCGCGATGGCATGCATCTGTTTACGTCGGTGTACGTGCCCAAAGACGGCTCCAAGACCTACCCTTTCCTCATCGACCGTACGCCGTATAGCGTGGGCCCGTACGGTGTGGACCTGTATCGCGGCCAGCTCGGTCCTTCGCCCGATTTCGATAGGGCTGGATATATCTTCGTCTTTCAGGACGTTCGCGGACGCTATATGTCCGAGGGCAAGTTTATCGAGATGCATCCCCACATCGACAACAAGAAATCCAGTCAGGATGTCGACGATGCGAGCGATATGCACGACACCATCGACTGGCTCCTCAAAAATGTGGCCGGCAATAACGGTAACGCCGGCATCTGGGGCATTTCGTATCCCGGATTCTTCACCTCGGCCAGCATCATCGATTCTCACCCTGCGCTGAAAGCGGCTTCTCCGCAAGCTCCCATGACCGATCTTTTCATGGGCGATGACGCCTACCATGGCGGCGCTTTCATGCTCGACGCTAACTTCGGCTTCTACAGTTCATTCAAACCGCAGGAGAATCCTCAGCTGCCGCCGAAGACTTCTACCCCATTCGACTGGGGCACAAAAGATGCCTACGAGTTCTATCTAAACGTCGGCCCGCTTGCCAACCTCTCAAAGCTTCTGGGCGACAAGAGCGCGCTCTGGGATGATCAAGTCCATCACGACACCTACGACGATTACTGGAAGGCCCGCAATCTCGCGCCGCACATGAAGAATATTCACTGCGCGGTGCTCACGGTCGGCGGATGGTTTGACGCCGAAGACCTGCAAGGGCCATTCTCAACCTTCCACGCTATCGATAAAAATAATTCCGGAATCTTCAACGCGCTAGTAGTCGGCCCCTGGGTTCACGGCGGATGGGCACGCTATGACGGCGATCACCTTGGGCGCGTAGAATTCGCATCCAATACCGGCGATTTTTACCGCAAGAACATTCTGTTTCCCTTCTTTGAGCAATATCTGAAAGGCAGTGCGGACGCTAAACTCCCGAAGGCTTACGTTTTCGAAACCGGAACCAATGTCTGGAGACGGTACGATGCATGGCCTCCGAAGAATGTCGCGACCAGGACTCTATACTTCCAAGCTGGGGGCGGGCTTTCTTTCGATCCGCCGACGAGCGATTCCGTTGCATTCGACGAATACGTCAGCGATCCATCAAAACCTGTGCCGTTCGTGAACTATGCCGCGCTGAACGTGCCCCAAGAATACATGCTCTCCGATCAACGCTTTGCTGACAGTCGCACCGACGTTCTGGTTTACGAGACCCCGGTGCTTCAGGAAGATGTCACCATCGCCGGGCCAATCTCCCCTCGACTCTTCGTGTCAACTACTGGTACAGATTCCGATTGGGACGTAAAGCTGATCGATGTTTATCCCGCCGACTTTCCCGACAGCAAGCAGGATGCGGTCAAGCTGGAAGATCGTAACAAGCCCCGCACCGATGTGCCCGCGCCGTCATTCACGATGGGTGGATACCAGCAACTTGTCCGCGGTGAGCCCTTTCGCGGAAAATTCCGCCACAGCTTCGAAAAGCCCGAGCCCTTCACTCCGGGAAAGGTCGAAGAGATTAACTTCACCATCCAGGACGTCAACCATACGTTCCGCCGCGGGCACCGCATCATGGTGCAGGTTCAGAGTTCATGGTTCCCGCTCACCGACCGCAATCCACAGACGTTTGTCAACATCCCCGACGCCAAGGCGTCAGACTTCGTGAAGGCCACCCAACGCGTCTATCACACGAAAGCGCAGGCTTCAGGAATTGTGGTGGGAGTGCTCCCGGGTCCCGGAGAGACCGCAGAGCAAAAATAGCGTAAGTAAGTCCGATACCGAACACAATCCTGAGTCGAAAGCTGCGGTACAATTACGCCGTTCGCTTCGTCGCCAGGTTCAACCCGCTCCCGCGGGATTACTTCGAGCGTAAGGACAGGTCCCCATGAACGTCCTGTTGCTGTCGATGCCGGATTCCTTCGAGCACATGCCACCAGTCGCCATTCGCATGCCCAATGGTGCCCTTACATCGCTGGCGGGAAATGTCGATTCGCATCATCGCGTTGCCGTTGCGGATTTGATTCTGGTTCATCGCAATGTGCGAGAAACCGTCACCCGCCTTATACGCGAACTTGATCCGGAAGTTGTCGGACTTTCCATCATGACGTTCCAGCGCCGCACCGCCGGTCGCATCATCGAACTGGTGCGCGGGCTGCGTCCGGGAGTGAAGATTGTCGTCGGTGGATACGATCCCAGCCTGGCGCCCGAAGCCTATGAAGAAATGGGCGTGGATTATCTGGTGCGCAGCGAAGGAGAGGTTACATTTCGCGAATAGGCGCGCATCCTGAAGGGATACACGCTTCTGGGGCGGCAGGTGGATGTAATCGAAACTTCGCGGGGCTGTACCTTCGATTGCAGCTTTTGCTCGATTATCGAAATGCGGGGACGCAACTTTCACACATATTCCTTTGACCGCGTGCTGGCTGACATTCGCGATGCCCGCGATCACGGCGCACGGACTATTTTCCTGGTGGACGATAACATCACGCTAAACGTCAGGCGCTTCGAGGCATTGTGCGAAGCGATCATCGCCGCGGGATTGCACACCCTCGACTACTTCGTGCAGGCCATGACCTCTGCCATTGCCAATCATGGGGAGACGCTCGCGCCGCTCATGCGGTGGGCGGGATTCCGCTACGTCTTCCTCGGCATCGAGAACATCCTCGAGAACGACCTGGAATTTCTGAAGGCGTCGGCAAAGAACATGGAACGCACTAACGGGCAGAACACGGGCAACGCCACGCTCAAAGCCATCGATTACCTGCACCGCAACCAGATGTATGTAGTCGGCGGATTGATCGTTGGCAGTCCCGGCGACACGCGCGAGTCCATTGAAGCCAACCTCGAATTCGCGCGCCGCTATGTGGATTGGCCCTACATTCAGCATCCCACACCGTACCCGCGCACGCCCATGACGAAAGAATTTCGCGATCAGGGCTTGATCATGAATGAGAGGCTTGAAGAGTACGATGGCACAACTGCGGTGGTACGCACCGAGCACTTGCTGGCGGAAGAAGTCGAATTCCTGCGCTGGAAGGCGGAGCGATGGATGAAGGTTCATCACGTACCCGCGGCACTGAAGCATGACCCGGCTTTCGTCCTAACCACGGGCTGGAAGATGTTGGCACATACTTTTCGGGGAAGCTCGATTCGTTCGGCGCTGGGGCTGGAAAGCCAGAAGAAGGTGTTCGCGCGCTATCGGGAAATTCGGAGGGCGGAACGGGAGTACGTGTGAGCGGGGCGAAGCACGAATCTGATCCTTTACTATGGGGCGTCATCCCGAGCGTAGCCGTTCTTCAGGCGGAGTGAGGGATCTCGCGCGTATCGGCACTGCTGCAAGAGCTGCTGAAGTGATTTGGTCTGGCGCCGATAAATCCCTAATAGAACCCATAATGCCCAAAGTCACTTCAAACGGAAGAGTCACAATTCCAATCAAGGTGCGATCCGCTCTTGGTCTTCGGCCAGGCGATCGCGTCGAATTCGTGGAAAGGGAAAACGGTCAATTCGATGTCGTTGCGGCTAGACGATCCGTACGGGATCTTAAGGGGATGTTCAAGGGAAGGCGCAGCAAGCCAGTATCGATCAGACAGATGAATACTGCGATCGCCGAACGAGCATCACGATCCCGGTGATCAGCCTAAGAAACTCCGAAAAATTCCTCCACCACCTGCATCTCCGTAGTCTTCTTGTAATTCGGCAGGCTCTCAATGAACACACGGCCATACTGCTTCTTTAGGATGCGGTTGTCGAGCAGCACCAGCAATCCGCGATCATGCAGCGACCGGATGAGGCGTCCAAAGCCTTGTTTCAGTGTGATTACCGCCGCGGGGACCTGATACTGAAAGAACGCGTTGCCGCCATCGGCGTCGATCGCCTTGACGCGTGCCGCGACTACGGGATCGCTCGGGACGGCAAACGGCAGGCGGTCAATGATGACGCAACTCAGTTGCTCTCCTTGCACGTCCACGCCCTGCCAAAAAGAAGAGGTCGCAAACAATACGGCATTCGGCGTCAAGCGGAACTCCTCCAGCAGCGCGCTCTTTGGCGCATCGCCCTGCCGCAGCATGGGATATTCGAGCTCACCCAGCAGGCGTTGATAGACGTCATTCATCTGCGCATAACTGGTGAAGAGCACAAAGGCCCGCCCGCGTGTGATCTCCAGCAATCTGCGAATGCGGTCCGCGGCCTTCGCTGTAAACTGCGGCGTCCGCGGATCGGGCAAATCCGGCGGTACATACATCAGAGCCTGGCTTTGATAGTCGAAGTGAGAAGGCAGCACCGATTCGCGCGCATGCTCCATTCCCAGCCGTTGCCGAATGTATTCAAATCCTCCACCCACCGCCAAAGTCGCCGAAGTTAGTACCGCTGTTTCCAGCTTCGACCATAGGCACTCACGGAGAATAGGCCCGACATCGATCGGCGTAGCCTGTAGAAAAACGTTCTGCCGCCCGCCCTCGGCGCGGGAGCCCGAAGATTTTTCCCAGTTTTTCTCTGTGTCTCTGTGTCTCTGTGGTGAACCCGTTTTTCCCCGCCCACCCCTGCGCTCAATCCAGAACACTGTATTCCGATCCTCCGATTCCATGGCGAAGCCAAGGTTCACTTGAAGTTCCTGTGCCCGGCGCACGAAATTGAAAATTTCTTCCGGCTTTTGCGGCAAGCCTTCCAGTTCTCCCGCCAGCCGCGTCAGCGACTGATTGAGCGCAATGTACTCGTCGCCGTTTTCCTCAAGAAATTCGCGGCGCGCATTGAAGGCGAACCGCCCGTCTCCCGGTGGCAGCAATGAAAAGAAAAACTGCGAACGCTCCCGCAAACTCCCGAGCGCTCCCGACAACGATGCCGACATCATCCGGTTCTTCTGGAGTGCCGCTTCGACATCCCGCGCCAGGTCCTCCACGCGAAGATTACTCACCGAGATGCCGAAATAATTTCCGGCCACGTCTTCCAGTTCGTGCGCCTCATCGAAAATTACCGCTCCCGCCTCGGGCAGAATTCCTGCGTCCGGTGCGCCGTCCGCCTGCAACTTAATGGCGAGATCGGCAAAGAATAAATGATGGTTCACAATGACGATGTCGCTCTCCATTGCCCGCCGCCGCATTTCGGTGATGAAGCAGCGCTCAAACTCGCTGCACTTTTGTCCGATGCAAGCTTCCGCCCGCGCATCCAGCTTGTGCCACAGTGCGCTGGTCTCGGGGAGTTCCGCCAATTCAGCGCGGTCGCCGGTCGATGTCGTCTTTTCCCATGCCGCCATAGCGCGATATTGCTCAATCTCTTCCATCCCGCTCAGCACCGGCTGATCGGTTAAGTCGTACAGTTTCTTGCGGCACAAATAATTGCTGCGGCCTTTCATGTAGCAAACGGAAAGCTTGCCACCTTCGGCTCCATACAGTGCCTGCTCCAGAAACGGGATGTCTTTGTAGAAGAGCTGCTCCTGCAGGTTCTTCGTTCCCGTCGAAATGATGACGCGCTTGCCGGATCGTATCACCGGCATCAGATAGGCGAGCGTCTTTCCGGTTCCAGTTCCTGCCTCCACGATCAGATGGCGTCTTTCCTGCAACGCCTTCTCCACGGCTTCCGCCATTTGCAACTGCCCGCGGCGAAATTCATACGCCGGATGCGTTCGCGACAGCACTCCCCCAGGGGCGAAGAATTGGTAAAGAGAAGCGTCTTTGCCGCTGGGTGCGGATCGATTTGAAGTTGTGGAAGCCACAGAGTCTCTATAATAGCTATTTCCAGCCGCAGGCATCTGTTTCCAATAAGACTTACTTGACTCAACCTACTTACAACTCGACCAGCACTCTTGCCACCACCGCAGCCGGCGTTGCCACGCTCGCCATTGTGGGCCGCCCCAATGTGGGCAAGTCCACACTCTTCAACCGGATCGTCGGCTCGCGCCGCGCCATCGTTGGGGATGAACCCGGCATCACTCGCGACCGTCTCTACGGCGACGCCGAATGGCGAGGACGTCCGCTGCGCATTGTCGACACCGGCGGCATCATTCCGGAAGAAAAAGATTTCATCCCTGCGGAGATTTACCGTCAAGCCTGCGTCGCCCTCGATGAAGCAGCCGCGATTATTATGGTCGTCGACGGACGCACTGAAATTGCGGGGCCCGATCTCGAACTCGTGCGCCTGCTGCGCAAGGCCGGACGCCCACTCTTCCTAGCCGTCAACAAAGTCGACAGCGACCGTCAATCCACGCTCATTGATGATTTTCATCGTCTCGGCATCAAGCAAATGCTCCCGATCTCCGCCGAGCACGGACGCGGCATCGACGACCTGCTCGACGCAGTTCTCAAAGTTCTTCCAGCAGAGCCACAGATTACAGAACAAGCGGACGCCGACGTTCCACGCAGGGCCGCCCGCAGAGAACTTCGCCGCCGCGAATCAGAACTGGAATCGAGACCGCGCCATGCAGCTCCGCCGGCTGAGGCCGAGCTAACGACTGACGACGCAACGACCGATGAGCCGACGACCGACGACCAACGACCAACGACCGATCACGAAACCAAAGTCGCCATCATCGGCCACCCCAACGTGGGCAAGTCCACGCTGCTGAATTGCCTCACAGCGTCCGACCGTGCCATCGTTTCGCCCATCCCCGGCACCACGCGCGACGCCGTCGACGAAATTCTGGAGCACAACGGACGCCGCTTCCGCTTCATCGACACGGCCGGCATCCGCCGCAAAGGCAAGACGCACCTCATGGCCGAGAAACTTTCGGTGGTCATGGCGCGCAAACATCTCGAAGGCGCCGACATCGCGTTGTTGGTAATCGACGCCACCGAAGGCGTCAGTCAGCTCGACGCCTCCATCGCCGGATACGCGCATGAGAGCGGACGCTCCGTCATCATCGTGGTCAACAAATGGGATCTCGTGATTAAAGGAGAAAAGACCAGTGGGAAAGAGAAAGAGTCGCGCCCTACAAAAGCCGAACGCATGCGCGAGACGAAGCGTCCTCGCGACCGCGAGGCCTACGAGCAGCGCCTGCGTTACGATCTCAAGTTCCTGAACTACGCGCCGCTGATTTTCATCTCCGCGCAGAGCGGCAAGAACACCGACAAGATTTTCCCGCTGCTGGAAGAAGTCGCCACCGAGCGCCGCAAGCGCGTCAGCACCTCGCAGATGAACCGCTTCATCGAGAAGGTCGACTTCGAGCGCGCCTCTGTTCCCATGCGCTCGCGCGTGAAAATCCTCTACATGACGCAAGCCGCGGTCGCGCCGCCCGTGTTCGTCCTTTTTACCAACCGCGCCGTCAAATTGCACTTCGCCTACCAGCGCTTCCTGGAAAACCAAATCAGAGACGCCTTTGGATTCGTCGGCACTCCCATCTGGATCAAGACCAAGGCGAGGAACTCATGATGCTCATGTTGCGCAATGTCATCGTCGTGATCGTTCTTGGCTATGTGCACGTCGCCACATGCACCGATTTCTGGTCCTTCGCGACCTCCGATCCCGTCTCCCGATAAGCCTTTTTTACCGGGAAAGAGGCCAGGAATTGAAGGTCTCAACGAACCCGAATCCGGTGGGACCAACTATCGTCAATCGGCCGGCAAGTTCCATCTCCATCACGTTGGAAAGCCGCGAGCGCACGAAGGCTAAGACTGCTTGTCGCCCAGATGCATCAGGGCGGAACAGGACCACGCCTGAATGTTGCTGAACCGGGTACTGCAATAAACTGGCGATCCCTTTATCGAGGGTCAGCAGAATCCGATCCCCGCCACGAGCGGCGCGAACCACGATCGCGTCTTCAGCTCCACCTAGCCCTTCCCCTTGAACGGTATCGCAGTCGTGCCCAAGACGCACAAAATCTTCCGCAAGTTCTCGCGGCAGATTCTCATCCAGCTTGAATTTCATTTTGCTCGGATCGGAACCAGACGTTCCTCGTGTGCTAGCTCCGCTGCGTAGACGAGGGCAGCGTCGACGTGTTGAGGTTTCAAAGTAGGATAGCTCCGCAAAATTTCGTCTTTGGTCGAGCCTTCGGCAAGGCTGTCAAGAATCACCGTCACGGGAATACGTGTCCCCGCGGCGCAAACCTCGCCCCCGCAGACGTTCGCCTTGCTCTCGAAGAAATCCTGCCAAGCAACCATGGGCATATTCTATCGAGCCTTGCGGCAGTCGCCAATCAGAATCGGTTTACTCCCCCTCCACCATCCGCCCCTGCGTCAGCAGCCCCACCCGCTGTACCCCAGCGTGATGCGCCAGGTCGATCGCGTCGGCCACGTATTGGAAGTCGACGTCGGCGTCACCGCGCACGAAGGCCACTTTCTCCACGCGCTTCAAGTAAATCTGTGCTAGCCGTGTCTCCAGATCTCGCCAGAGCACGTCTTCCTGATTGATTTTTACGGTCGGCGGCGCATCTTTCGCTGTCCACACAATCTGGATCACAATCGTGCGTTCCGGTTCACGCTCCGACGTCTGGTTCTTCTGATCCGGCTGGGGGATCTGCGCTTTTTCCTGGTACTCCTTGTCCATCGCCACTACCAGCATGAACACCACGATCAACGTCAGCAGCACATCGATCAGCGGCGTGACGTTGATCTGCGGACCGCGCGCACCTCCGCCTGCGATTGAGAATGCCATGAAATTTCGCTCCTCTAGGCACGGCGCGTGTCTGCAACATCAGACACCTCGTGGCGAGCTAGAGTTCCGCGCTTGAGACGAAAAGCAACTTCCTTTCGACTCGCTACGCTCGCTCAGGGCAGGCTCTTCACTTCGCTCGCTTCGCTTCGGTTGGAATGAACAGAGTTTCGTCAACGGTGCGCACACATTGAACTCGGTCCAACTTTCATGCAACAAACCTCTGCGCCAATCCGTACCTCCAAATAGCGGTGCACGTAGCCAGAAGGCTTACCTTCCTTACGCGGCTGCGTCCAACGAAGTGGCAAGCAATGTCTCTCAGCGACCTTATCGGCGATGTTCTACGCACACTCTGGGCGCACAAGCTGCGCGCGTTTCTTACTATGTTCGGAATTGCCTGGGGCATTGTCTCGATTGTGCTGATGGTTGCCGCCGGGGAGGGGCTGCGCAAAGGTCAGGAAGAGCAGGCCAAGAACCTCGGCAAAGACGTAATGATTGTCTTCCACGGCCGCACCAGCTTGCAGGCCGGAGGAACACATGCTGGGCGCGTGGTGCACTGGGAAGATCCTGATGTGGCCGTCGTGCAGAATGACTCTCCCGATTGCCAATATGCCATTCCAGAGTTGGAGCAGGACACGGTGCGCGTGCACTCAAACTTCAACAATGCGGCGTTCACGGTGACCGGGTCATATCCGCAGTTCGGTTACATTCGCAGCCTGGATGTGGGCGCCGGACGGTTTTACGATTGGGACGACATGCGAGAGGCGCGCCGCGTAGCTTTTCTGGGGTCGGATGCGGCCAAGCAATTATTCCCCGGCCGTGGCGCGGTCGGCGAAACGATTTACCTGAACGATTTTCCTTACACCGTAATTGGCGTGATGTTGAAGAAAAAACAGCGAAGTGCGCGCTGCGCTGGCCCGCATGCACCGCTACGATCCGCGCGACAAGGAAGCGTGTCCTATTTGGGATACGGTGCAGGAAGCGCAAGCCTTCAAGGCCATGACCGATGGCATGAAGTTTTTTCTGGGTGCGGTGGGCATCGTGACCTTGCTGCTGGGCGGGATCGGCGTAATGAACGTGATGCTGGTTGCGGTGCGCGAGCGTACGCGCGAAATTGGTGTGCGCAAAGCGATTGGCGCTCCGGCGGGAACAATTCTGCGGCAGTTTTTTATTGAGGCATTGATCATTGCCTGCTTAAGCGGCGGAATCGGGCTGGGCGTGGCGTTTGGATTTTGCGCGCTGGTGAATCTGTTGCCGATGCCAGACTTCTTCGCGGGCTTGATTCCCGATTGGACGTCGGGATTGGTGGCGACTGGCTTACTGGGCACTATTGCCGTTGCGGCAGCGCTCTATCCCGCGCGCAGGGCAGCGTCGATTGATCCGATCGAAGCTCTGCGCTATGAAGCCGGAGGATGATGAAGGTTATGTGGTTCCGGGTCTCCGACCCGGACAGGCCGCGCAAGCGCGGCTGGGTATTGAGGTTGCTGCCACAGCAGCCGAGCTTTCGCTTGGCACGACCGGGTCTGAAACCCGGTCCCACACGAACACAGCATGCTGATTGAAATCATTCTCGAAGCCTGGATCGCTCTGAAGCGGAACCTCACGCGCACCTTTCTGACCATGCTGGGCATTGTGTGGGGAATTGCGACGGTCACGTTGCTGATCGCTTATGGCAGCAGCTTTCGTGGCGTTCTTGTGCATGGCTTCGAAGCCTTCGGAAAAGGCGCAGTGATTTGCTGGCCGCAACAGACGAGCGAACAGCCCGGAGGCCAGCGCGCTGGAAAA
>WNFI01002392.1_pt3 | contig 11817 bp, 10 predicted proteins | sample 5400471 | NCBI WGS metagenome assembly WNFI01 (sample SAMN13153348, study PRJNA577476) | soil metagenome | isolation source: 100 cm saprolite on Douglas fir-dominated hillslope | place: USA:California | collected 2013-09-17
AAGGAGGTCAGTTGACTACGAGCGAAACTAAAGATGCAATTACACCTCGGCTCGTCGGAGAGATTCTCTGGCGCCAGAAGCTGGTGTGCGCACTAACGGCTCTGATTATCCTGATTATCGGTAGCATAGTGGTATTGACTCGCCCTTTGGCCTATCAGTCAAGGTCGTCAATTGCACTACTCCCTTCCACCAAGAATCCCAGCATCCTCTCAAATTACCCAAACCTAATAACAAGTCTCGTCCCGACTTACGTGCAGCTAGTTTCTAGCCCTGCGCTACTGAATGAAGTCGTGGCGAAGGTACCATTTCATATTACCGAGACACAGCTAGCGGATGACCTACATGCGGAATCTATGTCTAATGCCGCAATAATCAACATAGTGGCTCAAGGCCCTAGCCCCATGCAAGCCAGGGAGATCGCCTCCGCCGCGACTAGCTCCTTCCTCGCCCAGGTGCGCGGAAATGGCGTCGTCATCCCACGAATCTACGGCCGGCCGACGGCTTCGCCGCCAGCTCCGCCCAGCACTCCACTGCTGCTCGCCGTCGTACTGGTACTCGCCGCCATACTCGGGAGCGCCGCGGGGCTGATCTGGGATCGCTGGGCCGGCCTGGCTCGCTGGTCCGCCAAAATAACGGAGACTACCCGCCGCGTACTTGTGCCCGATCATCCAGCCGAACCTGATCAAGCCTCGGTTCCATCCGAACGAACAAAGGCAATGGCGTCTGGAGCGGTCAGGCCGGTCGAGTCATTCGACACAGTCAAGCTCCGGCCACCGTCGCGCGAGGCAGGCACGCCCAGCGCGCTAGGCGAGACCAGCAATCCCGGCCCATCTGGTACCGGCAAGCCCGGCGAGCTAAATTAGTGGCTGCCTTAACGACTACCTCCCATTATGTCTGACCACAGCCGCACGTGATCATCTGCACATCGAGTGAGCGAGAATTGCTCCTCGATACGCTTCCGGCCGGCTGCGCCGAGGGCGGCGGCCAGTCGCGGTTCGGCGATGAGTTGTTCCATCGCCGCGCTGAGCGCTTTGACGTTCCCGGGGGGCACGAGGATGCCAGCGCCCCCGCCGAGCACCTCCCTGACCCCGCCGACATCGGTCGCGATACACGGCAGGCCGGCTGCCATGGCCTGAAGGAGCGCGAGCGGCAAGTTCTCGTTCAGTGAGGGCAAGACGAACGCATCGGCCCGCCGAAGCTGGACCTCGACGTCGGTCCGGTACCCCGTAAACTCGACCTGGCCGTTGCTTCCTCTCGCTAGGTCCTGGCAGCGATGCAGGTCAACGCCGTCTCCCAGCATTGTGAGGCTCAGGTCAGTGCGGGCGGCGGCGACGGCCTTGAAGGCCGCTACCAGCAACGGAGTTGCCTTCGACGGCGCGAACGATCCAGCCGTTGCAAATCCCCGGACGTTGCTGATCGGCTTGCTGCTCGGCGGCAAGGGCACGCCGTTGTGCAGCAGCCGGAGTCGGTCGGCAGGCACCCGGAGCTCGCGCCGAAGGAACTCGGCCATCGCCCGAGATGGTGCGACGGTAAATCCGAGCCGGCGAGCGACGAGCGCGTCAGCCAGGAGCCGGCTGCCACCAGACAGGCCAGACCGTCGGCCATGCAGCGGGCCGCCGCTGACCCATCGTCCGGCGGCGTTATCGGGAATACCGTGGAAGGTGAGCAAGACCGGGCTCTTGCCGCAGACAACCGCGGAGACCAAACCAGCGCGGCGATCCTGCGCATGAATGATGTCCGGAGCAACCTTCTCTAGCACCTTTGCGACCGCGGCGAAGCCACGGGCGTCGATCTTGGATCGCACCTGCACGGGGCGCAGCAGGCTCCACGGTTCTCCCGCGCATGAGACCGATGGGGGCCCGAGGACCGTTATCTCGGGACCATCCGGTCGACCGGCCAGTTCGTTGGCTAGCCCCACGGTGAGATCTACCGGCCCACCCCTGTCCTGGGTCAGCAGGAAGGCGACTTTCATGACTGGGCGAGCCGGCGCCGCGGCAGACGAGCATGCGCCAGGCGGTTAATCGCATCAAGGGGACGCAGGATGCTCAGCCCGCCTCTTGTCGCTGCCCGGAATGTAGCCTCGGTGAAGTCCTCGGTGAAGCCTCTAGGAATGAAGAGGTCTTCCGTTGTCCGCCGCCACCACCCAGGCCTGGTAGTCACGGCAGTAGCGAAGCCGGCTGCCGAGACGGCAGCCACCACGCGGTCGTTGAGCAGCCCGGCGGGATATGCGAACGACGTGACTGGCTTGGCGACGAGGTCCTCGAGATCCTCTTTGCTGCCGCGGACCTGGCTCTCCAGCTCTGCTGGATCGCATGCGCGCAGGTCGGCGTGCGTGCGGCTGTGTGCGCCGATTACTACCCCTTCAGCATCCATCTCTAGGAGCTGACTGCGTGTCATATAGCCAGGTGCTCCCAGCAGGCGACTCGGGACGTAGAGCGTGGCGGGGAGTCGATGCTGGCTGAGCCGTCCCAGCGCATTGGCGTGATTGTCCGCCCATGCGTCGTCGAACGTCAGGACAACGCAATGAGCGGTTGACCCCTCCGCCAGCACGCCGCGTGCATGCTCCACGTGAACGACCGGGAACTGCCGCCGCCGTATGTCGAGGATCTCCATCTGGCGCGCGAAGAGCCCCGGACGTACCGCCAGCCGACCGCCTTCCACGTCGATCCGGTGCCAGCCAAGGACGCAGACAGCCGGCCCCGCTGGCAGCGGCCAGCGCCCGCGAAGCCTGACCGCCCTTGCTACCGCTGGCCGCATTCACGGTCCTCCGAGGCAAGCATCCGCGCCGTCAACTGCCCGGGCGGGCTGCCCTCGACCTGGTCGCGCGCCTCTGGACTCCGGCTCCGGCTTGCGATGCTTGCTCCGAGGGCGGGCAAGAACCACAGCGGCGGATAGTACTGTTCCGCGAGAAACAAGGCACCTATGCACGCGACCACGAAGCCGGCGGCTACAGCGCCCTGCAGGTGATCCGTTCGCTGATCGGTTGGGAATCGGCGCCGGAGGTCCGTCCACGAGATGACCAGGTAGCCGAGGAACAATGCCAGTCCGACCACTCCCTGCTCAGCCAGGATGACCAGGTAGGCTTCCTCGCCGCTGATCGTCAGGACGTTGGACGGGAACGGCAGGCTTTCTCCGGCGGCCGGCGCGAACTGGTAGAAGCGGTAGACGAAGTTGCCTGGCCCCACTCCGGTGATCGGATAATTCTCCCATTCCTTGAATTCGACTCGGTAGTAGCCGAGCCGCACATCTATGTTCTGCACAGCCACGTGAGCTTTCTGGCCGAAGGCCGTCTGAACAAGTTGAGGTGACAGGAGCAGCGCCGTGCCCGCCACGACAACTGCCGGCCAGGATGAAGCCGAAGTCGTTGGGATCGGAGATCGGCCCGCTGGCTCGCGCGACATGGTGGCTGAAGAAGGCGACGAGGCCGATAAGGCTGGCTACGGCCGCGGCGGCAACCATGACCGTGACAAGCGCGTCGGCCCGGCGCCGATCACCTTTGACCGTCTGGAGCACGAGGAAGTAGAGGGTAGCGAAGGTCAGGTAACGCAGCGCAGTCACGAACGCAGCCTTGTCGCTCCGCGCCATGACAATCGACACGCCGACCCAGAGGAGAAATCCGATTAGCAGCCACAGGCCGCGGCTGGTCAGGATCGGACGCCGGTTCACGGCCCAGTCCAGGCCCCATGCGGCGACAGCGATCGCCCCGATGACCTTGTCGATCGTGATGATTCCGGCGCCGTGCGCGAGATAGTCGTTGAAGAAGAAGCCTGCCGCCAGGACGGCAACTGCCAGGTCCAGCCGACGCAAGAAAAGGCCAAGGATCACCAGCGCGGCGATGCCAGCGCCCACGAACAACGGCTGACTGCCAATGAGGAAGGCTGCGGCTAGCACGGCAGCCAACGTGACGGCACGGACGAGCGCGGGCCACCGATGTCCGCGCTCCGCTGCCGCCCGAGCGAGGTCACCCGCCGCCGTCATAGGTGTGGCTTACCGCCATCTGGTTACACTAAAACGCCGGGGAAGCACGGGCGGACGGGTGGCACGGTTGGGCCGCCCGGATCACCCAGACTGTCATGTTGTTGGTGCTCGCCCGAGCGCTGGTTCCGTCACAGTTCGGCATCCTGGCCGTGGCGGCCCTTACCTACAACGTGCTCATGGCACTCAACCATCTAGGAGTCTCCGATGCTCTGACCTACTTCAAGGACCGGGTGGAAGAAGCCACCAGGACCGCCTTGTCCATGGTGATTGTCGGTGGTCTGGTTCTGCTGGCGGCCACATGGGCTCTCGCCCCGGTAATCGCGCATTTCTTCCACAGCCCGCAGGCCACGTTCGTCCTCAGAGGCTTCGCGCTTGGCATACCTTTCGACGCGGCCGCTCAGGTACCGATCGGCCGCCTGACCCGCGGCCTCCGGTTCTCTCGCAGAGCAGTCACCGACGCCCTGCCTTCGGTGATCGGCGCTGCCATCACCATCGGTGTCGTCATCAGCGGCTACCCTCTCATCGGACTAGTGGTCGGCCAGGTCGTCGGGTCCGTGGCCAACCTTGTCGTGGCCATGCTCATAGGGCCCCGCTGTCTCCCGGGCTGGAACACCGATATGGCCCGTCGGCTCCTGAAGTACGGCGGTTACCTCGGCGCGGCTGACGTCATAAACCTGGCTCTCCTGAATGTGGATTACATACTCGTAGGCCATCTTCTTGGCCCGTACGCGCTAGGACTGTACTCGCTTGCCTATCGGATCTGCTTCATGCCGTACCTGTCCATCTCCATGGTCGTGAACGGGGCGGTGTTCCCCTACTATTGCCGGTTGCCTTCCCGGCAGGCCAAGGCCAGGACAGCGGAGAACGTCTTCACACTCGTCGCCGCGCTGAGCGTTCCGTGGTTTGTTGGCCTGGTGCTGTTCGCTAACGACATCGTGCTCCTTGGCAGCAAGTGGGCGCCCGCGGCCGGCGCGGTCCGGTTCCTGGCTGTCTACGGGTTCTTCCTCTCCATGATCCTTAGCGCGCTGCAGGTCCTGAAGGCTGTGGGCAGGGCGGACCTTGTCTTCCTCGGACGGCTGCTGCACCTGGCCATCCTGCTGGCCGTCCTTATCGGCACCGTACGTGCGGGCATCACGGTTGTCGCCCTCGATCAAGCTTTGGTGGCTTGCGCGATAGCCGTGATCAGCGCCGTGTGGATCATCCGCCATGCGTCGCTGCGTCTGGCCGCGATCGCGCGTTCGGCAGGATTGCCTCTGCTGTGTGCTCTGGGCATGGTGGCGGTCGTGCTGCTAGCCCAACTGCTACCTGCGCTCCGCGGGATCCCAACCTGGGGATCACTGCTGACGCTCGGCCCCCTGTCCCTGGCGGTCTTTGCCGCCGCCTCACTAGTGATCATGCCCCACCTGCTCCGCAGCTCGTGGGCCGTGATGCGAGGGCGATCCGATAACGCGCCGCAGCCTCCGCACACCCCTGACGCCCTCCGGTAGCGGTGACGAGCCGACCCCGGAGCAAGACCCCAGGTGACACCACGTACGGTAGCATCATGAATACAGACAGTAAGGCAGGGCTGCATTCATCCTGGCAGGAACAGACTCGTTCATACCGGAGCAGCCATCTCGGTGCTGACAAAGCCAGGTCCTATGACCAAGATCTGTGGGATCCGGGTGCGGCGAAAGGCCTGGAGTGGCTCGTCGAGCAGCGACTGCTCGCCGACATCGTCGTCAACGTGGCTGCCGGCAGACTCTGCTCCATCGCCGATTTGGCTTGCGGAACGGGCCGTATCCTGCAATTTCTGAGCAGCCTGATTCCCTCGCCGACTGGCATAGACGTCTCCCCGGAGATGCTCGAACTGGCGCGCTCGCGGTGTCCTCAGGCAGTGCTGATCGAGGGGGACGTCACGGCTGACCCTGAGTTGGCGCCCGGTCCATTCGATCTCATTACGGCCTTCAGGTTCTTCCTCAATGCCGAGCCGGATCTTCGGAGCCAGGTGCTGACCTGGATGAGAAACTCTCTCCGGCCGGGAGGTGCGGTAGTGGCAAATGTCCACCTGAACTCCGCTAGCCTGCGCGGCAGGTATCTCAGGCTACGTACCACCCGGGCCACCAGGCCAGCGATGATGTCGATCGAAGAGACCCGCCGACTGTTCGAGGCGCACGGCTTTACCGTCGGTCAAGTCCTTGGCTACAGCTTCCTCCCTTACCGGCGGGACGGGCGGACTCTGCTCGCTCCTTCCGTCCGCCGTGTCGTGGAAACGCATCTTGCCGGAAATAGGGCGTTGTTGCCGATGGCCGGCAGTTTCATTGTCGTGGCTTCCCTGGGATCGACTGGATGGAGCAGTTGAGAGAGCTGAAACACGCAAGCGCGCCATCTTCAGCAGATGTCGACGACCGGGTGGCTCGGGAGGCAGCCAGGCATCCTGCGGCGTGGCGTTTCCTGCTGCCCCGCCGGGTTGACGGACCGGTCGTGCTTGCCAACCTCGACCGAGTGACGACGCTGAACCTGCTGCGTTCGTATCCATCGGCCATCGTGCTCGGGCGTTCGCCGGGCGACATAGCGCCAGGGCCGCACGCGCTGCTTTGGGATGGCAAGAATTGTCCACTCTGTCTCGCGAGCGTCGCCTTGGTCATCTGCGACGATCGTGACGGCACGTGTGCCGAGGCCCTGGCTCCCGCATTGGCCAGCGGCGGTAAGCAGGTCGCTATTGTCTCTTCTGCTCGGCCATATAGCTTCGCCTTGTTCCCGACGCCGGAGCAGTTGCGAGCGGTAATCGGCCGAGGCTGGCCATTGACCTACGACGGCTCTCCCCGCCGCTGGTTCGGGTACTGGCTCGCTACGACCAGCCTCTGGCGCTTCATGCCTCGCTCCGGGCTCGCCGTACCGTGGCCGGGTGACAGTGTCATAGACGTGGTGCTTGATCAGATCAGCGCCGCCACCGGAGACCGAGCCGAGCTATGCGGCTTCATCGCTGGCCGCGGGCTTGGCCAACTGACTCTTCGGGTCCGAACTTCAGGGCAGGAACTAGCAGTGCGCGCAGCCGTCACGCCCGACAGCGCGACGCGGCTGCGCAATCACCAGAGCGCACAGGCTCATCTGCGAGATCATCTGGGCCCTGATCAGAAGAGCATCGGATTCCCGCGAACCGTGGCTTCGGGGTCGGTTGAAGATGTCTCGTGGGCCGCCGAGTCCTGGCTCAAGAGCCGGGCTGTGCACGCCAGCTACTCGTGGCGGCCATCCGGGAGCGGCTGGGCCGTCCTGCGGGCAATCGCTGCGGAGCTAGCGGCGGGAGCTAAGACCGGATACCTCGGCGATGGCTGGGGGGATAGCTGGACGGCTGGCCTGGAGGCAGTCGCGCCTGCGCTCAAGCAGGAGATCCTGCGGGCCCTCGTGCCGATCGAGGCCGCAAGAATGCCGAAAGCATGGTTTCATGGCGATCTATGGCCCGGAAATGTCTTTCTCCGCAGGCCACCTCAGCCTCCGGTGATCATCGACTGGGAACGAGCCCGGCCGGACGCACCCGCCGGCCTAGACGCCGTGTACGCCGAAGCATGCCGTGTCGCGACCGCCAGACGCTGCACGTTCGGCGAAGCAGTCGCGTTCCTCGCGCGGTCGGCCACCCGAGAGCTAGCGGCCACGGTCGTAGGCGGGAAGTACTTCGCCGAGTGGGATGGACCGCAGCGGCTTGCCCTCCTCCTCGCCACGGCTACTCATTATGCGACCGGCGAGAACGAGGGCGTCGTAGGCGACCACTGGACCGAGAGCTGGGGGCAGCTGAATCTCATGCCGATCCTCACAGAGCTGCGGCGGATGGTCCGTGACTAGCACGACGCCAGACTTGCTGGTCCTGAGCCGGCTTGGCGACTGGGCTAGCCAATGGGATCGCCTCGTTGATGCTTCGTCCCTTCCCTCGCCCTTCATGCGGTCCTGGTGGCTTGCAGGCACGGCCGGTCCTCGTCCTCGGTTCGTGCTGGTTGCGCAGAATGATCAGCTTCTCGGGGGCCTCGCCCTGGAGGAAGAACGACGGCTTGGCGTGCCATGCCTTCGAATGATGGGTGCCGGACCATTGTGCCCAGACCACCTCGACCTGCTTGCGGCCTCCGGCCAGGAAGAAGCTGTTGCCAAGGCGATGGAGAGGTGGTTGCGCCGCCGCGGATCTTGCCTTCTGGTCTTGGAGGGCGTCCTGGCAACTTCCCGGCTGAACACCGCTTTGCCGGGGCGCGTTTGTCGCGAAGCGATCGGCGTCGCACCATGGACTCCTATACCTGCCGACGGACAGGCGTATATAGACGCTCGCTCGGCTCTCTTCCGCCGCAACCTGAAACGTGCCTCAGCCCGCATGGCCGCCGCAGGGGCGACCCATCGCGTCAACCGCGGCTCAGCCGCGGTTGAGCGCCTCGATGTTCTGCGTCAGCTTCACGATTGCCAATGGGGCGAACGGTCGAACTTCCTGCCTAGCTTCGACCGCTTCGCTGCAGGCTGCGCTCTGGCGGCCGAGTGTGACGAGATCTCGGTCCATGAGCTCAGCGCGGGCGAGACCGTGGCAGCGATCCTGGTTGCCTTCGAAGTAGCTCAGCGCCTTAGCCTTTATCAGAGCGCCAGGCTGACCGATAACCAGTGGCGGGAGGCATCGACGGTGCTGCTTGCTGCAGCGATTTCCGATGCCTGCGGGCGCGGGTTCACCGAAGTCGATTTCCTCAGGGGAGACGAGTCCTATAAGAGAAACTTCACCTCGCGGCGGCGCGAACTGGTCCGGCTGCGGGCAGCAACCGGCTGGCTAGGCCAACTTGCCTTGATGGCGGACACGGCAACAAGCAAGGCCAAAGCCGTCGCCGCCGGTGCGGCGTACTTGCGTGAGCGCAGACCGAGGGGAGTACCCGCGCGGCGAACTCGCCTGATCGGAGCGCACGGACCGGTCGGCGACCAACACCACGCAGCGCCAGCCAGAAAAGGCGGATGAGCCCAGTTGCGGCGCTGCGTTCAATCTCAGCGCTTCTGCGGGCTCAGCCATGACTGGTATAACTCTCCGCCTACCTGCGTCCGCTAGTAACTGTGGCTCTGGGACCGCCGCCTGGCCGTCACTTGGCCCGCGAGTGCGCTAGCTCGCATCGCGGCCACCTTGAGCATCTCAGATGGACCAGAATGACCTGGCGGGCGAGGAGTCATGTGAAATCGCCGAAGCTTCGCATTGAAAGCTTCGATCATGTTCTCCCGTACAGTGGCGGCCGTGAAATAGGTAAGAGTGACGGACAGCGATATCGCCGGACCGTTGTGTACCCAGTGCGGTGCTAGCGGCGGAATGTATACCCCCCGTCCGGGAGTTAGCTGATAACACGCCAGCTCGGGAGGCAGGTTCTCGATACGCCCGTGAGAACCGTCCCAGTATCTATCGACTTCGTGGCGGCGGTGTTCCTCGCGCGCGAAATGCCCGAAGCTCACCGCCTTCGACCCGCTGACCTGCATGAGAAGGCTGTGCTCGATGTCGAAATGCGCGGGCGTGACTGAGTTCGGCGATGATACGAAGACGAAACCGGTGCGGTTACGCATCCTGCCTTGCTGCCCGATCATGCCGGGCTCAAGCTCGTCGAGAGTGCTGTTCATCAAGTCTGCGTATGCCGGATCATCCTCGATGTTCAGTAGCGTCAGCCATGCATTGGCTTCATCCAGGTTGCGAATTACGTCGCCTGGCCTGGATAGCGCTCCGCGAGGCGGACCTCCCTGCGGAACCAGCAGGGGCTGAGCGGATGTGTCAGAGATTACCGACGTGCGGGGCAATCGATCCGCCAAGTCAGCGACCGCCTCCAGCGTGAGACGCGGATCCTTATCGAGTTCATGGGCGAATTCGCCTGGCCGCTCTGGGTATTGCCGCCCATATGGAAGTTCAGCGAGCGTCTGCAGATGCTGCTGCTCAGCTGGAAGTGTCACTATATACCCCCAAAATTGTCCAGCATACGACTCCCGTACGCGACGTTGCCCGCTTGGTTCAGCCGGTATCAACGTCGGTTTTCCCGCGTGGCCTGGGGTATTAACCAGGCTAGTCTGTGGTCCGCCAAGAAGACCGCGATCCTCGCTGGCTGCTGGCCACGCTGAGCGCGGAGGGCTTATTGCGCAGGTCCTGTTCTCCGATTGCCGTCATTGTGACTCTGGGCGTCATCATCTTCCTCGCTGGGTGCGTCCAGAGTTCGCCCCCGGCTATGCCTGCTATGGACGTACTGCCTTCCAGGGCTGCGCCGTTGAAGACGTTCAGCCAGTGGCTCGACGAGAAGCAAGTTAACGGGATGACCAATACTCAGTGGGCTGCCATCGCGCGCCACTCCTCAATCGTGGTTCTGAACTCGTGGAGCTTCCGGTTGATCCCGATTCTGAAACGGGCCAACCCAGACGTCAGTGTCTGGGTCTACAAGAACTTGTCCGGGGTCAGATCGGACGACTGCACGACATCGCAGGGCACCTGCCGAGATTGTCGCCGCGGTATAACGGACAGCCAGTTCCTGTCCTCTGGCATGGGATATTGCTGGGTGAAAAGTCATCATCCTCGCTGGTTTCTGCGCAGCTCTCTGACGGGACGGCCCTTTGAGTTCCAGCACTATCCGCATATATGGGCTACTGATTACGGAAGTAACGCCTACCAGCGACGTTGGGTCCGCAATGTCCTAGCCGATGTCAGAGCTCACGGGTGGGACGGCGTTGAGGTGGACAACGCATTGACCACTGCTGATGCCTATGGGATAGCGGCGAAATATCGCAGCGATGCCACAGTACAGGCCGCGACCTACTCTGCCCTGCGCACGATTGGGGAATTCTTGCGGAAAGCCAGTGTAGCTTCGGTGTTCAACGTCGGCTACGCGACCCGCTTTCCAGGACTCTGGCAACGATGGCTACGGCCCGCAGCCGGCCTCGAGCAGGAGTTCTATCTCGCGCTCTCTGCGGGATCGCGTGCGACTGGCGCTGCCTGGCGCGTATACGAGCAGGAGATTTCCTCCTGCGCCGCCGAGGATAAGAGTTGCTGGTTCAAGCCGAGCAACGCCCGGGTCTCAGGGACATCACCATACGCGTTGGCCTCTTACCTCCTCGCTGCCAGCGGTCAGCAGTTCCTCGGCGTGGCGAACATGCCACCGCTGAGGAGACCATGCTGGCAGCTTGGCGCGCCCGAAGGCCCCAAGCCCGCGAGCGGGGCAGTTCTGCGTGCAGTCCACTCCGGACCTGCGGGCATGACCCACCCCGGCGAGCCACGTCACGCCCTCTGCTAACGGCAATCGCCGTGGCGCGCGCCGAACGAAGGCCCGGCATACAGACGGCAGAATCATCTTGAACTAGACCCAGTCAAACGTCGCCCGCTTTGGCGGCACGATAATACGCGCGTTTGTACTGCAGCAGCATCTGCTCTGGCCCCCAGGCGACTGCCGCGGCCCGGGCCTTTTGCCGCAGGTCTTCCGCGAGCTGCGCGCTCGTCAGGATTCGCGAAATAGCGACGCTCACCGCCGAAAGATCGCCTGGGGGTACCAGCAACGCGGCGTCGGGCGGCACCACGTCTGTGACGCCGTCGACTGCCGTCGCCACGGTCGGCGCGCCAAGTGAGAGCGCCTCCAGGAGAGCGAGGGGCAGGCCTTCCCATGCAGAGGTGGAGACCACGCATGCGGAAAGGCCCACCAGGGCGGCTATGTCGTCGACCGGACCGAGAAATCGCACTCGGCTGCCGGAGCGCCTGGCTAGTTCTGAGAGTTCGGCGCGAAGTGGACCGTCTCCGGCAACGGCGTACGAAGGCCCCTCCAGTTGACTTGCGGCGGCTATGAAGGCCGGCCCGTTCTTCTGCTCAACCAGCCTCCCGATTCCCAGGACCCACTC
>WNFI01699041.1_pt1 | contig 11817 bp, 8 predicted proteins | sample 5400471 | NCBI WGS metagenome assembly WNFI01 (sample SAMN13153348, study PRJNA577476) | soil metagenome | isolation source: 100 cm saprolite on Douglas fir-dominated hillslope | place: USA:California | collected 2013-09-17
CCTGAACGCCTGGATAGAGCGGCGCATTTTTCCCGGTGCCTACCCCCCCTCCCTGACCGAGGTGGTGGACGGCGTGCTCGCTCCCTTCGACTTCTCGGTCCTCGACGTCGAGAACCTGCGTCTGCACTACGCACGGACGATCGAACACTGGCGCCATCGCCTGGACACAGCCGCGGAGACGGTAGCCGCTCACTTCGGCGTCCCTTTCTTGCGCGCTTGGCGGTTGTACCTCGCAGGCTCGGAGGCTGCGTTCCGGAGCGGCTCGATGCAGCTCTTCCAGATCGCCTTCGCCCGCGGGGTGACGAACGAGATCCCTTGGACCCGCGCCCACCTTTATACCGACCTCATCCCCTGAGGGACCCATGCGCGCCTACGACGCTGTGATCGTCGGCGGGGGACCTGCCGGCTCCACCTGCGCGTGGAAGCTCCGGGAGGCCGGCCTGGAGGTGGTCGTGCTCGAGCGCGCGACCCTGCCCAGGGACAAACCCTGCGGGGGCTGGATCACGCCCGCGGTCCTGGACGACCTGAGCCTGGACACGGAGGAATACCGGAAAGGGCGCGTGTTCCAGCCCATCACCGGGCTCCGAACGGGCCGGATCGGGCGTGGCCCGCTAGAGACTCGCTACGAGAAGCCGGTGAGCTTCGGCATCCGGCGGTGCGAGTTCGATCACTACCTGCTCCAACGCTCCGGGGCGACGGTGATGAGCGGATTCGCGGTGACCAGCCTGAGACACGCTTCGGGCGTGTGGGAAGTGAACGACGAGATCCGCGCGCCCTTGCTGGTGGGGGCGGGGGGCCATTTCTGTCCCGTGGCGCGGATGTTGGGGAGCGGCCCCGAGGCCGAGCCCGTAGTCGTGGCTCAAGAGGTCGAGTTCCTCATGGATTCGGGGCAGCTGTCGCGCTGCCGGGTGCAGGCCGAGGTGCCCGAGCTTTACTTTTGCCCGGACGGCAAGGGCTACGGGTGGTGTTTCCGGAAAGGGGACTTTCTCAACGTTGGCTTTGGCCGTCTGGACCGCCGGCGGTTGGCCGCTCAAGTGAGCGGGTTCGTCCGCGACCTGACCGCTCAGGGCCGGGTGGCCGACCTCCCCGACCGGTGGCGGGGGCATGCGTACCTGCTGTATCCCACCGCCCCCCGCCCGCTCATCGATGACGGCGTGCTGCTTCTGGGCGACGCGGCGGGGCTTGCTCACACCCTGAGTGGGGAGGGCATTCGGCCCGCCGTCGAGTCCGGCCTGTTGGCGGCGCGGGCGGTGGTCGCGACGGGGGGCCGCTATCGGCGCGAGGATCTGGAGCCCTATCGGTCGGCCATCGAAGCGCGCTTCGGCCGACGCGGGCCAGTCCGCAGCCTGACCGCAGCCCTCCCCCCCGGGCTTGTGGCTGTGATGTTGGACCGGCTGCTATCCACCCGCTGGCTCACGCGGCACGTCCTGCTCGACCGTTGGTTTCTCCAGACGCGGCGGCCCGCCTTGGCCGCCAGCGCGGGGGCCTGAGCAGCCGCTTCTGGTCCTTATCGGGGTAGCCGACTCTGGGGACACTTCGGTTGGCTCCCTAGGGTGTTCTGGGCGTGCTCTGTCAGCCTCCCACGGAGCAGTGCGCGGATCGAGGCTGGCTTGAGCCCAGCGGCCGGCGCAAATGGCACGGGGCCTTCGACCCGTAGTACAGTGGGGGAGTGAAGGAGGCTTCCTTGGAACCCGCAACCGCACGCTCCCTTGGCCGCAACGATCCCTGCCATTGCGGCTCGGGGCGCAAATACAAACAATGCTGTCTGGCCAAGGACGAGGCCGCCGAGCGGCTGGCCCGGGCCAAAGCCGCGGAGGAAGCGCCCGCTCCGGAGGCGGGGACGGCCACCCCGTCGCCGACGGCGCCCCCGAGGCACACCACGACTCAGCCGTGGAAGAGAGGGTCCGCCACCACCCGCGGCTTCCAACGAGTGAACGCCACTCGCAAGGTGGGCGGGGGCTAAGACACGTCGGTCGTCTTGGCGCGCGCTCCGGCCCCCCCGGGAGCGAGCGTTCGTGGGGGGAAGGCGTCCCCGGGTCGCGGCCGACCGGGGCAGTCGAGCGTCGGGCGGCCGCCGCCCCCGATCGTCAGCTTTCGCCGACCTGCCAGAGCAAGAAGCGATAGACGTCGGCCTGCTCGTCGATCTGCTTGGAGACGGGCTTGCCCCCGCCGTGGCCTGCCTTGGTCTCAATGCGGATCAGGATCGGCCGCTGACCCCCGGCCGCGGACTGCAGCCGGGCCGCGAACTTCTTGGCCAAGCCGGGAGCCACGCGGTCGTCGGTGTCCGCGGTGGTGACGAGTGTAGCGGGGTAGGCCACGCCCTCCTTGACGTTGTGGTACGGGGAGTAGCGGTAGAGAAAGGCAAACTGCTGTGGGTCTTCCGAGGACCCGTATTCCGGGATCCAGAAGCGCCCCACCGTGAAGAGGTGATAGCGGAGCATGTCCGCCACCGGCACTTGGCAGACCACCGCCCCGAACAGCTCCGGCCGCTGCACCATGGCCGCTCCCACGAGGAGACCACCATTGCTGCCCCCTTGGATAGCCAGGTTCGAGGGCCGCGTGTAGCCGTTGGCGATTAGCCACTCGGCGGCCGCGATGAAGTCGTCGAAGACGTTCTGTTTCCGTTCCTGCATTCCCGCCCGATCCCAGGCCTCGCCGTACTCCCCGCCCCCGCGCAGGTTGGCGACCGCCAGCACGCCCCCTCGCTCGAGCCAAACGAAGCGCGACGGGCTGTAGACGGGAGTCTGGCTAATGTTGAAGCCGCCGTAGCCGTAGAGCAGCGTGGGTCGATGGCCGTCCTTGGCCAGACCCTTCTGGTGCACCAGGAACATGGAGACCCGGGTCCCGTCCTTGGAGGGAAGGAAGACCTGGGTCGTCTCGTAGGCCGCCCCGTCCGCCTTCCCGCGCACGGGCTCGAATTCGGCCAGCCGTTCTCGCGCGAAGTCGTAGCGATAGGGCGTCGCGGGCTGGGTGTAGGAGCCGAAACCCAGGAAGAGCTCGTTGTCCTCGGGCTCGCCGCTGAGGCCGCCGACCGACCCCAGATCCGGCAACTCGATCGCTCGCTCCAACTTCCCGTCGAGAGCATACAAAAGCACGCGATGGCTCGCGTTGTGGAGGCGCACGACCGCGAGCCGCCGACTGACCAGGGCCACCTCGGAGACGGAATCGGTGCCCTCCGGCAGGACCTCGCGGGCTTCCTTCTCCCCCTTGCCCAGGTCCACAGAGACCACGCGGCCCAAGGGTGCCCCCTCGTTGGTCTGGAAGTACAGGCGCCCCTCCAGTTCCGCAATGTAGGCCCGCCGATGCTCGAACCCCGACCAGAGAGGGAAGGGCCTCGCCCCTGCCATTCGGCGGTCGAGGATGTGGATCTCGCTGTTGCCGCTCGAGCCTTTGTACGAGGTGAGGATCAGGAAGCGGCCGTCCCGCGTGACATCCGCGCCCAACCCGATGTCCTTGGCCTCCGGCCTCTCGAAGGAGAGGGCGTCCTTCTCCTGAGGGTCGCCCAGCCGGTGGTAGTAAACCTTGGCATGATAGTTCTCGTCCCCCGACGGCACAGTTCCCGGGACGGGGTAGCGGGTGTAGTAGAAGCCGTGGTTGTTCGGTGTCCAGGCGAGGCTCGTGAACTTGGCCCAGAGGAGGTGATCGGGGCGGTCGCGCGCGGTGGCGACCTCGCGCACGAAGACTTCCTGCCGGTCGCTACCGCTCCTGGATAGGGTGTAGGCCATGAGGCTGCCGTCCCGGGTGACGGAGGTCCTGGTCAGGGCCACGGTGCCGTCCGGGCTGAGGGTATTGGGGTCGAGGAGAACGCGCTCGGGCCCCGCGATGCCCTCGCGCACGAAGAGAACCGGCTGGTTTTGTAAGCCCGAGTTGCGGGTGTAGAAATATCGGCCGTTCAGCCCTTCGGGCACGCCGACCCGCGGGTAGTCGTACAGCTCTTGGAGCCGCTTCTTGATCGCTTCCCGGGGGGGCCCCTCCAGAAGGGAGCGGGTGAGGCCGTTCTCGGCCTCCGCCCAGCGTACGGTATCCGGGTCGTCCGCTCTCTCCAGCCACCGGTAGGGATCGGCCACCTTCGTGCCATGGTAGTCGTCCACGACCGCCGCTTTCCGCGCCTCGGGGTACTCGAGCCTTTCCGCCCCCGCGAGCGACAGGACCGAGACGACCAGGCCTAAGGCAAGAGTGATTCCGGCGCGGCGAGATGAGCAGGGCATCGGACGCCTCCTCTCCAAGTCGTGACCCCTCGATTCTACGCCGGGCCACCCCTCCCGCTATGATGGCGCCGATGAGCAGGAGGGCCTTTGGTGCCGCCGTCGTGGGAGGGGCGGCGGCGATCGGGCTCGTGGCCTGGTGGATGGCGCACCCGGTCACCCCCCACGCCGGAGCCTCGGGCGGGGAGCGGGCGGCGGGGCCCGCCCGTTTCGTGGGCGGCCCGGCCTGCGCAAAGTGCCACCCCAAGGAAGAGGCTTTGTGGCGCGGCTCGCACCACGAGCTTGCCATGCAGGGGGCGGACGTGACGACAGTACTCGGTGACTTTGGGGGCCGTCGATTCACGTACCACGGCGTGACCTCCACCTTCTACCGGAAGAACGACAGGTTCCTCGTGCGGACCGACGGACCCGATGGTGCGCTGCACGAGTACGAGATCGCCTACACCTTCGGGGTGTACCCCCTTCAGCAGTACTTGATCGCGTTCCCCGGCGGCCGCTACCAGGCCCTGACCATCTGCTGGGACGCGAGGCCCCTCAAGGAAGGCGGACAGCGCTGGTTCCACCTCCACCCGGAAGAACAGATCCTGCACGGCGACATTCTTCATTGGACGGGCCCCTACCAGAACTGGAACTTCATGTGCGCCGAGTGTCACTCGACTAACGTGAGGAAGGGCTACCAGCTGGCAACGGATACCTACCAGACGACCTGGTCCGAGATCAACGTGTCCTGCGAAGCTTGCCACGGCCCCGGCTCTGATCACCTCGACTGGGGGGAGGCGGTCAGGTCCGGCCGGCTCAAGAAGGACGACCCCCGCAATGGCCTGGTCGTGAGGCTGAAGGAACCGGTTCCCGCTACCTGGGAGTTCGACCTCGCGCGGGGCATCGCGAAGCGCAGCCGGCCGCGGGCGTCGCACACCGAGCTCGACACGTGCGCCCGCTGCCACGCCCGCCGCTCGGTGGTGAGCGCGGAGTACGCATATGGCCAGCCCCTCCTCGATACCCACCGCCCGGCCCTTCTCGAGGAGGCCCTGTACCACGCGGACGGCCAGATCAAGGACGAGGTTTACGAGTACGGATCCTTCCTACAGAGCAAGATGTTTCGCGAGGGCGTGACGTGCACTGACTGCCACGACCCACACAGCCTCAAAATACCCGTGTCCCCCGATGCGGTCTGCGCGCGCTGCCACCGGGTGGAGACGTTCAACACCCCCTCCCATCACTTTCACCGACCCGCCTCCGCCGGGGCCAGCTGCGTCGGGTGCCACATGCCTGCCCGGAGGTACATGGTCGTCGACCCCCGACGTGACCACAGTTTTCGGATCCCCCGGCCCGACCTCTCGTTGAGCATCGGGACCCCCAACGCGTGCAACCACTGCCACCAGGACCGCTCGGCCGCCTGGGCGGCGGAGGCCGCGGCCCGATGGTGGCGGCGCGCGGCACCCAGCCCGCCCCACTACGGCGAAGCGCTCCACGCGGGGCGGGCGGGTCTGCCGGGGTCGGAGCGGCTCCTGGCCGGTCTCGCCGGGGACGCGGGGCAACCGGGGATTGCCCGCGCCACGTCCGTCGCCCTCCTGGAGGGATACGCGGGGGCGGCCACGGAGGAGGCCTTGGTACGGGCCCTCCCGGACCCCGATCCCCTAGTGCGCATGGCTGGGCTGGGGCCGGCGGACGGCCTTCCGCCGGACGTGCGCTTGCGCACCGTGGCTCCCCTCCTCGCCGACCCCCTCCGAACCGTGCGCATCGACGCCGCCCGGGCGCTCGTTTCCGTGCCCCGCGAGCGTCTGAGCCCCGAACAGGGGAAGGCGTTCGCGGCGGCCCTGGCCGAGTATCGCGCCGCCCAGCTTGCCAACGCCGACCGGGCCGAGGCGCACCTCAACCTTGGCACGTTGGACCTCGAGCAGGGAGAGCTCGCCCCGGCCGAGCAGGAGTACTTGACCGCGCTGCGTCTCAACCCGGGGTTCCCACCGATCTACGCCAACCTCGCCGATCTCTACCGACGCCAGGGGCGAGACCTGGAGGGAGAGCGACTGCTCCGCAGAGGATTGGCAACGGCGCCGACCGACCCCGGCCTCCACCAGGCGCTGGGGCTCTGGTGCGTTCGGCAGAAGCGCCTCCCCGAGGCCCTGGTGTTCCTGGCGCGCTCGGCGGAGCTGGGTCCCGACCAACCCCAGTTCAGCTACGTCTATGCCGTGGCCCTCCAGTCCGCCGGTCAAGTCGATCGCGCCCTGGAGGTACTGAGGAAGACACACCGGGCCCACCCCCGCGACGGCGAAGTCTTGCTGGCCTTGGTCACCATGAGCCGCGATAGAGGCTCGATCTCGGAAGCGATCGCCTACGCCAAGGAGCTCGCGGCGCTGTCCCCCCAGGACCCCCGGCCTCGCCGGCTACTCGCGCAGCTGGAGTCTGAGCGGCGCTAGGGTGCCGGGGGGTGCACGCTGCGATCGCGTCTTGGTGGCCGAATGGAGGAGCCGGGAGGGCCGCGGGAGCAGGGCTGGTTGGGCCCACGAACTCCGGCCCGCCCGCGTACCCCCGGGGGTCAAACGCGGTTCTCTAAGTTGCCCGCTGCGCGGCCGATCAGTCATGATGGGCGCCCGTGACCTTCACCCGATCCTTCGGGGTCTGCCTCGGCGTCCTCCTATCTCTGCTCATCCTCGCCGTTAACGTACTGTCCGTCTCGTCGCAATTGGGCTTCCTCCACAAGCCTAAGCAAGTTAAGGAGTTAGACCACCTCCGTTATATCGAGATGGCGCGCGGCCCGGAGGGGCGATCCCAGCTGGCCCATGAGGCGACCTATTGCTGGCGGATCCTCGTGCCCGGGCTAGCCCGGCTCCTCAACCGCGCCGGGCTCGACCTCAATCTCGCGTTTTTCCTGATCACGAACGCTTCGCTCTTCGGCTTCCTCCTCGCCCTCTGGGCCTACCTGGGCGCGCTCGGCTTCTCGCTCCCCTATCGGGTGACGGGCCTGAGCTTGGTGGGCCTCACCCAGGGTGCGGTCCGGTGGTACGAGTACCAGTACTGGATGACCGATCCCGCCTGCCTGTTCCTGATGGCCCTCGCTTTCCTTTGGATCCGGCAGGGACGCTCGCGCGCGCTCTACGTGCCGAGCGTCATCGCCGCCTTCGTGCGCGAGAACTATGTCGTGGTCTATCCCTACTATTTCCTCCAACTGTTGAAGCGCGGGGCGTCGCCCGGGCGGGCAGCGGCGCGGGTGTTGGCGCTGGCCGTCCTGCCCTTTGCCATCTTCGTGGGCCTCAGGGTCCTCATCGTGCCCAACCAGCCCGACAATTTCCTGGCCGACATCGCCGAGACGACGTCCTTCCGGCTGCGGCACCTGAGCGACAACCAGCCCTACCTGCTCACGGTCGGCTCCTTGGGAGTGTTCTTTCCCTTGCTGCTCCTCTTCCCGGGCCGGCTGCTCCAGGCGGCTCGTCGGCACTACGATCAGCTCGCGGTGGTGGCCTTCTTTTATGCCTTGCTGCTCCTCGCCAACAACACCGAGCGGGAGCTCGCCTACACCCTACCCGCGGTCCTCCCTGCCGCGCTGCGCAACCTGGGGGACTTCATGGCGGAGGCGCGCCTCCCGACCGTGCCCCTCCTCGCGGTGGCGGTGGGCCTGCAGGGGCTTTTCTTCTCCCAGCAGCGGTTCGCGGAAATCGGGATGAGCATGTACCAGCCCACGAATCTCTTAGTAGTGGCGGCGATGGCTCTCTTCTGGCTCGGCGCCCAAGCGGCTCGGCACTGGCGCCGTCCGCGGGGCCTGCGTCTGAGCTCGGCGCTCCCCGAGCCCCCCCCCGGCTCTCCGCGTCCCCGATGAGGGGCGTCCTCGACGCGCGGTCCTTCCCCAGGAGTCCTGGCCCGGCCGCGAAGGGGCGGGGCGTCGGCTTCCCGCAAAGCGCGCTCGTGTTCACGATCACAGCGCGGTTGGGCGGCGGGACCTACGGTTATAGGGTAGAGGGCCGGACCGAATGCTCCGGAGAGCGAAGGAGGTCGGAATCATGAAGGCCAATCGGGCACTGTTAGGGACCCTGGCCGCGACGGCCCTGGCCGTGGCGCCCGCCTGCCGCAACACGGCACAAGGCGTCAAGCAGGACTCGCGGCAGAATGCGGAGAAGGCCCAGCAGGAGGCCAAAGAGATCGCCCGCAAGATTAGCGCGGAAGCCAAGGAGACGGGGGCCAAGATCGGGGGGGCCGCCAAAGAAGTCGGGGGGAAGGTCGCCGAGGGCGCCAAGGAGGTGGGCGAGAAGGTCAAGGCGGGTGCGAAAGAAGTAGCCTCCGAAGCGGCGGCGGCGAAGCAAACCGCGGACGTCAAGGCCCACCTCCTGGCGGCCAGGAACATCGACAGCTCCCACATCGAGGTGGACACGGACGCCGAAGCCAAGACCGTGACCCTCCGGGGCACGGTGCCGACCGGGGGCCAGAAAGGAGCGGCCGAGAAAGTAGCCCGCGAAAACGTCGAGGGTTACCGGGTCCGCAACCTTCTCACGGTTGCGAAGAAGTAGCGGGCCCGCCTGACGGCCGCGGGCGCGGGAAGCCGTGCTTCAGCGGAGGGCGTACGACCGTCGCACTTCGTAGCGGCGCGGGGTGGGGAGGGCCCGGGCCCTCTGGTCTTGGTGGAGCCGGGCGTCGAGGCCCTCCAGGGCGGTCGCGGTTTCCGCGAACTTTGAGTCCTTGTCCGCGGCCACCAGGAGGCGCCGGCGGACGAATTGCACCGGGGGGCGACCCCGGACCGCCGAGCGGACGGCCAATGCCTGCTTCAGCATCGGCGTATCTCTGATGGCCAGGTTCACGCCCAGCCCCAGCTCCGCCTCTGAAAAGCGTCCCAGGGAGACGCCGTCGATCAGGAGCTCGTAGCTTCCCTTGGCGAGGCCGGTAATCTTCAGGACCTGTTGGTCGAGCGCCTCCAGCCCTGCCCCCGCCGTCTCCGCCAGATCGACGTCGGCGTCTCCGAACCGGACGGGCAGGGGCAGCGCCCTGTCCGTCTGAGTCCACGTGAGCTCCTTGGCCAGGAGCCCCGTCACTTCCGTGTTCTCCGCCCGAACGAGGTGTGCCGTCGCCGCGGTGGCGTCGATCTCCACGAGGGTGACCAAGGGGGGTGCGTTCCATGCCCGGAGGAGGGCGGCGGCCATGACCCAGTGGCCCGCCGGACCCGGGTGCACGCGGTCGGGGATGATCATTCGGGCCAGGGTGGGGGACACCTTGTTCACCTTCTCGAGGCCGGTCTGGAGCGGCGCGCCGAGGTCCACGAAGTTGGCCCCCCGCTCCTTCGCCACTTCCTCCACCAATTTCCCGTAGCGGCGCAAGACCGCGTTGTACCCGTCCGCGAAGACGGGCGGACGCGTGACATCGTCGAAGGGCGAAGGGCCGAGGGGCATGAGCCGGGCTCCGGGAAGGGCTTCCGCCAGCCGGCCCAGAATCCGCCGGTAGCCCTGCCCGTAAAGGTCCAGCAGGGCCTGGTCGAAGGGACGGTAGCCCCCGTCGTTCATTCCCAGCATGATCATGACCACGTTGGCATGGGCGGCGATCACGTCGCGGTCGAGGCGGGCGTCTATGGAGCCAGCCTCGCCTCCGCCAACCCTGTCCCCGCTGACCCCCGCGTAAAAGAAATCAACGTTCCAGGCCGGGAAGCGCGTGGCTACGTACTCCTCCACCGCGCGGGCGTACTGGCCGTCCTCAGTGATGTCGTCGCCGAAGAAGACGACGTGGTCGCCGTCCTTTAGGGCAAAACCCTGGCCGTGGGCGAGGGAGGGGGCCAGGAGCAGGCTCAGCAACACCACGCGGGTCGCGGTCATGAGTCCTCTCTTTCCAGGGCGGCTCCAAGGCGACTGCGGGCGATTCTATCCCGGGTTGGACACGATGCGGAGCCGGCCGGTCCCGGGCGCCCGCCCCCTCGTGGGGGAGGGCCTGGCCCGGAAATGCAATCCGCGCCCTCGCTAAGGGTTAGCTCTTGATGGTCTTGGTTCCCGAGTCCAGGGAGACGGGCCCCTTCCGAAAATAGGACTCATTCGCCATGTGGCACGCGAGCGCGGCGTGATGACCGAAGACCGCGTCTTGGACAGCGCCCTGGCGGGTGCGCACGGCCTGGAAGAACCTCCAGAGATGGGGCCGCACATCGTTGTAGGAAGGCCCGTAGTAACCGACACCCTCCAGTGTCGGCTCCTGGCCCGGCTGGGGATCGTGGTCTTGGTGCCACTTCTCGAAGTACTCCTCCCGCATGGCCCGGGGGAAGGCGGAAGCGTAGTAGCTGGGCGCGGTGGCGACGCCCGACTGCGGAGAGTAAGTGACGCCGCGCTCGGTGAGCTCAAGGATCCCCTTGGAACCCAGGAAGCGTACGACCTCGGGGGTCTCCGTGCCCAGAGTCAGGCGGATGTACACGGGCACGTTTCCGTATTCGAAGAGGGAGGCGTGAACGTCCGGCATGTTCCGCCCGTCCTTCCATCTCAGGATGCCACCCAGAGAGAGGGCGCGTTTCGGGGGCTCGTTGATCCCCCATGCGAAAAGCATTCCGCTGATCAAGTGCACCATCAGGTCGCCGGCGACGCCCGTGCCGTACTCCTTCCAGCAACGCCAGCGGGCAAAAACGTTGGGATCGAACGGTCGTTTGGGTGCAGGGCCCTGCCAGGTGTCCCAGTCCAGGTTGGAGGGAGAGAGGTCGGGGGGGGGCGGATATTCCCAGGCTCCGCCGGGGTCGTTGCGACCCAACGAGCCTTCCACCATGCAGAGGTCTCCCAGGACCCCCTTGGCGACCAGCTCCCGGGCCTTGGCGCAGACCACCGAGCTCGTCCGTTGGGAGCCGACCTGCACGATCCGCCCGCTGCGCTGGCCCGCGGCCACCATCTCGAAGCCGTCGGCGGCCGAGTGGGACATGGGCTTCTCGCAGTAGATGTCCTTGCCCGCGCTCAGGGCGTCGATAACGATCTGCTTGTGCCAGTGGTCCGGAACGGCGGAAACGATGCAGTCGATGTCCTTGTCCGCGAGCAGTTCCTGGTATCGGCGGGACAACCCTGATCCCTGCATGCCCACGCCGATCATCCCGAAGCGAAGGCGGTCGCTCGCGGGGACGGGGGTGCGGGCCTCCGGAGCGGGCTCCGGATCGAGAAGGATCCGCCTCGAGGCGAGCACCACCCCCGCCACCCCCGTGCTGGTCTGCAGGAACTCACGACGAGAAGAGCCAGTCTTCATGGGTGCGCTCCCGGTTTGCCCCGCCCACCCACGTGCGGCGCGGGCACTCTTACTTCAGTGGTCTGATCGCGACTTCTTTGAAGAACACGACGTCGCTGTCGCTATGGTTTTGCAGCCCGATATAGCCCTCGGGGGGGCGTGGCCCGCGGTGCGGCTCGAAGTCGAACTTGCGCGGCGGCACCGCCTCGCCCTCGGTGTAGTCGGTTACCTTCACGCCGTTAAGGACGACCAGCGTGTGCGGTCCCTCCAGAGTGATTTCCATCGTATTCCACCCCGGCCCCGGCTTGCCCGGCCGGGCCAAGGGCTTGGTCAGAGAGTAGAGCGCACCCGTGACGTGGTAATCATCTTCTTTTGATTTCTCGGGCTCGTTGTCAATCTGGACTTCGTAGCCGTAGTGCACCGGCATCCACTCCTCTCGGGGCTCGAGGGGGAT